>Ga0082335_1002069_pt1 | contig 38877 bp, 39 predicted proteins | sample Subgrocontami58m_FD_72375 | JGI IMG/M metagenome (GOLD analysis project Ga0082335, IMG submission 72375) | Subsurface groundwater microbial communities from S. Glens Falls, New York, USA - GMW37 contaminated, 5.8 m (SPADES assembly) (version 2) ...
AGCGCTCTTTTTATTGATTACGGAAATACCTGGAACGGATATAAAGAATTTCGTTTTGATGAAATTGCTGTTGCTGCCGGTTTTGGTTTAAGATATTATTCGGATTTTGTACCTCTAAGAATTGATTTCGGCTTAAAAATTTACGATCCGAATGACCGCCGCCCAATGGTTAAAAAAGAATTCTGGAAAGAAATTCTGCAGTTTCATATCGGAATTGGTGAAGCGTTTTAATTCAATATTATTTAGAAATCTACTCAATAAACCCTCTTTGTTTACCAACGCATTTTTAACTAAATTTGCCATCACTTTTTAGGAACCCCAGATGATTTCAAGTATGACCGGATATGGTAAAGCTATCGTTCAAAGAGGCGATATTACCGTAGAAGCCGAATTAAAAAGTCTTAACAACCGATATCTCGATCTTTCGCTTCGAATTCCTAAGTTTCTCATGAACAAGGAATTTGAGATTCGTGAAAAAGTTAAGAACCGTATCAAAAGAGGAAAAATCTACCTGGCAGTTTCAGTACGTAAGGGTGAAGTCGAAGAACGATTTAATGAGATTGATCCTGCAGGCGTTAAGTATGCAATTAGTTTGTTAAAGGATATTAAAAAGCATTCAAAGATAAAAGGAAATCTTAAACTTAGCGATGTTCTTCTTTTCCAGAATATGCTGTTCAAAGATGATTACGAACAAGCCGGGGAAGAATTTGAAATCGTTATTGAAGCGATTGATTCGGCTGTTAACGAATTAAACAAAATGCGGGAAGCTGAAGGAACAGAACTTGAAAAAGATTTACGTAAAAGAGTTCAAATAATAATTAATGCTTTATCAAAAATTGAAAACTCATCTGAAGAAAGTATTAAAGCTTATTTTGAAAAGATAAAAGAAAAAGCAAAACAATTGGTTGCAGATCTATCCAACAATCAAGACCGATTGAATATGGAACTTGCGTTAATTGCAGAACGTGCTGATGTAACGGAGGAATGCGTTCGCTTACACAGCCATATTAAAATGTTTCTCGATACAATCTCGAAGTCGGAAGATGCCGGAAGAAAACTTAATTTTATTGTTCAAGAAATGAATCGTGAAGCAAATACGATAAATAGTAAATCTGTTTCATCTGAAATTTCTCACAGCGGAATATCTATAAAGGAAGAGATAGAAAAGATTCGTGAACAAATTCAGAACATTGAGTAAACCGTGGCAAATAATAAGGCAAAATTATATGTATTTTCTGCGCCAAGCGGTTCCGGTAAAACAACCATAGTTCGCGATGTGTTAAAAAATTTTTCCGAGTTTGTATTTTCTGTCTCGGCAACGACTAGAAAAAGAAGAAATACTGAAAAAGAGGGCGTTGATTATTATTTTATATCGGAAGAAGAATTTAAAAAGAAGATTGATAATGGTGAGTTTGTTGAGTGGGAAAAATTTTACGATTATTATTACGGGACAATAAAAAGCTTAGTTGATGGTAATCTTGCAAAAGGGCTATCAACAGTTTTTGAAGTTGATGTTAAAGGTGCAATAAGTATTAAGAAAGTTTATAAAAATTCAGTTCTAATTTTTATTGCTCCTCCAAGTATTGATGTTCTAAAAGACAGATTGATAAAAAGAAACACTGAAACAGATGAAGATCTTAAGAAACGCATAGAAAGAGCCGAAATGGAATTAAGCTTTAAAGATCAATTTGATTATGTAGTTTCTAATGTGAATCTCGAAGAAGCAAAAAAAGAAGTAAAAAAAATTATAGAAAAAGAAATATAACAGGAGAAGTAAAATGGCAATAAAACCAATTAACCTAACTAAGATAAAAGCGAGCATACCGAATCTTTATGAAGCCGTTATCGTTGCAGCTAAACGTGCGAGGAAACTTAACGACGATAATAAACTCGAATTCAATTCGCTCTTAAGTACAATGACATCCGGCCACGAAGATGAATTTGAAGACCGTGAAAATCCAGAGCAGATGAAACTTTCGTTAGAATTTGAAAAACGCGAGAAGGCTCATATCAATGCAATAAAAGAATTAGTTGATGGAAAAATCGAATACAGATACAAAACTGATAAAGATAAATAATATTTAGCTTTTCTTTTAACAAAGCGGAAGTCAGCAAATGATCTCCGCTTTTCTTTTTTGTATGAAAGTTCGTGCTAAATTTTCAGTAAAGATTTTGCTAATTTCCCACTACCAATCGTGTTAAATCCTTAATAGGATTTGAGAATGCTAGACAAAAAATTATTAATCGAGGCAATTAAAGATCAGCAGGAAATCTTCGGTGATTTTCTATTTGAAAATATGGATACAACAATTGAGGATTCAATGAAGAAAAAAAATATTGTTGTTAAGGAAACCAAGGAGAATAAAATATCCATTGAAGAGAATTTATTCCTTGAAGATTTTCAAAAGACACGAACACTGAAAGAACTTAACGCTAAAATATGTAATTGCCAGAATTGTGAACTTGGAAAGACCAGAACAAAATTTGTATTCGGGGTCGGTAATCCTAATGCAGATGCAATGTTGATTGGTGAAGCTCCCGGACGTGATGAGGATTTACAAGGTGAGCCGTTTGTCGGACGTGCGGGAAAATTACTTAATGATATATTAAAAGCTGTAAACTTTAAAAGAGAAGATGTTTACATTGCAAACATTCTGAAATGTCGACCTCCCAACAACCGCGATCCCCTTCCACTGGAAATGGAGACTTGTATTCCATATCTTCATAAGCAAATTGATTTGATACAACCAAAAGTTATTTTATGTCTTGGCAGAGTAGCGGCAAACGGATTGCTTGATAAAAAACTTTCTTTGGGACAATTGCGTGAAAATATTTATGAATTTGACGGAATAAAAGTAATGGCGACCTATCATCCGGCGGCTCTTTTAAGAAATCCTAATTGGAAACGCGGCTGCTGGGAAGACGTACAAAAATTTAGAAAACTGTATGATGAATTAACGGCAAAATAAAATGGCAAAGCGAACAACTAACCGCAAAAGCGGGAAAAAAAGTGTTGATATTGAAAAATTAATGGCGTCAGCTAATCAGCCGCCATCTGCAACAGAAGTTGAAATGGCGGTACTTGGCGCAATGCTGATTGATGAAGATGCAGTTCCTAAGGCAATTGAAATTCTAAAACCGGAATCTTTTTTTGATAAAAGGAATAGAGTAATATTTGAATCAATGTCTTCTTTGTATGAAGCAAACGAACCGATTGTTACTGTATCTATTTATGAAGAATTGAAAAAATCCGGCAAGACAGATGAAGCAGGCGGTGCAGCTTACATAAGTAAGTTAACGCAGAATATTTCTTCCACCGCCAACGTGGATTATCATGCCCGCGTCGTAATGGAAAAATGGATTCTCCGCCAATTGATTTCTTCATCAATGGAAATTGCCGGCTCAGCTTATGCAGGCAATGAAGATGTTTTCGATCTTCTCGATGCTGCTGAATCAAAGATCTTTCAAATTTCCGAAAAGGGGATTAAAGAATCTTTCCAGTCGATGGATAAAGCTGTTAAAGAAACTTGGGAGATGATTGAAGCAATCCACTCGAAAAAAATTTCAACCTTTGCTGTTCCTTCCGGATTCTATGCGTTAGATGATCTTCTCGGCGGATTTCAAAAATCCGATTTAATTATTGTTGCCGCCCGCCCTTCAATGGGTAAAACTGCATTCGCAATGTCCGCCGCACGTAATGCAGCAATAGATCATAACGTACCTGTAGCAATATTTAGTTTGGAAATGGCAACCAGTCAACTAGTTACTCGCTTGATATCTTCAGAATCTTCTATTAATGCACATGGTCTAAGGACAGGAAAATTTAAGGCAGAAGACGGTGCTAAAGTTAGTAGAACTGTTCACAAACTTAGCAAAGCACCAATTTATATTGATGACTCACCTGCGATCTCTATTCTTGAACTTAGGGCGAAAGCAAGAAGAATAAAAAGTGAAAAAAATATTGGACTAATAATTATAGATTACCTACAACTTTTAAGTCCATCATTCAATATGGAGAGTAGAGAAAGAGAAATTTCTACAATATCCCGTTCACTAAAATCTCTTGCTAAGGAATTGAATCTTCCCGTTGTAGCTCTTTCACAATTAAATCGTCAGCTGGAAACGCGAACGGATAAAAAACCGATGCTTTCGGATTTACGCGAGTCCGGTTCGATCGAGCAAGATGCAGATGTTGTACTGTTCTTGTACCGTCCTGAAGTTTATGGAATAACTCAATACTCTTACGGAGAAATGAACGGGGAAACAACAGAAGGAATTGCCGAAGTTATAGTCGGTAAGCAGAGAAACGGTCCGGTTGGCGATGTGAAATTACGTTTCATAAAAGATTATGCTAAATTCGAAAATCTTGCTAGGTTTAATCAACAATTACCGGCAGGCGCAGAACAAGCTGCAATTGCTCAAGGTGCGGAGGACTTTCCAATATGAAAAAATCTTTGCTATTTCTATTTCTTCTCCTCTTTGTGTATAATTCTAATGCACAGGCAATTTACACGCAGAAAGATGTAGATGTTTGTAATTCAAAATTTAATCTTGCCGTTGATCAAAAACTCTCATCATTGCCAATCAATCAAGTCATTATTGAAATCGGAAAAAGTTTTCTTGGAACCGATTATGTAGCAAACACTCTTGAAGTAGGTAATGAAGAAAAACTAGTCATAAATCTCACTGGACTAGATTGTTATCTCTTCCTTGAAACTTCGCTAGTATTCGCGCGATGCATCAAAAAAGGAAATACAACTTTTGAAGGTTATCAGAAAGAATTAATAAACATCCGATACCGTGATGGAAAATTGAAAGAATATCCTTCACGACTTCATTATTTCTCCGATTGGATTTATGATATGGACGATCGTGATATAGGAAAAGACATAACAAAAGAACTTGGCGGCAAACGTTACGTAAAGAAAATTAATTTTATGAGTACTCATGTTGATTCTTATAAACAATTAAAAGAGAATCCTAAGTTTGTAAAAGAAATTTCAAAAATTGAACGGCAGATCAGCACCAGAAAATATTTTTTCATTCCGCAAGAAGAGATCGCATCCATTGAAGGCAAAATCCAGAGCGGAGATATTATTGGGATTACAACCAACGTTGAAGGACTCGACATTGCTCACACAGGAATTGCAATTAGAATGGATGACGGAAGAATTCATTTTATGCACGCTCCGAATGTGGGGTATAAAGTTCAAATCACAGAAAAACCGTTAGCAGATTATATAAAGGGGAATAAGAAACAAACTGGAATTATGGTCTTACGACCGAATTAGTAATGGAGAGAAAATGAATTCAGCAGAAACAAAAGAATGTCCAGTTTGCTGCAATAGTGCCGAATTTTATTCTACGTCAGGTGCAGATTATTCTCATATTAAGTGCACACGTTGTGGAGAATTTAAGATTGAAGGTAGGACGGAAGCGCATTTCATAAATAATAAAGATTATTCTAAAACTGTACGTAATAATATATCGAATTGGATTTTCGAACATCAAGGAGTGATGTTAACAAGCAAAGATGTTGCTTTTCTTATTAATTTAAAACCCCCCACAATTCAGAAAAGAGCGGATAAATTAATTTTATTTTTTGCAGAGCATTTTCCAGAATTGGGTAAAGAATTTACATTTAATGATTCCACTCTTGACACTTTATTGAATCACATAAAACACGATTATACAACATTTAAATTTATTTTGGAAGAAAAGGATATACAAAATTATCCGCATAATTTACTTGCCCTTTCATGGTCTCAAAATATGACTGAATTTTTTTTCTTGCTCATTGATTATATAGAAATCCAACAAGGTTATATAGCAATTACACCTACTGATGAGATACAAATCACCACAAACGGATGGGAACATATAGAGAAATTAAAAGAGCTAAATCCTAAAAGTAATATTGCATTTGTTGCTATGTCATTTGATCCGAATTTGAATTTCCTTTTTACAAACGCAATTAAACCTGCAATTAATGACTCCGGTTATGAAGATCTACGAATTGATAAAAAAGAACATAATAATAAAATTGACGATGAAATAATTGCCGGGATAAGAAGAAGTAAATTTGCGGTGTGTGATTTTACTGGTCAAAGTGGCAATATATATTTTGAAGCAGGCTATGTACTCGGCTTTGGTCTACAAGTTATTTGGACATGTAGAAAAGATGAAATTGATAATAAGAAGATACATTTTGATAATAGACAGTATAACTTTCTTACCTGGGAAGAAAACAAATTAGATGATTTTAAGAAGGCATTACATAATAGAATTGAAGCAACCATTGGTAAACCGAGTTAAGATTAAAACCAAAATACATTTTTATAATTCTCAATTTTCCATTCGCAATTCTCAATTTTTTTTGAAAGTTAATCATTTATGAAAATTTTCATTACCGGTGGAAGCGGATTGCTGGGACAGTATCTGAATCTTGAATTGAGTAAGAAATATGAAATACTTACTCAATACCAAACCAACATAGGAAACTGCAAAGATTTTAATTCCGTTCAATTATCAATTACCGATCAAACAAAACTCACTGAAATATTTAATTCATTCAAGCCGGATGTAGTAGTTCATACAGCAGCAGTATCAAATCCGGAAAAAGCTGATAAACTTTCTTCCAATGTTGTTTATGATATTAATGTGAATGCAACAAAAAAACTTGCTGAACTTTGCGAGAAGAACAATTCAAAATTAATTTATATTTCAACCGATTTGGTTTATGCCGGTTACCGTGGCTCAATGCTGAAAGAAGATGCAAAACTAATTCCGTTTTCACTTTATGCTGAAACAAAACTTATGGGTGAAATAAAAATTCAAGAGACATTTAATAATTATCTCATACTTCGTGAAGCATTGTTGATTGGATTTGGATTAAATCATACAAGAAACAATTTCCATTTGATGTATGAAAATCTAAGAAATGGTAAGGAAGTAGTATTATTTACTGATCAATATCGCACACCGCTTTCTTTGATTGACTCTGCAAGAATGATAGGCGAATTGATTGAAAAAAATATTTCAGGAGAAATCTTAAATTTTGGCGGCAGCGAAAGATTATCAAGATATGAAATTGGAGAATTGGTTTGTGAAATTGGCAACTTTGATAAAAATCTTCTCATCAAAAGAACTATGGAAGAGGCTGGTTTAACATATAAAGTTGCAGATGTATCATTGAACACGGAGAAGTTGAATTCGTATGGAGCACATCCGAAAAATATTAGAGACTCGATCAAAGAAATATTATCTAAACGTTTCTAATTTTTTCTTAAGCAGTTCATTTACAATCTGAGGATTTGCCTTACCTTTTGTTTCCTTCATAATCTGTCCTACAAAAAATCCAATCACTTTATCTTTGCCCGATAGATATTCCTTTACTTGAAATTCATTCGCCGAAAGTATTTTATCAATTGCGGTTTCTATTTCTTTAGTATCTGTTATCTGAACAAGATTTTTTTCTTTTATGATTTCTTTGGGATCTTTTTTTGTTTTCAGCATTTCAGGAAATATTTCTTTGGCAATTTTTCCATTGATGACATTTTCATTTATCAATTTTATCAACTTACCGAGTCTATCCGGTGTAACCGGAAATTCTTTAATTGAAATCTTTTCATCATTCACAACTTTCAAAACATCTGTCATTACCCAGTTGCTCACGGATTTATAATCATTAGTTACTTTTAAAACATTTTCATAATAATCGGCAAGCTCGCGTGATGAAGTTAAAATTTCCGCATCATATCTCGGTAAAGAAAACTCTGAAATGAAACGGTCCTTTCTTCTTTCGGGAAGTTCAGGCATAGATGATGCGATTTCATTTTTCCAATTGGCAGAAACAGCAATCGGCATAAGATCTGGATCCGGGAAGTAGCGGTAATCATGAGCTTCTTCTTTACTGCGCATAGGTTTAACTAGACTTGCATCAGCATCCCAAAGAAGTGTCTGCTGAATAATTTTTCCACCGTCTTCGAGAATATCAATTTGCCTTTCGATCTCGTGCTCAATTGCTTTTTCAACATTCCGGAATGAGTTCATATTCTTTACTTCGGTCTTCGTACCAAACTTTTCTTCACCTTTCAATCGGACAGAAACATTTGCATCACAGCGTAAAGATCCTTCTTCCATGTTCCCGTCACAAATTCCAAGATAAGTTACAATCTGTTTTAATTTTGTTAAATATAGATAAGCTTCTTCAGCGGAACGCATATCCGGCTCACTTACAATTTCCATTAATGGTGTGCCGCACCTGTTTACATCAATTAGTGTTGAATCGCCTTGATCATGGATTGATTTCCCGGCATCTTCTTCCATGTGGATTCTTGTTATACCAATATTTTTCTTAAGACCGCTCTTCAACTCAACAGAAATATTTCCGTGTTCACAGATCGGTTTTTCATATTGAGAAATTTGATAACCTTTCGGCAGATCGGGATAGAAATAATTCTTGCGGGCAAAAATTGATTTTTCATTTATTGTGCAATCAGTTGCAAGTCCCATTAAAACAGTAAACTCAACAACTTTTTTGTTCATTACCGGAAGTACGCCGGGATGGCCAAGACATACCGGACAGACATTGGTATTTGGCGGAACACCAAATTTTGTTGAACATCCGCAAAATATTTTTGTCTCTGTTAAAAGTTGAGCATGTACTTCTAGACCAATTACTGCTTCGTATTTTGGATTCATTTTAGTTGAGATTGAATTTACAATGGCGAATATAATTATTTTCAAACTATTGGTTAGTATTTTACTTTCAAAAAATTATTCTTCATATTGAAATGGAATTATTGAATTACTTCTTGAGGGTCTTATGATTCTTGATGTTTTGATCTTTGCCGCTCATCCCGATGATGCCGAGCTTTCCATGGGTGGAACGATTGCAAAATTAACTTCCGCAGGGATGAAGGTTGGTATAATAGATTTAAGCAAAGGTGAATTAGGTACACGGGGTTCTGCTGAAACAAGAAAAAAGGAAGCGCAGAACGCAGGCGAAATATTAAGAATAGACGTAAGAGAAAATCTTGAGTTAAAAGATGGAAGTTTGAAATTCAACGATGAGTATTTAAGAAAAATTATTTCACGCATCAGAAAGTATCAACCTAAAATTATTTTTGCCCCGTACTTTAACGACAGGCATCCCGATCACATCGGTACATCTCAATTAGTAAAGGAAGCAATGTTCTTTTCGGGACTAGCAAAAATAAATACTGAAGACAATGAAAGAATTCAAATGCCGTTCCGTCCTCAGAAACTTTTTTATTATATGCAGACTTACGAATTCAAACCAGCATTTGTTGTAGATATCAGCAATTTCTTTGAAACAAAAATGAAAGCAGTAAAAGCATACGATACACAATTTCATAATCCGGAAAGTAAAGAACCGGAAACTTTTATAAGTCAGCCGATCTTTCTGAAATATCTTGAAGCACGTGCAGTCAGCTATGGTTTTAAGATTGGTAAAGAATACGGCGAAGCTTTTTACTGTGAAGAAGAATTGGAGTTTGATCTTATCGGCTTGCTAAAATCTGCAGAGAAAAAATGAGTCTAACCAAAAGAATAAAGCTTCATCCTTTTTATGTAAAAAGTATCGGCTTTTTTCTTGGCATTATTCTTTTCTTAGTTGTTTGGCTCTTTGTTGATTTCGGCGCAGAATTCTATAAAGCAAAATTAGTTGCTGCAGTTGCATCGCTAATGGCAACATGGTGGATCTTCGAAGCGGTTCCTCTTGCCGCAACTTCTTTAGTCCCTTTGATATTTTTCCCTACGCTTGGAATTCTTTCGGCTTCCGATTCCGCACCTCAATACATGAATTCAACCATAATATTATTTGTCGGCGGATTTATAATTGCCATTGCAATGGAAAAATGGAATTTACACAAGCGTATTGCTTTGAGTGTAATTCTTTTTTTCGGAAGCAGTCCTTCAAAAATTATTTTAGGATTTATGACCGCCGCGGGATTCATTTCAATGTGGATCTCAAATACCGCCACATGTTTAATGATTTTACCGATCGGGCTTTCAATAATCTATAAAGTTGAAAAAGAATTTGGTGAAGAACGAAGTTCTAATTTTTCAAAAGCGCTGATGATTGCAATTGCTTACGCAAGTACAATTGGTGGAATTGCTACACTGATTGGAACTCCGCCTAATTTAATTTTTCTTAGAATGTACAAGATCAATTTTCCAAATAATCCGATGATAAAATTCGGCGAGTGGATGGTTTTTGGTGTTCCGCTTGCAGTAGTTATGATGATTGTTGCATGGTTTGTTCTTACAAAAATAGTTTTTAAGTCGGATAAAAATCTTGTGCTTGATAAAGCAATAGTGAGAGAAGAAAAAATAAAGCTCGGTAAGATGACCAAGGAAGAGAAATCCGTGCTGGTAGTTTTTACGTTAACATCTTTTCTCTGGGTTTTTAGAAGCGATATTGATCTTGGTTCCTTAAAAATTCCCGGCTGGTCTAACTTGTTTGCTTCGGCATCATTTATTGATGACGGCACAGTTGCTATTACAATGGCCTTGATTCTATTTTTAATCCCGTGCAGATCGGCAGAACACAAATATAAATTTGTGTTGGATCATCATGACATTCCAAAGGTTCCATGGGATATTGTACTTTTATTCGGAGGCGGATTTGCTCTTGCTGAAGGATTTGTTCAGAGCGGGCTTTCTAAATTAATTGGGCAAGGATTTATCGGGCTAAAAGATGTTCCTTATACTTCTTTAATATTAATAATCTGTACAATAGTTGTATTCTCCAGCGAATTAACATCCAATTCAGCACAAACTACAATTGTACTTCCACTGCTTGCTGCGTTATCAATAGAAATTGGTATGGAGCCGCTTGCTATAATGATTCCCGTAACTTTCTCCATTTCACTTGCGTTTATGCTTCCGGTAGGAACTCCGCCTAATGCAATTGTGTTTGGTAGTCAACGCCTGCAAGTCTGGGATATGGTTAAAGCCGGATTTATTTTAAATATTATAGGAATAATTGCGGTAACAATTCTGGCTAGAATATTTTTCTTGTAGAAACGTTTTTCGATTTTCATCATCATATTAAAGTAAAGAAAGGAAGAATTATGTCATATCACAATACAAAAATGGTTCAGTATTCTTTTGATGAAGCTATTGCAAAAGTTACTGAAGAATTAAAAAAAGAAGGCTTTGGAATTCTAACTGAAATTGACGTTAAAGAAACTCTAAAGAAAAAAATAGATGTTGATTTCAGAAAATATAAAATTCTTGGTGCATGCAATCCGCCGTTTGCTTACAAAGCACTGCAAGCCGAAGAAACACTTGGAGTATTACTGCCATGCAACGTTGTAGTTCAGGAAAAAGAAGGCGGGAAAGTACAAGTAAGTATTGTAAATCCGATGGAATCTATGCAAGCTGTAAAAAATCCGGCACTTGAAGAAATTGCCATTGAGATTTCATCTAAATTAGAAAAGGTTTTGGAAAGTCTCTAAATTTCTGATTGTCTAAGTTCCTTAGTGCCCAAGAATAACTTAGGCACCAAAGAAAGCTATTTATTTTTAACTCTATTTAGAACCAAACATTTTATTAATAGCAATTTGACTTGGGCAAATTCCTGTAATCGCCGCAAACAACATTCCTGCTACTGGAAGATATAAGAACCAATGAACAACTGAGAAGCCGGTTAGGTAAATTCCTACAAAAATAATTATTGCGAAAAGTAAGAACCAAACACGCATAGCAGTTGATGCTTTCATGCATTACTCCTTTAGTTTGTGAATGCAAATGGAACTTAACTCATGAAAAATCTCAATGCAATAAAAAAATGGCAAAGTAATGCCTAAGTTACTGAGCGCCTTTATGCCTGAGATATATATAATTATTTTAGCTTTCTAATTAGTGATGCCAGCATGGCTTCGATTTCACGGGTTGCATCAAAAATTATTTTATAATTTGCTTCAGAAATGAATTGAAGGTTTTTAGAAATTTCTAATTGTGTTTGGACTTCAAAAAGTGATGCGATTGAAATTTTCAGAAATCTTTTAAAATCATTTTTAGAATTTCTACTGAATCCTTCAGCAATATTACTTGGAATTGAAACTGAAGCTCTACGAATTTGATTTGTTAATCCATATATCTCTTCTTTAGGAAAATCTTTTGTGTTGTTATAGATCATCGAAACCAGATTGATAGCTTTCTGCCAGACAATTAATTCTTCGTAGGTTTTCATTTTCCACCCCATTTTATTTTTTTTACTCAGGCACTAAGGAACTTAGGCACTCAGAAATTACCTCGTAAGCTTTTTATATTTCACTCTATGCGGCACATCAGCTTCTTTACCAAGACGTTCTCTTCGGTTCTCTTGATAGTCCGAAAAGTTTCCTTCGAACCAAACAACTTTGCTATCGCCTTCGAAAGATAAAATGTGAGTACAAATTCTATCTAAGAACCATCTATCGTGACTGATTACTGCCGCGCATCCGGCAAAGTTTAGCAGACCTTCTTCCAGCGCACGCATTGTATTTACATCGAGATCGTTCGTCGGTTCATCAAGCAAGAGAACATTTGCGGTTTGTTTTAATGCAATTGCAAGATGAACTCTGTTCCTTTCACCACCGGAAAGCATTCCGACTTTTTTCTGCTGATCGGCTCCGGTAAAATTAAACTGCCCGACATATGCGCGTGAGTTATGTTCTCTGCTACCAAGCTGGATTATATCATCACCGCCGCTTATCATTTGCCAAACTGATTTCTCCGGATCAAGTATATCTCTGCTTTGATCTACGTAAGCAAGTTTAACAGTATCACCGATCTTGAACGAACCGCTATCCGGTTTTTCCTGTCTGACAATCATTCTGAACAAAGTTGTTTTACCTGCACCGTTCGGACCGATAACTCCAACAATTCCGCCGGGAGGAAGTTTGAAATTCAAATTCTCGAACAGAACTTTTTCGCCGTAGCCTTTCGAAACATTTTCTGCTTCGATAACAACATTACCAAGACGAGGTCCGGGTGGAATGTAAATTTCTAAATCTTTCTGCCGCTTATCGCTTTCTTCTTTCAACATCTCTTCGTAGGATGAAATTCTAGCTTTTGATTTTGCCTGCCGTGCTCGAGGCGACATTTTAATCCATTCAAATTCCCGCGCTAAAGTTTTTTGACGTTCCGTTTCTTTTTTTTCTTCTTGAAACAAACGCTGTTGTTTCTGCTCAAGCCACGATGAATAATTTCCTTTCCAAGGAATACCTTCGCCCTTATCAAGTTCAAGAATCCATCCGGCAACATTATCAAGAAAATATCTGTCGTGAGTTACTGCGATTACTGTTCCGGCATAACGGTTTAGTTCTGCTTCAAGCCACAAAACTGTTTCAGCATCAAGATGGTTTGTCGGTTCATCTAGAAGAAGAATGTCCGGTCTTCTAAGAAGCAAACGGCACAATGCAACTCTTCTCCGTTCACCGCCGGACAAAACTTTTACAAGCGTATCTGGCGGGGGACAGTTAAGCACATCCATTGCAAGATCAAGTTTGGAATCGAGATCCCACGCTTCAAGATGATCGAGTTTTTCTTGAACTTTACCTTGACGTTCGAGAAGATCATTCATCTCGTCGTCGCTCATCGGCTCAGCAAACTTTGCATTGATCTCATCATACTCGCGCAGAACATCTACAATTTCCTGAACGCCTTCTTGAACAATTTCTTTTACGGTTTTTGTGTCGTCAAGTTTTGGTTCTTGTTCAAGCAGACCAATTGTGAATCCCGGTGAAAGAGCAATTTCTCCGTTGAAATCTTTATCTGTTCCGCCGAGAATTTTTAGAAGTGTACTTTTACCGGAACCGTTAAGTCCGAGCACACCGATCTTAGCTCCGTAGAAATATGAAAGGTAGATATTTTTTATGATCGGTTTTGTATCGTAATACTTGCTTACGCCGATCATTGAATAAATAATTTTATTTGGATCGATTGCCATAAATAACTAATTCAGAATTGTTTGTAAAAGTTATAGCGATTCTAGATGTTTTGAGTTAGGTCTAATTATGAAAGCGAATGGTCTCTTAAAATTTTTAGCATCTTTTATATCCCTCCAAGACATAATTACTTTCTCAACTTGTTCCCAATATGAATAACCTTTTTTTGATGGGGGTTTTAAAAATACAACACCTAATTTGTATTGTCGATAAAGCTCTCTCTGCTGTTTAGTATTTTGAATACGAAGGTCTTGGGTAATAACTATCCCATTAGATTTGGCAATTTGAGGAATCCATTCTTCATCAGCGGCGCCACGTCCATATTCATCCGAAATATTCAGAACTTCTACATCTTCATCAACTTTAGGACTTTGTAAGATGTTTAAGGCTTTAGCTAATTGATATGGAAAATTTTCATCAAAATAAATTTTCATGCAGCTTGTCTTTGCCCGAAAATTATAACATCCTCAACCATCTTAATTTTAATCTCAAAAATTTTAGAGATAAAAATTTTTGATTCCCCTGCATGTAAATAATTTAATATCGCATTTGTTGTAATATTAGTTCCGAGAACAATAGGTTGACCAAATGAATGGTGTGGATCAATTATTATTGACTTATCTTTTCCAAGTGGCCAATATCTTCGAGCTAAATTTGTCTCTGTGTTAAATTCTAATTTTTTACAGTATGGGGAAACTATTTCTTTGAAAGAATATTGAAGTTTTATATCTATTCCTAATAAATCTGCATTATCTTCATCTAAAAAAATTGTTTTTCCATCACTTAGTAATTTTGAATTAGCAAAAGGATATGGAGATTTTAAAACTTTAGCTAATAATTCATGTGCTAATTTTATTTTGTTGAATGAAAGTCCAAGATCTCGAAAAGATTTTACTGCTATTAATTCTATTAAAGTATAAAAGTTAAAACCGCGTTCCCTAGATTTTCCCCATGTATAAATATTTTTTTTTGTATCTGTAGAGTTAACAAAATCCAACTCCCAATATTTTCTAATCCAATACCCAACCTTATGTTGTGGAAGATTTAGAATTCTTGCGGCTTCGGGAACAGTATAAAGTCCTTCACCTATGGTCGGTTTCATGTTCATTATATCTTTCTTTTGCCTGCTTTTAATAATCTCATGAGAAAAATATTAATCTAAATTCCTAATTCAAATCTAAAAATTAAATACCTTTATTTATGAGGGAAAAACGCACATTATATTCTTTAAGTTGGAGGACTTACCGCAAATCTTAATCATTGAACGAATTATTTTATTTGGTTCTATAGACAAAGAAACTCCAAATTAAAATTAGTAACCAAATAGATTGAGTTCACTATTCTTTTTTAACTGCCAACTGTCTTTACCAATATGTTCTGCAATATCTTCCAATACTTTCAGAATGGTTTGTTTCTCTGGGGTAATTCCATTCTTAAGAAGTGGTAAGATGTACAATATAATTTCATCAAAATGTGGATTTTTATTTTCACGTTCCATTCTGCGTAGATAGCTAATCAGATAATATTTTATTCTAAGTTGTACATCAAGATGGGTTTTGAATTTTGTATCCTTTCTAAGAGTGAACACTTCAGATTCTTCGTTGTAATCAAAATTATCTCTCAAGATTGGTGTAAGATCAGAATATTGTTTTTTTAGTAAATCTAAAAATCCAAGTTCCAAACCTTTAATAATCAATTCGTCATTAATTTGTTCAAGAGTTGCGCCGTGGTGTTTTGCAATTATTCCTTCGATGGTCTGCATAACAATTTCAGAAATGTCCATACCCAAGTTGGCTTTCATTATTGTACGCGGGTTACGTACTTTGCGGAAGTTAATAATTAACTGACCTGATAAAACGGTGAATGGATTCTGACGTTTCTTAAAACTTGTCTGCCCATTCTTTTGCGGAACTGCGCCAATGTATTCAAAGCCGCATCTTTCAGCAGTATCAATTATGAGATGCCAGAACTCAGGGTCTTTGTGCGCAAATACAAAGGATAACCAACGGTCATACTTTAATACGCGATACATCTCTTTTATGCTTTGGGCAATTAGCTGGTTGTATTCTTCTTTGCTTTTATTTTCGCCGCCGCCTTCAATAGCTTCAAGCTTTCTATCTTTCTTGGTTACTTCAAGATCGAGCCACGCATTCCACATTACAGATAGATCTAGATAAGGAATTTTTTTCCCGTAGGGCGGATCGGTATAAATGTAGTCAACACTTTCTTTTTGTATCCAACTTAAATCTGTAGCGGTACCTTTTACAATTTTTGCATTAGAAATGGTCTTTTCATTTATGTAATACGCCATTTCTTTTTTTGCATTGATAACGCCCCTCAATTTATTTGTATATGTTTTTAATACGTCAAGTTCTTTAGGCTTGGGTGCTATTCTATACCGATAATATCGCATAGGAGCACTATCAACAGTAATATCACTTTGTCCAGATGGATGCGTAGTCTGATTGATTAAGTTAACAGTGCTTGAAAAAGCTAATAATAAGGAAATTCTAATATTCTCTTTTTTCTCTTTCTTGATGATCATTTTTAAGAAAGATAACTGAGCTAACTGCGCTCTGCTAAAAAGTTGTTCAACAGTGTTTACATCAGATCCTTTTGGTAGAACATCGCCTTTTGGGTAAGGATATTTTTTTAAAGCTTTCTCAATTTCTATTTTTGTCTTCGGTTCTTTTTTCTCGTATTCAGTTTTTACTCTTTCAAATGCTTCTGTCAATTCTTCTTGTTTCACCGGCGCAATCAATGCTTGCACAATAAAAACAGCCATAGGATTTAGATCAATACTAATTGCTTTGCGTTCGTTCATCATTGCTTCAATTGGCGTTACACCGCTTCCGCCAAATGGGTCTAAAACTAAATCACCCGCTTGCGAAAAATTCTTTATGTATTCAGAAACAACATTCCAACTCTGTTTAGTAAAATAACCATGAACGCCAAAATGACGTTTCATTGATCTTTTCTTTACTGGGATCTCATCGAGCAAAGGACGTTTTGAATAATTAAATTCTTCTTTAGCTTGGAAAGGAACAGTCGGTTCATAGACAATTCTTTTACCAGCTTGAAAACTATTTATTGAAAGAAATTTATTTAGTTCTTCCCAATTTTCATCAATCTCTACAATTTTGAATAACAAAATGGGTATACTGTAAGAATCTCTTCTATAGAGAGCAAATTCAAGCCCGTTACAAATTGCAAAGTAAATGCTGTTTATTTCTGGGTGAGAAGCGTAGCTATAAACTTGTGCTATATGGTCATCGTCAATTACTTTTTCTTCAATACCTTTAGCATCTAATACCCAAGCAAAGTTTTTTTCAACTCTTAAACAATAATCTGGTATTAACTTAATTGGTATCTTCTTGTTACTGCCAATTTTCAGAAAAGGATGTTGTAAAGTTTTACTTCTTGCAATATTGTTTTGTTCGTAACCAAGTTCTTTAAGAATCGGAAGAATTATAACTTCTCTAACGCTATCTTCCTTAAAATTCTGATCAGCTTCTAACTTCTTAAAATTAAGTTTACCAAATAGTTTTTCTTTTAGTGTCATTCCGTCATCAAAAATATTTTTTTTCAGGTTAATTACTAATGATACTTATCTTTGTTTTTAGACCACCAATTTGTAAAATAATCGACCGCAAGATATTTTATTGATAATTTAGTTGCCTCAGCAAATAATTTGCCCACGAATCTAACGCATACAAGATGCTTATCTTTTTCCATTACATAAATTAAAAACTCTAATTTTTCTCTAAGCTTAAAATCTTTTCTCTCCCAGATAGATTTAATGATACTAAGACGATTCATAATGTCATCTTGTTGAAATAAGAAATGATTATAATCATTAATAAGCATACTCATTTTAACAATTTTAGAATCGACCTTATATTTTAATGTATCTATAAATGGTTCGAGGTAGAATGGATTTGAATAATCATCTTTAATCTTAACGTACGCATCAGCTGCTTTGTCTGAAAATATGAAACTACTGTTCTCCGCTAAAGATTTCAGCTTATCCCACGCTATTCTATCGCCACCTTGTGCTGATGTAACATTCATTATAAATTCAGAAATTAATTGCAAGCTGTCTGATTTTGATTTGGTCTGTTTAATAAGTCGATCTATATTTTCTTGTGCTTGCTCTAAATTTTGTTGGTTGATAGTTCTAGTCTCTGATATTTTTTGTTTAAGAAGGTTTAAGTCTTGAGATGTTTTTTCAAATAAAGGTTGTACATCAGTTTTTATTTTATCATGTATGATTACTTCACTATACTGTGATATTTTCTCTGAAGCTGTTGCTTCAACTAATTTTCTAATATTTTCTCTGTCAAATTCTGCGTTAATTCTTTGCTGAACTTGTTGTTCTATGAAAAACACTTCTTTCTCTAAATCGAATTTTAATTTCTCTGCGATTAAATCATACCTAGAATTCATTTTCGACAAAATTGTATCGGTTTCATCACGCCATTCTTTTCTCAAGTCACTCATATTCTGGTATGAAAAAAACGCTATCAAACCTGTACCAATAACGATAATAAATGTTAACAACGAAGCTAGCCATACATAGTTACTTCTTACCCTGTCAATTTGTTTGTTAGCATATTCAGTAATTTCGCGATACCTATTAAAATTGATATTTCTTCTCATATAAAATCCCCAACTATTGTTAGCAACTTACCACAAATCTGAAACTATGTAAACAGTATAAACGTAGAGACACTCGGCCGAGTGTCTCTACAATACATGAATTATTACAAACCCAAACTATGTAAATAGGTTTGAAAGTAGTGATGTTGCATCCCGATAGATCGGGACAAGTTACAACGTCTCAACAAACTTACCTACCTTGTGTAAATCAAAGCATTGTTGTCAAAGTCTGCGGTGTCTCCGGTTTATCGGGAAAGAATTCAATATGTTGATTATATAAATGCACTGTTTATTCATTTTTATTCTAATTTTTTATAATGATGCAAAGTAAATCTTTTCCAACCTTTTTTGTTCTTTGCCTCAACTGCCCAATAAAATCCTTCTTTTTCATCAGGCCAATAAATCATTCTTGCAAGTCCGGCAGGCATCTGCGCTTCAAAACAAACTGCTTCCGGATGTACGTCTTCAGCTTTAGATAATTTTCCTTGCGATTGTTTCCCATCATTAGTAAATGACCAGAATGATAACTTCTTATCTTTGTCCACGCCGTAAAGTGCGACCTCTTCATAAGAATATTTTGCGAATTTCCAGGAAGCATTTAACTGAATATATTTTCCGCCAAGGATTGATTCGAAAGAGCGAGTACAAATCAAACGTCCCATTGGCGAATCAGTTTCAGCTTTCCACTTTCCAATAAGCGGGGCAAGTGGTCCAAGTTTACCTTTTCCTTTTTTCCATGATAAAATATTTTTACTCAAGTTAATCCTTTCTTAAAATATTTAGTTTTAATATCACACACTTTAAAATTAAAAAGCGCAAAATTCCGTTAAGAAAATTGCGCTTGAAGAATTCGTTATAACTTATAAACTTTTATTTGCTTTAGCATTTTCCAAAAGCACTTTGTAAGAATATCCGTATCCGAAATCTTTATTCAATACTATACTGCCTTCGAATGTCACAATATCACCCACGTTTACATTATCATTTGTGGTAACAGTTAAATCGAAATCTGAACCGGTACTTGTTCCATCCTGAATATGAATCCAATTAGTCTTCATGATACCGAAGTTAGTTTTTACAACTTTACCTTTTATCTTAACTATTTTACCTGCGTAAGAACTTGGGTTAGAAAAAAGTTGTGCGACTGTTATTCCACCAGCTACCGGTGCAATAGAAATATTCTCTTTTTCAATAGAAGGTTTTTGTGGAGATGCTTTAATATTGTTACCGGCATTTACAGGAGGAATTTTACTTACATTATCCGCAAAAAAGATTGAATCAAATTTTCTTTTAAGTTCTTTACTTTCAAAATCTTTCATTTCCATTGCACTTTCGTAGTAAAGAGTTTCGCCTTTTTTAACATCCATGGTTGTAACAGCCATCCAATAGTCTTTGCCGCCTTCATTAGCTCTGATATATGTATATCCGCTGACTTGAATTGCTTCTTCAACAACAACTTGATGAACATTTGAATTCTTAGTAATCTCAGTTTGTTTAGGTTCTTCTTGTTTATTACATGCAGTAACAACGAAAATAACTGATAATAATGCTATTAATAATTTCGATCTCATTCTGTTTTCCTTTATTTGAAAATTTTGTTGCACAAATATAGTGAAATATTTTCTGTAGAGACGAAGCATGCTTAATCTTTACAACGTATATTTGTTTCAACAATTGAGAATTGCTTTGACCAAGGTATTATTAAAGAAAAATGAAGAACGAAGAATAAAACAAGGGCATCTCTGGATCTTCAGCAACGAAATTGCAAAAGTTGAAGGGGAAATCTCGAACGGTGATCTTGTCCATGTGTTCGATTCAAAGAATAATTTTTTAGGTATTGGATTTTATAACGGCAATTCATTGATAGCAGTCCGGATTATTTCTAATGAAGAATCAGTTGATCTGGAAAAATTTTTCCGTCATAGATTAAATACCGCTTTTGAATTCAGAAGTAGGATTTATCCTTTGCGTAAATCATTCCGTCTCGTTTTCAGTGAAAGTGATTTCTTGCCCGGACTTATTATTGATAAATACAACGATACTTTTGTACTACAAGTTTATTCTGCCGGAATCGAAAAGAACATAGAATTAATAACAAGAATATTACAAGAGGATTTCTCTGCTAAAAATATTTTTACAAAAGGGGAGGAGTACTTCCGTAAGCTGGAAGGACTGCCGGAAGAGAATAAAATTTATCTTGGTGAAATGAAAGAAGAGATTATTTCAGATGGAAAAGTGAAATATAAAATCAATTTTGCAACCGGACATAAAACCGGTTTCTATTTTGATCAATGTGATAACCGCGAATTCTTCGGAAAGTTCTGCGAAAATAAATTAGTGTTGGATTGTTTCTGTAATTCCGGCGGATTTGGTTTGCATGCGGCTTACAACAAGGCAAAAGAAATTGTATCTGTAGATTCGTCTTCCGAAGAAATTAAAAATGCTCAAGAAAATTTTTCTCTTAACGGATTCAATTGCAAAACAGAATTTATCCAATCCGATGTTTTTGATTACCTGGAGAAATGTAATTCGGAGAAAAAAACATTTGATATTATAAATTTAGATCCACCCGCATTTGCAAAGAATAAAAAAACATTAGCAACTGCAATCAAAGGTTACGAAAAATTGAATCGTCTTGCTATAAATCTATTGAAAGATGGCGGATTACTTTTTACTTCTTCATGTTCTCATCATCTTAAAGAAGAAATGTTTTTGGATGCTATCAATACGGCGGCTCTTAAAGCCGGGAGGAAAATACAACTCTTCTATTTTAATAATGCTTCATTAGATCATCCGTCACTGCCTGCAATGGAAGAGACGGTTTATTTGAAGTTCGCAGCGGTAAGGATTCTCACAAAATAAAAATGCTGAAGAAGACCTCAGCATTTTCAATTAACTGTTATAAAAATTTGTGTTACTCGCCTTTAAGCAATCCCAAAGCACTTAATAATCCGAATTGCCTGTAAAGATAATTTGATTCACTGGCTATATTATTATTGGTTGCTTGAATGTAATCTCTGTAGGATTGTTGTTGATCAATAAAAGTTGCGGAACCGAGTGTGTAAGAATCACGTTTGATTTCCCATGTTTCTTTAGCGGATTTTAATCCGGCTCTTGTAGCTTCTAATTGCAGTTTTGCCGTTTGTAAATCTAGAACAGCATTTTTCAAATCGCTTTTAATTTGTCTTTCCAAAGCATTTAAGTCTTCATTACTATTTTTATTTAATACCGAAGCTGTTTGCATTGCTAGCTCGGTACTCCATCGAGAAAAAATTGGAAGATTAAAAGATAAACCGAAACTATAGACCTTTCTATTAAACAAATCAGATGGCTTTGTTGCACTTGTAGAAAAATTATAGTTTCCACTTAAACTTGGTAGTAATCCGCCCCGCGCAATAGTTAGCTGGTATTCTGAGCTTTCTAATTTCAATTTGGAGCTCTGGTAATCATTTCTATTTTCCAAAGCAGTTTGAATGAGTGCCTCAATGTTATCAATATTTTTTACCGATTCAGGCAAATATGAAGAGTCCATTTCAAATGTATAATCTTTTAAAATATCTTTAGATAAATAATTTAGAAAAGTAATTTTTGATTTCTCATAATTATTTTTTGCTTGAAGATATGATAACCTGGAATTGGATGTTTGATATTCCTGTGCATACAAATCTACATTCGCCTTCATTCTAAGATCAAACATTTCTTTTACTTTAGTCAGTAGGTCTTCATTATATCTAACGTCCTCGGTCTGAAATTTTAAAATCTTTTCATTGTTTATGATTGAAATGAAGAAACTAACTGTTTGAAGAATTACATCTGATCGAAGCTTTTCCAAATCATATTTAGCTGCTTGAAGATCGTTTTTCCGTTGGCTAATTGTAGAGATATTAGCAAGTCCATCAAAAAGAGTAACGTTGCCGCCTAAAGACATGCTGTAACTTCTGGAATCGGTTTCTGAAGCACCCAGGGCTTGTGGATTACCAAAAAAATCGAGAACGGTACTGCCGGAACTGCTTGTTCTTTGCCAATTAAATCCGCTGCTGAAATTAACAGTCGGTAATAAACCTCCATAAGCGTTCTTAAGCGAAGCAGCAGAAGTTTCTAAACTATTTGTACTTTTTATAACTGATGTATTTTGATTGAGGGCGGTAGTAATGGCATTACTTAAAGTTATTTTTTCCTGGCCATTAACGCTTATTACAAATACAAAAGTAAAACTTAATAAGAAAAATATTTTTACAAATTTCATCAGATCATTCCAATTTTTTGTGAACTTGTATTGATCAAATTTCTGATCACTAATTTATTTAAAAAAATTATTCATACCTTAAAGCATCAATAGGATTTAATGCCGATGCTTTTCTCGCCGGGTAATATCCAAAAAATATTCCTATTGCTCCAGCAAATCCAAATGCTATCATTATTATCTGCGGTCTAATATATGCCGATTGACTTGTATAAGTGTTCAACAGATACGCTATTAAAAATGAGAGCAAGACGCCAATCACTCCTCCTGATAAACTTAATACGATTGCTTCGGTTAAGAACTGAACTAGAATATCGGAAGCTCTGGCACCGATTGATAATCTGATTCCAATTTCTCTAGTTCTTTCTGTAACGGATACAAGCATAATATTCATAATTCCAATTCCACCAACAACAAGTGAGACGCCTGCTACAGATGCTAAAAGTATTGTTAAAATACGCGATGTTGCAGTTGCAGTTTCAGATAGATCCGATTGATCCTGAATTGTGAAATCATCATCCTCGCCTTGAGTTAGTTTATGTGATTCCCTCATTATACTTTTCAATTCTGCAATTACTGCGGGTATTTTGTCGTTAGAAATTGCACTTACTTGTATAGAACCAATACGCATATGATCACCAGAAAGCCTATCGCCAACGGTTCTTGAAGGTGCTAAAATAATATCATCGTTACTTGTTCCAACCGAACTTTGTCCTTTTGCTTTAAGAACACCGATAACTCTAAACGGAGTATTACGAATTCTTATTTGCTGTCCTACCGGATCATCATTAGGAAATAAATTTTTAACAATATCAGCACCAAGTATGCAAACTTTAGCTCTCGCCATTACATCTCTTTCCGTAAAAAATTCACCGCTAGCCAAAGGCCATGAACGGATTTCGAGATAATCTGGAGAAACACCCTGAATTCTTGTGAACCAATTACCAACTCCGCCAACAACTTGTCCGCCGGAAAAAACTATTGGTGTTACACCTTTAATTAACGTTGCTTCGTTTTTTATTTTATCAACATCTTCCCAGGTAAATCTATTGAAAGACCCCATTCCTCTATTAACACCGCCGCTGTTTGAAGCACCGGGAGTGATAATAATTAAGTTAGAACCGAGTGATGCAATTTGCTCTTCAACTTTTTGCTGGGCACCGTCTCCAATAGCAACCATTACTACAACTGCGGCAACGCCAATAATAATTCCCAGTGCTGTTAATAAACTTCTCATTCGCGATTTCATAATACTTCTGGTTGCAACTTTTAATATAATTTTTGCTTTCATTTTATTTTCCCTTCTATTCTGCTACTTCGGCTTCAGCAATTGCTTTTTTCAATTCTTCTTCAGCGTTTAGTCTGTCCTTTATTTTTGCATCTCTTATTACTCTTCCATCACGCATTTCAATAATTCTTTTAGCAAATGCAGCAAAATCTCTTTCATGGGTAACCATTACAATTGTTATTCCTTCATCATTTAATTTTTGGAAAAGATTAAACACTTCAACAGATGTTACGCTATCCAAGTTACCGGTTGGTTCATCTGCTAAAATCAATGATGGTTCATTTACTAGTGCTCTTGCAAGTGCTACTCTTTGCTGTTGCCCGCCTGATAATTGACTTGGTATATGATGCATTCTGTCGCCAAGACCAACTCTTTCTAATGCTTCTGTAGCCTGCTTCTGATGATTTTTTACTTTTTCCAGCCTGTCATACATCAAAGGAAGTTCAACGTTCTCAAGGGCAGTTGTACGCGGAAGTAAATTAAATCCCTGAAACACAAAACCGATTTTCTGGTTTCTAATATGAGCATATTCATTTTGTGGAAGTTTACTCGTGTTAATTCCATCAAGAAAATAATCTCCCGAGGTTGGCATATCAAGACATCCCAATAAATTCATCAGAGTTGATTTACCTGAACCGGAGGCACCCATGATGGCTACAAACTCACCTTTATTTATTGTGACGTTCACTGATTTTAGAGCATGCACATCGATTTCACCAACATTATATGTCTTAGTTAGATCTACAGTTTTAATTAATGTGGTTTCCAATATTTTATCTCCTACTAAAATCCTCTAACAAACCCGCCACCACGATTGCCTGGCTGAGTTTGGTTAAAAGGATTTGTTGACGTTGTTGTAGTCGAATTTTGGTTTTCAATTATACCGGAGATTACTTTCATTCCTTCTTTCAAATTTCTAGCTCTAATAATCTCTGTATTTTTTCCATCCGTTAATCCGGCCAAGATCAAACTCATCTGCAGTTTATTATTTTCATCATAATACCATACTCTGCTTGCATTTCTTCTGCGGCCGCTATTATTTCCGCCTCCACCCATTCCCATGAATTGATTTCCTCCGTTTCCACTACCCATTGTGCCTTGATTGAGTTGTCCGCCGCTAAATTGCTGCATTCTTTTCTTTACACTATCAGGTAAATTTGCAATTTCTTTTTCTCTGTTCTTTGCATATTCAGCTGTCATTTCTTCAGTAGGTTGAAACCGTAGTGCAACATTAGGAACAAGAAGAACCTTTTCTCTGTAATCAACATAAAAATCTACCGTTGCTGTCATTCCCGGTAACAAAAGTCTTTCTTTATTATCAGCTTGAACAACAACAACATAATTAACTACGTTTGATACAACATTGGGGTTTAATCTGATCTGAGTAACTTCACCGTCAAATTTTTTACCTTGTTGTGCTTGAACTGTGAATTGAACCTTTTGACCAACCTTTATTTGGCCGATATCACTTTCGTCTACGTTGGTTAATATACGCATCAATGAAAGATCTTCTGCAATTGTGAATATTGTTGGTGCAGATAAACTTGCGGCGACTGTCTGTCCTTGTTCAACACTTCGGTTGATTATAGTTCCCGAGATTGGAGAATAAATATAAGCGTAGTTCAAATTTAATTTAGCTCTATCTAATGCTGTTACTGCTGATTTTTGAGTTGCAAGCAAAACTTGAACGTTTGTCTTAGATGCTATAAAATCTACTTCGTTCATAAATTTCTTTTCGAATAACTGCTTGTTTCTCTCGTGGACAGCAACTGCCTGGTCATATTGCGCTTTAGCTCTATCAAGATTTGACTGAGCGTCCCTTAACGAAGCTGCTAAAACTACTGTATCAATAACAGCTAATAGTTGTCCCTTTCTTACCTGGCTGTTAAAATCAACAAGAAGTCTATCTATTTTTCCTGAGACTTGAGTTCCAACGTCAACAGTTTTGATAGCCTGGATCGTTCCTGAACTGCTGATAATAACATTCAAATCACCTCGTGCAATTTGTACATACGAAAATTTTGTTTCCTTTGCATCACCTCGAAAAAATAAAAAGTACGCAACTAATAACAAACCAATTATAACCGTGGAAATTATAATTACCTTTTTTTTCATGATTGTTCTCTAATAATAATGTATGAATTTGTTTTTCTTTAATTATCTCTGTTTTGTCTTCTTTCTTCCATTCTCTTTCTTTGTTCTTCCAAAAACTTATTGTATTCTGCTTTTTGTTTTGTGTTTAAGATTTTCATTATTTCTTTTTCAGATTCTTCTCTCATCTTCATCATTTTATTTCTTGTTTCTTCATTACGGAAATCTCCGCCGTTCATCATTTTTGAAAATTGGTCTTGTTGTTTGGTAAAAACATTTTCAACCTTTTTAATTTGATCGTTGTTAAGTTTTAATGTTTCTCCCAATTGTTTTGCTCTTTCAGCTGGACTCATTCTCATCTGTGCGCTTGACATAGTACCAACAAACACTAACAAGATAATGGTTAGAATTAACTTTGACATTTTACCTCCGTTTATTTTTTTATTATGTAAAATTTTTCTTAAAATCTTTGTCATCAGTTAGACTTAGTATTCCTAAATACGGTTTAATAAAATCAAGGTTCTCATTAACGTACAATTTTTATGTAAAACTCAACGAATGTTATATTTTGGACGATAATATCGACATTATTCATATTGATATAAAATGATTTAAGGTTAGCCATTCATTTTTAAGATTTTTTAACATTTGATTTCATATATAAAATTTGAATAATCATTCAAGTTCATATTTTCATATATTTGTTCCCGCAAAAAACTTTTCCGGATTAATAAAAATTATTAAGAAAGAAGAAACTTAAGCTTCTTCAGTTTTGTAGAAAATCATTAGAAATATTAAAACAGTGAGGGTTCAAATTGGATATTACAGCACTTAATGAAAAAATAAGAAAGGAAAGCGAGTTCATTGATGTTCTTTTCAACGAGATCAGTAAAACTATCGTTGGACAAAAATCAATGCTTGAACGCCTTGTTGTTGGGCTTCTTTCCAACGGGCATGTTTTGCTTGAAGGTGTACCCGGTTTAGCTAAAACACTTGCAATCAAATCGCTTGCCACATCAATGAAAGCAAAATTCCAGAGAATACAATTTACACCGGATCTTCTTCCTGCCGATCTAATCGGTACATTGATCTACAATCAGAAGGATGGAAACTTCGCAATTAAAAAGGGACCGATCTTTGCAAACTTTATTCTTGCAGATGAAATCAACCGCGCTCCTGCTAAAGTTCAAAGTGCACTACTCGAAGCGATGCAAGAAAGACAAGTTACAATTGGTGAATCAACTTTTAAATTAGATGATCCATTTCTAGTACTTGCAACACAGAATCCAATCGAGCAAGAGGGAACTTATCCTTTACCGGAAGCTCAAGTTGATCGTTTTATGTTGAAGGTGAAGATCACTTACCCTTCACGTGAAGAAGAACAAAAAATTATGAAGTTAAATACTACTTCTGATAATCCAACTATAAATGCTGTAATTAATCCGGCAGATATTATTAAAGCTCGTAAACTCGTTCAGGAAATATATGTTGATGAAAAAATCGAGAAATATATTTTAGATATTGTTTTTGCAACACGCTCACCGAAAGATTTTGGTCTGAATGAATTGACTGATCTAATTAGCTACGGCGGATCTCCAAGAGCATCAATTAATCTTGCATTGGGAGCTCGCGCAATTGCGTTTATAAGAAGAAGAGGATATGTAATTCCTGAAGATGTCCGTTCGATTTGTTCGGATGTATTACGTCATCGTATTGCTGTTACATACGAAGCTGAAGCTGAGGATATTACTTCCGAAACAATTATTTCAAAAATATTAAACAAAATTGAAGTACCATGATAGCACTCAGCAGTCAGCTATCAGCATTCTGCTTTTCAAAGTTTTTTGCTGACAGCCGACCGCTGAAAGCTGAGAACTTATGTTAACAAAAGAATTACTTAAACAAGTTAAACAAATTGAGATTCGTACACGCGGAATTGTGAATGAAGTTTTTTCCGGCGAATACCATTCTGTATTTAAAGGAAGAGGAATGGAATTTTCCGAGGTGCGCGAATATAATTTCGGCGATGATATTAGAAGTATTGATTGGAACGTTACTGCACGATTTGGACATCCCTATATAAAAATATTTGAAGAAGAACGTGAACTAACAGTTATGCTGCTAGTTGATATGAGCGGATCGTTAATGTTCGGCTCTGTTGAAAAAACAAAGCAGCAAGTTGCGGCTGAACTAAGCGCTGTTCTTGCTTTTTCCGCTTTGAAGAATAATGATAAAGTCGGGTTAATATTATTTACAGATCGAATCGAAAAATTTGTTCCTCCCAGAAAAGGAAAGAGTCACGCACTTAGAATAATAAGAGAAGTTCTTTCATTCGAACCAGAAGGAAATCAAACTAATCTTCGTCAAGCACTTGAGTATTTTAATCACACAATAAAAAAGAAAGCTATTGTTTTTTTGATTTCGGATTTCATTGATGGCGGTTACGAAAAAATATTACGCATCGTTGGTAAGAAACATGATCTAATCGGAATTGTACTTCGTGATCAGCGAGAAAAATCTGTGTTAGATGCCGGACTGATAAAATTCCGTGATGCAGAAACAGGAGAGATCCGATTTATTGATACCGGCGATAAAATTATTCGACAATCAGTCATTGATGAAAATAAACATTGGTCAGAATTTCGAAGACAACTTTTTGTCTCAAGCAGATTAGATTCAATTGATATTGAAACATCCGGCTCATATGTAAAACCTCTTGTTGATTTCTTTAAGCTGAGGGAAAAAAGATGGTAAGAAATTTAAAGTTTGTTTTTATCATTCTATTTTTCTTTCTCACTGTTCTAAAAGCGCAAAATATTTCTGTTAGTGCAACGACTGATACAGCTACCTACAAAGTCGGCGATTACATTAAGTATCAAATTGAAATTAAACATGATAAAGTGATTTCGGTTAATATGCCGTCAGTAAAAGACAGCGTAAAGGTTCTTGAATACATTCAAACCTTGCCATCTGAAAGACACGAAGTTGACACCCAGGTTATTGAAAGATATAATTTTATTTTTTCGAAATACGATTCCGCCAAAGTTACTATACCTGCTATTACTATAGAATATATAACAGGCAGAACAATTTCAAAAAAATTGATTAAGACTAATCCCGTAACAATTACAATCCGCACATTACCGGTTAATGCACAAGAAGATATCCGCGATGTAAAAGACCCTTTGAAACTTCCATTGAACTGGTTGTTGATCTCAGCAATCGCAGTTATAGTACTTTTACTACTTGGACTTCTTTACTATTTATATAAGCGTTATAAAAAGAAGAAGGCACTAAAAGAAGATATTTTACCTGAAATAAAAATTCCGCCATATGAAATTGCATTAGCTCATTTACATGAACTTGAAGAGAAAAAACTTTGGCAGAATGGATTAGTTAAACAATTTCACAGTGAAGTAACTGAGATTGTCCGTCAATATTTTGAAGAGAGATTTAATGTCCGCGCATTGGAAATGACATCTGCAGAGATTCTTGGTGTATTAAGTTATATGGAAGAAGGGAAGATAATAGTTCAAACATCAGATAATTTCTTCAGCAATGCTGATCTTGTTAAGTTTGCAAAATTTGAACCGATGCCGAAAGTAAATGATGCAATGATGAATCAAGCATATGAGATTGTTAATCAAACAATTCATGCACAACCGCAAAATGTAAACGAGGATAAAAATGTTTAGTGATATAACATTTGCTTATCCTATCGTATTATGGTTTTTACTTTTAATACCGGGAATTATTTACTGGTTTTGGAAAAAACAGAATAAAATTTCTCCCGATTTTAATTTTTCATCATTACAAATATTTAGCAGGGCACCTAAAACATTAAAAGAGAAACTGGCAAATATCCCAGCTTGGTTAAGAATTCTATCTATTGCTTTTTTCATTATAGCAGCTGCACGTCCTCAAAGTTTTTCTAGCGGGGAAAATATCTATACCGAAGGAATTGATATTGCAATGCTTCTTGATATTTCGGGCAGCATGCTTGCGGAAGATTTCAAACCTAACCGAGTAGAAGCTGCAAAAAAAGTTATTGATGATTTTATTGCCGGAAGAACGAATGATAAAATTGGTCTTGTGGTTTTTTCCGGAGAAAGTTTTACGCAATGCCCGCTTACTATTGATTATAGTGTTCTGAGAAATTTACTGAAAGAGATTCACACAGGAATGATTGAAGATGGAACAGCTATAGGTAATGCAATTGCAAATGGTGTAAATAGATTGAAAGACAGTAAATCAAAAAGCAAAGTGATGATTCTATTAACCGATGGTGTGAACAACCGTGGAGAAATTGATCCGCTTACTGCCGCACAGATTGCACAAAAGTTTGGAATTAGAATTTATTCAGTTGGTGTTGGAACGATTGGCGATGCCCCATATCCATTTCAAACTCCATTCGGAATTAGGTATCAAATGGTTCCAGTTGAAATAGATGAAAATATTTTGAAGCAAATTTCCAGCATTACGGGAGGAAAATATTTTCGTGCAACGGATAACAGAAAATTAGTTCAGATCTATGAAGAGATAGACCGTTTAGAAAAAACACGTGCTGAAATTACATCTTATAGAAATGCAAAAGAATTATTCTATCGTTGGGCTTTTGTTGGACTATTTTTATTATTAGCCGATGTTGGTTTATCAAGAACTTATTTGCGAAGATTACCATGATACGATTTGCAAATAGCGAATATCTTTATTTGTTCTGGCTTGTACCAATACTTGCAGGATTGTTTTGGTTCACATTCAAAAAGCAAAATAATATTCTTGAAAAGTTTGCCGGGACAAAACTTAAAGAAGTTTTATTTCCGCTTAGAAGTAAATTGAAATCATGGCTAAAATTTGGACTTACTCTTTTTGCGATTGTATTAATTATAGTTGCACTTGCAAATCCCCAAGTAGGAACAAAGATAGAAGAAGTAAAACAGATAGGTATTGAAGTTTATATTATACTTGATGTTTCTAGAAGTATGGGCGCGGAAGATATTAAACCAAGCAGATTGGAGAAAGCAAAATTTGAAATCGCAAAGTTAATTCAAAAACTTCAGGGTGATAAAATCGGATTAATTGTTTTTGCGGGTCAGGCTTATGTGCAGTTTCCATTAACTTCCGATTATGCTGCTGCTAATTTATTTTTGAACGCAGTAGATTTTAATTCCGTTCCTCAGCCCGGTACTGCAATCGGCCCGGCTCTTGATCTAGCTTTGAAATCTTTCCGTTATGATGACGATACAAAAAAAGCAATTATTGTAATTACTGACGGTGAAGATCATGAAGGAAATATTGAAGCCGCTCTTGATGAAGCAAATTCTAAAGATGTTAGTGTCTATACAATAGGATTTGGTTCATCAGCAGGAGTTCCTATTCCGGTTTATGATGATTCAGGTGTTCAGCGCGGATATAAAAAAGATAATCAAGGAAATATTGTTCTTACAAAACTAGACGAAGCAATTTTGAAAACGATTTCTGAAAAAACAAACGGGAAATATTACAGAGGTACAAATACTCAAGACGAATTAGAAGCAATTTATAATGACCTTGCAAAAATTCAGCAATCGGAATACGGCACAAAAAAAATTACCGAATATGAAGACAGGTTTTATTATTTCTTGATTCCGGCAATAATGCTTTTGATTGGTGAATTTTTTATCTCATCAAATAAATCAAAATGGCTTGCTAAGTTTGAAAAGATTGTTGAGGTTAAATAATGATCAAAAAAACTTTATATATAATTTTTATTTTATCATCAATAACTTTTGCCCAAAGTAAAAGAAGTTTGAACAACGACGGCGTTGACCTTTACTCAGGTAAAAAATATTCTGATGCTGAAGTAAAATTCAAAAAAGGTTTAGAAAAAGATCCCGAATTGTTTCAAGGGCATTTTAATCTTGGCGATGCATATTACAAGCAAGGACGTTATGATGAAGCACTTCAATCATATAAAAACTCTTTACAATTCACAGATGATAAAACAAATCAAGCAAAAGTTTTTCACAACATCGGCAATTCTTTGATGAAGCAGCAGAAGTATCAAGAAAGTGTAGTTGCTTATGCAAACTCTCTCAAAAAAAATCCGGATGATCTTGATACAAAATATAATCTCTCTTACGCTTTAAATATGCTGAAGCAAAATCAACAGCAGCAGAAGAATAAAAACGATAAGAATCAGGATAAGAATAAAGATCAACAGCAAAAACAAAATCAGCAGAACGATCAAGATAAAAAAGATCAAAATAAGGATAAGCAGCAGAATCAACAGCAACAACAGCAACCGAAGAATCAAATTTCTAAAGAAGATGCACAAAGAATTTTAGAAGCTCTGAAGAATAATGAATCTGATCTGCAGAAAAAACTTCGCAAGGTAAAAGGGAAACCGGTTAATACAGAAAAAGATTGGTAGAAAATACAGTATAAAGTATAGAGTATATAGTAATGAGAATGAAGATGTTAAAAAGCATAACGAAAAATATTTTATTAATTGTTTTTTTATGGGCGATTTCTATTCAGTCGTTAAATGCTCAGCAGTTTAATGCAACAGTAGACAAATCAACGGTCGGTCAATACGATCGTTTTCAAATCTACTTTACTTTTGAAGGCGGAGATGTAAATGGGATTAGTAATTTCCATCCACCGGCAATAACCGGATTTAGAATTCTTAGCGGACCAAATCAATCCAGCAGTATGCAGGTCATAAACGGAAAAGTTTCCGGCTCAATAACTTTTTCTTACATTGTGCAGCCAAGCAATATTGGAGAATTTACAGTTCCATCAGCATCAGTAGACTACGGCGGAAAAACATTTCATACCCAACCGTTAAAAATAAAAGTAGAAAAAGGTACACCGCAGCAGCAGAAAGAAAGTACAGGCGGATACTCACAAGAAGAATTGGCAAAAAATGTTTTTATTGTAGCAGAAGCGAATAAAACCCGCGCACTTCTTGGTGAGCAGATTACAGTTACTTATAAACTTTATACAAAGCTAAATATTTCTTCTCCGCAGATAACAAAACTTCCATCTTACGAAGGATTTTGGGCTGAAGAAGTTGGACCACTGCAAAATATTAATTTTGAAATCGGAATGTATAAAGGCGAACGTTACCGCGTTGCTAAAATAAAACAAGTTGCACTTTTCCCTTCAAAAACCGGATCACTTTCTGTTACCCCATTTGAGTTGAATGTTCCTGTAATTGTTAAAAAGAAAAAAACTGGAAATGATGTCTTCGATGAATTTTTTAACGATTCATTTTTCGGCAGATCTGAAACTGTAGAAATTAAAACACGTTCCAACACGATCAAAGTGGAAGTAGATCCTCTGCCTCAGAACGCCCCGGCTTCTTTTACCGGTTCTGTTGGTGATCTAAATTTTAAGGCGGAAGTAGATAAGAAAGATGTTGTAACAAATGAAAGCATCACTCTAAGATTAACTGTTGGCGGTAATGGAAATATTAAATTAATAAAAGTACCTGATCCAATATTGCCGTCTGGTTTTGAAAAGTATGAACCCAAAAATGTTGAGAACATTAACCGCGGTTCAGTTATCTCCGGCCAAAAAATTATTGACTACTTAATTGTACCGCGAACCGCTGGTGAAAAAGAAATTCCACCGATGGAATTTACTTACTTCAATCCTTCTTCAAGAAGATATGTTACACTAAAGTCGCAGCCATTTAAAATAAATGTAAGGCAAGGAGTTGCCGGCAGTGAAACTGCTTCGCAAGGATTTTCCCAGAGTGATGTAAAATTATTAAACGAAGATATTCGATTCATCAAGACATCTGATTTTAATCTTGAACCGAAACAAGAAATTTCTCTAATCAAACCTTGGTTCTGGTTTTCGCTGATAGTTCCGTTCTTTAGTTTGGTCGGCGCTGTAGTATTTAAGAGAAGACAAGATAAGCTTTCAGGTAATGTTCAGTTGATGCGTTATCAAAAAGCAGAGAAAGCAGCACGCAAAAGATTGAAGCTTTCAAAAGAAGCATTGGATAAAAACAACATAACTAATTTCTATGCTGAATTATCTCTGGCATTGTTCGGATATCTTGAAGATAAACTTGGAATTCAAAAATCAGAATTTACTCTTGAAGGTGCTGTAGAAAAACTTATCCGGAAAAATGTTTCAGAAAATTTGATCATACAATTAAAACGGATTGCCGGAAAATGTGAATATGCACGCTTTGCACCTCAAGGTGAATTATCCGCTGAAGCAGCAAGTCTATACAATGAAGCTGTAAAAGTAATTGTTGAAGTTGATTCATCTTTGGAGAGAAGAAGATGATGAAAAAAATATTGATGCTACTTTTTGTTTTCGTAAATCTGTTTGCTCAATCTTCCGATGAATTAATGAAAAATGGAAATAAATTTTATCAAGAGGGACAATTTGAGCATGCAGTTCAGACTTACCAAAAAATTATAGGTCAAGGTTTTGAAAGCGGAGCTGTTTATTATAATCTTGGCAATGCATATTTCAAAAGCGGAAAATTAGGTTATGCTATTTTTTGTTATGAAAAAGGATTGAAACTTCAACCGAATGATGAGGACCTTTCATACAATTTAAGAATTGCACAAGCCCGCACGTTCGATAAAATTACTGAACTACCGAAGTTATTTATCATTGCATGGTGGGAAGGATTAGTTACTTCTTTTAGTGTGTCAGCATGGTCGTTAATTGTAATACTAATTTTCTGGGTATTGTTGATCAGCTTTGCTGTTTATTACTTTTCACGTAATCCAAATTTTCAGAGGATTTCCTTTTTAAGCAGTTCAATTTCACTTGCCGTATTGATTGTTGTTGTTGTTCTTTTATTTGCGCGCGTTAATAGAGAAGCGGCAACAAATTACGGAATATTATTACAGCAGACTTATTCCGTAAAAGTATCACCGGATGTAAAGGGAAGTGATGCATTTGTAATTCACGAGGGAATAAAATTTAGTATAGAAGATCATGTAAATGATTGGGTGAAGATCCGTTTGGTTGATGGGAAGATCGGCTGGATTCAAAATAGTGTAATGGGGCAGATATAAATTTTGAATAACACTCAAGCTAAAAAATACTCCAACACAAAACTTATTGTAGGAATTACTGAAGCAGTTCTTTCATTCGTTCTACTTCTTCTCTTTATCAAATTTAATTTCAGTTTACAGCTGGAAGTTTATATTAGAAATTTTATTTCAAGTGATTATTTGACCATTCTAATTTTTGTTTTAGTCCTAAGTTTAATATCCTTAATTATTTTTGCACCGTTTAATTTTTATACAGGTTATTATCTTGAACACAAGTACAATCTCTCAAATCAAACTTTTTGGAAATGGATTTTTGAAGGAGTTAAAGGAAGTCTTGTCGGAGCGGTTATCGGCATTCCGCTCCTATTTCTTTTTTACTTCACGATAAAAAGTTTCGGAATAAACTGGTGGCTTCCTTTCGGTGCGTTGATGTTCATAGTCTCAGTTCTACTTGCTCAAATTGTTCCGATTATAATTCTCCCGATTTTTTATAAAATCACTCCGATAGAAAATGAATCATTGAAAGAAAGGATTGTGGATCTTAGTAAAGACGCCGGATTGAATGTTCATAATGTTTACAAGTTCAACATGAGTAAGAATACTAAAAAAGCAAACGCTGCTTTTACGGGATTAGGAAAAACAAAGCGGATTCTTCTTGGAGATACTCTGTTAGATAATTATACTGAAGACGAAATTGAAACTGTAATTGCACACGAACTCGGACACTACAAAAGAAAACATATTGTAAAAAATATTTTTATTGGAACAGTATTCAGCTTTCTAACTTTCTTCCTAATTGTTCAACTTCATAGAATTTCATTAAGCTGGTTTGGATTTTCTGAGATTACACAAATTGCTTCACTTCCGCTTTTGTTTTTATGGGGTGCAATTATCGGTTTAGTACAAACTCCAATTTCAAATTATATTTCACGAAAATTTGAATATGAAGCTGATAACTATGCAGTAATATCAACGAATAAGAAAGAGGCATTTATTCAAACACTTGAAAAACTTACGGATCAAAATCTTGGCGACCGCGAGCCGCATCCTTTAGTTGAATGGTTTTTCTACAGTCATCCCTCAATTAGGAATCGAACGAATAATTTAGACACATTAAATTAATCGTAACAAAACATTCTTCACTTCCACATCAGTTAAATAATTTTTATAATTAGGTTAGAATATTAAAAAACTAAGCAGTATTGATGAGGAAAACCTCCATAAAGTTATTTATAATCTTTTTGCTGACGATATGTTTGTCAAATTGCACTTTTGATAAAAATCCTCTGCCAACAACACCCGGTATTATTTATAATTCTGTTCCAAATACCCCGACACCTGACGATAGTTCTTTAGATCAATTTTTATTTGTAACGTTAAAATGGAAATGTGACAATGCGACCGGGTATGAAGTTTACATTGGTGAGACGAATCCGCCATTGACAAAATATACAACCACTGCCAATAAATTTTATACAGTACCTTTATTAAAATATAACGTACAATATTTTTGGAGAGTCGTTGCAAAGTTAAATGACGGAACAAGCAGTTTAGGTCCGGTGTGGAATTTTACAACATTACTTTCTTCATCAACATTAGGCAACGGTTATGCATTATTGTTAAATAAAATTGAAACCAGTGTACCTCATGAGGTGAAAGCAACATTTCAAGTTGTTGATCTCAATGGAACAGGAGTTAATGCATTAAATCTTTCAAACTTTGAAGTTTATGAAGATGTACTTCCTTTATCGCAACAGGAATCCGAGCTCAGCATAGTTAATCATCCTACAATTTCAAATCAGCTGCGTACAGTTTTAATGTTGGATAATAGCAGCAGCGTTCAGAGTGATATTGATAAAATCAAGACATCTGCCAAAGCAATAGTTAACGGTATAAGGTCTAATCAAGAGGTTGCGATTTATGCTTTTTCAGATAGAGTTTATAGATTACAAGATTTTACAAACAATGTTTCTACACTTATCAATGTTATTGATAATAATTTTACTCCCGGTGTAAAGAGTACAGATTTCTATGGTGCTGTCGAAAACGGTACTGCATTCTGGAGTGATGAAATATCGCTCACCAAGATCCTTAAAGGGTGCATGGTAATAATCTCTGATGGAAACGACACGCAAGGATCATCATCTTTGGCAAGAGCTATGCGTGCAGTTTATAATAAACTTGTTTATACAATCGGATTAGGAAATGAAATCCAACCGGATATTTTGAATGCAATTGGAACAGGCGGAAGTTTTAGTATTGGTCAAGAAAATGAAATCATAAAACAGTTCGCTGATATAGAACAATCTCTAATTAAAACGGCAAATAGTTTTTATGATCTATCTTATAAAAGCCCGAAGAGAGGCAGCGGCACTCATACATTACAAATAAAAGTTATCGGTAATCAATTTACGGGTGAACAATCGAGTATTTTTACAACATTCAGCAGTTTGGATTTTTATTAATTTTACATTGAAATTTTTTTAAGGATTATTTTTATGTCCGTTACAAGAAAAGATGTTGAATACATTGCAGAATTAGCCCGGCTCAAATTTAAAGAAGAAGAGTTGGAAAGTTTTACTCATCAGCTTAATGAGATCTTAAGTTATGTTGATAAACTGAATGAACTGAATACCGATAATGTTGAACCGCTATCACATCCGGTAGAAAATATAAATGTATTTCGTAATGATGAACTGAAAAAATCTATTTCGACTGAAGACGCATTAAAGAATGCACCGGATAAAACCGACGAATTTTTCAAAGTGCCAAAAGTTATCAATCAATAAAAGCAACTTAATGATAATAGGAATTATACCTGCCCGATTTGCATCATCACGATTAATGGGAAAACCGCTCGCTGATATCGGCGGCAAACCAATGATCCAGCATACATACAACAACGCCAGAAAATCTAAGCTGCTGGATAAAGTTGTAATTGCAGTTGATGATGAAAAAGTATTTCAAGTTGTAAAAGAATTTGGCGCAGAAGTTTATATGACTCCCAAAAATTGTCCTAGCGGATCAGACCGAATTGCAATAGTAACGGAAAAAATTCCGGAAGCTTCTATTATTGTTAACATTCAAGGTGATGAACCATTCATAAAAGGTAAAATGATTGATGAAGCAATCGAACCATTGCTGTTTGATAGAAAAGTAAATGTTGCAACTCTTGCAAGAAGGATTTCCAATGTTGAGGACATGAAATCAGCTTCAGTTGTTAAAGTTGTTTTCGATTATAATAACATGGCGTTATACTTCTCGCGATCTCCAATTCCATTTGTACGCGAAGCGAAAACAAATCTTGCAAGAATACAAACGGCAGAAATTTACAAGCACATAGGATTGTATGTCTACCGACGCGAAGCATTATTAAAATTTACACAGCTCAAACCAACTGATCTTGAGCAGATTGAAAAATTAGAACAATTGAGATTTTTAGAACATGGCTTCAAGATGAAAATTGTTGTTACCGATTATGACAGTTTATCCGTAGATACACAAAAAGATCTTGAATTAGCAAGACGATTTTATGATAAGCATTCGAAAACATCGGGAAAAACAAAGTAAGCCATGAATTGATTGATTGTCTTTTCGAGAGATCAATGTTATTTTTACAATGTG
>Ga0082335_1002071_pt1 | contig 38867 bp, 36 predicted proteins | sample Subgrocontami58m_FD_72375 | JGI IMG/M metagenome (GOLD analysis project Ga0082335, IMG submission 72375) | Subsurface groundwater microbial communities from S. Glens Falls, New York, USA - GMW37 contaminated, 5.8 m (SPADES assembly) (version 2) ...
CGGGCGGCGCCAATCCGGACGTGCGCGATTTCCAGCTCGCGGGGAAGGACGGCGATGGCGGCGTCCGGCTGTGTCTGCGCGTGCTTCCCACCGCGCGCCTCGCGCCCGACGCGGGCACGGTGGCGTGGCGTGGCGTGGCGCGTCCTGCGCGTCCCGGCGAACGGGCGACGGGATCGCCGGAGCCCGACCCGCGGCGCGGGGGCTGGACCGCGCAGGTGTGGTCCGCCGGGATGGGTATGGCGCGCGTGCGCACGGGCCGGCTCTGCTTCGGCGCGGACCGGCTCCCCGTGCTTTGGACGTGGATCCTGGACGGCGAAACGCAGGCGCTGATCGCGATCGTGTGCGAGTCGGACGACGAGGCCGGCCTGGCGCGCGCGCGGGCGTGGATCGAGGCGGTGGCGGCGAGCGCGGAGTAGGAGGGCTACGGCACTCGCGTCAACGTCGTGTTGCCGGAGTCGCCCACATAGAACTCGTATCCGACGGCGTGGGCGGCGTCGCGGGTGGCCATGTAGCGGGCGTCGCGCACGTTGTGTCCGGCGGCGATGGCGGCATTGTACGTGGCGTTCCAGGCGGTCGACCAGGCGGCCGCGCTGGGCGGCATCGGCGCCGTGGACGTGCGCACGATCGCGAACACGTCGGTGCCGCTCTGCAGGAACGACACGTTCTCCACCGCCCACGGCGTGTCGCCGCCGCTGAACGGGGTGCCGTATCCGAACGGGACTGGCGCGGGATGGGTGTGATACGTCCCCACCACGACCTGGGGCGGCGCGATCCCGGTGGTGACGTCCGGGTTCACCGATCGGTTGCCCACCGCCTGGACGTTGTTCACGGTCGTCAACTCACCGGTGACCGAGTTGCGCACGATGGTCAGCGCGACCTCGGCGTCGGCGGTGACGCTCTGCTGGCTGGCGGCGTTGAATGCGTCCCCCATCGCGGGGGGAATCTCGATCCGGGCCGGCGGGTTGGCCGCGTCGACGGTTCCACCGGCGAACGTGTCGACCGGCGTGCCGCCCTGGAGCGGATTCACGTAAGGATCCGGCTGGGTGCGCGGATTGCGGAAGTCCGGCGCGCCGCTGTTCGGCCCGTAGGGTCCGTTGGCGGGGGACGGCAGCCCCTCGGGAACCGGGTTGGCCAGGTCGGGCAGGTACGGGGTTACGCCCGTCCCGCGGTAGAGTCCCCCGGCGCCGCCCGTGCCCTTGGCCTTGCCCTCGTCCAGGCTTTCGCTGCTCGCCTTGGCGAGGGTCGAAACCTTGCGCCCGAAGATGGTGACCGCCGCGAGGAGGGCGATCGCCACCACGAGGACGATCAGGATCCACTCGGTCATTCCCGCGCCCCGACGGCTTTGGGCGAGGCTCTTCGTCAACATGCGGTTCTCCCGATAAGAAAAGCGGCGGGGACACCTGCTTCCCCGCCCACGACGTCATGATATGGCTCCGGCAGGCTGGGCGTCAAGACCCCTTCCTGACCTGGACACCCGCCCTGGCCCCGGTTACCTCGGGATCGACCACATCGCGCGGCCGCAGTCCCCGGACCCGCATACTCTGGGCGCCGGGCGGGTCGATGCGGGACGGGAGTTCCGATGTTTGGAGGCCGTGCCGATGGGCGCAGGTGCTCGCTCCGGGTGAAAGCAAACGCATCGCGAAGGCCAGCGTTGCCAGCGTATCATGGTCCGGGTTCGATTCGAGAGGAGATCCCATGCGACTCGTCCGCAACGCCTGGGGCGCGGTGTCGCTTTCCGCGGCGCTGGCCCTCTCCGCGATTCTCCCCGTTGTCGCCGACCCGGGCGACAGCCCGTTCGACCGCCTGAAGGACCGGCTCGAGGGTGCCCTCGAGCGCCTGGCCGACGCGGTCGCAACCAAGCCGCAGCCAGAGCCGCCCGAGTGGGCCCGCGCCGACGGCAAGCCAATCTTGACCTTTGCGCAGATCGCCGACGTCCACTACGACGGCGCGCACCGCGAAGATCTCGACCGCGCCTTGGCGTTTCTCGACCGGACGATCCGCCCGGGATTCGTACTCTTCGCCGGCGACAACGTCTCCTGCGCCTGGGAGCTCAACGCCGAAAACCTCCGCAAGCTCTCCGCGATCGTCGATGCGGGTCTGTCCATGCCCTGGTACATGGTCAAGGGTGACAACGACTCTGAGGGGTACGAGGAGGCCCTCGACAGCTCGAACTGGAGCTTCGACGCAGGCGGGATCCACTTCGTTGGGATCGGGTTCGACCGCGACATCGAGGGCACCGGCATGGGATACCTCTCCGACCCGGGTTGGCTCCTGGACGATCTCGCGGCTGCGCGCGGACGGCCGGCGATCCTCCTCCTGCACGAGCCGTTCGTCCCGCCCACGTGCGTCGAGGCCTTCCGCCTGGGCGTGCGATTGGCGGCCGAGGACGACCTCGTGGCCGTTCTCACGGGCCACCTGCACAAGGACGTTTCCGCGCGGGTCGGGCGGATTACCCACATCACCGCGCCTGCGATCGGACGCACCCATGCGGGCCGCGGCATCAAGGTGTACGAGGTCCACCCCGGGCACATCACAGTCAAGACCTGGGAAGTCCGCGGCGGCGCATACGCCTTCGCCGACAAGTGGCAGCACATCCCGTTTCCGCGCCGGTTGCGCCTCGCGAAGGACGCGAGCCCGGCGATCGCGGACTTCCGGTTCGGCCCCGCGATGCCGACGAAGTTCGCGAACATGCCCGACGGAACGCGCGATCCGGAGTCGTGGTTGAGCCGCACGACGCGGCGCTGGCAAGAGGCCCTCCAGGGTTCGCCGCGGCTACCGAGGAAGGAGAAATCCCGGGACCCGAAGCGGGACGCTCGGGGCCCCATCTGATCCGGTCAAACTGCGCGCGACTCTGGGTCGTGCGTGCGCGCCCGACGGCGCGAGACTCGCTTCGGCCCATGGAAGGCGGTTCGTGCGGCAGGACTTCGGACATCCGGGAATCGCGGATGACCCCGCGCGCGTGCACGAGTTGACCGCGCCCCCGGAGATCGCGTAGATTCAGACTGGGCACATCGAAAGGCGATCCCATGCGACTCGACCCCGGGCAGATCGAAGTCATGGATCCGGACATGGCGGAGGTGCTGAAGAAAAAAGAACCGTGGGAGCGCATCGCCATCGGCTTTGGCCTCTGGACCTCCGCCCGCTCGATGCTCGCTTCGCTGTTGCGTGGCATGCACCCGGACTGGGACGACGAACGGATTCGGCGGGAGATCGTACGGCGGATGTCCCATGGATCTGTATGAGCTCCTTCGCCGGGTCGTGCAGACCCTCGAGTCCGGAGGCATCCCGTACCTCGTGACGGGATCGGTGGCTTCGATGGCCTACGGCGAGCCGCGCCTGACCAACGATATCGACATCGTCGTCGATCTGGGACGGGAGCACATCCCCCTTATCCTCGAAGGATTCTCGCTCCCCGAGTACTACGCCAGCCGAGAGATGATCGAAGCGGCCCTCTCACGCCGCGGCCAGTTCAACATCATCCATCCCGCGTCCGGTTTGAAGGTGGGCTTCATCGTCCGCAAGAATACGGAGTTCGATCAAAGCCGATTCGCCCGCAAGCGCAGGCTCCGTCCCGCCCAGGATTGCGAGGCCGACTTCGCCGCCCCCGAAGACGTGATCCTGAAGAAAATGGAGTTCTACCGTGAAGGCGGTTCGGAGAAGCACCTCCGGGATATCACGGGCATTCTCTCGGTCTCGGGAGCCGACCTCGACCGATCCTACCTGGACTCCTGGGTCGATCGGCAGGGATTGCGGGAGATCTGGGACGCGGTCCTTCGCCGCATGGCCGCGCAGGAGTAGCGGACCTCTCCACCGAGCCTCATCCCCGTTTCGTCGCCAGGATCAGGTCGGCCACCTGCTCGACCAGCGCGGGTTGGCGCATGCGCTGCCCCGGGGTCTTCTTGCGGAACTCCAGCGCGTCGACTTCGACGTCGCTCTCCAGTGCCTTCACCTTCCCCTGCTCGATCAGCCACCGGTCGACCGCGCCGATCTCGCCGCGGAAGATCGTCGCCGCGGGCGTGCCGAGCACCGCGGCCTCTCGATTCATCGTCCCTCCCGCGCTGATCACCAGGTCCGCGCGCAACATCAGCTCCGGCCCGTCCAGCGCGTCGAGCGGCAGGAACACCCTCTCGGGCGACATCGACCGGTAGTCGTCCGCCTGGGCCTCGGTGCGCGGCAGCAGGATCGCCATGACGTGCTTGCACTGGGCGATCCGATCGAGCACGCGGGGGAACAGGGGATTGTCGAATCGATGATACGCCGCCATCGTCGGCGGCGGCCGCAGGACCACCACCGTGCGCGGCTCGCGGTCGAGGTGAATCGATACGCGCTCCGCCGGCGCGCCGATCCGCGGCTCACAGGGCTCGATCACGATCTCCCCGCCCCCCGGCGCGGGTTCGAATTCGGACAGGTAAATCTCCTCCTTGAGGCCGTCGAACCGGAACGTCCGCTCTGGGGCTGCATGAAACCGCCGCAGCGCCTCCTCCGGGAAGACGCGCGGGACGATCACCCGGTCCGCGAGCCGGAAGCTGATGTGGTTGGCCGGCTGGAACTCGTAGTCCATGAGCGTCGCGCTCGGCAGGCCGAGCCGCCAGGCTGCGAGCGCATGCGCGTAGCTATTGTGGGACACCGCGAGGTCCGGGCGGTTGCGCAGCGCGAAGTTCTTCAGCTCGACGGCGCGATTGAGGATGTTGAAGACCTTGACCACCCGGTTGGCCCCGCCGTGCCGGCCGATCGCGGTGACCTCCAGCCCGAACTTCCGCGCCAGCGGCAGGGTCTGGGCGAAGTCGCGCGCCGTGAACGTCACCTCGTGGCCGCGCGCGCGAAAGACGCGGACCAGCGGGCGGAAGAAGAGCACGTGGGGCGAATTGGACAGGTCGATCCAGATCTTCACGCGGCGCCCTCCACTGGAGCCAGGAAGCGCCGCGCCCACAGCTCGAGCGAGAGCAGCGCGAACAGGGCCCGATGCCGGTCGGCCTTGCCTTCCGTGTGCTCGTCGAGGAGGGACCGCACCGGCGCGGGCTCCAACCACTCCCGCGTGCGCGCGTCGGGACCGAGCAACGCATCGCGCAGCCAGTCGCGCATCGGTCCGCGGAACCAGGCGTCGAGCGGGGGGGCGAAACCGCGTTTGGCTCGATGGACGATTTCGCGGGGGAACCACTGCAGCGCGGCCTGCTTGAGCAACCATTTCCCAGTGCGTCCGCGGATGCGGAACGGCGGCGGCACGGTCTCGAGAAAGGCGACCAGCCCGCGGTCGAGGTAGGGCACGCGCAGCTCGAGCCCGTGGGCCATCGACATCTTGTCGCCGTAGAGCAGCAGGTCGTCGGGAAGCCACATGCGGGTGTCGACGTACATGAGCTGGGCCACCGGCGGAAGCGCGTCCGCCGCGGCCCGGTGGCGCTCGATCACCGACTCCGGCGTCTCCGCGAAGACCGCGTCCCGCAGCTCGGGGCGCACCAGGCCGCGGGCGCAGGGGAAGACGTTGTAGATCCGCGCAAATCGCTTCGCCGGGTCGGGCTCGCCGAGAGACTCGAGGGCGCGGCGCGGCTTTTCGCTGCGGGTGAGGGCGCGGATCGCCGGCAGGGCGACGTGTTCGCGGAGCAGGCGGGGGACCCAGCGCACGAGGTGGGAGTAGCGCTCGCCCAGGTAGCGATCGTAGCCGCCGAGCGGCTCGTCGGCGCCCTGCCCGGCCAGAACCACCTTGACGTGCCGGCGCGCTTCGCGGCAGATCGCCGACAGGGCGAGGGCGGAGGAGGAGGAGATCGGCTCCTCGACCTGGGCGATTGCCTGCGGCAGCTGCTCGCGGAAGTCCGCGGGCGGGATCACCACTTCGGTGTGCTCGGTACCGAGCCGGCGCGCGGTCTCGCGGGCGTCGGGGAGCTCTGAATCCGCACCCTCGTCGGCGAACCCGACGGTGAACGTCCGCACCGGGCCGCTCGCGACCGCGCGCATGTGGTGGACCAACACGGCGGAATCGAGGCCGCCGCTCAGGAGCGCGCCGACCGGGACGTCGCTGACCATCTGGCGGCGCACCGCCGCGGCCAGGCGCTCGGAGAACTCGTCCACCAGCTCCCGCTCGCGGGCCCCCTCGCGGAGCCTGGGAGCCGCGTGCAGGTACGATTCCACGCGCACGCCTCCCGCGTCGGCGGTCAGGAGGTGGCCGGGAGGAAGGCGCTGGATGCCGGCGAACAGGGTGAGCGGGGAGGGGACGTAGCGGAAGGCGAGATAGCGGCCCAGCGCGGCGAGGTCGGCGCGCGCGGGCCCCTCGAGCAGGGCGCGCGCCTCGGAGGCGAACGCCAGGCCACCCTCGTCCTCGCGCCAGTAAATCGGCTTGACCCCCATGTGGTCGCGCGCGACGAGCAACCGCCGGGCGCCGGCGTCCCAGATCGCGAAGCCGAAGATGCCGTCGAGCCGGTCCAGGACGCCGGTGCCCCAGGCTTCGTACCCGCGCAGGATCACCTCGGTGTCGCTGCGGGTGGTGAAGCGGAGGCCGGCGCGGGCGAGCTCCTCGCGCAGCTCGCGGTAGTTGTAGATCTCGCCGTTGAGGACGATCTGCGAGCGGCCGTCGGAACCGGCGATGGGCTGCGCGCCCCCCTGCAGGTCGATGATGGAAAGGCGGCGGTGGCCGAGGGCGATGCCGGCTTCAGGGTCGTAGTGGAAGCCCTCGCCGTCGGGACCACGATGCGCCAGGCAGCGGGTCATGCGCTCGAGCGCATCCCGTCCGCGAAACGCGCCGTCCGCGCGCCAGCGTACGAAGCCGGTTATGCCGCACATGGGGCGTCATTGTAGCGGGGAGGAAGTAGGGCGGACAGGAATTGGACGAAGGGTGGCGCGCTTCGAAGCCCGTCCGTCGGACGGTTACCTGCGAAGCGGACTCCGCGGTGGCGCACGAGGCCGCCGTGCATCGCGGCGGGGAGCCGCAAGAGGACCGACCCACGGCATCGCCGGCGGGTTGTCCGGCGTCAACCTCAGGCGCGCCACGCTTCCAGCCAGCGGAGGAAGGCGGCCAAGTCGGGAGAGCGCACCGCCTGCTCCAGTGCCGCGCGGAGGACCTCGGGTCCGGCGAGACGCGAGACTCGCTCGATTTGTCCGGGGTCGAGGGGGCCGAACCGGGTCTCCAGCACCTTGGAGACGGACTCCGCCATCGCCGCTTGTTGGCCCTCTTGCCGGCCCTCTTGCCGGCCCTCTTGCCGGCCTTCCTCGAGGATGTCCTGATATGTAGTCGAATCGCGCATTTTCTTCCTCCGGACGATCGACCAGGTCAATTCGCTCTTGAATCGCAGCCCGGCGAGGACGCACAGCACCGTGAGCAATTCGTCCCGCGTCGGAGGATCGGGCTCGCTTTCCTCGATGCGGCGCACGGACTCTTCCAGAGTCCGCTCGTCTGCGCCGCCCATCAGCACTGCGAATGGCAAGACGCCGGGGGGAGCGTGCTCCAGCGCCTGCGAAGCCTCCAGTTCCCAAAGGCGCAGCACGCGGTATTCGAGTCGCTGGCGGCGCCCATCGGGGAACACATGCTCGTATGCGTCGGCCTGCGCTGCGGCCCTCGGCAGCAGACAGATCGCCACCGAGTACACAGGCAGGCGATGTTTCGCGCCCAGCGTCGCATTGTACCAGAAAATCCGCTGCGGCAGGTCGACCTTCGCAGCAGTTTCGAACTCCAGGTGCAGCAAGACGTCGGCCCCTTGCCAATCGACATGCAGAACCGCGTCGGTCGCCCCCGAGGGTGCGGTCACCTCCAGGGGCATGGACTCCAGCCATTTCACGGAACCCGGGAGCCCCACGAGCTGGATCAGGTCGAGAGGGTAGTGCTCGACGAGGAACTTGCATGAGGCATCGTATCGTTTCATGCCGGGGCAGCAGAGCAAGGTGTGTTCCCGGCGGCGGTGATGCCGCGAATGTGCGAAACCGGCAACCTCGACGGGAGTTGCGTTGGTCGAGCACGCACTGCTCCGGTGCGTCATGGGCGTGTGAATTCGTAACGCTTCGCCTTGAACGTTACGAAACGTGGCATCGCGAACCCGTCGGGTGCGTGCCGCAACCTACCCGAACATCCCCAGCCACGTCTCGAGGCACAGGAGCGTCCAGACGCCATGCCCCGCATCGGCGGCCCCGGCGGCGTGTCGGGCCAGCAGGGCCTCCACCGCCTCCGGGCGCAGGAAAGCCGAGATGCGCGCGCCGGAAGCACACAGCCGCGCCTGCGCGAAGGTCGCCAGATCGTCGCGGAACCAGGCGGAAAGCGGTACGCCGAATCCCTGCTTGCGGCGCTCGGCGATCCCGGGCGGAAGCAACCGACGCGCGAGGCGTCGCAACAGCACCTTGGTGGTCCAGCCCTGGATCTTGGCGCTCGCGGGCAGCGACAGGGCGAATTCCACCAGCGGGTGGTCGAGGAAAGGCGTGCGCACCTCGAGCGAGCAGGCCATGCTCGCGTGGTCCACCTTCATCAGCATGTCGTGGGGCAGGTAGAAGCGCAGGTCCATGCAGGCGATCTGGCGCACGAAGTCCGGACAGCCGGCGACCTCGGCGTGAAAGCCGCGCACCACCGCGCGCGGCCTTCCGGTCAGGCGCGCCGCGAATTCCGGCCGGTACAGTGCCAGCCGCTCCGGCTCGCGCAGCAGCGAGCGCTTGAGCAGGAACCGCTCCGGCATCGGTGCGCCGCTGTCGCGCAGCACCCGCGCGACCCGGCGCAGCGTGCCCCGGCCCGGCAGCCCCGGCATGCGCGCAAGCGCGGATGCGACCGGCGGCAGCAGCTTCCGCAGCGGCACCGGCAGCCGCGCGAGCTGCCGCGCGAGGCGCTCCCCCAGGTAATGGGTGTACCCCGCGAACAGCTCGTCCCCGCCGTCGCCCGACAGCGCGACCTTCACCTCCTCGCGTGCGAGGCGGGACACGAAGTACGTCGGCAGCATCGACGAGTCGGCGAATCCTTCGTCGGAATGGCGCACCAGGAGCTGCAGCGTTTCCTCGACGTCCGCCGGGCGCACGACCAGTTCGCGGTGCTCGGTCCGGAAGTGGCGCGCCACCCGCAGCGCGTGCGGCCGCTCGTCCCATTCCGGCGCATCGAACCCGATCGCATACGTCCGCACCGGCCCGGTCCCGGCGCGCGCCATCGCGGCCACGACCAGGCTGGAGTCGATCCCGCCGCTGAGAAACGCGCCGACCGGCACGTCGGCCACCATGCGCATCCGCACCGCCTCCTCGAAGCGGGCGAGGAATTGGTCCTCGAGCGGGCCTTCTCCCGGCGCGGCCGGCGCCTCGCGCGCGACGTGATCGGCCGGGCTCCAGTACGGTCGCGGGTCCGGCATCCCCGAGCCATCGAACGCGAGCAGGTGGCCCGGCGGCAGCGCGTAGATCCCCGCGAAGAGCGTGTCGGGCGCGGGAATGTAGCCGAACGTCAGCAGTTGGTCGAGCGCGTCCGGGTCCAATTCCGGCCGGCGGGGAAGCGCGGCGAGAAGCGACTTCGCCTCGGAGCCGAATAGCAACGTGCGCGATCCAGGGATCGCCGTCCAGAAGAGCGGCTTCTTGCCCAACCGGTCCCGGGCCAGGAGCAGCCGTCCCCGCCTCAGGTCGAGCAGCGCGAACGCGTACATACCGCGCAATCGGTGGACCAGGTCGTCCCCGTGGTCCTCGTACAGGTGCACGAGGCACTCGGTATCGGTGCGCGAACGGAAGCGGTGTCCCGCGCGCTCGAGCTCCACGCGGAGCTCGCCGAAGTTGTAGACCTCGCCGTTGTAGGTGATCCAGATCGAGCCGTCCTCGTTGGCCAGCGGGTTGTGCCCGGCGGGCGAGAGGTCGAGGATCGACAGCCGCCGGTGTCCGAGACCCGCATGCAGGCCGGAGCGAGTCCCGCCCGGTACTTCGAGAGGGCGGCCGTCCAGCGTCGCGAAGCCGGGCGCGATCTGAAGGAGTCCGGCGTCATCCGGCCCGCGGTGCGCCAGCAAGCGGGTCATCTCCGCCAACTGCTCCGGTTGGACCGGGCAGGGCTGGTCGTAGGACGCGAATCCGGCGATGCCGCACATGTTCGCCGCCTAACCCTTCCCCACCAGCATCCGGCCGATCGCCAGCCACTTCAAGCCGGAGTCGCGCAGCACCTCGAGCGCGTCCGTGGGCGTTTCCACGATCGGGAAGCCGTGCAGGTTGAACGACGTGTTGAGCACGGCGCCGATCCCGGTGCGCTTTTCGAAGCAGGAGATCAGCCGGTGGTAGCCCGGATTCCAGTCCGCCCGCACCTCCTGGGGTCGCGCGGTGAGGTCGTACGGATGCAGCGCCGCCGAGATCTCCGCCCGCCGCTCGGTGGTCTTGAACGTGAGGATCATGTAGGGGGAGGGGACGCGCTTCGGGTTCACCACGTACGCGTCCATGCGTTCGGCGAGGATCGAGGGGGCGAAGGGCATCCAGAAGTCGCGGGATTTGATCATCTCGTTGATCGTGCGTACGGAATCGGTGCGCGACGGGTTCGCGAGGATCGACCGGTTGCCCAGGGCGCGCGCTCCGAACTCGGCGCGACCGTCGAAGCGCGCGACCACCTCGCCCCGGGCGAGGAGCTCCGCGACCGCGTCTTCGAGGTCGGGCGGCTGCTGGACCCGGAACTTCGTCGCGAACTCCTCGATCGCGCGCCCGATCTCCTCTTCGGCGAAGCCGGTTCCGAGGTAGAGGTGCCCGAGCGGGACGGTGCCGGCGTCCCCGCCACGCCGGAGCGACTCCTGCGCGTGCTTCCACCACGCCGCGCCCATCGCGTTGGTCTCGTCGCCGCACGAGGGGAACACCGCGGCCGACTCCACGTCGTCCAGCTCGAGGATGAGCTGGTTCGCCTTCACATTCATGAAGACGCCGCCGGAGAGCGCCACCCGGCGCACCCCCGCGCGCTTGATGCAGCGGTCCACCCACTGCGTCAGCATCCGCTCGGTGAAGTCCTGCAGGCCCGCGGCGATCCAGTCGAACCGGCGCAGTCGGAATAGCTCGTGGAGGAACTCGTAGCTGTAGTAGGTCTCCGGGCAGGCGGAACTGCGCCGCCACACGAAGGGCTCGTCGGGTGGGAAGCTCATCAGCCTTTGCAAATCTGCGCTCACCAGGTCGCGGCCTTTTTCCGGCGCGTAGGGCGCGAGCCCCATGAGCTTGTACTCGTGCTCGAGCGGGATCATCCCCATCAGGAACGTGGTCATCGCGTAGAGGTTGCCGATCGAGTCGCTCTCCGGCACGCTCGCGAGCCGGTCGAGCTTGCCGTCGCGCCCGAGGGAGACGGTGGCGCACAGGCCGTCTCCCGCGCCGTCGTTGGTCAGCACCAGCACCGGGTCCTTGATGTGGGATTGGCCGTAGTAGGCCGCCGCCGCGTGGCAGGTGTGATGGTCGACGAACTCGATCTTCGCCGCGGGAAAGCCGAGGGCGGTGGCCGCCGCGAGCCGCTCGCGTTTGCGCCGTTCGCGGTGCAGCGTCTTGAGCCCGATCGTCTTGAGGAAGCGCTTGAGGGTGGTGCCCACGGAGCCGGTGCGCTCGTACTCCTGGAGGATCTCCTCGCGCGACTTGGGGTAGGGCATGTGGTGGCCGTTGAAGGCCACGTGGTCGACATCGACGATCGCGCATCCGCCGAGTTCGAGCACCCGGGCGATGCTCCGGGCCGGGAAGCCGGACCAGTTCTTCACCCGGTTCAGGCGCTCTTCCTGGACCGCGGCGACGCAGCGTCCGTCGACGACGAGGGCGGCCGCCGCGTTGTGTCCGTCGTGGATGCCGAGGATTCTCATGGATCGCGTCCTGGATCAGGGCCGTCCCGCGCGCGCGCGACGATCTCTTGCGTCCCGAATCGGGTCGGAAAGTAACAGAGCGGGGGGCCGGGCCCTCCGGTGCCGCCCGGGAGTCCTTGCGCGGCTCCGGCCGGGCCGGCCTGCCGGTTCCCCGGCGGCACGCGGCGGTGCTGCTTTGCTGCGCCCGCAGCAGATCGGGGGAATCGCCGCGAAGGGCGTCATGGTACCGGGCGAGGTGAGGGGCATCAAGCGTTCGCCGGCGGGCCCTGCGGGCCTCCCGCGGGATCCTGCGCGGCCCGGGAGTCCTTGCGCGGCTCGGGCCGAGCTTCGGGGGCGGTCGGATCGGGCAGCGGCGGGCTCGCCGCGTCGGCGAGGCGCGCGCTCTCCAGCAACTTCGAGTCCGAGGCCGGCAGATCGAACACCCGATAGACGAAGACCCCCTCGTCGGTGACCTGGACGCCCACGTGTCCTTTCTTGGCCATGCGATCGAGCATCTCGCGCGCTTCGTCGAGCGACGCGCCGCAGTTGGTGGCGACGTCGACGCTGGTGACGCGCCCCCCGGTCTTGCGGGCGAGCTGGAGGATCTCGCGCTCGACGCGCATGACCCGCGCCCGCTCCCGCTCCTGCCGGTTGCGCACCTCGACCTGGAACGCCTGGTAGATCATGGTCCCGCCGAAGGCGGCGGGGAAGAGCCCGGTCCACCAGAGCCAGAGCGGCACCACGTCGTTGGCGACGAGCGCGGCAAAGGCGAGGCTGGCGATGACCAGGGTCAAGCCAAGGACCTTGTATGCCCCGGTGCTGACGGGGGCCTCGTCCGGCCGGGCCGCCGGCGCGGATTGCCCCGTCGCCCCGGCCGGGAGCGCCTGCGCCGCCGGATCGTGGTTGTAGGCGTCGATCACGCTCCAGGGCCAGAAGATCGGAAAGCACATCAGCGAAGCGGCGAAGAAGGCGAAGGCCTTGGCGAACTGCCCTTTCACCACCTGACCGAGCCCGGGGCAGAGAATCGAGCAGAGCGCCGCGACGTCGAATTTCTGGTCGGAAGCCATGTCACGCTCCCGGCTGCAGCAGCCAGCGACCGCCCGAGCGTTGCCAGCGCCAGGTGAGCCGCCGCTTGACGATTTTCTTGCCGGAGGGCGCGATCCCGCCCTGGACCACGGACCAGAGGTCCTGGAACGCCTCCTCGGCCGAGCCCTGGAGGACGGCACAGCGCGCCTCGACCTGCGCGTAGGTCACGCCGGAGTCTCCTTCGATCCGTGCCTGGTCGAGCCCGACCGAGAGGATCTCCACTTCGGTCATGGTCGCGGAGGCGCCGAGGATCGCGCGGAAGAGGGCGTCGCGCCCGGCCGCGGCGACAGGTCCCGGCGCGAGCTTCGCCCGGGCGCCGGCCTCGTCGCCGTAGATCAGGGCCGAACGCAGCTCCTCGAACGCCGACTCGAGTTGTACCACGTCCTCGCCGCGGACCAGGGCGCGCGCCTCGCGGGCGATCGCCGGCAGCCACACCACGCCCAGGACGAGCGCGACCAGCGCGGCGACCAGGAGGAGCTGCCCGGCGACGTTCCCCGCCAGGGGCACGCCGCGGCGCAAGGCCCACGCCGCCAGGCGCCGGGCGAAGGGCAGCGGGCGCTCCCGGCCGCAGCGGTAGCAATGTTCCTGGCCTGCGGCGAGGAAGCCGCCGCACCCGTGGCATCGGGCCTGCGCCGGGTGCGAGTCCTGGAGGCCGGTGAGCATGTTCGCGCCGCACTTCGAGCAATACTCGCCGCCGGGCTCCTGCGTGGCGCGGCAGCCGGGGCACGCGGGCTTGATGTCGACCGCGCCGAGGAACGACCCGCAGCGATCGCAGTGGTCGGCCTGGAAGTCGATCATCTCGAAGCACACCCCGCACTCCTTCACGCCATAGAGCACGGAGGTCGAGCGGAACTGCGTCGCGGTGCGGCCGTGGATGCGGTTGACCGTGCGCATCACGGTCTCGTGGGCGCGCCGGTCCAGGACCCCCTGGTCCATCAGCAGCCGGCCCAGCGAACGCATGCCTTCCCCCCGCTTGTACGCCTCTTTCTGCCGGGCGAGGCCGTCCCGCACCTGCTCCATGTTGGCGAAGCCGCAGTCCACCGCGATCCGGGCGAAGTCCTTGCTCTCGAGCCGCTGTTCCTTGTAGCCCTGCGCCCGCAGGATTCCGCGCAGGTCGCGGTCGGAGAGGTAGCCCTTCTCGCGCAGCACCTGGCCGAGCAGTTTGCGCACGCCGATCGTGGCCCAACGCTCCTGCAGGTCGAGGCACTCCTTGAGCTGGTCGGGCGTGACCTTGCCCGTGGCCACGGCGATGCTGCCGAAGAGGATCGAGTCCTGCGGCATCCGCGCGGTGTCCTACTACGACAACGCCACCGGACAGCCACAGAGATCACCGAGGCACGGGAGTGATGACGAGTCACGCGCCTCATTCAGGGATGCAGCGCTTCGCACTGCGATCGGAGGCGGCAGGCTGCTCGGCGGAAGACGACATCGAACAGCTCCGGGAGTTCCGTCCCCTTCGCCTCCCCGTCCTCTGTGTGCTCTCTGGCTGGTTTCGGCGTCATGGTACTACTCGAGCTCTTCGCCCTCGGCCGGCTTGCCCTCTTCCTCCTCGGGCGGGGCGCCGGGAGCGCCCGGCAGGCCGGCGGCGATCACCGCCTTCATGTCCGAGGCCTTGGGCAGCGGCTTGGTGAACTTGCATTCGGGATACTTCGGGCAGGCGAGGAAGCGCCCGCGCCGGCCGCGGCGCATCACCAGCTTGGACCCGCACTTCTCGCAGTCCTCGTTGATCACCAGCAGCGTGCCCTTGTCCATGTGGATCGATTTGGTGGTCTTGCACTCGGGATAGCCGGAGCAGGCGAGGAAGCGTCCCAAGCGCCCGGTCCGCACCACCATCCTCTTGCCGCACTTTTCGCATGCCTCTTCGGTCATCTCGGGCGGATTGATCGGGCGCGTGCTCTTGCAGTTCGGATAGTCGCCGCAGCCGAGGAAGTTGCCCATCTTGTTCCAGCGGACGACCATCGGTTTGGCGCACTTCTCGCACGGCGCAGTCCCCTCCGGGGTGATGCCGCGTTCCGACTCCATCTGCTCGGTGGCCCGCTGCAGGTCGACCGCGAACAGGTCGTAGAACTGCTTGAGCACCGCCCGCCACTCGACCTTCGACTCCTCGATCAGGTCGAGCTTCTCCTCCATCTGGGAGGTGAAGGTGTAGTCCATGATGTCGTTGAAGAAGCGCTCGAGCTTCTTGGTCACCAGCGATCCGAGGTCGGTCGCGTAGAGCTTGCGCTCTTCCGAGCGTACGTAACCGCGCTCCTGGATCGTGCTGATGATCGGCGCGTACGTGCTCGGCCGGCCGATGCCGTTCTTCTCCAGCCCCTTGACCAGCGTCGCTTCCGTGAATCGGGGCGGCGGCTGGGTGAAGTGCTGAGACGCCACCATGCCGCTTGTGTGGATGCGCTTCGTCGTGCTGCCCGGGGAGGGCTCCTCCGGCTTCATGGCCGCGTCGAGCACGAGCACCTGACCCTGGCGCAGCGGCGGCAGGATCTGCTCGTCCGGCTTCAGCCGAAGCCCGGCGAGAAGCGTGAATCCCGGCGCCCTCAGCTCGCGCCCGCGCGCCGAGAAGGTCGCCCGGCCGGCCGAGATCTCCGCGTCGGTGTTGAGGTACAGTGCCGGGGCCATCTGCGTCGCCATCGCGCGCCGCCAGATCATCCGGTAGAGCTTGTACTGGTCGTGGCTCAGGTACGCCGCGATCGCTTCCGGCTCGCGTCCCATGCTCGACGGGCGGATCGCCTCGTGCGCCTCCTGGGCCCGGGCCCGCGCCTTGAAGCGCCGGATCTCCGGCTCGAGGTTCTGCGGGCCGAACGTCTTCGTGATGTACGTTCGCGCCTCGGCGATCGCGTCGTCCGACATGCGCACGGAGTCGGTGCGCATGTAGGTGATCAACCCGACGCTCCCTTCGTCGCCCAGCTCCACGCCTTCATAGAGTTGCTGGGCGATCGCCATCGCCCGCTTGGTGGTGTAGCGGAGCCGGATCGAGGCCTGCTGCTGCAGCGTGCTGGTGGTGAACGGGGGCGGCGGCTCTTCCGACCGCTCCTTCTTCTCGACCTTCACGATGCGGAACGGCTCGCCCCGGATCTCCTCGACCAGCGCCTGGGTCTGCGCCTCGGTGCGCAGATCGGCCTCCTTGTCGGCGACCCTCTTCAGCTCGGCGACGATCGGCTTCGGGGGCTGGGCTTCTTCTCCGGGCGCCGCGGCGGCGGGGGCGGTAGCGTCCTCGGGCCGGGGAAACAGGTGCGCGGCCAGGCGCCAGTATTCCTCGGACTTGAACGCCTTGATCTCGTCTTCGCGGTCGACGATCAGCTTGGTCGCGACCGACTGCACGCGCCCGGCGCTGAGGCCGCGGGCGACCTTCTTCCAGAGGAGGGGGCTGAGCTTGTAGCCGACGATGCGATCGAGGAAGCGGCGCGCCTGCTGGGCGTAGACCCGGTCCATGATGATCTTGCCGGGATGCTCGAAGGCCTCGGCCACCGCCTTCTTGGTGATCTCGTTGAAAGTCACCCGGAAGATTTTCTTCTCGTCGAGCTTGAGCGCGGCCGCGAGGTGCCAGGCGATCGCTTCGCCCTCGCGGTCCGGGTCGGGTGCGAGGTAGACGGCCTTGGCCTTCCTGGCCGCGGCCTTGAGCTCGGTGATCGTCTTCGCCCGGGTCTCCAGGATCTGGTACGAGGGCTCGAAGCCGTTCTCGATGTCGATGCCGAACTTCCCCTTGGGGAGGTCGCGGACGTGGCCCATGCAGGCCTTGACCGAGAAGTCCTTGCCGAGAATCTTCTCGATCGTCTTCGCCTTCGCGGGCGACTCGACGATGACGAGGTTTTTTCCCGTGCCGGGCTTCCCGGAGCTTTCCTCGATCGTCTCCGTCTCGGTGGGCGACTCGACGGCGACGGGTGCTGGCTTCGCCTTACCGGCCTTCCGGGGGCTCTTCGCAACCGTCTTCGCCTTCGCGGGCGCCTCGACGGCGACGAGCTTCTTCGCCGAGCTGGGCTTGCCGGGGCTTGCCTCGATCGTCTCCGTCTCGGTGGGCGACTCGACGGCGACGGGTTCTTTCTTCGCCTTGCCGGCCTTCCCGGGGGTCTTCTCGGTCGTCTTTGCCTTCGCGGGCGACCCGACGACGACGGGCTTTTTCGCCATGTTGCGCTTCCGATTGATGTAGGGGTCCCAAGCGGGGCGGGATTATAGCAGCGCCTCCGGGTGTTTCGTCCAGCCTAAATTCGCTTGCGCCGCCGTTTGGAGCTTCCGACCGGCCGGGCCGTGGCCATGGGGACGGTCGAATTTTCGCGAAGGAGTCGGTCTCATTGGAGGGCCTTGCCCGCCCGCGACGGGTGGAGTGGCTCGCGGGCTCCTGGGCGTCGCCGTGACGGCGGGGTCCCTGCTGGTGCTCGTTGCCGAAGCCGTCGCCGCCGGGGTCGGACGCCAAGGCGTTCGCCGAGGCGGTCCGCAAGCTCAATGAGGAGCACGCGCGGAAGCCCGGGAACGCGCGCGAAGAGGAACTCGCCGCGAAGCTGCCCGCGCAGGCCCGCCAGACCCTCGCCCGCGTGCCGGCCGCGAAGGACGCTCCCGCGGTATTCGACGCGCTCGTCGGAGGCGGCGAACCGCTGCCGACGGCGGAGGGACCGTTCTACCCGGTGTTCCGCTCCGGGGTATGCTCGCGGCCCTCATCGACGCGGGTGCGCGGTCGCGCGGCGCGCGGTCCGCTCGCCTTGATTCCCTGGATCACCAGGGCTATGCTGATGGGTGTGTGGCGGACGACCGACCAGCGGCACGATCATCGGGCAGACGTAGTCGAAGCGCGTGAGCGAGGCGAACGAATGGACTGGAAGGATCGAATCGTCCTCGACCCGGCGATCCTGGCAGGAAAGCCGGTGGTGAAGGGGACGCGGCTGGCGGTCGAATTCATCATCGATCTGCTGGCGCAGGGCTGGACCGAGGCCGACTTGCTCGAGAACTTCCCCGGGCTCGAACACGCGGACATTCAGGCGTGCCTGGCCTACGCAAGTTCAGTTCTCAAGGCCGAGCAGGTCTACCCGCTGCCCGCGTGATGCATGAGGTTTCTGGCGAACGAGAACTTCCCGGGCCAGGTCGTCGATGAACGCCGTGCCCGGGGACACGATGTGGGATGGGTGCGGACGGATTCTCCCGGAGTCTCGGACGAAGTGGTGCTTGCGAGAGCAGAGGCCGAAGGCCGAGTCCTGCTGACATTCGACAAGGACTTCGGAGAACTCGCATTCCGGCGCGGGTTGCCGGCATCCTGCGGGATCGTGCTATTCCGCCTTGCGATCCCGAACCCGGCGGTCGCGGTGCAGCGAATCGTCGGAGTCGTCGAGGGCAGGAGCGACTGGATCGGGAACTTCTCCGTCGTGGACGACGCGAGGGTTCGGGTTCGGACCCTGCATTGACCAGACGGAGCGTTTTGTGGACGCGAATCCCTGCTGCGGGTTCAGCACGAGCGGCACCGCGAGCAAGGCGGGCGGAAGGGACCCTGACCCGCGGTACTGGAAGGCGAATTCTGTCAGCGAAGCCATGGAAGGACGGACCCATGAAAGTGAAAGCGACCTTTACCAAAGACGGCAAGTGGTGGGTCGCCTGGTCCGATGACGTGCCAGGCGCCCTTACCCAGGGTCGGACTCTCAAAGGGGCGAAGGACAATCTCATCGACGCCATCCACGAGATCCGGAAGCCCATTGACCTGACGAAGCTCCCCAAGCACAGGGTGGTGGTGAAGGAAATCGAAGTTTGAAGCGGCTGGATCTGATCCGGCACCTTCAGCGTCATGGATGCGCGCTCGCCCGCGAGGATGCGAAACAGCGTCTACGTCAACCTGGCGGATTCGCGTCGGACCGCGACGGTTCCTCGGCACAACGAGATCGGGGACTTCTTGGCGCGGAAGATCTGCAGGCAGTTGTCGATCCCTGATCCCTCGTGACGTCTACCCGTTGCAGGCGTGATGCGTGAGGTTGTCGCAAAGCGGAGATTCTCCTGGGCCATCTGCTCCAGGACTACCGTGCCCGGGGACGGATTGTGCGGCCAAAAGGGGGTAGCGATCGGCGTGACCAACCGGCTCGAGATCAACTCCAAGATCATGCCGGGAAAGCCGGTCATTCGCGGAACGCGGATCACGGTGGAGATGATCCTGCGGAAGATGAGCGAGGGCGCGAAGGAGAAGGACCTGCTGGACGCCGATCCGACGCTGAAGCGCGAGGACCTCCAGGCGGCCATGGCGTACGCAGCGGATACCCTGGCGCACGAGGAGATCCTGCTGGTCGATCATCCAGAAGAACCGCAGCCGAGGGGGTAGCGCGTGCGATTCCTGGTCGACGAGGGTTGCGATTATCCGGGCGTCCGCGTTCTGCGCGAGGCGGGTCACGACGTAGCCTCGATCGCGGTAGAGACACCGGGGGGCGGAAGACGAGGCAGTGATTCGTATGATACCGCAATGAGAGGAATCGAACTAGGCCCCCACGTCGCTCAGAACCTCAGGCTCCTCATGTCTAGAGCTGGCCTTAGCCCCAGAGAGTTGGCGGAGCGCATTGCCACGCTGCCCGATAGGCAGATTCGAGCGGTTTCGAAGAGAACGATTGAGAGTCTGCTCGGCGGAAAGGCTAATTGCGACTGGGCAATCCCCGTTGCCTTGTCCAGGGCTCTCAATGTGTCGGTCGATGAACTTCTTCAGCCTCAGGCCGCGGGCACCGCGGCTGCACAGGCCGCGAGCGGCTCGCCACGGATTGAAATGGACCGCGCTCTTGAGCGTCTGGTCTTTCCCCCCATCGCACTGGCGTACGCCCTGTCAGCGTTCGAGGACTTTCTTTGCTCGCCGCAGGCGAGGCTAGAGTTCGGAGGTCGTGGGAAAGGAACGACGAGGCTGAAGCGCCGCCGGCACCCAGCACTCAATTGGGATGCGCAAATCACGACAATGGACTCTGGAGGTCGCGTGGTCTTTCATCGAAACAGACGCGGGGTTGTCGGAAGAGACGTTAGCGGTCATGCAGGCCTGGTCGTCTGTTCCGCACTGGGTGAGTGCCGGTCGACTCGGCCGTTTCTAACTATGGCCGAATGGGATGACTCCAAAAGCTCACGCTGGTTGAAATGGCTCGCGTGGCTCGACCGCGGATTCTCTCAGATTTACACACCGATATGGCCCAAGAACAATCAACGGATCTGCCTCGCCTTCTTCACGCGCATTGGCGCCGCAGTGCATGTTCTCGAGCTTCATCATGAGCTTGCTCCCGAGCTCGACGTGCCGCGCGACGAAGTGGACTTGGAACCCGAGCTCGTTCATGGCATTCGCAAGGCGATTGAGCGGCGCCTCGGACAGAAGACGGTAGTCGATGCCGTCGATGCCATGGAGTCCCTGGTCAAGAAGCTTCGGGAAGGTGCCCCCGTCCGTCGTCGTCCGTGATCGTCACACGGATCTCGATCTCGATGGGATACACGACGCTCTCGACGTTGTTCGCGCGCGCCGTGACCCGTTCCTCGATCGTCCGCAGCACAGCATGTCGCGGCCCCACTCCCACCCTCGCGTCCGCCCCGCCGCTCGGTCCGCTCGGTGCCGCGTCTTGACCTCCTTCTCCCGCTTGAGTACTATAGTACCGTTCAGGCCGCTGGAGGAATGCTGGGTGCCGATCGTCAAGCGATTGCCGCATCGATTGGGGATCATCCTTCCCTCGCGGGATCGGCGAGCGAGGCCCCTGTCCGGCACGGTTCAACAGGAAATCGACCGAGGTGTGTCTGCGTGGTTCGCACGCGCGATCGGTGGGAGCACCGAAGAACGCATCGGACGACGCGACCGCATGATCGGGCGATTCCAGGTGAAAGAAGGGCGCGTGATCGTGGAGGCCGTCAAGGAGGTGTGGGCGCAGTGCAGCCACGCTGAATTCAGGAAGCACAGATCCCACCTCATCGCGCTTGCCGAGTGGGTGTGCCATCGCGGTGACCAGGTCGTGGTCGCTGTCCTGATCGACGGCGAGATGCAACTCGTCGCCGCGCCTACGGGGCGCGTGCCAAGGCCGTCATGAATCGAGACCATTCGAGGGGTGCTGAGACCATGAGTTTCAAAGGGCTGGAAGGCACGGTCAATCGTCGCTTGCGCGCGATCAATCCTGGATACAAGGTGTCCGGTTTGCGGCAGGCTCCGGATGGCGACTATTGGTTCGATTTGGCGCTGGCATTCCGGCCTCAGGACATGCCAAGGGTCAACCAGGTCTTCCAGGAACTGCTTGGGGATCGGCGGGTGAATACCCCCCGTACCGTGCAGGCCAAGTTCTACCTGCATGAGCGCACCGTGCAGCGGTTGCGCCAGAAGGCGGTGAAGAGCCGGAAATCCCAGTCCGAGCTTGTCGAGGAAGCGCTCCAACTCGCACTCAAGTAGCGATTCGTGAGTTCGCCTGCCTCGAGCCAACTCGCCTCCGAGCGGAGCAATTCGCGCGACCCGGAGGCCGTGCTCAGTCCTCCTCCTCGCCAACTCCCTGTCCCAGCGCTGGCTCCGCCGCCCGCGCATCCCGACGATGCCGCGCCGCCCCCGCCGCGTCCCGAACGGCCTCCGCGTAACGCACCAGCCCGCACTTGGCATCGTCCGCGTCCGCAAACCCCGCCGGGTATCGCGACCGCAATTCCAGGAACCCCGCACGCGCCGCCGCGGTCTTCCCGCGCGCGAAGTTCCACCTGGGTGAGCGCGAGCCGCGCGCTCGGCCGCGCCAAGGCGCGCCAAGCGCGGCGCCAGCGGGCCGCCGGGAAGTGCGTCTCAGCGTCGTCTCAGCGTCGAATCCGGATGCGGCCTCGGGTGATCGTGACGATCGCTCGCCCGGTAAGGTCGCCTGAGTGTCGATCCAGGAGCTCACACACGCCCTGCGCCTGTTCGTCAACCGTCAATTCCACGAGGCGGACGATCGGACCGTGCGGCAATCCACGCACGAAGACGAGTTCGCCGAAATCCTTGTCCTCGGTAAGCAGCACGCGATCGTCGTCGAAGGCATGCCTCAGCAACCGCTCGTCGCTGGCCCTGGGATCGATCGCCACGGCTGACAGGACGTCGTGCCCACGCCCGACGAGGACGGCTTCCAGTGTTCGCGAGGAAACGCAAACATCGAGCAAGAACCTCACGACACCTTGTTCCTCGGGATGCGTTCGTGCACTTGTTCACCCGCCAGCGATCGGTGCGCGTAGGCAAGACACGCCTGGATGTCGGCCGGCTCCAGGAACGGATACTCCCGGAGCAGGTTTTCGCTCGTCTCTCCGGCGGCAAGCATGCCCAGCAGGTGCTCTACCGCGATTCGCATGCCGCGAACGATCGGCTTGCCGCCGAAAATCAGCGGATCCACCGTGATTCGTTGCCACAGTTCGTCTTGGGTCATGGGTTGTCGATCCTGTCCGTCGAGACTACTAGACCCGCTGGAAGCGCGTCCGATGCCGAAGGCCGACACCAGTGTACCATGACGATCCTCCGAGGCAAAGGGAGACGGCACGATGCCGCGACAGCGGATAGTCCCGCTCCAGCTCGGCCGGCTCCCGCGCCGCCCCCGCCGCGTCCCTCCGCCTCGGCGCAACGCACCCGCCCGTGTTTCGCTTCGTTCACGGTGTTTCGCCTCGTTCACGTCCCCGAGCTCCGCGCGGCAGCGCGACAGCAATTCAAGGGACTGCTTGGCGACCGACGAGTGGCGATTCTCGCGGTCCTGATCCCGGCGGCCGCTTTCGCCGCGCTCGCGCAATCCGAGGATTTCCCCCACACGGCTCGGAGGCGTGGGCGAGGGAACTCCTTGCTCCCTCCCTGGCGGAGTCGCAGCGTCCAGGGCAATGGTCGTCCAGCGGATGACCCCCCGCTCATTCACGCCCGCCCGACGCGTTACCGGACTTCCTTCTCCGCCGGTTCCTCCGGAGGCTTTTCCGGCTCGAAGTCCTGCGGGAACCGGCGCTGCTCTTCCTGGTCGATCCGGTCGCGGTTCGCGAGCAGCCAGCGCTTCCACAACTTGACGCTGTCCACCCCCCACCAGGTGTCCGTGATCTCGTTGAGCACCTTGCAGAGGTTGCGGCTGTTCGTTCGCAAGAGCACGTCGATCATGGCAGGAGCGCCGATCAGGCCGACCTTGCGCAAGGCATTCCGCGCTGCGTCGCGCGCCGGATCCACCTCCTCCTCGGAGAGCATCAGCGTCGCCAGCCACGTCGTCGCGCGCTTGTCTCCGATCTCCCCGAGCAGATCGACGACGGAAATCCGCGAAGCCCCGCGCAGTTTCGCCCCCACTTCGGTGAGCACGGGCACGGACGACTTGCGATGGGCGACCAGGATGCGCTTCGCTCCGGACGACACCGCCTTCGCCTGGTGGAGGAACAGCACCGCCGCGCAGCGCATCGCCTCGGTTTCGCTGCAGCGGTTCAGGAACTCCAGAAGGGCGAGCGCCTCTCCGCCCGGCAGGTCGGGCTGAACCAGGCGCAAGACGTCCTTGAGCGCCGCCCTGCGATGGTCCTCGGCCAGGGCCGCCGCGATGCGGGCGCGCACGCCGGCATGGGGGTCCGCACGCAGGGCTTTCAGCAGAGGTGAAACCGCCGAGGAGCTCTTGAGCGCGCGCAGTCCGCGCACCGCGCGCCCGCGGATCTTCGCCTCGGCGTCGCCAAGGTCCTGGATGTAGCGCTGGTAGTGCCGCGCGTCCGGCGGACGGTACTCCGGCGGCAGTTCAGCTTCCGGCTCATCCTCGAGCGGCGCCGCCTCCGTGGGCGCCTCGGCCCCGGGCGGGTCGTCGGCCTGCGCGGCGCGAACCGGCGGCAGCAAGAGCAGGACCATCACGAGACCGACCATCCGAGCCAACAGGCGCATCGCGGGTCCCCCTTCGAAAATCCGGCCGGCCCCTCGCTCAAGGCGCGTCCGCGCGATCCACACCTGCCCCGGCTTCGGAAAGCGCCGGCTGGAAGGGCACAGGCGTCCGCGCAGACTCGCAGGGCCATGATACCCTTTCGAACCCCGCGGTCCATGAAACGCCGGGCCTGGAGGCCTGGGGGCCTGCGCGAACCGCCGCGCGAGTTCGCCGACCTCGAGCCAACCCGCTTCCGGGCGGAGCAACTCGGGCGACCGGGAGGTCCCGGCTCACTCCTGCTCCTCGCCCCCTCCCCGTCCCGCCGCCGGCCCCGCCGCCCCCGCATCCCGGCGATGCCGCGACAGCGGATAGTCGCGCTCCAACTCGTCCCGCTCCCGCGCCGCCCCCGCCGCGTCCCCCTCGGCCTCGGCGCAGCGCACCAAGCCGAACTTCGCCTCGTCCGGATCCGCAACCTCCGCCGGGAACCGCGACAGCAATTCGAGAAACCCCGCACGCGCCGCGGCGATCTCTCCGCGTGCGAGTTCCGCCTCGGCGAGCGCGAGTCGCGCCCGCGGCGCGCAGTACGAGTCCGACCGCCGCCGCAGGAATTCGCGCAGGCCGGCCGCCGTCGCCCCTGTTCTACTATCCGTGAGATTCTCCGCGATGCAGCAAGATTCTGCGAGCGTCGTGCTTGCGAGAAATCACACCTTCTGCCGTTGCACAATCCGTGCAATCCGGACAATCCGTATAATCCGTAGTTCCGTCGGTTGCGGCGGCAGCCGCGCTGTGTCCCCGGCGGCGTTTCGGGCGCGGGAAATCCACGGCAACAGCTCCTCGCGCACGCCCCCCTCGATCGCCCGCACCGTCCCGCGCGCGTGGCTGCGAGCCTTGCCCACGAAGCTCTCCGCGTCCTCGCCGGTGTGCGTCCGCACCGCGTCCTGCCAGTCCCGCGTGCCCGCGATCAGGTCGCGCACCACCGCCCGCAACCGCTCCGCGCCGTGCTCCTCTTCGAGGTCGCGACCCACTTCGCGAGGGCCGCACCCGGGGTTGCGGAACCGCTGGGTCACGCAACTTCGCCTTGCCATCAGCCCGTGAGCGGGGATAAGATCGGCTCGCGACCGTTGACGGTGGGATGCGCAGGATGCCGAGAGACGACGCCCGCGAAGCACTTCGGAGAATACGCCGGGCCTTCGCCTAAGATCTTGTCGTCGTCACACGTCATTTCGCCGCGGCCATGCGCGACGACGTTCTCTTCTGGGGAGACGTCGTATCGGCCATCGAGGGCGCTGCGGACGCCGACTTCCAGGGGCTGGACGGCGCGGGTGACCCCAAGTACCGGGTCGACGGCGACACGACCGACGGCCGTAGGATCGCGATCGTATGCGTCGTCAAGAACGGGGTTGTCCTCGTCACCACTTTTGACCTGAAGTGAATTTCGCCTCGGCGGGAGATCGTCCCATGACCCCCAAGTACCCGAAGTGTCATCGATGCGGTGGGACGGTACGCGGGACGCAGGTGATGCACGAATTCCGGTGGCAAGGAAAGGTGAGCGCCGTTTTCGACCGCGTACCGGCAGGGGTCTGCCGCACGTGCGGGGAAACCTATTTCCACGCCCGGATCCTGCGACGACTCGAGGAAATCGCGTTGCAAGGGGCCTAGGCGAACGGCGCCGTCATGGTCCCGCTGGTGGACTATCGAAACGCCTAATAGATCCTTCTCGTATCGCCTCAACGCGAATCCATTCGCTCGGATCCAACGTCTGATTCCCTCTGAAGCCGGCGTCCCCGTCGCCGGGTAATCCGTACTACGCCCGGTCGCGGCAGCTGCTGCCCCGGCCGCCACGGAGCGCCATGGAAATCTTCCTCCAGCAGGTCATCAACGGCCTGACCACCGGGACGCTCTTCGCCCTCGTCGCGATCGGCTACACGATGGTCTACGGGATCATCGAGCTGATCAATTTCGCCCACGGCGACCTGTTCATGCTCGGGTCGTTCCTCGCCCTCACCATGATCGGCTGGCTCGGGCTCGCGGGCGCGGGACCCGCCGGCCTGGTCTTCGGCCTGCTCCTGGTCTTCCTGATCAGCATGGCCTTCTGCGGCGCGCTCAACGTCGCGGTCGACCGCGTCGTCTACAAGCCCCTGCGCAACGCGCCCAAGCTCACCCCGCTGGTGAGCGCGATCGGCGTTTCCTTCATCTTCATGGGGCTCGGGCAGCTCTGGAAGGGGGTCGCGGACATCGACTTCCCCGACCTCCTGCCCAATCGCAACCTCCTCCCCACCGAGGCGCTGCGGTTCACGGTCAAAGACCTCGCGGTCATGCTGGTCACCCTGCCGTTGATGATCGGGCTCACGCTTTTCGTCAAGTTCACCCGCCTCGGAAAGGCCATGCGCGCCACCGCCCAGAACCCGATCGCGGCCCGCCTGATGGGAATCGACGTGGACCGGGTGATCGGCGCCGCCTTCGTGATCGGCGGCGTGCTCGCGGGCGCCGCGAGCGTGATCTACGGCCTGTCGATCAACACCGTCTCCTTCCAGATGGGCTATCAGAACGGGCTCTACGCCTTCACCGCGGCGGTCCTGGGCGGCATCGGCAACCTCGCCGGCGCCGTGCTCGGCGGGGTGATCATCGGCCTGATCCGCTCCCTCGGCAGCCAATACGTGGGCGAACAATGGACCAGCGCGCTGGTGTTCGCCATTCTCATCCTCCTCCTCGTCTTCCGCCCCTCGGGCCTGCTCGGCGCGCGCATGCGGGAGAAGGTGTGATGGCCAGCGCAACCCCCGCCGGCCCCTCCCCCACACGCGCGGCCCCGTCGCCGTCGGCCGCCGGCCGCATCCCCTGGCTCTCCGTCGCCTTCGCGGCCGCGGTCGCCGCTCCCTTCCTCGGCGTCGGCTCGACCATGGGCGACCAGCTGCGCAACATCTACATCTTCTCCATCCTCGCCCTCGGCCTCAACGTCGTCGTCGGCTACGCGGGCATGCTCAACCTCGGCATCGCCGCCTTCTTCGGCATCGGCGCCTACATCACCGGCATCCTCACCGTCTCCCAGTTCCCCTTCCAGGTCGGCTTCTGGCCCGCCATGGCCGCCGCGGTCGTCGGAGCCGGAATCGCCGGCGTGATCGTCGCCGCCCCCACCCTGCGCCTGCGCGGCGACTACCTCGCGATCGTCACCCTCGGCTTCGGCGAGGTGATCAAGTTCTCGATCAAGAACCTGGAGAACATCACCAACGGGTCGCGCGCCCTCAATCCCCTCCCCTCGCCGTGGCTGCCCGGAATCGCGGCCGAAGCGTGGGACCAGGACTACCGCTTCTACTACTTCCTCGCGCTGGTCTTCCTCGGCGCGGTCGTCCTCCTCCTGCGCAACCTGGAGAATTCGCCGGTCGGACGCGCCTGGATGGCGATCCGCGAGGACGAACTCGCCGCCACCTGCATGGGGACCAACGCCGCGCTCGTGAAGCTCTCGGCGTTCGCCCTGGGCGCCGCGCTCGCCGGACTCGCCGGCGCCCTCTACGCCGTCTCCCTCGACCAGACCGGCGCGCCCGACTCCTACACCTTCAACCGCTCGATCACGGTGCTCTGCTTCCTGATCATCGGCGGCATGGGCAACATCAAGGGCGCCCTGCTCGGCACCGCCGTCCTCATGGGCTACGACAACATCCTCACCCCGCTCCTCGACTCCTGGATCCAAGCCTCCGGCAGCCCGGTCAAGTTCACCGACGTCAAGCTCATCGTCTTCGGCCTCGCCTTGATCCTCATGATGCGGTTCCGCCCCGAAGGCATCCTGCCCTCCGAACGCATCGCCCTCGAGATGCACGAGGAGCGCTCCTGATGGCCGTGCTCGAGGTCCAGGGGCTCACGATGCGCTTCGGCGGGCTGACCGCCGTCAACCAGGTCGACTTCGCGGTCGAAAAGGGCCAGATCTTCTCGGTCATCGGCCCCAACGGCGCCGGCAAGACGACCGTCTTCAACGCCGTCACCGGCGTGTACGAGCCGACCGAGGGTCGCGTGCTCTTCGCAGGCCGGGACCTGAAGAAGCCCTTCCAGCGCCGCGTCCTCTGGGTCATGGCCGCGGTCGGGCTGCTCACCGGCATCGCCTTCGCGGTGCTCTCCGCCAACATCGACCTGCTCTGGCGCGCGACGGTGGTGGTGCATGCCGGCGGCCGGCCCTTCCCGCTGGGCGAAGCGATCGGCGATGGGTTCGACTTCCTCGCCGCCGACCTCATGACCGAGATGGAGCATAACCGGCTCACCGAGCTCGAGGTGAAGGCGAAGGACGGCAGGTTCCACGTCCGCAGCCGGGGGAACAAGACGATCCTCGAGTCTCACGATGACGAAGAGTCGGCGCGGCGCCGGCTGGAGACGCTCTCCGCGCTGGTCAACCTGGCCGGGGACGGCCGCAGCATCGTCTCCGGGGACGGCTGGTGGCTGGTCGCCGTGGGGCCGGGACAGTGGCTCGATGCGCACGGGGACGAGGCGGCCGCGAACCGGCGAGCGCAGCAGTTGCGCGCGCTGCCCGGCGCGGAGTTGGTCGAAGCCGGTACCAAGTGGGCTTTCCACGCAGACGGCGAAGTGCTCGCGACGTTCCCTCACCGCCACGAAGCGGAGGAGTGGCGCACGGCGATGGCCTTCGCGAAACAGGCCGGGGTCGATGACGCCGCGGGCAAGTCGCTGGTGTTCGACCGCGACCAGCGCACGTTGCTCGACGTCGCGTCCTCGCCGGAGGAGGCGCAAGCGCGCCTGCTCGAGGTCGCGGTGAAATCGGGCAAGCTGAAGTGGCGGCTATTCACGCGCGCGTGGAGCCCCGTGCTCGGGTTTGCGCCGGGCGCGGACCAGGCGCGCGCGGAGATCACCCGCCTCGAAGAGCTGATCGCGCTCGGCCCGGCGGCGCCGACGGAGTCGCGCGCAGGCAAGACCGTCGTGCTCGCCGCCGACCGCGCGCGGGTCCTGGCGACCTTCGACACTCCCGACCAGGCCGCCGCGCGGCTCGCCGAATTGGCAAGGGTCGGGGCCGCCCAGAGGCAGGCGCGGCTGCTCCTCCTCGCCAGCCTCCTCGGCGGGATCGCGATGGGGGCGGGCGGCACCTTCGTGGTATGGAACCGCGCGCGCCGGACCACCGACCACATCGCCCGCGTCGGGCTGGCGCGGACGTTCCAGAACATCCGGCTTTTCCCCGACATGCTCGTGGTCGAGAACGTGCTCATGGGGATGGACGGGAAGCGCAGGATGCCGCTCTGGTGGATGGCGCTCCACACCCGGCGCTTCGCCCAGTCCGAGCACGAGGCCAATCTCCGCGCGCTCGAATTGCTCGACTTCGTCGGGCTGCGCGACCAGGCCGGGGCGCTCGCGCGCAACCTGCCCTACGGCGACCAGCGCAGACTCGAGATCGCCCGCGCCCTGGCCACCTCCCCCAGCCTGGTGCTGCTCGACGAGCCCGCCGCCGGCATGAATCCGACCGAGACCGTCGACTTGATGCAATTGATCCGCAAGATCCGCGACACCGGGGTCACCGTGGTCCTGATCGAGCACCACATGAAGGTGGTCATGGGGATCAGCGACCGGATCGTCGTGCTCGACTATGGCGTCAAGATCGCCGAGGGCACGCCCGAGCAGGTCCGGAGGGATCCCAAGGTGATCGAGGCGTATCTGGGCAAGGAGGAGGTGACGTAGTGGCCTTCGACGATCTTGCGAGGAATCACACCTTCTGCCGTTGGACAATCCGCGCAATCCGGACAGTCCGTATAATCCGTAGTTCCGTCGGTTGCGGCCGATGCCGCGCTGGGCAACCCACCGAATCAAGATGGAAGACCCACTAGTGCCCCCTCTCCTCCAGCTCGAAGGGCTACGCGCGGGCTACGGCCCGATCGAGGTGCTCAAAGGCATCTCGCTCCACGTCGATCCCGGGGAGATCGTCACGATCATCGGCGCGAACGGCGCCGGCAAGACCACGACCCTGCACTGCATCTCCGGGATCAACCGCGTGCGCCAGGGCCGCATCCTGTTCGACGGGCTCCCGATCGAGAACAAGCCCGCGCACGAAGTGGTGCGGTTGGGGCTCAGCCAGTCCCCCGAGGGACGGAAGATCTTCCCGCGGCTCACGGTGCTCGAAAACCTCGAGATGGGCGCCTTCACCCGCACCGACCCCGCCGGAGTGAAGCAGGACCTGGAGCGCGCGTTCCGGCTTTTCCCGATCCTCCAGGAGCGCCGCGCGCAGGCCGGCGGCACCCTCTCCGGCGGCGAGCAGCAGATGCTCGCGGTCGCGCGCGCGCTGATGTCGCGGCCGAAGCTGTTGCTGCTCGACGAGCCTTCGCTCGGGCTGGCGCCGATGATCTGCCTGAGGATCTTCGATGTGATCCGCGAGCTCAACCAAGAAGGCGTCACGGTGCTGCTGGTGGAACAGAACGCGCGCATGGCGCTCAAGCTCGCGCACCGCGGTTACGTGATGGAGACCGGCAGCATCCTGATGACCGATCGCGCCGAGGTGCTGCTCGGCGATCCGCGGGTGAAGGACGCGTACTTGGGCGAGTGAGGCCGTCCCCCGCTGTACCGGGTGGAATTCCTGCCTGCGCTGCGCCGTAAACCACGACGCGGGCGCTGGGTGGAAGTAGCGATCACCGACCGCCGCGCGCGGGGTCGTCACCGAATAGCGGCCCGCGAATCGATGTCGATCTGAACGCAAAGACCGACCGGACAAGCGGTTCGATACTCCTCTCCAGGGCATCGCGGCGCTCTGGCGGGGTCTTTTTGTCTTGACCCTTCCGGAGCCCCGCATTACTCTTACGAAACTTTTCATCCGCCCCCGTGCGTCTGCAGGAGAGGCCCCATGGCCGAAGGGACCAAGAAGTACGAAAAGACCTTCGACATCATCCTCTCCAGCGTGGACGAGGCGCAGACGGAAGCGCTGGCGCCCCAATTGGCCAAGGCGTTCTCGCTCGACCCGGAGTCGGCGGCGACGATCCTCCGGAGCGCCCCGATCGTGTTCCTTCAGGGCGTGGCGAAGCCCGACGTGCGCACGGTCAAGAAGCACCTGCTGGAGATCTCCAAGAGCGGAGCGGAGTTCACCATCACCACCCAGGCGGCCGCGGAGTTGCCGCGGGTGATCTGGGCGCAGCGGCCGAAGTTCGGCGAGGCGGCGTCGGGCGACCTGGTCCACGAGCTCCGCTGGGACTTCGGGAAGAACGCGTTCGTGTGCCCGGGCTGCGGCGAAGCCTTTCTCCTGCGCCGGATCGGGCCGCTCGCGAAGCGGCTCACCGCCGCGACCGCGGCTCAGCCCGCAGCGACCGCCGCGAAACCCTCGGCGCCGGCCGCGCCCGCGAAGGCCGCACCGGCCGCGGCTTCCTCCCGGCAGGGCAGGTCGGCTCCGGTCGACGAACCGCTCGAAGCCGTCGTGCCGCTCGAATCGATCGAAATGCTCGAGAAGGGGTCGGTCGAGGAGGGTGGCGAAGAGGCCCTTACCCCGCCCCCGCCGGCCAGGAAGGGGGGCAAACCGGCCCCAGCCCCGGCCCGAGGGAAGGCACCGCCCCCGCCGAAGGTCGAGGAGGCCGAGGAACTCGTCGAAGTCGAAGAGGCCGAGGAACTCGAGCCCGCCGTCGAACTCCCCGCGGACAAGCTGAGCGAAGACATCGATCTGGGCGGCGAGGACGAGGAGGCGATGGAGGTCGAGGAGCTCGCCACCGACTCCGGCGAGGAAGTCGAGGAACTCGAGGAGGCGGAGGAAGAGGAGGCCGAAGAAGCCGAAGAGCTCGAGGACATCGAGGAGGTCGAAGAGGCTCCGCGCGCCCCGGCCCGCGGCGGTCGCGGGGTGGCGGCCAGCAAGGAGAAGGAGAAGTCCTCGGTCGAGAAGGCGCCGGCCCGCTCCCCGGCCAGGCTTACTTATCCGAAGCCCGCCGCCGCCAAGGCCGCGGAGGAAGAGGAAGAAGAAGAAAAGGAGAGCGGCGGCGGGGACGACGAGGGCAGCGACGACGTCCAGTTCAGCGTGTTCCTCTCGCGCATTCCCACGCCCGACAAGCAGTCACAGGCGGCGAAGCTGATCTCCGAGATCCGCGGCGTGTCGGTGGCGGAGGCGAAGGAGCTCGCCTCGCGGATGGTCATCCCCGTGCTCAAGGACGTTTCCCAGGCGGAAGCCGAGAAGTGCCTGGAGAAGTTCAAGAAGATCAAGATCTCGGGCCGCATGACCAAGAAGAAGTGAGCGGCCGCCGGCACCCGACGCGGCGGGGCTGATGCGGCACGGGCGCGCGAGAGCCTGCGCGATTTCATCCACGAACGAAGCCCGCGGCCGGCAGCCGGCGGCGGGCTTCGGTGCTTTTCGGAAGTGCGCTCGTCCGCGCTACGCCGGGTGGGGATCGCGCGTCCCGCGGCGGGCGCCCGGCTCCATCGCCGCCCGTCAGCGGCAAGCTGCATGAATGCTGCTGAAGACCGTCACTTCTTGGACGCTCGGCATGCCTTCTTGAACGACTCGTAGGCCTGGCGCACCTCACGATCAGCCTGCGCCATCCTTTCGTCGATGGCGGTCCAGCCCGCTCGACCCAGCACCTCGCAACACCTTGACCCGGCGTCGCTCATGGTGCATCCTGGCGTCCTGCCGCGTGACGCGAAGTTCTCGGTACCGGAACACCGGCTTCGCGTCGCCGGCCGATCTCCCGGCGGAGCCCCATGCGCGACGAACTCCCCGTCATCGCCCTGCTCGAGGAAACCCTCCTCCCCGGCGAGGAGCGCAGTTTCGCAGCGCCCGCGCTGGACGCGCCGAGCCTCGACGCGCTCGCCAAAGGCGGCTTGTCCCGATTCTGCGCCCTCTCGGTGGCTTCGCGGCTCGAGCTTCCCTCCCTGGTGTCGGGGCGTTGGGGAACGGAGGCGATCCTGGTGCGCGCCGATGCCGGCTCCGCCGTCCTGCGCGGCGAACGGCGCGTGCGGCTGCTCTCCGCCCGCGGTCGCGAGGTCCCGTACCTCGCCGAAGTCGAACGGGAAGACGCCGGGGCGACCGCCGACGAAGCCGCGCCGGCCGCGATCCTGCACGGGCTGCACGCGCTCATCGCCGCGCTGGAGGCGGGCGCCGTGCCGGATCCTCCGGACTGGCCGGTCCGCCTGCACGAGTCCGCGATCGGACTCCTCCGCGCCCTCGTCGGACCGAACGCGTTGCGCGAGGCCCTGCAACTCCCGTTGCCCGAGGCCCTGGACGCGATGGCCCGCTCGCTGGCAGCGCGCGGACAGGGGCAGGAGGCGTCCTGCGCGCTGGAAGCCGTCATGCGGGAGATCGCCGCCAAACCGGCGCTGCCGGATCCGCTCCGGCGCCGGCTCTGGGCCCAGATCGTGGAGATCCAAAAGCGCCTGGACGTCTACGACTCGACCACCCCCCCGGACGCGGACGGCGTGGCCTCGCTGCAGAAGCGACTGATGCAGTCGGGCCTGCCCAAGGCGGCCCGCGAGGTCGCGAAGCGCGAGCTGCGCCTGCTGCGCGGGATGCCGACCAATCACCACGACTACAGCACGTACCTCGCGCACCTCGACCTGATCGCGCGCCTGCCCTGGCACCCGGAGCCCGAGCAGCCTATCGACTTCGCCGCGGTTTCCGCGGAACTGGACCGCCGCCACGTCGGCTTGGACAAGCCCAAGCGCCGCATCCTCGAATACCTCGCCGTGCGCGCGCTCGGCGGCCGCGCGCGTTCGACGGTGCTCTGCCTCGCGGGGCCGCCGGGGGTGGGCAAGACTTCCGTCGCGGAGGCGATCGCCGCGGCGCTCAAGCGCAAGTTCGTGCGCGTGCCGCTCGGCGGCGTGCACGACGAATGCGAGATCCGCGGCCACCGCATGACCTACATCGGCTCCATGCCGGGCCGCATCCTGTCCGGACTCGCGACCGCCGAGTCGGCCTCGGTCGTCATGCTCCTCGACGAGATCGACAAGATCGGCCAGGACCGCTCGCGCAGCCCGATCGGCGCCCTCCTCGAGCTGTTGGATCCGGAGCAGAATCACCAGTTCCAGGACAACTACCTCGCCGTTCCCTTCGATGTGTCCCCGGTCATGTTCATCGCCACCGCGAACGACATCGGCCAGGTGCACGATACGCTGCGCGACCGGATGGAAGTGATCGAGCTGGAGGGCTACACGGGGCGCGAGAAGACGGCGATCGTCCGCACGCGCCTGCTCGCGCGCCTCGCCGAAGAGCACGGCCTGCCCGCCGCGCTGGCCATCGACGACGACGCCCTGCTGCTGGTGCAGGAGGGGCATACGCGCGAGCCGGGCCTGAGGCAGATCGACCGGGCGCTGGCCTCGCTGCATCGCGCGCGGGCGCTCGCGCGGGTCTTGCCGAGCGCGTCGGGAGCGGTAACGCCGAATGCGGATCGCATCACCGCGGAGGAGGTTCACTCCGCCCTGGGCCCCCCGCGCTACACCAGGGCCGTCCTTCCCGAGAAGCTGCCGCCCGGCGTCGCGACCGGCCTCTCGGTGGGACCCGAGGGGGGCGCGATCCTGTTCCTCGAGGCCGCGCGCATTCCCGGGAAGGGCGAGCTGCGCCTTACCGGCCGCCTCGGGGAAGTGATGCGCGAGGCGGCCCAGACCGCCTGGACGCGCCTGCGCATGGACCCCGCGGCGTACGGCGCGCGCGCCGAGAATCTGGAGGGCGACTTCCACCTGCACGTGCCCGACGCCGCGACCGCCAAGGAAGGCCCGTCCGCGGGCGTGGCGATCTTCTGCGCCTTTCTCTCCGCCGCCACCGGCCGTCCCCTTCGCCCGGACGTCGCGATGACCGGCGAAATCAACCTCAGCGCCGGCGTGCTCCCGGTCGGCGGCGTGCGCGCCAAGCTCCTGGCCGCCGAACGCGCCGGCGTACGCATCGTCGTTCTCCCCAAGGGCAACGTCGCCGACGTCCCCGCCGACGTGCGGGTGCAGGTGACCCCCGTAGAGACTCTCGCGGAGGCGGTAGCCGTCGTCTTTCTGGATCCCCCGTCCGGCCCCCGCGGCCCCGACGCTCGCGCGGGCCGGTCCGGCCGCGCGCGCGAACCCTCGTAGCCGAGGGTGCGCGCGCCCACGCTCCCGCCGCGCGCGCGATTCCCCGTGACCGAGGCGGGGCGCGCCGCGCGTTTCGCCGGGGTCGAGTGCTCAGGAGGTATTCCATGCCCGAACCGATCCTTGCCCTGACCGACGTCGAGACCATCCGTCGCATCGCCCGGCAGGCCCTCGAAGTGCTCGGCGAACCCTTCGACGAAGACTTCGATCTCGCGGAGACCGAGACGATCCGGCGCGGCAACCTCCGCATCGACGGCGCCAAGGAAGCCCTGCGTTTCTGCGCGGTCGCCGCCGGCCTCCTGGGCGACCCGGCGCTCGTTCCCTTGATCGTGGAGGCGTACGAAGCGCTGAACGAGTTCGACCGCGACGCGCCGGAACACGCGTCCGTCGCGGCTTCCGCCGTGGCCGAATTGTTGCGCGCGGGAGCCCCGGTGACCGCGGAGATCCGCGCGTTTGCCCGCCATTCGGACGCCTGCGCACGCGAAGCGGTCGCCGCTGGACTGCGCCCGATCGGGCCGGAGGCCCTGGAGATCCTCGAGTCGCTCTCCGGCGACGCGCACCCGGAAGTCCGGACTTCCGCCCGCAAGACCCTGGCCGCGGTTCGCGAAGTGTCGTGGTGGCGGGGCAAATTCCGTTCCGATCCGGTGCCGCGCCTCACCCCCGACGAGATCGACCGCGTCAAGCCGGCGATCGAGCGCCTCTCTCAGCTGCTGGACCGACCGGCGTATAATCGCCCGGCGAAGGACATCGAAGCCGCGGTTCGCGAGCTTCCCACCGCCCTGGCCGCGGAGGCCGCCGAATGCGCCCTCTCGGGAGAGGCGATGTACGGCCCCCTGATGACCCCGCTCGGCGTCGTCCTGCTGGAGACGTCCGGCGGCGTGGACGCGCTCCTTCGCTTGTGCGAGCGTTGGTCGGAGACGGAGTACTCGTTTCGCGCCGCTCACGCGGTGACCGAGATGCTCCAGGCGCTCCCGAGCGAGCGCGTTCGACAGGTGTGCGACGCGTGGCTTCTGTGGCTCGAAAAAGTGACGGACGCGAACCGGCACGAGCAGACGGGGAGCGCCGCGATCGTCGCGGAGGCGGTGGGGGTCGGTTGGCCCAAGGGGACCGATCCGACTCCGATCCTCGAGGCCATCCTGGCGCCGCCGTCGGAAAAGAAGCACGACCTGGACTGGGTCCGGTGCCACTTGGACAAGGCCTTCGATCGCGCCGATCTCGACTGTCCCGCGGTGCTGAACCGCGTGATCGAGGCGCGGATCGCGGGATGGCCCGGGGCTTGGAAGGCGATCAGCCACCATGTGGCCGACGTGCTTGATCGCGCGTCGGTGGAGGTGATGCGGCCCGCGGCCGAACGGGCGGTCGCGAGCGAGGACGAAGGCACGATTCAGTGGGGACTGGAGCTGCTTGCCGCGCGGGCTTACGATCCGCGGCGCGATCCCCCGCGCAAAGAATACCTGCGCAAGCTATATGAAGCGCCGCGGTTCCGCGTCGCGATCATCGAGTCCTGGTCGCTGCGGGGGTGGTTCCTGGTGTTCCTGCGCATGGACCTGCGCGCCGGGCGGTTTGACTTCCAGGTCGCCTGCGCGACGATGAAGACGATCGACCGCTTCTACGGCGGGCTGATCCCGGGACTGGTCCACGCCGACGACTCTCGGCAGGAACGTGAGAAGAGCTGGCGCGAGAATCGCGCCAAGCATGGACGACCGCTGGGCGCGAAGGACCTCCACGGACCGCCGACCGAAGCGGAGTGGGCGATGTATCGACGCACGCGCGCGACCGCCCAGCCCAGCGGTCGGCTGGAGTGGTTCGACGCGCTGGGGGTCCTCCCCGAAGGCCCGTGGGAGCCCGACGACCGCGCCTTCCTCGAACAGGCGATCGCGAAGTGGCGGGCCGGCGACGAGGATGCCGCCTTCGCGGTCGCGCTCGCGCTCTCGCACAAACCGACGCCGGCCGACCTCGCCACCCTCGACGCGCTCCAGGGCATCGCCGGCAAGGACGACCACGGGCATTTCCGGGAGTGTCGGCTGCGTGCCCGGCGCGCGCTCGGATTGGCGGAGCCGCGGGAGGGATCCCCCGCGGACGCCGGGGAGAGTCTCGCCGAGCGCGAGTGGATGGACGAGGAGGAGGAGGCGTAGGTCTGCCGCCAATCCGGCGGTGTCCTACCACGGGGGCGCGGGCTTGCAGCATCGGCACGTGAACCGGGGCACGCCGACGGGCGCGAGGGCCTGGAAGTCCTGAAGCGCCGCCGCCGGCGTCGTGAAGACACCGCGCCAAACATTCTGCGCCACGTTCGCCGCCCGTCGGGCGCGCGCGTAGCCACATCCATCGCGGTGCAGCATGGCGTAGGGGCCGCGGCTCTTGTCCGGTCGGCGCCCGTTCAACCTGTCGAGGTAGTACCGGAAGCCTCTCCCGTTCATGCTTTTCGCTACCTACTCCCTGCGCGCGGCGCGCTTCTGGCTTCGGCCGAGCCTGGAGAATGACACGGTGACCCGGTAACGTCAACGCGCAGCGGCGCAGCCGCCTGACGCCGCCCCGAAGTTTTCGCTTGGCGCGGGCATGGGCGCGGCCTACAATTTCGCAGTCATAATTCCCTGCGGCCCGATTTTCTGTGAGGAGGGATCCCATGGGCGAGGTCATCCACAAGAACGCGGCGGTCCTCGACATCATCGCGGACGTCGAGAGCACGCTCACCAATGCCGGAACCAAAGACGGCAAGCTGAAATCGCTCGCTGAAGAGATGTTGGCGGGCTTGGTCATGTTCATCCTGGTCGTGATCGCGAAGCTGGGCGAGGCGCGCAAGGCGGCCAACCCGTTGCGATCGGCGATCGGCACGAAGGACGAGGGTTCCGACAAGCTGCTGCTGGCCGTGTTCGACAACATCTACAATGCCACGGGTCGCCCCGGCAACGACCCCGCCCTCGCGATCCTGTTTCCCGGCGGCACGGGCCCCTACACCGACGGGCCGGACTCGGAGCAGCCGGACCGCATGGACCTGCTCGCCGAGCTCCTCGAGGCGGGCATCCACCCGCGCCTCGACGCCGCCATCGCCAAGGCGGAGGCGACCAAGGTCCGAGCGGATGCGGAAAAGTACCGTGCCGTGATCGAAGCCGGGCGCAAGCCGCTGGTGAAGGTCGATCTGCTCGAGAAGGTTCTCACCGCCCTGGCGCGCATCGGCCAGATGACCCTGTCGCGGCTCAAGAAGCGGTACGCCGCCGAAGGCTTCACCGAGGTGCAGATCCACACCGTCATTCCGGATCGGCCTCGGGCGGAGGCAAAGCCCAAGGAGGAGCCGAAGAAGTAGCCAGTTGGCCCCGACTGTTCATGCAGCCGCGAGAGCGGCTGCATGAACAGCCTCCCAACCAGGCCGCGTGTCCATGACTGTCAAGGGCGCCCTGGAGACGGACGCATGAACGGATTCGATCTCCCGGGCATGCGGGCCATTCTCCAAGGTGAGTTCGGCTTGGCCTACGTGCAGGCGGTCGCCGCGGCAGCCGGCTACGGTGTGGACAAGGCGGGCGCGGTTCAGGACGCCGATGGCGTGGACCTGCTCGTCGTCGCCCGTGGGGTGCGCGGGATCCGACGAAATCCGCAAATGAACGTCCAGGTGAAGACCACCGCAGGGGCCTTGGTCGCGGATCCCTTCCCCATCGACCTCCCGGTGAAGAACTACGAGGAACTCCGTGACGAAACCTTGCAGGTCCCGCGCGTCTTGGTAGCAGTGATCGTTCCCGACGACCCCGCAGATTGGCTCGCCCATTCCGAGGCTGAGCTGGTCATGCGCCGTTGCGGGTACTGGCTCTCTCTAACCGGCCAGCCCCCGACCTCGAATGCGAAGAAGATTCGAGTGCACATCCCGAGAGCGCAGGTGTTCGATGTCGCGCAGCTTCAGGCTCTGATGGGATCCGTCGCCCTGGGAGAGGCCCGATGAGGTCGATCCGGCTGGCCCAGCCTGTGCCGCCTCCCCTGCCCGGCGACGTGAGCAGCTACCTGCTTGCTGCCGGGTGGACCGGGGGCGGGGCCAGTGATCGGTGGGCGACGTTTTCGCGCGAGCTCGATGGGGACAAGCTCAGCCTGGAGGTCCCGCAACTCACGGGCGCTCGGGACTACGTCCGGGTCATCGGAATGCTGCTCGAAGACCTGGCGCGCATCGAGTCACGGTCGCTCGAGGCAATCGTCGAGGAGATGCACGCAACGGGGGTGGACGTCGTGCGCCTTGCCCTCGAAGGCGCCACGACACGCGACGGCGGACTGCCAGTCGAGAGCGGCCCGGCGACCTTCCAGGCCGCTCGCGACCTGCTGCTCGCCGCAG
>Ga0082335_1002075_pt1 | contig 38841 bp, 40 predicted proteins | sample Subgrocontami58m_FD_72375 | JGI IMG/M metagenome (GOLD analysis project Ga0082335, IMG submission 72375) | Subsurface groundwater microbial communities from S. Glens Falls, New York, USA - GMW37 contaminated, 5.8 m (SPADES assembly) (version 2) ...
TTCCTGTATCGTAACGTGCTCAAAAAAGATTTACCTCACTCGATCGATGCTGTGCGCGCAAAGCGTTCAAAACATCTGCCAACAGTTTTGACAAAAGCGGAGGTGCAAAAAATCATCACAAGCATGTCGGGTACATATCAACTCATGGCAAAGCTCCTGTACGGCGAGCAGTGAAAGAAGCCGCTCGTCGCGCACGCATGGACAAGCCTATTGGCTGCCACACGTTCCGCCACTGCTTTGCCACCCACCTGTTACAAAGTGGCTACGATATCAGAACTGTTCAAGAACTCCTCGGACATAAAGATGTGCAGACTACCATGATCTATACTCATGTCTTGAATCGCGGCGGCCTCGCCGTCCGCAGCCCACTTGATGCCTGACCTCAGACACGTTTTCTTCCTCGCCTCATATAACATCACCGCGCTTGCGCTGGCGACGTTGAGCGGATCGGATTATTCTGCATGGGAGTTCTTACTCGATTCGAGGCAGTGTTGCAGACGGGGTTCGTTCAAATCGGGATTTCTCGGTAATCACCGGCGGAGATTTGGTCAACGGCAGTTCGAATCGCGTCAAGCCGTAAACTGATACGGGGCCATGAGGTTGACAAGAGAACGAGAATCGCAAGATTGCGGTGTGTGAGGCTTTGCTGGTAGCGGAGGTTTTGGTCCGTGGTAATGAGGAGTTCATAACCGGCTTGCTCGGCAGCATCAAGTAGTATTCCGTTCGACAACGAAGACCAGCCCAACTCATGTACGGTGGTAACGGAATGTCCAGCGAGATGTCGTCGGAGCGGAACAGGAGTTCCTTGATCGAATACAATCTTCATTGTGAAGTTGTATCAACTAGAGTCGACAACTCGTAGTCGAGCACTGCCTCTACCTGCGAGCGCTGTACGCCCGGGAACCATTCCAGAAACTGTTCAATCGTTGCGCCATCTCTCAAGTTTTCGAATAATGCAGAGACCGGAACCCGTGTTCCGCGAAACGTCCACGCGCCGCTGACCTTGTCCGCGCTGCGTTCAACAACATCAAGTGATTCCCATTGCTTCATTGCAACCTCGCAGTCATTCTTCAATTCAAATATCAGGCAAGTCGCCAACAAAAGCAAACTGAAAAAAATTCTACCGTCGTTTTCTCGCCTCATACAACATCACCGCGCTCGCGCTGGCAACGTTCAGCGAATCCGTTTGTTTCTGCATGGGAATGCTGACTTTCATCGTCGCAATCGCTTCGACGCTTTTTGAAACGCCTTCGTCTTCATTTCCTAATACGATGCAGATGTTTCCTGAAAAATCAACGTCGTGAATGGAAGCCTCCGCATGAGCATCGGCGATGATGATGCGAGTATTGAATTGCTGATGCAAATTCAAAAGCGCATTTGCCAAATCATCAACGTGAACACACGGCAGTTTGAAAATCCCCCCCATCGAATTCCTCACCGCCCGCCGCAAGTACGGGCTTGCCGAAGTTTTGCTGACGATAATTCCATCAACCCCAAACGCCGCGCAGTTGCGAACAACGACACCAACATTCTCCGCATGAACTAAACCATCAAGCGCCACTAAGAAATGAGGCGATGGTAACACAGCAATCGTTTCTCGCAATGAGCGTTCGGTCGGCACTCTTCCGACGCCCATGATACCTTGATGCACCGGGAAACCGACGATTGTTTCGAGCATTTTCTTTTCGCCAATGAATATCTCTACTCCTTCGAGTCTCAATTCATTTACCGATGGAATGATCGCATCAAACCATTCTTGCGTCATCAAGAGAGAGATTACGTTCCACTCTGAAGCAAGAAAGCGACGAACAACTTTTTCTCCTTCAGCAACAAAAATTCCTTGCTCTAAATGTCCTTGCGGTCTGCGAAGCGTTCGGTACGGTTGAAGCTGGGGGAGTTCGAGCGAATCGATTCGATGAACAAGAAGGTTCGCCATGGTCAATCGATTAAAGTCGCGGAAAACCTGTTGAGGTGATAGGGCACTTTGAGGAGTGAAAAGAATACTGTGTGCAGCACAAAAATTAGAAAGATAGGATAGAGTTCATACAAGTCTCTTAATTCTGTTATCACTCCGCCCCACAACAAGAGGAGTCCGAACGGAATTATCAAAAGCGCAGATTGTCTTAGTGTCGGATGCTTGCTGCGCCAATCATGCAACACAAACCATACTGTGAATGCTGCGATGACGAGCGTTGTCCAATTATATCCCATCAACAGAAGATGCAAGTTAAGGTAGAGATGGAAATCCAACACATTGCCAGGATTTGCCGCGAACGTAAGCGAGATAATTGTCTTGATGACAGCAAACAATAGAACCTGCGCGGTCAGGTGAAGAATGGCCGCTTGTGATAAGAGTTTCTTCCATTCGAGAAGGATGAAGACAAATGAAAGCAGTACCATTGTTTCTTTGTTCAAGCAACCGACGACAAAGACCGGATAGAATAAAGTCCACTTGCGTCGAATGAGCAGAGCAAGTCCCAGAGTGAAGAATAGCAGGGTCGGAAAATCGTAGATGTAATGCGGTCCTGTCGGAAACATTGGCGGCAAGACAAGAAGAGCAATTATCGGGACGATGTTTGTTACCACTTGTTCTGTCTTGTAAAAGGCAGACCAGAGGTTACGGACTGCGAAGGAGAAACCGAAGAGACAGAGAAATGTTAGTGAGAGTGCAATGAGATATTCTGATAAGAAATCTGTCTCCCATCCTAATCGTACTGTTTCTTTTTGCACTTTGGGTATGTCCAGCAGCTTTTGCTCAAACGTATCCCAAGTCGAAGTCGGAACAACACTGTGAATCGAACGGGTGAAAATTGGAATGAGGACACGTTGGACATACGGCTTGTGGGCGGTGCCGTAAACAATCTCAGAAAGCTTTGAACGCGGGTCGCCGTTGAATGATGTTGTCGGCGTATCAGCACTCCAGACCCAGATGCCGAAAACGTAAGCGGCGGCAATGAAGTACAGGAGAACGACGAACGATTTTCTTGAGAGGAGCGTACCGGGGGAGAATTGGATCATTTCAACATTTCACCATTGCATCATTGGCTTGTGATAAGCTAAGACTTGCTTGTCAATGATGCAATGCTGCATTGATGAAATACTTTTCAGTTCCATCGAATCTGGTATTGCTGGATCTTCGTGTACAGCGTCTTCAAGCTGATGCCGAGAATTTTTGCCGACTCAGTCTTATTGCCCCGGAAACTGCGCAGCACGCCTTCAATATGCATCCGCTCAAGCTCTTTCAACGGCATTGCAGTGCCGATCTTGTTGTCGTGACCGTTTGAGGACGGCAGCACCATCAGCGAATTTGGCAACGACAAGTCTCGCGGCTCAATCATATTGTTCTGGCAAAGAATTGCTGCGCGTTCAATAACGTTCTCAAGCTCACGAATGTTGCCGGGCCAATCGTAGGCAAGCAGCACTTCAATCGCCTTTGCAGAGATCGACTTCGGTACTCGCGTCTTCATTCTCGTTGTGAGGAACGATTGCACGAGCAGCGGAATATCTTCCCGGCGTTGGCGAAGCGCCGGGACCTCAATGGTGATAACATTGAGGCGATAGAGAAGATCTTCGCGGAAGCGTCCCTCCTTCACTTCGTCCTTCAGATTCTTATTGGTTGCGGAGAGAATTCTGCAATCCGCTTTCAAGACTTGATTGCCGCCAACTCGACGGAACTCGCCGCTCTGAATGAAGCGGAGAATTTTCGGTTGCACTGTTGGACTAATGTCGCCGACTTCATCGAGGAACAAAGTTCCTTTGTCTGCAATCTCAACGATACCGGGCTTCATCTTTTGCGCATCGGTGAATGCGCCTTTCTCGTAGCCGAACAGCTCGCTTTCAATGAGCGTGTCTGGAATGGAAGCGCAGTTCACTGTAACGAACGGCTGCCCGGTTCGCTCGCTTCGCTGGTAAATGTAATTCGCAATCAACTCTTTACCCGTACCGCTCGGACCTTGAATTAACACCGTTGATTCGGTCGGAGCAACTTTGGCTGCAATCTCCAGCACCCGGCGCAGCGCAGAACTCTCGCCAATAATTTCTCCGTTACCTTGCAAGCGCTCCAATTCATTTTTCATGACGGTATTGTTACGCACAAGCTGTTGGCGTTCCAGCGCGCGCTCAAGGGTCGTGAGCAAGTCGTCGGAGGTTGTCGGTTTCGAGATATGGTCGTACGCGCCAACCTTCATGCACTCGACTGCAATTTTCACGTCCGCGGTGCCGGTGAGCATTACCACTTCAGTATTCGGATAGTTCATCCTGATAAACTTTAGGACTTCGATACCGTCAACCTTCGGCATCTTCACATCACACAGCACAACGTCGTACAGCTTCGTCTGCACTGCGTTGATTGCTGCAACACCATCCTGTGCCGTATCGACCTGATAGCCCGCTCCTGAAATAAGCGTTGAAAGCATGTAGCGAAATGTTTCTTCATCGTCAACAACAAGAATAGAAAAATCTTTCTTTGCCATAGTCTTCTCATCTCAATCGTGAACGTGATAGTATCTTCCCCAGCCTCACACTTCTTCAAACTCACAAACGTCGTGAGCAAGAGTTGTAATGCCTGCTGCGATTCTGTAGAACTTGCTTCTTCCTTATTGATCATCGGAAGCATTGTCTCATATCTTCAGTAGTTTTTACAAAATTCAAAGTGGAAGGCTCTTGGGAAAGTCCCGTCGATGAAGTCAAATGTGGCGTGTTCTTGCCGATAACCAAGATTATTAAGGCAAGATGTAATGGAATTGTGACCGCACCTTCATTGAATATCAATAATAATTCTCTATCTTTAGCAAAAGCTTTTTCTTTATTTTCAATGAATTTCATAGGATTTCAATGTCGGCACCATCACGCAGCGCACTCTCCGCAGCAACCATTGACCAATTAGGCGAACTCACACGGCTTCCTCGCCATCCAAGCCAAACAGAACTCGACGAACGTTGCATCAACACGATTCGTTGCCTCTCTATCGATGCGATACAGAAAGCAAAGTCAGGTCATCCCGGAATGCCGATGGGCATGGCGCCTGCCGCTTATCTGCTCTGGACAAAGCATCTTAAACATAATCCGCGCAATCCGAAATGGGTGAACCGCGATCGCTTTGTGCTATCGGCTGGACATGGGTGCATGCTGCTCTACTCGTTGCTTCATCTCACCGGCTACGATTTATCTCTTGATGAAATAAAGAATTTCAGACAGTGGGGAAGTAAAACTCCCGGACATCCTGAATATGGACACACGGCAGGCGTTGAAGTGACAACGGGTCCACTCGGACAGGGAATTTCCAATGCAGTCGGGATGGCGATTGCGGAAAAATATCTCGCTGCATATTTCAATCGCGACGGCTTTCCCATTATTGATTACAACATGTATGTGATTGCGGGTGATGGATGTTTGCAAGAGGGAGTTTCGTCTGAAGCCTGCTCTCTTGGCGGACATCTTGGTTTGAATAATCTCATCGTCATTTACGACGACAATCATATTTCAATTGACGGGAACACGGAGCTTTCGTTCACGGAAGATGTTGCCAAGCGGTTCGAAGCGTACGGTTGGTTTGTGCAAACTGTTGGCGGCGATGGCCTGCCCGCCGACCAGGCGGGAAATGATATGGCTGCATTTGAACGAGCCTTAATCTCTGCGCAGAATGAAAAGCATCGTCCGTCGCTCATCAAGCTGCGCACGCATATCGGTTTCGGAAGTCCGAACAAGCAGGACACGGCAGATGCACATGGCTCGCCGCTCGGCGATGATGAGATTAAGCTGGTGAAGAAGCGTTTCGGGTGGGATGTTGAGAAGAAGTTCTTCATCCCTGACGATGCGCTGCATCTCTTTAGAAAAGAAATTGCAAAAGGCGCCGCCCGTGAAGAAGAGTGGAACACGCTGTTTGTGAATTATGAGCGGGCGTATCCTGAGCTTGCAAAAGAATTCAAGCGGGCTGCTGAAAGAAAACTTCCTGAGAATTGGGAACAGATTTGGAAGGAGAACGTTCCAAAGTTCGATGTTGCAACTCCGCTCGCGACGCGTGAAGCCCAAGGCAAAGTACTCGATGCAATCATGCCGAAGCTTCCACTTGTCCTCGGCGGCTCTGCGGACTTGACCCCGTCAAACAACACGAAGTTCAAAGGCTCAACGGATTACAGCAAGAGCAACCGTCTCGGACGGTATATTCGTTACGGTGTGCGTGAGCACGGCATGGGCGCAATCATGAACGGCATTGCAGTGAGCGACATGTTGATTCCGTATGGAGCGACCTTCTTCTGTTTTACGGATTACATGCGACCGTCAATTCGACTCGCAGCGCTTTCACAATACCCAACGATTTTTGTTTACACACATGAGAGTATCGGGCTTGGTGAAGATGGACCGACGCATCAAGCCGTTGAGCATTTCGCATCGTTGCGAGCAATGCCCGGCTTGATTATCCTCCGTCCTGCGGATGCAAACGAAACGGCGTACGCGTGGAAGTTCGCACTTGAACATCGCAGCGGTCCAGTCATGCTGACGTTGACGCGTCAGAAGCTTCCAATTCTCGACCAAACGAAGTACGCTTCAGCAGAAAATGTTGCTAAAGGTGCTTATGTGCTGATGAGCGATGCGAAACCTCTAGTCCTGTTGCTTGCGACCGGCTCTGAAGTTTCACTTGCGTTGAAAGCATACGAGCACCTTAAGGCGCAAGGAATCCCTTCACGCGTAGTCAGCATGCCGTCGTGGGAATTGTTTGAAATACAATCCGCTGACTATCGGGAAAGCGTATTACCTTCATCTGTGAGTGCAAGGGTTGCAGTGGAAGCTGGCGTGAAATTGGGTTGGGAGCGGTATCTTGGCTTCAACGGTGAATTTGTTGGCATGTCAACCTATGGTGCATCTGCGCCGGTTGATGCAGTGTTCAACGGATTCGGCATTACTGCCGAGGCTGTTATCGTAGCAGCGAAGAAGGTTCTTGCATGAAGATAGCGCTTGCCGGAGACCACGCGGGTTTTCCGCTCAAACAATTACTGAAGAAGCGATACTAATTATTAACTTAATTTTAAATCATAAAAATGAATTGGCAAAGTAAAATTCTAAAAGACCTTACATGGTCAGAAACAATCATTAACAGAGAAGGAAAGCAAAAGGTAGCAGACCAAATTGCCGAAAAGGTTAAAGACGGAGACATAATCGGTGTCGGTTCAGGTTCTACTGTTTATCTTGCTCTATTTTCTATCTCTAAGAAAATTGCTGCTGAAAAACTAAGTATTAAAGCGATACCAACCTCTTTTGAGATTTCTCTTACCTGCATTAGCCTTGGAATTCCATTGACTAATATGATTGAACATAAACCTGATTGGCTATTTGATGGTGCTGATGAAGTTGACCCTAATAAAAACCTAATTAAAGGCAGAGGTGGTGCATTGTTCAAAGAGAAATTATTAATGAATTCAAGCGAAATGAATTTCATAATTGTTGATGATTCAAAATTGGTAACCAATTTAGGAACAAATTTTCCTGTTCCTATAGAGGTGTTTCCTCAATCACTCCTGTATGTTGAAAGTAAACTAAAAGACTTAGGTGCTAATAGCCTTTCTCTTAGACTTGCCAAAGGAAAAGATGGTCCAGCTATTACTGAAAATGGAAATTTTTTATTGGATGCAAGGTTCAATGAAATACCAAACGATTTAGAAAACAAAATAAAATTAATAACTGGTGTGATTGAAAGCGGACTTTTTATCGGCTATAATGTAGAAGTTTTAGTTGCATCAAATAACCCTTAATGTTTATGGAAAATAAAACCTCGGATGTTCCCTTTGATAAATTAATTGCAATTCTGCAATCTGAATATCAGGCTCTAAAAGCTGAACAAACTTATAGAATTACAATCCGTGAGAATGCTTTTATTTCAAACTTTTTAGCAATTGGTGTTGTCGCTTCAATCTCATTTACAAGTAATCCGATTAACATTAGCGTTCTCCTTTTAATCCCGTTAATGTCTTCTTGCATTTGTTGGGTTTACTTGAACAATGATATTATGGTGAGCAAATTCAGATTATATTTTACAAACGAATTTCCAGAGAAAGTAATTCAAACACTGAACAGAGACAAAGAAAATTTTTCAAGAGAAGAAGTATTGAGCGTTATTGCATCTTGGGAACATTTTCACCGTAAGCATGATAAATACAGAAAATTAAGAAAAGTATTAAATACTTTTTTTGTCTTTTTAGGATTTATAGTTGTTAGCATAAGTTCTCTTGTTGTAACCGCACAATTAACTTTTTCGACTCTAAAATTTGATGTTGTGATTTGGATTTTTGATGCAATCCTAATTGCAATAATGCTGATTGCACTTATCATCACAAAAGATTGGTAAAATGATATTTGTTTTAAGTGGTCCTTCTGGTGTCGGTAAAAGTTTTTTGTGCAAAAACATCATCAAGTATCTTGATAATTTTTATTTGCCTAAAAAGCACACTTCCCGAATTAAGCGAATAGGAGAAGATGACTTTGAGTATTTCTTTATTTCAAAAGAAAAATTTATTGAAAAAAAAACAAGTAATGAATTTATTGTTGACACCAATATTTATAATCACTGGTATGGTCTTTCTAAAGACGAAATTGAGTTAGGACAGCAAAGAGGGCAGCATGCAATTTTTATACTTGATGCTTTTTTAGCTCAAACATTTGAGAAAAAATTTCCTGATGCTATTTCTATTTTTATTCTTCCAACAGACATAGAAGAACTTATTCAGCATTTGAGAAGCAGAGAATCATTGTATAACGAAAAAGTTGACAAAAGAATTGAACTATTACAAGAAGAGCTTGAACAGCACAAGAATTTTAAGTTCATAATCCCTCACTTTAATGGTGAAACTTCATTGGAGCTACTTAAAAGCATTATCATCTCAAGATTCTGCCAAAAGGATTTTTACACAGAGGAGAAAAATGCTTCAATTAGGTCATACTTTAAAATCTATCCAAAGCTTGCTGTTGATGCAGTAATATTTGATAATACTAAGCAGCAAATACTACTAATTGAAAGATTAAAAGAACCTAAAGGATGGGCTTTGCCTGGGGGCTTTGTTGAAAATAGAGAGACTGTTGAGGATGCTTTAATAAGGGAAGTCATAGAAGAAACTGGTATTTCTCTATCTTCATTTAAGGAACTTGGAATATTTTCCGAACCATACCGTGACCCAAGACTTCATGTTGTTTCAATTGCCTTTATAGCAAGCACTGGCAACAAAGCCGTTGCAGGCGGTGATGCCAAGTCCGCCAAATGGTTTTATACGAATGACCTTCCGACTGATTTAGTTTTTGACCATAATAAAATAATTAAAAAGGCACTTGACAACTTTAGCTTGTGACAGCAATCCCAACGCTGCGAGCAAAGTTTTTAAGAGAGTATTTTTTTTCTTCAACTCAAAAAGGATTTTATTTTTTTTCCGCACCCTTCGGTGTTTTAATTTGTTTTGCCAACGCACGTAAGCTTCTTGATTTGGAAGCCCAAGGGGAATGACGAATGGAGTAGTGGAGTGTTGGATTGATGGAATGATGAATTGAATTATCCAGTCGGCTTAAGCTGACTTTATTTGAACAGCGTGACGGTTTACCGTCATGCGAGAGATTACAAAAGGAGAGCAGCTATGACAAACATAAACAAACTCGAACAACTCGGCCAAAGCATCTGGTACGACAATATCAGCCGCCCGATGATTACGAAGGGGGAGTTGCAAGCGCACGTAAACGAAGGGCTGCTTGGCGTAACGTCCAACCCGACGATCTTTGACAAGGCAATATCGGGAAGCGCGGATTACGACGACCAGATTCGTGAGTTGGTTGAGTCAAACGCAAACATTGACGCTGCAGAGATTATTCAATCGCTGATGGCGAAGGACATCCAGATGGCGTGCGATGTACTGAAGCCTGTCTATGACAGAACCAGTGCGCGTGATGGTTACGTGAGTGTTGAAGTAACCCCAAACAAGGCACGCGACACGCAAGCGACGATAGAAGAAGTGCGACTGCTTTGGAATCGTATCAGCAAAAAGAATTTGATGGTGAAGATTCCGGCGACAAAGGAGGGATTGCCCGCAGTTGAGCAGGCGATTAGTGAAGGAATGAACATCAACGTAACGCTCATTTTCTCCGTCGAGCGATATCGCGAGGTTGCGAATGCGTACATCAGCGGCTTGGAGCGAAGAGCAAAAGCCGGGCAGCCGATTGCACATGTTGCGTCGGTTGCGAGTGTGTTCGTGAGCCGCATTGATACGCTTGTCGATGAGCTGCTCGCAAAGAAGAACGACGCAAGCGTGAAGGGTCTAATGGGCAAGGCGGCAGTTGCGAACACAAAGTTTGTGTATCAAGCGTTCAAAGAGATTTTCTACACACCGAGGTTTGAAGCGCTGAAGTCTAAGGGGGCGACAGTGCAGCGCCCGTTGTGGGGAAGCACGGGAACGAAGAACCCGGCGTACAGCGATTTGCTCTATGTTGAAACGCTGATTGCGCCGCACACAGTGAATACGGTTCCGCCTGCAACGTACACCGCAATTCTCGACCACGGAAAGCCGACGCTGACTGCTGAGAAAGATTTGGATGGAGCGAAGAAAGTATTGAGTGATCTCGCCGTAGCGGGCATTGACATGAAGTGGGTGATGAAGAAACTGGAAGACGACGGCGTTGCGTCGTTCGAGAAATCGTTTGATGGGTTGTATAAGAATTTGTTGGACAAGCGGGACGCGTTTGCTTCGGTTGAGGTGTAATTTTGGAGTACATCTGTGAAGGGATTTCTTTCGCCACTACGTGGCTCGTGTGTTGGTTTTGTTTTGAGTTCCCCACGGTTTCGCCGTGGGCTAAAGTCTTTTGCCACTCCGTGGCTTTTCGAGCGGAATGTAATTCTGCTCTACATTGTGCGCCGTAGGCGCTAAAGAATTTAGCCCATAGCAAAGAACACAATCGAACAACAAGGTCAGAGCCGCAGAGCGGCGAAAGAAATCTTCCGGCTTGTGGTTCGCGTAATGTGAAACGTGTCGGTTGATTCACGCGCGTTAGGGATGTCCCGACAAAAAGCGTCGGGATAAACTCCGCCCGAAGCAGCCCGACCCCCGTGAGATACGTTGAAATGACGCATACCGTTTTTGAGATGCAGAACAATTTCCGTAGAGCGATGACGTTTTAGAATTTGCTATCTCACGGGGGGAACGCCCAAAATAGAATTGTGAATAGTGAACTCTGAATTGTGAACGTAACGGTCAATGGTCAACGTTCAATAGTCAACTTTCAATAGTTAGGAACTGCTAATGCAAATCGGTTTCGTTGGTCTCGGCAAAATGGGGGGCAACATGGTGGAGCGGTTGCTGCTTGGCGGTCATCAGTGTGTTGTGTTCAACCGAACGCCGGATAAAGTCAAAGAATATGCGGCGAAGGGTGCAACACCATCATCATCCCTTGCAGACTTGGTGAGCAAACTTCAGGGTCGAAAGGCAGTTTGGCTGATGGTTCCTTCCGGCGATGCCGTGGACCAAAACATTCGGGATATTGCACCATTGCTTTCAAAAGGAGATGTGATTATCGACGGCGGCAATTCGTACTACAAGGACACGGTGCGGCGCGGCGCTGAGCTGGCGACGAAAGGAATCTGTTACGCTGATAGCGGAACGAGCGGCGGCATTTGGGGCTTGAAGAATGGCTACTGCTTGATGGTGGGGGGTGAGAAGGAACCAGTGGATTGGCTGACGCCCATTTTCAAAACACTCGCGCCGCCGGATGGTTTCTTACATTGCGGCGCGGTCGGCTCGGGGCATTTGGTGAAGATGATTCACAACGGTATCGAGTACGGCATGATGCAGGCGTACGCTGAGGGTTTTGATATTCTTCGCGCATCGCCGTATGGATTGGACTTGCAAAAGATTTCGCATTTGTGGAATCAAGGAAGCGTTGTCCGCTCGTGGTTGTTGGAACTTGCGGAGGACGCGTTGACGAAAGACCCGAAGTTGGAGAAGCTTGAACCGTTTGTTGCCGATAGCGGTGAGGGCCGGTGGACTGTGCTTGAATCCATCGAGCGTGATGTACCCGCGCCTGTGCTAACACTTTCGTTACAGATGCGGTTTGCGTCGCGGGACAAGAATTCGTTCGCGCACAGAATGCTTGCAGCGTTGCGGAATGAGTTTGGGGGCCATGCGGTGAAAGCCAAGACTTAGAAGCCTCGGTTATTTCGGATTGTCCGAGCCGAAGGCTTCCCTTCGGGAAAGGACTCCTTCGGAGCGGAGTTGTTTTGCGCGTTGATTGGATTGATTGTAAGTTGTTAAGATGATAACTTACGATTGTGTAAAAGGAGATGTTATGGCTGATATTACAATAAGGGATATGCCTGATAGATTGTATCGACGTCTTGAAGAGCGCGCAAAGGAACAACGTCGTACTGTTGACAGAGAAGTGATTGCACGTCTTGAAAGCTCTATCGAAAGGAACCCGATTGACGTTGAAGAATGGATTGCTGAGGCGGAAAGGAATGCACGAAGCATCCGTGGCTTTCTCACTGATGAGATGCTGAAGGCGTTCAAAGAGGAAGGCAGAGAGTGATTGTTGTTGACGTGAATATCCTTGCTTACTTCTCAATAACGGGTGCGAACACAGCGCTCGCACATCAAGCTCTACGAAAGGATTCTGATTGGGTTGCTCCGGTATTGTGGCGCTCAGAATTTGAGAACGTCCTCGTGAACTACCTTCGTCAAAACCTGATGACTCTCGGTGAAGCAACTACGATTATGGCGAGTGTTGAGAAACGAATGCATGAACGTCAGATGGAAGTCAAGTCGTCGGAAGCGATTGAAATTGCCCATGCAAATTCAATTACCGCATATGATGCAGAATATGTTGCCTTGGCAAAACAAAACTCCGTTCGTCTCCTAACGACAGACAAAGAAATTCTCAAAAAGTTTCCCGAGATCGCAGTTTCCCTTCAAGATTTTGTTGGCGCATAATACGAGCAAAAGAACAATCCCCTTATGCAATCCGAACTCGCCAACCCTCTCGCCGAATCTACTCTCAGCGGGCGGACAGTTCTCTTGAGCTACTGTGGAAGGGAACGACTGAATGCAAGCATTTGAAGTTGTCAGTGAGATTGGCGAGATTAAACCATAGCGGTTGGTAATGCGATTCACGACAACAGAAGACTGCGAAAGATGTATGGAATCGGACAGGAAGAAATGAAACGCAAACGATATTTGGATTAGGTATGAAGACAAAGAGAGTTCAAAAGTCCCGGTTTGCTGTCTGCGTAGATAATGCAGATTACCCTGCATCGTTGGAGTTGCATAAGGTGTATCGAGTACTTCCTGATGATGAAGCAGCGCAAGATGGCGACCTGAGAGTAATTGATGAAAGCGGAGAAGACTATCTGTATCCGGCAGGTTACTTTGTTCTAGTGAGCTTGCCCGATGAAAAAGCTCGTACCTTGAAAAGGTCGCTTACACGCAAGTTAAAGACCGCTGTATAACTCTCTTTTTACAACCCAACCCCCCAATCATGCAATCCGAACTCGCCAACCCACTCGCCGAATCCACCCGCATCGAAAAAATGTCCGACCCGTGCACGATGGTGATCTTCGGCGCGTCGGGGGATTTGACGAAGCGGAAACTGATTCCGGCAATCTTCGACCTTGCTCGGCAAGGAATGCTGCCGTCGGGCTTCACGATTGTCGGCGTCGGGCGCACAGAGATGTCGCACGATTCTTTCCGCGTGTATATGCTTGGTGCGATGAAGGAGTTTGGGCGTCTACAAGACTCGGAGAAGATTTTGTGGGAGACGTTCGCTAAGGGACTCTTTTATGTCACGGCGGACTCGACCATTCCTGATGAATTCGTGAAGTTGAATCAGCAGCTTAAAGTGATTGACAGCGACAGACGGGCAGGCGAGAATTATCTCTTCTATCTTTCAACTCCTCCGAACATGTATTCACCGATTGTCCAACATCTCGGTTACGCCGGACTGAACAAGCCTGAGATGCCACACAATTGGGTACGCATCATTATCGAGAAGCCGTTTGGCATTGACCTCAATTCTGCACGGCAGCTCAACAAAGAAGTGTTGAGCGTGTTTGATGAAAGTCAGGTCTATCGCATCGACCATTATCTCGGCAAAGAGACTGTTCAGAATTTGTTGGTCTTCCGGTTTGCGAACGGCATCTTCGAGCCGATTTGGAATCGGAATTACATTGACCAAGTGCAGATAACGGCGGCGGAAACCGTCGGCGTAGAAAACCGTGGTGGCTACTACGAAGGCGCGGGAGCTATGCGCGACATGATTCAAAACCACATGCTGCAATTGCTCGCGCTCACTGCGATGGAGCCGCCTGTGCTCTTCGATGCGCAGCAAGTGCGCGATGAAAAACAAAAAGTGTTTCAAGCTATTCGGCAAATCAAGCCGGAAGAAGTGCAACGGTATTCTATACGTGGACAATATGCGGCGGGAACAGTTGGCGGCAAGGCAGTCCCGGCGTATCGGACCGAACCTGGCGTCAATCCGCAAAGCACAACTGAAACATACGTTGCACTTAAGTTTCAGATTGATAGCTGGCGATGGGCGGACATTCCATTCTACGTTCGTTCGGGAAAGCGTCTGCCGAAACGTGTCACAGAGATTGCAATTCAGTTTAAGAAGACTCCGCACCACTTATTTACACATCTCCCGACTGATACACTCGACCAAAATAATATCGTCATTCGTGTGCAGCCTGACGAAGGTATCTCCCTGAAGTTCAGCTCAAAAATTCCCGGTTCGGCAATGCGCATGCGCCCCGTGACGATGGATTTCCGGTATGGCTCGTCGTTTGGCGGACATCTTGCGGATGCGTACACGCGTTTAATTCTTGACTGTATGTTGGGCGATGCAACGCTGTATGCTCGCGGCGATAGTGTTGATGTTGCATGGCGGCTCATCACCCCGATTCACGAAGGCTGGGCGTCGAACAAGGAATCAAAAGTGTACGAGTATGCATCTGGTACATGGGGACCGAAAGAGGCGGATGAGATGGTGGGGAGCGATGGGCGGCGGTGGCGCCTGCCGTGAGGAGGAAGAATTGACTATTGAACATTGACAATTGAGACAAAGCGAACGATCAATTGTCAACGACCAATGTTCAATGGTCAACGTCAGGTGAAAACCTGTGATAGTTTTGTGATACTCTTTTCTATCTTACCTCCCGGTATGTTCATCAAAAACCTTGGCCTCGTACTCGTTATCGTAGCAATTGTTGTGTCATTTGCGTGGCAGATTTCTCACGGTATTTGTCCGGTTCCATAATCAATTCAGGTAATGTTATGAGATTAATCCATGCAACCGTCTGGATGTTTTGTTTCGCCTTGTTCTTTTCAAGTGCTTCTGCCGGTCCATGGGCTCGCAAACAGGGGACGGGCATTGTTCAACTTGGATTCAGCACCATCGGCTACAATAAAATACATAGTGACGACTCGGAGAGGCGTCCACTCATGGCAGATGTTCGCGATAATGTCGTTCAGTTGTATGGTGAATATGGATTGCCCGAAGAGCTGACACTCATTGCAATGGTGCCGGTGAAGTTTCTCTCAGCGACGCCGCAGTTGCAGGGTGCGTCCAAAGTTTCCAAGAGCGGGTTGGGCGATATTGATGTCACGCTCCGTCGAACGTGGATGAACAAGGATGGACTTGCTCTTGCAACCGAGATCTTGTTTGGACTCCCGGCCGGATCACGGTCGGATGAAAATGGGTTGTTCCTCGGCGATGGCGAGTTCAATGTTGCAACACGCTTTGTGGCGGGAAAATCCTTCTACCCGATTTCGCTGTATATGACTGCCGAGCTTGGTTTCAATTTCCGCACGAAAAATTTCTCGCACGATGTGCCGTACGGATTTGAAGCTGGGTATGGGTTCCTCGACAACAGGCTGTACGCCATTCTCCAGATTTCCGGTCGTGAATCAATCTCGAACAATCCGACACTCCCCCCGGGAGCAACAGCACCCGAATCTGCCGCAAATGCAGCCGGGCTTTACGGCAATAATGTGGAGTATCTCGCAATCATTCCGAAGGTTTACTTTAAGGCTACAGAAAAAGTGGGCATCTCGATTTCATACGCGACCGCAGCGCATGGCAGAAATGTTGCCGGAGGTGCAATGATTGCCGGAGGAGTTCTCCTTGAGTTCTAAATTGGCTGTCCTTTTAACCGTCGCGCTCATCCAGCTTGCAGCGCTCGCTCAGCCAAAGGTTGACCACTCGCGTTTCAATGATGTGCTGAAGCACTATGTCATAAATGGCGCGGTCGATTATTCAGCAATCAAGAAGGACAAACGCTTCGCCGGGTATCTGAAAGCGATCAGCGCAGTCAAACCATCAGAAATCAAGCACGAGAAAGAACGTCTTGTCTTTTGGATAAATGCCTACAACGCGTACACCATCAAGCTGATTCTTGACAATGAGCCGGTGAAGAGCATTCGCGAGATCAAGCAGGGGAATACCGGTGCGTGGGATATCGTGTGGATAGAAATTGGAGGGACGAAGTACAGTCTCAATCAGATCGAGCACGAAGTCATCAGAAAAGAATTCGACGAGCCTCGCATTCATATGGCGCTTGTCTGTGCAGCAAAAAGCTGCCCGCCGCTCCGCTCTGAAGCTTACGACAGCAAGCGGCTCGATGCCCAGCTTGATGACAACGCCGCGTTGTTCCTTCTCGACAAATCGAAGAACCGGTTCGAGAAGGAAAGCAACACGCTCTTTCTTTCCGAGCTTTTCAATTGGTACGGGAGTGACTTCGTGAAGAAGTACGGCTCGGCGGAGAAGTTCTCTCTTACGATGATGGGATTAACCGGCACGAAGCCCACCGCTGTGAAATATCTGCCGTACGATTGGAGTCTGAATGCAGCCCGGTGAGCAGCACCGCTGTACATGGCGCACTCTCTTCCTCATGCTGAAAGCATCTATCGAGAATTTCATTTCATGATACACTCGCGCACCGCCGTCATCATTCCGGCGCTCAATGAAGAACAATCCATCGCCCATGTCGTGCGAGCGATTCCGAAGAAGTTTGTTCAAGAGATCATCGTTGTAGACAACGGTTCGAGCGATAGAACCGGCGAAGTGGCTCACACTGCCGGCGCGACTGTGCTCAGTGAGTCGCGGAAAGGCTACGGCTATGCGTGCTTGAGAGGAATTGACCATGCTCTGAAAAGCGAGCCGGATGTCATCGCATTCGTTGACGGCGACTTAAGTGATTACCCTGAGCAGCTTCCTGAAATCCTTCGGCCGATTACAGAAGATGGCTGTGATTTGGTAATTGGCTCGAGAATAATCGGCGAGCGTGAAAACGGAGCAATGTTACCGCAAGCACTCTTTGGCAACCGGCTCGCCTGTTGTTTGATTCGACTTTTGTGGGGCTACAGATTTACTGACCTTGGTCCGTTCCGTGCCATTCGTGTTGAGGCATTACAGCGGATGAACATGACCGACCCAACGTTTGGCTGGACTGTGGAGATGCAAATCAAAGCAGCGAAGCTGAGACTACGATGCACGGAAGTTCCAGTTCGTTATCGAAAAAGGATTGGAAGCTCAAAAGTGACCGGAACTGTCGGCGGGACAATCAAAGCGTCGGTGAAAATAATTTACACAATCTTCAAATATCTCTTTGCGAAAGTCTAATGTCTCTTCTCCGCCTGATCATCATTGGCGTTTTCATGGAGCTGTTGTATCTCAGTTTTTACTTTGTTTCGGAATCCCCGAACGAAGTCCTGCTGTTCATTGGAGTGAACGCCGTTGCGTTTGTCCTGTACGCTTTGCTTGTCTATCAACTTCAAAAGTCGGAAATGCCGGCAAGTAACAATCTCATGTACTGGATTGTCGGTTTCGGAATTCTTTTTCGGCTCACGCTCATCTTTCATCTTCCTGTTGGCTCCGATGACATCTATCGTTATGTCTGGGATGGGAAAGTTGCTGCCCACGGCATTAATCCTTTTGCGTACGCGCCAACAGATTCATCGTTGAATTTTCTGCATACTGACGTTCTTCCAGCAAAGATGAATTTTCCGCACATGCGGGCGCTTTATCCTCCTCTCGCGCAAGCCCTCTTCTTCATCTCGAACAGACTGTTTGGAGATTCAATCTCCGGCTTGAAGCTTCTGCTTGTTCTCGCAGACATACTTGCGATTCTCTTGCTCGTGCAACTCTCCAGATCATACGATGCTGAGACCCTTCGTCCCGCTTTGCGGGGCTCAGGGTTTGGAGTTGCTGAACTCTCAACTCTAATTTACTCATGGTCTCCGCTTCCTGTCATGTATTTCGGACTTGATGGGCACGTTGATGCGTTAGGCATTCCATTTCTTCTTCTTTTCTTATACCTGATTGCCAAGAATAAACACATTGCGGCTGCGAGCTCACTCGGACTATCGGTTCTTGCGAAACTCTATCCATTGTTTGTTGTCCCGTTCCTTTTTTCCACTACGAACGGTTGGAAGAAAATTTTTCTTCCTGTAATTCCTCTTACACTGCTCATCATCAGCTATTGGCTTTATTGGGAGCCGACGGGCGGGTTGTTTGAATCATTCGTAGTGTTCAACTCGACGTTTGAGTTTAATGGCTCTGTCTTTCAAATTCTTTACGCTATTCTTCAGTCAAACCAAAAGGCACATCTTGCGAGCACATTTTTTTTCGTATTTTTTGTTGGATGCATTTTTGTTATCAAAAGACCAATGCTCGACAAAGTCTTTCTCGCGTTTCTTGGCTTCTTCGTCTTCGCTCCTGTTGTTCAACCGTGGTATCTCACGTGGCTTGCTGCATTGATTTCGCTGCGCTGGTCAACGGCGGTATTTGTATTGCTTGGGTTGTCAAATCTGAGCAATCTTATCGTGTACCAATATCGTATGAATGGTACATGGCAAGATAATTCCCTTGTCCTGCTCATCGAGTATCTACCGTTTTACTGTTTGCTGTTCTGGGAGATCGTGAGAGGGAAGTTCAGCGTGTTTTCCACTACGCCCGTGCCAAGTGGATGATGATGCGTTCCACCCTCATAATTTTCGTAAAGTTCCCGCGAGCTGGCGAGGTAAAAACTCGTCTGGGCAAATCAATCGGCATGGAAGAAGCAGTTGAAGTGTACAGGCAGTTTGCCGAGCACGCATTCTTGCTTGCTGATGATGTGGAGTCGCAGGGCGTTCGAGTGTACATCTTCTCTGTGCCGGGTGCTGCAGAAAAAGAAGTGAAGAAATGGGTCGGTCGTCCATTCACGTTTGTTGAACAGGAAGGCGAATCGCTCGGCGAGAGGATGAAGAATGCATTCGACCGGACATTTGCTGATGGTGCAACCCAAATAGTCATCATCGGTACAGATGTGCCGGAGCTTGATTCCAACACGATTCAGTCGGCGTTGAGAATTCTCTCAACACACGATATTGTTATCGGACCTTCGACTGATGGTGGTTATTATTTACTCGGGATGAAGTCGCCGGCGAAGAATGTGTTTGAGGGAATAGATTGGAGTACAGAATATGTCTTCCAGCAGACAATTGACAAAGTAAAAGCTTTGCATCTTTCGTTCGCGACGTTGCCTTCGTTTACGGATGTTGACACGGAAGAAGATTATTGTGCGTATCTTGAAAGGAGTTTCACCGATGGCATCATACTACGAATCAAAAGACCTTGCTAAGTTTAGCAACATTGGAAAGAATCAAAAACATCTTTGGGATAAGTTTATTACATGGTACACGGAAGCTACTACAACAGAAGGAGCGCTCACGAAGCGGGAGAAACAATTGATTGGACTGGCAGTCGCGCACACTGTTCAATGCCCGTATTGCATTGATGCGTACACGAACTCGTGTCTTGAATCAGGTGTGAACATGGATCAGATGACGGAAGCGCTTCATGTAACGGCGGCTGTTCGCGGCGGCGCTTCTCTTGTTCATGGTGTGCAGTGTCGCAACATCGTGGAAAAACTCTCAATGTAATTCGGTTCTTGTGTGATTGAATCTGTTCTTTTTCTTATAGTCTTTCTTCTCGCGTTCTCCAACGGCGCGAACGACGTCTCGAAAGGGATAGCAACGCTTGTCGGCAGCGGTGCAGCTTCTATCCAGCGCGCAACCGTGTGGGGAGTCGTAACAACCGCGCTCGGCAGCGTTGCGGCAATTGTTTTTGGAGGACTTCTGTTGAAAGTGTTTTCCAAAGGATTGTTGGCAGATGGTTTCGACCCAGCGCAAATTGCTCTCGCTGTCGCGGCTGGCGCGGCGTTGTGGGTGTTGATTGCGTCGCGGCTCGGCTTGCCTGTATCAACCACGCATGCAATCGTCGGGGCGATTATCGGCGCGGGCTTGGCAAGCTTCGGCGGTGACGGCGTCAGTTGGAGCGGCCTGCAGAAGAAAGCACTCTTGCCGTTGCTTATCTCTCCATTCGTATCGTTTGGCATTTCGTATATTGCGTTTCCCTACTTCAACAAACGATTCGCATCATCAAAAGAAAAATGTTTGTGCGTTGAACAATGTGAAATTGTTCCCGCAACGAACGCGTTCGCGTTTTCGATTCCTGTCGTCAGCATTGTTGCGGGAAATGTCGAGACGTGCCCGCCCGCTTCTGTCAACTCTTTCCAAATGAAATTGACCGACACGCTTCACTTTTTTTCAAGCGGGCTTACAAGTTTTGCGCGCGGTTTGAACGACACGCCAAAGATGGCGGCGTTGCTTCTAGGCGCAACAGTTTTTGGTTCGCAATCGAACCTCTTCATCTATTTTCTTGTTGCAATCGGTATCGTCGCTGGCGGCTTGATTGGCGGAAGACGCGTCATCGAAACTCTGTCACAAAAAATCACGTCACTCGAACCCGTCGAAGGTTTTATTTCGAATGCAATCACTGCATTGTTGGTTATGACTGGTTCGGTGTTCGGACTTCCGTTTTCAACGACGCATGTTTCGACGAGCAGTATCGTCGGCATCGGCGTTGCGTCGGGCAACGGCGTGCAGTGGAAAGTTGTGCGAGACATTTTGCTTGCATGGCTCGTGACGCTTCCGAGTGCTGGCATTGCGGCGTATGCGGTTCAGAAGCTTCTCACATAAGCGACGTTATGTAAGATAGATAATAGAGAATAGGAACGCGGATGACGCGGATTGAGCGGATGGGCGCCGATAAAACTCAGGTAAGTCGAGACCGCCGACTCCGTCCGAATCCCTGAGAACAACATGAAACAAGTCCGCGAGAATTCGCCTAATCAGCGTCATCCGCGTTCCAATTTTTCATAACTTATCATCCCCAAACAACACGAGAGCAGTTGTATGAATGTGCGAACGAATGACGACACGACACTAATTGTTGAACAAGCAGTGCGCGAGCGTTACTCCAAAGGCGCGCAACAGCGCGAGGCGGCGCTCTGTTGTCCCGTCGAGTACGACAAGAAATTTCTTCAAGCGCTTCCGCAGGAAATTCTCGACCGCGATTACGGTTGCGGCGACCCGTCGAAGTTTGTTCGCGAGGGAGATGTTGTGTTGGATTTGGGAAGCGGCGGCGGAAAAATCTGTTACATCGCCGCGCAAATTGTTGGACCGAAAGGTGCCGTCTATGGTGTGGATATGAATGACGACATGCTGACGCTTGCCCGTAAGTATCAGCCCGAGTTGCGGCAAAAGTTCGGTCGCAGACTCGACTCGGAGAGCGGGATGCCGGTAAGATTTTTCAAAGGGAAGATTCAGGACCTTGCGCTTGACCTTGATAAAGTTGAAGAATATCTGCAACGGAATCCGGTTGCAAGCGTTGCCGACTACCAGCGACTGAATGAATACACGGATGCGCTCCGGACAAGTGAGCCGATGATTGCTGATCATTCGATTGACGTTGTTGTGTCGAACTGCGTACTGAATCTTGTCCGTGAGGATGACCGTGCGCAGATGTTCAAAGAAATTTTCCGTGTGCTCAAGCGCGGCGGTCGCGCCGCAATCTCCGACATCGTGAGCGATGAAGAAGTTCCCGTTACGATGAAGAATGATTCGGAGTTGTGGAGTGGCTGCATTTCCGGCGCATTCACCGAAACGGGTTTGCTGAAAGCATTCGAGGAGGCAGGCTTCTACGGGATGGAAATTGTAAAGCGAGATGAAAAGCCGTGGCAGACTGTCGAAGGAATTGAGTTTCGTTCAGTGACGGTTGTCGCGCACAAAGGGAAGCAAGGCGAATGTCTCGAACGGAATCAAGCCGTCATCTATAAAGGTCCATGGAAAGCAGTTATTGACGACGATGGACACACGCTTCATCGCGGGGCTCGCATGGCTGTCTGCGACAAGACGTTCGAGATTTACATACGTCCCAACAGCCCGTACGCGTCGAGCATCATCGGCATTGAACCGTACGAACCTGTTTCTCGTGATGAGGCAAAGACGTTCAACTGCAAAGTAAACGCAACGCGTCATCCACGCGAAACGAAAGGGCTGGAATACAACAAGACGGAAATCGCCGACCACAGTGTGTGTGGACCGGATGGGTGCTGTTAGCAACATTGCAAGCAACAACGCCGATTGACATTCCTGACATTTGTCGCTATATTGAAGACAGATGTCAATACGAAAGGAACGACACGATGGCAACAGCGAACACACACTCTCTCATCAAAGGATTGTCTCGGACTGCAAAGAGCAGGCATAAACTTCTTTTGATGGCGCGTGAAGGCGTGCCGAAGAACGTGCTTGTGCGGCTGGCAAAAGCACTGGAGTTGTCCCCCAAAGAACTTGCCGCGATTTTGCAAATTTCGGAGCGAACGCTCCAGCGTTTCGGAACAAATGGATTGTTGAATGCCGCGTTGTCCAGTCGCGTGGTTCAGCTTGTGGAAATTCACGAACGCGGCATCGAGGTGTTTGGCGATGCGGAGACTTTGCGCGACTGGCTTCGCACAAAAAGCATCGTGCTTGGAGAGCCGCCCATCGAGTTGCTCGATACGCCGCTGGGCGCGCAGATGGTGCTGGATGAAATTATGCGCATTGCGTACGGAGTGTACATGTAGATGATTTTCTATCGTCTCTCGTTACGTCAGTATGCACGCTCGCTTGATGGAATCGGCGCCAGTCTCGCGGGCGGACGATGGAACCATAAAGGTGTGCCGATGGTGTACGCGTCGGAATATCGTTCGCTTGCGGTGTTGGAATTACTTGTGCATTTGTCTCCGTCGCAGTTCCATGCAGAGTATGTGTTCGTTGGTTTCGAGCTCTCGGCTCGCGCAAAAATGGAAGAACTTAGCGTCAACGAACTGCCGACCGATTGGCGCGACGCTTCTGCTCGCACGCAAATTGCAGACCTTGGAACGCGTTGGGTGCAGAGCGGGGGCAGTCTTGGGCTACGCGTTCCTTCAGTGATTGTGTCGCAAGACTGGAATGTTCTCTTGAATCCCGCTCATCCAGATTTTGTTGCGATGAAGGTGTCGAAGCCAGAGCCGTTTAGTTTTGATAAACGGCTGTGGCGGCGAAAGTAAGTTGTTCGTGTTCTTTCTCAACGTATTCGTCATCAGATTTCACCGAAAGGACTCCCCATGGAATTCGAAGCGAAGCTGGCTGAACAGAAGCTCAACCTGAGGCCACTGAGCGTTGGAACGTTTCAGGTGAACGTCGGCAAGCTTTGCAACCAAGCGTGCAAGCATTGTCACGTGGACGCGGGACCGAAACGGACGGAGATGATGACGCGTGAAGCGGTTGAGCGTTGCCTTGAAATACTTGCGGCGTGTCCGCAAATCAACAACTTAGACATCACCGGCGGTGCACCTGAGCTGAATGACCATTTCGATTACTTCGTCATTGAAGCGAAGAAGCTTGGCAAACATGTTATGGTGCGGCACAACCTTACTGTCACGCTCGACCCTCACCCTATGAGCGGGAAGAGTATGAAGTATTTGCCAGAGTTCTTCTGCGAGCACCAAATCGAAGTCATCGCCTCATTGCCATATTTTCAACAACACGAAACGGATGCCCAGCGCGGCCAAGGCGTGTTCGAAAAGAGTATTGAATCTATTCGAAGATTGAATGCGCTCGGCTATGGACAAGAGGGAACGGGGCTTCTGTTGAATCTTGTGTATAATCCGGTTGGAGCGTACTTGCCCCCAGCGCAAGCTGCCATCGAAAAGCAATTCAAAGACGAATTGTGGAAGCGTCATCAGCTTCTATTCAACAATCTCTACGTTATCACGAACATGCCAATCAACCGTTTCAAGCATTTCTTAGAGCGTGCGGAGCTGTATGAAACGTACATGACCAAGCTTATAGGCGCATTTAATCCCGTCGCGGCGGAAGGAGTGATGTGCCGCAGTCTTATCAGTGTAGGATACGATGGAACCTTGTACGATTGCGACTTCAACCAGATGCTCAACTGGCGGGTCAATCACGGTGCGCCGAACACGATTTGGGATTTTGATTTCGACAAATTGATGTCGCGGGAAATTGTCTTCGGCTCGCATTGTTATGGCTGCACGGCAGGCGCGGGAAGTAGCTGCGGCGGGGCGACGGCGGCGTAGTGGCATGACACATTCGGAGTTCCTATATTGACAACGGAAGATTATGAGTGGGACGATAACAAAGCGCGGGAGAATGAAAAAAGACATAAGATAAGTTTCAAGGAAGCTGCCGCGGTTTTTCTCGATCCATCGCATGTGACGTTTTCTGATCCAGTCCACTCAATATCCGAAGATCGGTTCATTGCAATTGGCCGCGGTATCGGCGGAAAGTTGCTAGCTGTAGTCTATACCGAACGCGGCAAAATGACAAGAATAATCAGTGCGCGAAGAGCGACAAAGAGCGAACGGAGAAAGTATGAAGAAGAAAAAGACTAAACGAAGAGAGCTGTCCGATCCTGATATGCTTGCTGAGTACACCGCCGAGCACATGAAGAACGCCGTACGCGGAAAACATGTTAAACCATATCGTTCAACATACTCGGTGAGAATTCACAAGGAAGATGGCAGTACTGTCATTGAGCAACTTGATTTACACGAGGGAAGCATAGCGCTTGAACCCGAAGTGCGAAGGTATTTCCCCGACTCAAAGGCGGTCAACACTGCGTTACGCTGCCTCATTCCACTGGTCGCGCAAAAGAAAAAATTCAAATCGGCGGCATAACTTGCAACAATTGCAATTGAAGTTTGCAAAGAACCCGCCAAAGGCGGGTTCTTTTGCTTTCAGGCAGAAGTGCGTATCTTGAATCGGCATTTCTGACAATCTTCCCAAGCAATGAGAGTTGCAGTTCGATGTTGAGCGAATCCGAACTTCAGTATTACTATCACGGTTTCTACAGAGTTCTCAAGCGCTATCGCGCTACATCCATTCTTGGCTGGCTGATTGTTTTTGCCGGAGTCGTGAGCGTCCCGTTCGGTTGGAACCTTGGCAGGACAACAGGCTTCATCGAAGTTATGCTTACGCTGCTTACCATTCTCGCTGGACTCACGGTTGTCTGGCAAAACATCTCGGCGCTTGATGAATACATCCAGGTTCCATTTCCTCTTTCCACGCAAGCTGAAATGAACGAGCAACAAACAGCCGTCCTCTCAGAGATTAGAAGCCTGATGAAAGAAATAGATGATGGCGGTTGGCAGGAAGCGTATTCGGCGATTGGAAAACTGAAAGAGATGCAAACGAAGTTCGGTCTGCCGGAGTTGAAGGATTAGGTATCAGTTAGGAATTTCACCAATGCAACATTTCATCATTTCAACATTAGCTAAATCCAAATGATGAAATGGTGAAATGATCCAATGTTTCAATATATGAGGAGCTTTCCATGTCTCGCGTAAAAGAGTTCAACGACTTCCGCACCAAATTGAACGAGCGTATTCTCAGCACCGAAAACCGTCCGATCAAACGTTTCTTCGGTGTTGATACGCTTACATACGAGCCGGGCGCACTCGATGCAAAGACGAAAGAGATGCTCGGACTTGTCGCATCGATGGTGTTACGCTGCGACGACTGTATTTCGTACCACATACAAGAATGCAAGAAGGAGGGGGTGACTGACGAAGAGATGTACGACATTTTCAGCGTCGCGCTTGTCGTCGGTGGCTCGATTGTCATTCCTCATATGCGTCGTGCCGTTGCGTTTCTTGATGAGTACAATGAGCTTGAAGAAGCAAAACCTTGAACCACTCCCGAAGGGATGCCTTCGGCAAGAGCTAACAGAGAACACAGCGAGGCAGAGCCGCAACGAAAGAAAAACTGAACCACAGATTTCACTGATTTCCACAGATTGTTTTTTTATGAGTTCAATGCGAGCAACATTCAACCCTTACGTTGAAGTCTCATCTGTGTGCATCTGTGTCCCGCAAAGCGGGATGGTTTCGCTTTTCCTGTTTGGCTTGGAAAATCTTGCTGAGAAAACAAGATTCTACAGGCTTGTTACGCAGAGAGAATAGAATCTAATCCTGTTCATCCTGTTATCCCGTCTAAGTTTTTTCAATGACTAATGACCAATGACGAATGACCGATTGCCCATTCGTAAGCTCGTGTGGGTTTTCTTGTTTGCAGTTGCGTTTGGATTTGTAGAGTCGAGCGTAGTTGTCTATCTTCGCGCATTGTATTATCCCGGCGGTTTCACGTTGCCGCTCAAAGCCATTAGCAACCAACACATTGTCGTCGAGCTTTGTCGCGAGGTAGCGACACTCATCATGCTCGCAGCGATTGGAGTTGTTGCAGGAAAAAAAGGCTGGCAACGCTTCGGTTACTTCCTTGTTGCGTTTGGCGTGTGGGATATTTTCTACTACCTCTGGCTAAAATTCATTCTCAACTGGCCACTTGCTCTTATTGATTGGGACATTCTGTTCTTGATTCCACTGCCGTGGATTGGCCCCGTCATTTCGGCCGCACTCATCGCTTTACTCATGACGGTTTGCGGCGTTGATATCGTCGTGAGGACTTCATTGCAGAAACATTTCCATCCAACTGCGCTCAGTTGGCTAAGCGCAATTCTTGGAACGGCTGTGATTCTCTATTCCTTCATGTACGACACGAATGCAACGCTGCTTGGCAAAAATCCTCAGCCGTATCGTTACGAATTTCTCTTCGCAGGTCTCTTCCTCTTTGTTGTTGGATATTTCATCGCGTGCAAACCGAACGCAAAGAAGAAGTTCACCACATGAGTAGGTCCGAACGCTCCCACATCCTTCGCGCTCAACTCCTTCTCCTTCTTGTCGTAATAACCTGGGCTGCCAACTATCCTGTTTCGAAATACAGTCTCGAAAAGATGGATCGGTTTGTCTTCAATAGCCTACGGTTTGTAGTCGCTGCTGGACTGTTGGCTGCGATCTATTTCGCCCGCTCACAATGGATTCGTGTGGAAAAAAGTGATTGGCGGAACATTCTGCGCGCAGGATTTGTGGCAAGCGTTTTGTATCAATGCGCGTTCATCATCGGTCTCAGCATGACGACTGCGGGCAACTCGGCAGTTTTGATGGCAACATCTCCGCTATGGACTGTTCTTCTCAATGCACGCTTACACAAAGAACGAATCTCGCCGAACATGTGGTTTGGCGCGGCGCTTTCCTTGTGTGGTGTTGCAATGATCATCATCGGCAGCGGCAAGAAGTTTGAGTTTGGTGTCTATGAAATGGTTGGCGATATCATCTGTGTTGCTGCTGCAATGTTGTGGGCGTTTAACACAAATCTGCAGAAGCCGCTGTTGGTTCGCTACTCTCCGCTGCAGCTTGCATTGATGATGGTTAGCGTCGGCGCAATTGGACTGACGCTTGTCGCGATTCCTTCTGCTGCAACGACTGATTGGCCGTCAATAGGATGGACGTACTGGCTTGCGACGATTCTTTCGGGCGCACTCTCGATTGGCATTGGAAACATCTTTTGGTCGTATGGTGTGCAGCGGCTTGGTCCGGGACGAACAGGCAACTTCAGTAATCTCGTTCCCGTTCTCGCACTCGTGATTTCCTACCTTACCCTGAACGAAGAATTGCATCTCATCCAGCTCATCGGCTCTGCGATTACGATTGTTGGAGTGTGGCTGGCGAGAAGGTAATTGCCCAATGCAGTTTTCATTGGATATCCCTCTCAGATCATCTTGCATCTCTGGAGGAAACGCATACATTGTAATTGGGGAGAGGGAAGAATCTCAAACTCCGAGACTACATCTCTTGCAAGATTCCCGATACCCATCGCTTCCCCCAAAGAAAACTGGCTCTTCAAAGAAATTCAAGTCATGGTTACTATCGTGCGGGCACCTATACCAGATTCCGTTGAGCTGCAACCTCAAAGTACGGTGTTGCGGCCGACCGCGAAAGGGAAAGTGCTGCACGAGAGCTACGTGGGCAAGTACCATCTCTATGCGAACAGGCCGTTGTTGAAGTTGCTCAAACAATGAAAATGATGGAAGACAAGCAAAGAAGCGGCAACGAACTCTTCATCGTTGACAACAGTGAGAATGATTGGAAAGTGCTGAATTATTTGCGCGAGTGGACAGAAATCGCCAAGTCGTTTGACATTGCCACAGGCTATTTTGAAATTGGAGCCCTGCTCGCTCTTGACGGTCAATGGCAGAAGTTGGAGAAGCTCCGGATTTTGATAGGCGATGAAGTCTCAAAGAGAACCAAAAGAGCTCTTCTTGAAGGCGTTCAGCAGGTGAGCGCCATTCTTGATGCGAGCATTGAGAAGCAGAAAGAGACTGATGACTTTCTCCTTGGTGTCCCAGCGATCGTCGATGCAATTCGGAAGCGACAAATAGAGTGTAAGGTGTACGCTAAGGACAAGTTCCACGCAAAGGCATACATCACTCACGCAAAAGCAGCGGTTGTCGGTTCTTCCGCTCTGGTTGGTTCTAGCAACTTCACATTGCCCGGTCTCACAAAGAACGTTGAACTAAATGTCCAGCTCCGAAGAGAAGTCGAGATTCTCCAGGAATGGTTCGAGCGTCACTGGAACCAAGCAGAGGACATTTCAGACGAGATCCTGAAGGTCATCGAGCGGCATACACGCGAGTACACCCCGTTCGAGGTGTATGCAAAGGCCCTTCAGGAATTCTTCAAGGGCCACGAGATGACGGCGAGTGAGTGGGAACTGACCAAGTCTGCCATGTATCCGGTTCTCGACCAGTATCAGAAGGAAGGGTACCAGGCCTTGATGAAGATCGCTCATCAGTGGGGCGGAGCGCTCCTCTGTGATGGTGTCGGTCTTGGGAAGACTTTCATCGGCATGATGTTGATCGAACGGCTGGTCATGTATGAGCGGAAGCGGGTCATGTTGATCGTTCCCAAGGCTGCAAGGAAGCCAGTGTGGGAAAGCGCGTTGAAACGCTATCTTCCAAATCTCGGAGGTGGTTTTACCAACCTGCGCATATTCAACCACACCGACCTCATTCGTGGAGGCGATTATGCCGCCGAAATGAACCGGATGAAGGAACAGGCCGATGTTATCATCATCGACGAAGCTCATCACTTCCGCAATCCGGGCACAAGGGGACTGACCCGCTACTGGAAGATGTATGAGATAACGGAAGGAAAGACGATTTTCTTTCTGACTGCTACGCCGATCAACAATCGCCTCCGCGACTTGCAGCACATGATTGAGCTTTTCTCCCGAAGGGAACGACCCGATTTCTTCAAAGGAGCGCCGCTGGGTATCCATTCTTTGCCCGGTCATTTCAGGAGACTTGAGAACGAACTCGAAAAACAGATGCTGGGAAAACAGGATGAGCAAGAAGGGCTTCCGTTTGAAACCAACCAGGCCGAGGCCGAGCAAGTTCTGTTCAATGACAATCTTTTCCAAGCGTTAGTGGTTCAACGGAGTCGTGGCTATGTTAAAGCGAGCCAGGAGCAACATGGCGGATCAAATGCGATTTTCCCTAAGCGGGAACCGCCGATCGTAGCTGATTACTCAGTCAAGAAGACCTATGGCTGCTTGCTGGTCATGGTTGAAGAAGCGTTTTCAAAGAAACAACCGCTGTTCTCTCTCGCCATCTATTACCCCCTTTTCTATTCAAAGGCCAAGGAGAAATCAAAGGAATATGCCTTTGAAGAAAACAGACAGAGACAACTGGTTCGACTGATCCGCATTCAATTCCTGAAGCGATTTGAGAGCTCAGCTCGTGCGTTTGAAATGTCCTGCGAAACACTCTTGCTCAAGTTCCTCGGGTGGGTGGAGAAGCACAGTAAGTCCGATGCCGAGAAGAGGAGATTGGAGCGCTGGAAAGCCCAGAACGCCGAGATCATCGGTTACGTGCAACGGCACCAGTACGAGCTATTTGGCAAGTCCGAAGAAGAGATCGACGAAGACGTGATCACCGACGAGATGCTTGAGGAGATCGAGGAGCTTTCTCCAGATGAGTACCGTGTTGATGAAATCCTTGACGAGACCTATCTTGACCTTGATCAAACGGTGAGATTCCTTGAGGAGTTGAAGAAGTTCGAGCCTGCGCATGACGACAAGCTACGCAAGCTCACCTCTCTTCTCAAGACTGATTCAGTCCTGAAGAAGCACAAAGTCATCATCTTCACCGAGTACATGGCCACTGCCCGCTACTTGCAGACGCAGTTGGAGAAAGCGGGGATTGATGGAGTAGATGAAGTTGACAGCTCAACAAAGAGAGACCGTGGCGACATCATCCGGCAGTTTGCACCATACTATAATGAATCATCAAGCGCTGAACTGGCTGCCGATGGACTGAGTGAAACACGGGTGCTCATCTCGACCGATGTGCTTTCGGAAGGTCTGAACCTTCAGGATGCGACGCGCCTGGTCAACTACGATCTTCACTGGAATCCAGTCCGGCTCATGCAACGGATTGGTCGCATCGATAGAAGAATGAGCCCGCAGACCGAGCAGCGTATCGTTGCCGATCATCCCGACCAGAAAGAGATCAGGGGAATTGCAGTGTACTGGAACTTCCTTCCGCCCGACGAGGTGGATGAGTTGCTCCGCCTGTACAGCACCGTGTCTGTAAAGACGTTGAGGATCTCAAAGGTGTTCGGCATCGAGGGGAAGAAGCTACTGAAACCCAACGATGACTACGAAGCCCTGAGGGACTTCATTCACAAGTACGACGGCACGCCCACCGGCATCGAGTCGATGCACCTTGAGTATCAGAAGTTGATGCAGCAATATCCCGATCTTCAGGATCGATTGAACGCACTTCCTGGACGTGTCTTCAGCGGCAAGGAACACCCTTCACCTGGGACAAAAGCGGTCTTCCTCTGCTATGCCTTACCCGCCCCGGCAGCAACGGGCAGAGAGCAAGAGGCTACGGACGCGGGTGTCTGGACCGAAGAAGCAGGTTTTGCACACTGGTATTTGTATGACGTTGCAGAGGGCAAGATCGCTGACGAGCCAACAGACATCATCGATCTCATTCGTTGTACACCTGAAACGCCACGTCACTGCGTAATGCCACGGGAAACGCTGTCAGAGATCAGACAGAAGATCGAGAAGCATATCAAGAATACCTACTTCAAGAGGGTGCAGGCCCCCGTTGGGGTCAAGCCGATCCTCAAAACCTGGATGGAGCTCTCATAGCATGGCTGTGACCACCATAGGCCAAAACCCCTTCACTCCACGATCAGGGCAGGAGCCAAAGGTGTTTCTTGGAAGAAGGAAAGAACTCGAAGATTTCCAGAAGAATCTCGATAAGGCAAAGAAGAAACAGTATGATCATTTCGTCGTTGTCGGCGGTTGGGGAACCGGCAAGACAACACTCTTGAAAGAGTTTCGCAAGATTGCTCATGCGCAGAAAGTGCTCTCTTCATACGTCGCTGTTCATGAATTCCCCTCCAACGAGCTTCTTCCACCAGTCATTCAGTTGTTGACGAATATTCCCCGGAATCTTCCGATCAAATTTGACCGGTTGAAGAAGGTCTCAAAGTACCTTCAGGGTGTTGGGATTACCCTGCCGGTAATCGGCGGTGGATTCGAGATCAACGAGAAGAAGCGCTTCGATGGCGACCCTCAGGTTTTGCTGCTTGATGGGCTGCTGCAACTCTGGCAAGAACTCAAGGAAGAAACTGATGCCCTTGTGGTGTTGCTCGATGACGTTCAGAATTATGAATCGGTGAAGCAGGTTCTTGGAATACTGAAGAATGTCCTGAGTGATGACGATATCATCAAGAAGACCGGCTATCTGTTCGCACTGGCAGCCACGGATGAAGGATGGTCCGGCTTTCTTCGCAAGAACGATCCTATCGGCAGGTACTTCATTCCCATCGTTCGTGTGCAAAACTTCTCTGAAGAGAACACGAGACGCATCGTTGATGCGACACTCAAAAACACGGGCGTGACATTCACCTCCGACGCGAAGGAGTCGGTGTACGAATACACGGAAGAGCATCCGTTCCAGATGCAGGTCTTCTGTATGTACCTTTATGAAAATCAGATCAAAGGAAGAGTATCCGGTGAACAGGTTGATGCTGCATTGACTCAGACACTTGACGAGCTTGGCCCGATAATACTTGATCCTCTCTATTCTTCCGCAAGTGAGCAGGAGAGATCTGTTCTCCGGGCAATGTCCTCGGACTACCGAGTTTATGCCTTTGATGATATTCTGAAGCAGGCAGCGAAGCTCAATGTTAAGGTAACCCAAAACACATTCGGTGCTATCATTACTCGCTTGCATGAAAAGAGACTTCTCGTGAAGCTCGACAGAGGGAAGTACAAATTAGCAAGCCGGCTCTTTCATGAATTTGTTTCTCGAGAGTAACATCGTGAAGCTTACAAAACTTACAAAATGAGTCCCGTTTTGTAAGTTTTGTAATATTGGATGAAAACAAGTCTGCAAAGTCTGCAACGGCGGGCCCTTTTTGCAGACTGTGTAGACTTCGAGGTATGTGTACAAAACAATGTCCCGTTTTGTAAGCTTTGTAAGATTGAATCCGGACAAGTCTACAAAGTCTACAGCTCCTGCCGGTTTTTGTAGATTCTGTAGATATGAGACAACGTTTGCGGAGTCTGCAAAAAGAGAGTGAATCTGCAAACGTTGTAAACTATTTGAGAATCGGTTGATCAACCTACAATCAGTACAACAATGAAGCAATCAGACCTCGACCGCCTCCGATCAATCAAGACCTTTCCTTCCCTTGTCAAATATCTTCGCGATGAACTGGATTGGCCGATAGACTCAGACGACTATGATGACCTAACGTTTGACTATCAGCCGGAAGAGCTTGGTCTCGATTCACAAACGGCAGTGAAGATCAAGGAGATCAAGCAGCTTCGGCCTCTCAACAGCAAACAACCTTGGGGAATCTTCTTCATCAACTTTGAACCTAAACGACTTCCAGTCGTCGTTCTCCGCCGTATCCTCCGTTCTCTCGTCATCAAGAAGAGGCAATCGGCAAACCGTGCCCAGCAAGCTGCGTGGAACCTTCACGACCTTCTCTTCATCTCGTCGTATGGCGAAGCGATTGAACGTTCCATCACCTTTGCTCACTTCTCAGAAGACTCGAATGCTGGCGAACTGCCTACCCTCCGAGTGTTGGGATGGGACAATCAAAACACAGTGCTGCATCTTGATCATGCCCACACCACCCTTAAGGAAAAGCTCGTCTGGCCTGATGATCCAGACAATCTTGAATCTTGGCGAAAGAAATGGTCGGAAGCCTTTACGCTCAAACACCGGGAAGTTATCACGACATCGAAGGAGCTTGCCATCAGGCTTGCTGCGTTGGCAACCCAGGTTCGGAATCGTGTGAATGCTGTCTTAAGAGTAGAATCGGAGAAAGGACAGTTTCGCCAGTTGCATCAGGCATTTCGCGAGGCGCTGATCCATAATTTGGAAGAAGACGACTTTGCCGATATGTACGCACAGACGATCACATATGGTTTGCTTGCGGCGCGTGTCTCACGACCGATGGGCGTCGTCACGGAGAACCTTGCGCAGCTGGTGAGCAATCCATTCCTGAAGGAAACATTGAGCACGTTCCTCACTTTTGGGGGCAAGAAGGGCAAGATCGATTTCGACGAAGTGGGCATCCTCGATGTCGTGGACTTGCTCAACAGTCCGGACACGAACATTGAAGCCATTCTACGCGATTTCGGCAACCGGACACAGCGGGAAGATCCGGTGATCCATTTCTACGAATCGTTCCTTTCCGAGTACGACAAGAAAAAGAAAGTAGAGCGTGGCGTCTTCTACACTCCTCAACCGGTCGTCTCGTATATCGTGCGAAGCGTGCACGAGTTATTGCAGACGGAGTTCGGTTTAGAGGACGGGCTTGGCTCGACTGTAACGTGGGGCGAGATGGCGAAGCGCCTGAGGGCAAGTCATTCTGAACGGAGTGAAGAATCTGAGAGCGAGACCCTTCGCTCCGCTCAGGGTGACAAGCGGAGAGAATTCGAAATTCCCAAAGGCGTTTCCCCAGACGAGCCGTTCGTTCAGGTTCTCGACCCCGCTGTTGGCACTGGGACATTCCTTGTGGAAGTGATTGACGTTATTGCAAAGACAATGATTGACAAGTGGGAGAAGGCTGGGCGCACTCAGAAAGAGATATCAAACCTGTGGGATGAATACGTGGGCAAACACCTTCTTCCCCGGTTGTACGGCTACGAGTTGATGATGGCGCCCTACGTAATTGCCGATATTAAGCTCACACTAAAGCTCGCCGAGATCAGCCGGCAGTTGGGAGAACTGTTCTACCATGCAGAGGGCAAAGGACGGTTCAACATTTATCTCACCAACAGCCTTGAACCCCCCTCGCAAGTTGCTGATGAGAAACTCGCCGATCTGTTCTTACCGCTGGCGCACGAGGCCAATGAGGTGAACAAGGTTAAGCGAGAGAAGAGGTTTACTGTTGTGATTGGTAATCCACCCTATTCAAACTTCGGCCAACTCAACAGGATTCCTTTCATTCTTGATTTGCTGATAGACTACAAGAAGGGGCTCAACGAAAAGAAGCTCAACCTTGACGATGACTTCATTAAGTTCATTCGCTTGTCACAATACACACTGGAATCAACTGGCTTCGGTTTGTTTGGGATGATCACGAACAACACATTCTTCGACGGTATTACTCACCGACAAATGCGCCGAGCACTGATGGCAACGTTCAGAAGGATTCGTCTGCTCAATCTTCATGGTAGCATGAGCAAAAAGGAGCTCACTCCGGATAAGACAATAGATGAGAATGTCTTCGATATCCAACAGGGCGTCGGAATAAGTCTCTTCAGTTTGCTGCCGGAGGGGAAAAACGAAATTCTTCATGCGGATCTATGGGGAACCCGCGAACGGAAATACAGTCAACTTGACCAATCGCAAGCTACGTTCATTAGAGATGCTATCAATCCTCAGCCCCAGTATTTCTTCTTTGTTCCAAAAGACTTTGACCTCAAACCTGAATACGATGATGGTGTCTCGCTCTCTGACATGTACGTTGTTCAGCAGAATGGGATAAAAACTGATCGCGACGAATTGTTTTTTGATGAGGATACAAAGGAACTGCAGAAGAGGATTAGGAAGCTCTATTCTGATGAAGGGATACTACCGGACTTCCGTGCAGCCTATAACATCGAGAACTCTAGTAGTTACGACTTGCTTACTCGGAGGAAGAGGACCACATACAGTGTTCGCAATGTACACAGATGTTTATATCGACCCTTTGATGAGCAATGGCTGTACTACGCGCCTGGAATCACGAGCCGACCTGCTTGGGAAGTAATGCAACACATGATAGGCGGAAAGAATCTTGCATTGATCAGTATGAGACAATATGAGTATCGAGTACCGAGTTACTGTTACTTTTTCCTCACGGATAAGTTAGTCGAATGTAGAGTATTTGTTAGCAACCGAGGCATTGCAAACGTCTTCCCGCTCTACGTTTACGATGAAGGAGCGACTGATTCGGGAGACGGGAGGAGGCCGAACCTCCATCCCAGTTTCTTGAAATCTCTCTCAGGGAAACTGAACCTCACCACATCAGGCCCATATCAACTGCCGAAAGATATTGGCCCTGAAGATATCTTCAACTATTCTTACGCGATCTTTCATAGCCCAACATATCGAGATCGATATGCTGAGTTCTTGAAAATCGAATTTCCTCGATTGCCAATTACTTCAAGCCTTGACTTGTTTCGTGCTCTGGCAGAACTTGGTCACGAGCTTGTTGCGCTCCATCTCATGGAGTCGCCAAAGTTAGAAAATCATATCACCAGGTTTGTCGGCAAAGAACCGGAAGTCGAGAAAGTCACCTACTCCAACAACACCGTCTGGATCGACAAGGCGCAAACGACCGGCTTCAAGGGTGTGCCAGAGAACGTTTGGGAGTTTCACATCGGCGGCTACAAAGTGTGCGAGAAGTGGCTCAAAGATCGCAAAGGCCGCACACTCTCTAAAGAAGATATCGAGCACTACCACCGCATCGTCGTCGCCCTCAACGAAACCATCCGCCTCATGGCCGAGATCGACAGGGTGATCGATGAACATGGTGGGTGGCCGATAAAGTGAAGACATTCATCACCGACTTGAGTTGATTTCATGAGACCATGACGCAAGAACAGATAGAGAAAATATCCCACTATCGGGGTGATTCAGTTGAAGAGTTCTGGACGCCAACACCCGAACATCCGAACAAACACCACGTTGATGTTTTCTGGTTTTGGGAGTTCCGGGAAAGACTACTTGGATGCGAGTTGAAGATTCTACGTCCTGCCGGTGACGGTCGAACGATTTCAGAGAGAGTTCTTCATAAGCACGAGCGCCTGGCTGGTTACTACTATACAAGCTTCTGCAGAATTGCCGGGATGCACGATAAGTTGTTTGGAGTCAATAAAATTCTTGAGAACCACGGCCCGCAACCTGTGCACTTCTTTATGCTCGACTTGTTTGAGAGCTTCTATCTGATGCTCGGCTCCGCACTGGACATGATCGGAGGGGCCGGGAACATAATCTATGGACTTGGCGGCTCTGAGGATTCATTCCATAACTTTGTTACACGCTTTGAAGCATTGGATGTTCGAACGACAATGGAGAATGAAGCTCTCATGCGCATGAGGCTAAGCCGGAACATCCAAGAGAACTTGAGAGCTCAAATTGCTCATCGGCCACGGATCTCCTCAGTTGTTGATCAAAGCACAGGTCGATTCTATGTGCAGAAGGATTTCAACAGGGCACTGCAACCTGAGAACAATATTATGTGGAGAAAGAGCTTGAGGGAGATCAACGAAGGGAGGGCAGAACTAATCCCATTGGATATTCAGATGTACAACGATCTAGGATTGGTCGAAGACACCGTCAATCATGTTTTCCATTGTTGCACCGAACGGATTGGTGATTACCTCGCTGCAAACGGCATGAGGATATCAGCAGATGCGGACAATGAACCCCTGCCAAACGAGAAACCAGCGGAAGCAAAGTACTTGTTCGCAAAATGCCTTGACTGCGGGAAGGGAGGCAGAATCCACCTTGACACTTGGTTACATCGTGTTGAGAAACCATTTGAATCCTGTTTGAACGAGGATTGCCGGTCGCGCAACATCAAAGCTTACTACTATGTGTCTGACTGATGGGAGGATCATCCATGTAGGGTGAACGGACTATGAACAACCGATCTACAGCTTCGTTCGGGAAACGACAGGAATACATTGCAGTGGCAGAGCTTCTTCGTCGTGGTTTCGACGTGTATATGACACTCGTGGACGATCAGCAAATCGACTGCGTTGTTCGTCAGGAGAAGAACGGAAAGCTCCGTTACCTCGACATTCAGATTAAAGCAAGGTCAGTGGATGCAAAGCACGGAGCGACGTTTGCAGCAATGACGGTCCGAAACCCACGACCAGGCTTCTGGTTCATCTTTTACAGTGAAGTAGCCGACACGTATTGGATCATGCCATCGATGGACCTTGTTCGATTGGCTAACAGGAACAAAGGAGGTGCGACTAAGAAGGGCAAGAACAAGGGAAAGCTCACAATCAAGCTGGCGAACCACAACAAGAGTGGGTGGAAACCGCGCCCGAAGTTCAGTAGGTATGAGAACGCCTTTGATAGCCTCAAATGGAAGACTAATGGATGATTATGCGAATGAGTTGGAGGAGGAAGTGAGAATCGTAGAAGGGAAAGTGTGACATTGCGGGAGCGTGATACGTTGTTTCGTGAGGCGTTGTCCAATATCCAACAACGCTGCGGTCAAGCTCTCAGGGATTCCTCTGCGAAGCTCGCTGAGGAGACAAGAGCCTTTGCAATAGAAGCAGAATCAAACAACTATATGAATCCGGAGATTGGATTTCTGAGGTGCCACATAGAACGGTGGAAACTCTTGGCTGTCCACCTGCCAATAGAGATCGACAGTGGAATGGTCTCGATATTGAAGCCTCTTGATCCTCTCCAGCGGTCGGAGGTCCAAGACATTCTGGTTGGGTACTATGATCGTTTGAGGGATGAATACCTCCGAAGTTGGCGTGCAAGACAAGCTGCCAAGGGAAAAGAAAACGAAAAGCCAACGGAACAGTTTCTGAAGAGAATTGATACGAATCTATACGCGGCTCGCCAAGAAGCAACAGACAGATTGGAACAAGCGATTGCCACTCGTAGATTAGTCTATTCTATCTCTCGGCGGAAGAATCTCTTCAACCTTGTTCTTGGTTTTGTCCTCGGTATCGTAGCCTCTTACCTGGCTACCGTGTTATGGAACATTATCACCAGTCCGAAGCAATAGATCGACCGGGCTGTCCATGAGATATATGGGCGGAGTGAGAAGAAGATTGGGATTGTAGAGGGGCATTGATGCTTCATCTCACCGCATCGTCGTCGCCCTCAACGAAATCATCCCTGCCCGTCCGATAGGCGGGCGCCTCATATCCGAGATCGACAAGGTAATCGATGAGCATGGCGGGTGGCAAATAAAGTGAGTGTCATGAAACTGATCAGACATTGCCAACATGAAGACTTTTGATTTCTACACTCCTGAAATCCACATGGCTGAACTGCCTGTAAGAGTCT
>Ga0082335_1002076_pt1 | contig 38835 bp, 32 predicted proteins | sample Subgrocontami58m_FD_72375 | JGI IMG/M metagenome (GOLD analysis project Ga0082335, IMG submission 72375) | Subsurface groundwater microbial communities from S. Glens Falls, New York, USA - GMW37 contaminated, 5.8 m (SPADES assembly) (version 2) ...
GTTTGATGAGGGGGGACAGGACGACTTTCTATGGACAACCCTAATCGGGCACGAAGCTGGAAACGGCGGATACAGCCAAGGGTTAACCTAAGGATCGTTGAGCCTGTCCTCTACTCTACCCAATTGCTAGTTGTTAATGGGCAATTGTTGACGTTCTGGTCTTCGAGCCTCATGGAGTTCCAGGACGCCATAAAATCCGCTTGCTAATCCCTAAAAACCTCCTAGAATAGGCTCGGTTTGCATCATGGTGCCAGGGGTCGCAGAAATTCCACGGGACTCGGCTTTATACCCGTCAGCACTTCGCTCATATTTCGACAATAGACCTCCTAAACTGTGGTATAAAGGTGAACCGTCCATACTGGCCGGTAAGGTTCTGGGGATTCTGTCAGCTCGGAAAATTGAGCCTGATCTGGCATTAAAAACCTCGGAACTCTTGCGACAGCTAGGTCCACTGGGCGCAACATTTATAAGCGGATGGCATTCCCCGCTTGAAGAGGAGGCCTTGCGCATCTTGCTTAGCCGGTCCGCCCATATAATCTTCTGCCTCGCCAAAAGTCTGAATAAATTCAGCCCAGAAGTGGCGGTTGAAAATCTGGTTAGCCAAGGCCGAGGTCTTCTACTGACCCATTGTAGCCCAAACGCGAAACGCATTAGCAGGGATGCCTCCCTTAGGCGCAACCAGTTGGTTATAGGGCTATCCAAAGGGTTATTAGTCTTGTCAGGCCCCCAGGGTAGTGCCTCTTTCAAACTAGCCAAGCTAGCTTTGAACTCAGGGAAAACCGTCTTTGCCGTCCAGCATCCTATGAACCGAAGTCTCCTGGCTCTAGGTGCGTTGCCTGCGTCTGGGGAGACGATTCAGAGAGTCTTTCAGTAAACGTCATGGCCACAACGAAGACGCTTGAGGACATAATCACTGAGCAGGCATCGATTGTCTGTGAGCAGATCGAAGCGGCAGTCTCGTTTGCCGAATCGGAGGAGGACCTCCGTATAGAGTTTGAAAAAGCCATCGAGGTCTTCCGCAAAGAAGCCGATCTCCCAGAACTCAAAGGCCACCACGAAGTCACGATAGGAAAAGGCCGGGCCGATTCGGTCTACGACTACGTCTTCATTGAGTACAAAAAACCGGGTCGGCTTAAAGAATCCAACGATACGCCGGGAAACCGGGAGGTTATCAAGCAGCTTCAGGACCGAGCGAAAGCATTCAAGTCCGAACTCAAACGAGATCCCAAAGAGCTTTTCGGAGTCGGGACAGACGGAAACTATTTCATCACCGGAAGATATCGAAGCGGCCGTTGGGAAATCAGTTCTGCCAGACAGAGATCGATTCATGTTGTAGAAGATTTTCTTCGAAAGTTATCGAGTCTTGGCGTAGCTGGTAAACCTTTCCTTGCTGATTACTTGGCGGGAGACTTCGGGGCTGAGAGCGATCGTAAGCTTGCACGCGAGGGGATTGAAAAACTTTACTGGCGTATCCGTGATGTTGAAAAAGATCCCGATGCTTATCCGAAAGCCAAAGTTCTCTTCGACCAGTGGAGAATCCTTTTTGGAGAGGTATGTGGCTATGACATCAAGAGTCCCAGTAGCAAAATTAAGCAGCTAGGCGAATTCTACGGCGTCAAGAAAGACCCAAATCCGGCAGCCCTGCTCTTTGCGGTTCATAGTTACTACGCGTTGCTCATGAAATTCCTAGCGGCAGAGATCGCTACCATGTTTAACCCTCTCAGCGCGTCTTTCCTCGCACGTCTCCACCAAACTGGCTCCCCAGAGAGGCTACGTGAGGAGCTGCGGGAGCTGGAAGACGGCGGGATCTACCGTCATCTGGGGATAACGAATTTTCTCGAAGGAGATCTGTTTAGCTGGTATCTGGACGCTTGGAACGACGATGTTGAGAAGATCGTCCGGCAGATGGTTGCCTGCCTGGATGAATACGATCCCAAGACATTAAGCATTGATCCAGTTGAATCCCGCGACCTGCTTAAAAAACTCTATCAACAGCTCTTTCCTAAGACCGTCCGCCACGACCTCGGAGAATACTATACGCCCGACTGGCTGGCCGAGTTTGTAATCGAGCGAGTCGGCTATGATGGCAACCCTGACAAGCGAGTTTTAGACCCTGCCTGCGGGAGTGGCACTTTTTTGGTCATGGCTATCAACAAAGTCCGGGAGTATGCCGACAAGCAAATGATCCCAAAGCACGAGCTCCTGGAGAAAATCCGCAATAACATCGTCGGTTTTGACCTCAACCCTCTCGCTGTCATGGCTGCGCGGACAAACTATCTCCTGGCTCTGCGTGACCTACTCAAACATGGCGGCGATATTGAGATTCCAGTCTATCTTTGTGATTCTATCTTGACGCCGGCTGAATACAGCGAGCTTTATACCAAGGAAGGTAGAGCCGCAGGCGAGCGGGGGAAATTCAAGAGTTTGCCGACGAGTGCGGCGAACTTTGTTATTCCAACGGAAGTGGGCGCTAAGCGCGAAGCGATCTCCAAATACGTGAATCAATTGGAGTACTGTGTAAAAAACAACCTAACCGCCGAGGAATTCTTGCAACGATGCCGCGACGACGGTCTTTCAATCACCGCATTGGAAATCCATGTTGAGCTCTTCAACGAAATTGTCAGACTGAAGAAAGCCAAGAAGAATGACATTTGGGCGAGAATAATAAAGAACAGCTTCGCCCCACTGTTCGAAGGGGAGTTTGACTACGTAATCGGAAATCCGCCGTGGATAGCCTTTGAAAACTTGCCTGCTGAATACCGCGAGCGGCTGGATCCTATGTGGACTGACTATGGTTTGCGCCCCCAAAAGGGTTGGCGCGGACGGTTCGCCAAAGGGGATCTTGAGTTCTCAATGCTCTTTGCATATGCCTGCGGAGATTTTTACGCGAAGCATGAAGGAAAGTTGGCGTTTCTGATTACCCAGACGGTTTTCCAATCGAAGGAAGCCGGTGCTGGTTTTCGCTCTTTTCACGTTCGAGGCGATGAAAACCTGAATGTAACCAGAGTGGATGACTTATCTGAACTTCAGCCTTTCCCTTTTGCCGCGAACCGGACCGCAATATTTGTTTCCAAAGTTGGGCGCAGCAAAACCAGCTATCCTGTCCCGTACTATATCTGGAACGCTAAGGCGAAGAAATCAAGACAAATTCCGGAGGACATGAGTCTTGGCGATGTTCTACAGGACTGGGTTGAGATTGAAGAAGGACAAGCTGAATCGGTTGACGGAGGGATAGGGCCATGGATGATTCTTCCAAAAGGTATAAAGAAATCTACGCTGGACAAGCTCCGAATAGGCGTTTCGCCTTATCGTGCACTGGAAGGATCTAATACCCGTGGTGCTAATGCTATTTTTTGGTTAAGGCCTCTTAAGAACATCGGGAAGAAAGTTCTCGTTGAAAACACCCCTGAGTTTGCTCGGAAGAAGGCAAAAAAGATTCAGCGGCCCCTTGAGAAAGATCTCCTCTACCCGCTGCTTCGGGGTAAAGACGTTGACCGTTGGCTAGCGGAGCCTGAACTCTTGATCTTATTTCCTCATAAGGGTGACAGCGCTATCCCTGAAGACGACATTAAGAAGCTCTCTGAAACGTGGGCATATTTTAATGAATTCCGAGATTTCTTGAGTGCGAGAAAAACGTACGACCTGGGATTTCGGAAGCTGGCGTTCTACGCGCTTTTTGAGACGGGGAAGTTTTTGGTCGCGGATTGGAAAGTTGTCTTCCGCGAGCAAGCAGCATCGCTCACCGCCGCAGTTGTCGGCCCACACTCAAGCCAGTACCTCGACAAAAGACCCGTCATTCCAGACCACAAGTTGATGGTGGCGGCGATGGAAAGTAAGAGTGAGGCCCATTATGTATGTGCTCTTTTGAATTCTTCACTATCGAGAATTTTTGCGGAGGCTTACTTCATTGAGACATCAATCTCGACGCATATCCTCGATTATATAAAGATTCCAAAGTTCAACCCGAGAAATGAGCTACACGAAAAGTTGTCAAAAGCATCGCAGCGAGCGCATGATCTCAGAGCCGCAGAGCGGGAAAAAGAGTTGCCCAAAGTAGAGCGAGAAATCGACGCTCAAGCAGCTGAACTTTGGGGTATTACCCAAAGGGAGCTGGAAGAGATTCAAAAGGCGCTGAACGAGGAGTAATTTTCCTTGTTCGATTTAGGCTTATTTAATGGCTATTGAGGCAAGCGACTTAGTAATCAGCACTAATCCCAGTTTACGCCCTTATGGTGTTGGGCGGGTGCTGATGGTGAAAAATGGGATTGCTAAGGTCGAGTATTCGCCAGGCCTTTTTTCTGAACCTCCGCTCTACGCTCATACCAAACTCCTAAAGCTCGAAGAGACAGAGCGAGTCCCTGACCCTCTGGAGCGAGCTTCGAATGGACTATGGGAGAAAGAAACTTGGCGCTTCGACCTAAGGCAAATGGCTGCTCGGTTTCTCACCGGGAACATAGGCGGCCAGTTGAGTGACGCTCGTACAGAAATCCTTCCCCACCAGATTTTTACTGCCCATAAGGTAGTTAGTAGTCCAAGGAGGCGGTTCTTGCTGGCGGACGAGGTAGGCCTGGGAAAAACCATTGAGGCTGGAATGATCTGGCAGGCACTAATGCAGAGAGGTCAAGCGAAAAGGACCCTGATTATCTGTCCGGCTGGCCTCACAGTTCAGTGGCAGGAGGAGATGCAGGACAAGTTCGGCCAGTTCTTCGAGATTTTCCAGCGCGACTTCCATACAATTAATCCTCGGATATGGGATCTCAAGGCTTGCGCCATCGCATCACTAGACTGCCTGAAACGGAAAGAGCACAAAGAGAAGCTTCTGGAAAACCGCAAGTGGGACCTGATTATCTTTGATGAGGCCCATCGTTTAAGCGCGAGAGACTATGGCGAAAGCAAAACTGAGAAGACCCAGAACTACCGGCTAGCTGATGACTTGAAGGACCATACAGATGCATTGCTCCTTGTAACAGCCACTCCTCACCAGGGTGACGCCAGCCACTCGCGGTTTCGCCATCTGCTGGAACTGCTGGATAGCCGGATTGACTTTGGTGGACTGGATGAAGGGACTCAGACCCTTTGGAGCTATGCAGTAAGAGAGTCCAGTGGCAATGGATACAAGCCGTACAAAGACTATATCCTCCGGACCCCGAAAATAAACGTCACTGACTCTCAAGGGAAAAAGATCTTCCGTGGGAGGGACACCCACGCATTGCGATTCCCTATGTTTAAAGACGAGGCGACATTTTATCAGGAGGTCAGCAAGTACATCTCTGCGGGTTATCGAATGGTCGAACACTTAAAAGACCATAAGAAGAGGCTCGCAATCGGCTTTGTCCTTACGGTCTTCCAAAAACTGGCCTCGAGTTCGACTCATGCTATTAAGGCCGCTCTTTATGGGAGAAAAATGCGCCTCCAAGACAAGTATCAGCGCCTTCCCGACGCCGTTGATAGTTTAGAGTCCCTCAGAGAACAAATAGATGAGCGCTTTGAAGGGGAATTTGAGGAGAAGGCGGCATGGCGGCTCAAAACTGAACTAGAGTTTGTCAAAGACGAGCTTAAAGAACTGGAGCGATTGATTTCTATGCCGGTGAAACAGGATCGCAAGCTCGTCGAGCTAAAAGAGCTGGTCGGAAGGGTGTTCAGTGAAAGCGACAGAGGCGACAAAGAGAAGATCCTGGTTTTTACCGAATATCGTAAGACCCAAGACCACCTCGTGGAGCAGCTAGAGAAGACCTTCGGAGAAGGCGCTGTTGTTATCATCAACGGGGATATGAAACTAGATCAACGGAAGACCAGTGTCCAGAGGTTTCGTGACGATGACAGCGTCCGCTTTATGGTCAGCACGGAGGCTGGAGGCGAGGGCATAAATCTTCAATTTTGCCACGTCCTTGTCAACTATGACCTACCCTGGAATCCCATGCGTATCGAACAGCGGGTAGGACGGATCTATCGCTACGGGCAGACCAAGCGCGTGCAGGTGTATAACTTTAGAGCCAAAGAGACTGTAGAGGATAAAATTTACGGCTTCCTGGAGCAGAAGATTGAGGTGGCTGCGAAAGCATTGGCTAAGGTAACCGGAGAAGACCCCGAAGACATTAAGTCATCGATGCTCGGTCAATTGGAAAGCGAGGTTGACTATAACGCGATCTATAAACGGGCCATAGTCGAGCAAGACATCGGCCAATCCAAAGAGGAGATTGAAGAGGGGGTAAAGAAGGCGCAGCTGGCATACGAAATAGCGACAAATAGCCTGTTCAAGGATGTTTCCGGCTATTCATTTGCAAACTATGAGCGGGAGCTGAAGGCTGACATAGACCTTGAGGCCCTGAGGGAGTTTACAGAGCAGTTTCTCCAGCACCACCACCGCCAGCTACAAAAAAGGGACGGCCTTATCGAATTCCTCACGCCTGAAAATCTTCGCGAGCCCGGTATTCCCGAACGGTTTTCAAACGTAACTTTTGATCGGAAGGCAGCTATAGAGAACAGCGAGCTTGTATTTTTCGCGCTGGGCAACCCTTTTGTCGATAAGATGCTAAAAGTTTGTGGTGATGTGAGCTTCGGGGGCTATTGCGTCGAGAGAGCCGTTAAAAGCCAGAAAGTCAAAGCTGGTACAGGCTACCAATTTAATTTTATTGTGCGGCAGAGGATTCAAAGGGAAGACCACGAAGAGTTTCTATTTGGTCTGCACCCCGTATTCGTGAGGGAAGAGAGTAGTATAGATGACCGAGCCGCGAGGATCTGCCTAGAGTCCTACAGTCCTCCTCTGCTTAAGGGGCTGGGGGACGGAGGACCGGGTAGCAATCTCCGGCCCGATAAAGCCTTTGAAATTGCCAAACACCATCTTCAGCAGACACTTAAAACCATCTGGGATTGGGACGAAGATGTAAGCCTGCTGAACCTTGCTCTGGTGCAAATCGGCTCTTAGACTCCTCTTTTTATGAAGATCGCGCAGATCTCCAGCGTTTATCTCTCTATCCCGCCAAAAACCCACGGGGGAACGGAGCGGATCGTTTACCATCTCTGCCGGCAGCTTGGCCGGAGAGGGCATCAGGTGGAGCTTTTTTCTTCGGGAGATTCGCGAGTCGATTGCCCGCTCCACTCGGTCTTGCCTGTCGCCTGCCAGGATGATCCCAACTCGACTATTTATCTGGAGAAGGAGTTTGAGACGCGTAACACCTATAATCTCTATCGCCAGGCTGAACGCTTTGATCTCATTCATGCCCACTGGCCCACGCTGGCCGCCTATTTCTCGCCTTTTACGAACACGCCTACGCTGATCACCTATGCCTATATTGAGAAGGAGCTACACGAGTATTATCGAAAGCACTTCCCGCAGTGCTTTCCAGTATGCATCAGCCGGGCTCAGGCGAGAATGCTGGGGGATGAATCGATTCCGGTTGTTTATAACGGCATCGATTTGAACGAAGTTCCTTTCAATAATCAAGCGGAAGATTTTTTCATCATCGTGGGCCGGATGACCCCGGGCAAAGGCATTGCCGAGGCAATTCGCATAGCGAAGAAAGCTCGAGTGAAACTACTGATTATCGGCCACGTTACGACCCACCTGCCGTGGAGCGGAGATTACTTCTCAAGGGAGGTGAGGCCGCATATTGACGGAGACAGGATCAAATACATCGAGCGGTTGCCTTATCCTGAAACCTTGAAAATGATCGGCAGGGCAAGAGGGCTGCTCTTTCCCCTACAGTGGGATGAGCCCTTCGGTCTGGTGGCTGTGGAGGCTATGGCTGCCGGGACTCCGGTGTTGGCCTACCGAAGAGGTTCGATGCCGGAGCTGATCAAGAACGGCGAGACCGGTTATCTTCTTGAAAATGAGGATGAGATGGTTGAGATGTTTTGTAGGATCGAGACGCTGGAGCGCGCGCGCTGTAGGGAGTGGGTTCAGGAGCGTTTCTCAGTGGAGCAGATGGTGGATGGGTATGAGAAGCTGTATAAGAAAGTAGCCGATGGGCATGGCGCCTGAGAGCCCAAGCCAGAGGGGAGCAGTGGCCGGTAATAAGTGGGACCTGAAGCGACTTCGAGGCGAGAGTAGCTACTGGCGCTCGTGCATCCTTATCACTGCGGCCCATCTGGATCTCTTCAGTTGGATCGGAAAGCGGGAAAGAGCTCCCGCTGCCCTGGCTGCTCATTTTGGCGGGAGTCCGGAGGGGTGGGAGATCTTTCTCAACGCGCTCTGCGGCATGGGCTTAATGCGAAAGCGTGGAGCCAAATATGCCAACACCCATTTCTCCTGGCGCAATCTTAGTCATGGCGGAGCAACTTTTCTTCTACCCGATTATGACGCCTGGGAAATTTGGGGGAAACTCGCTTCCACCCTTACCACGGGAAAGAGACCCATTATCCAGAAACCTTTTTTCTCTCATCAAAAGAAGGCGGAGCGATTACTCCGCGCTCTGCATCTTCATGGTCAGGAGATCGCGCCGTATCTGATCAAGAAATTACCCTTGAGCGGCTGCAGGACTCTGCTGGATATCGGTGGAGGGTTGGGAACCTTTTCCATGGATTTTTGTCGTCTTTATCCTCGCCTTCGGGCAACCCTTGTTGAGCATCCTTCTGTACTCCCTCTGGCGCGTCGCGCGGTCAGGGACGCGGGCATGGCCAAAAGAGTGCGGGTCATCGGGACGAATTTTTCACGGGGCGCACTTCCACGCGGATTCGACGCCGTATTTGTCTCCAATGTTCTTCACGCGCACGGGGTCCATGAAAACCGCTCTCTGCTTATGAAGCTCTATCGTTGCCTGAACCCCCAAGGGCAATTGATCCTGCGCGACGTATTCGTGAGCCGGGACCGGACCCATCCCGAGTGGGCGGCGCTTTTTTCCGTCTTGCTTCTTTTGCACACGCCGCAGGGACGCTGTTACGCTCTTGACGAGGTTCTGGGATGGCTGCGCCAGGCCGGATTTTCAACCATCAAAGGACCTTTCCCATCAAGCCCCCTGCCATTTGATCCTGACTCGGTTTTAATAGCCGAGAAGAGCTAGCCACCCAACAGGCAACCGACAGCAATCTTTAATTGTTAATTTTAAATTTTGAGTTGAACTAAGAACTCAAAACTGATTTTAGTTGCAGATCACTAAATGGCAGGTATGCGGCAGGTGGCGCATCAGTCCTTTGACCACGTGACCTCGGAGCATGTGATAAAAGGCCGTGCGGCGGGTCACGCCGACGAAAACCGCGTCTACCTTAAGCTCTTTAGCTGCTTTTGCAATCGTCTCGGCGGCGTTGTGGGAGATCGCCCATATCGGGATCATCTCGATATTCTTGCCCTTGACCTCTTGCAGGGCATGCCTTAGCGTTCTTATTCCCTCCTCGTTCGGCACGTGCGGCGTCTCCCCATTGAAGAGCCCAGGCCACTCCTCGACGTAGATGCAATAGATGGCTGATTCCCCTTTGCCCTTGGCGCGGGCGATCCCCTCCTGAATCAGCCGGGGGCTCTCTCCGCGCAGCGCCAGCAGAGTCGAGCCGGGGAAGAGGGGTTTGAGGTCCACCGCGTCAGCCAGGGTCACCAGTCCCTTAAGCTCTTCCTCCACCATGCTTTCCGAAGCACGGTAGGCGCGGGCCTGAAGGCGCTGGATGATCGGGATCTGGTGGAGGATGTCCATGAACCAAGCCCTTCGGACCCCCACTGCGGCCAGCATGCCTATGGCCGTGACCGTACCTCCGAAAAGGGTGGCCAGTTCCTTCTCAACCAGATTGACCCCCCACGCGACCATCACAATCGCCGTCGTGAAAAGGCCCAGCCAAAAGCCAAAGTCACGCCGACCAAGCCGCCAGCGAATAAGATCCAGACTAAGCGACGAAAAGACAAAGGCCCCAAGGAGGCCAAAGGCATACATGTCGCCCAAAAGCGCCATCTGTCCTTGAGTGATAAGAATCACCAAAATGGGGACCGAGGTGGCGATGCCTATGGCCACAAGGGGTGTGTTAAAGGTAGCGCTACGCAGGGCAATGATCTTGGGGAGGAAGCCCTGATTCGCCAGCGCCAAAAAGACGTGATAGGCGCCGATAATAGCCGTATTGGAGGCGAAGAGAAGGAGAGTCGAGGCAGTGAGGGCGACAGCCAGTTTGACCCCGAACCCTCCCGAGGCCAATCCCAGTTCTGAGATGAATCTCTCGCTCTGTGTTGCCTTGATCTCGGGCGGCAGAACCGCAACTGATAAGGCGGTGAGGATGGGAGAGGTTAGGAGCATGGTAACGATCACTGCCGCCATGGCGAGGCGCGTAGTCCGGCGCAGGGGAAAGCGCATTGCCGGACTCAATTGACTGATGCTCTCCAGGCCGGAAAAGGCAAGCCAGGCAGCGCCGAAACCCACCAGGAGATCGTAGGAATGGAGCTCTCTTCCAGTGCCCAGATGGCGGAAGAGATCTGCCCACTGGGAGGCGTTCATGTGGCGGAGACTCGATCCAATCACAATCAGGTCGACCAGCAAGGCGCTGATGGCCATGACCAGGGCGACTATGGCGCTCTCGCGAATCCCGATGACATTCAGTAAGGCGAGCACCACGACCCCTCCACAGGCCAGCAACACGATGTGCGGATCAAGAAAGGGAAAGACGCTTCCCATGTACTGAAAGCCCGAGACCGTGGAGATCGCCGTCGTGAGAAAATAGTCGACGGTTATCAGCATGCCTCCGAGGCAGCCCCACATGGGGCCGAACGCCTTGGTGGTAATGGTAACGACCCCGCCTCCCTCAGGATTGCGCCAGGCGATCTCGATGTATTTTAGGGCGAGCAGCACGAATCCGCCCGTTGTGAGAAGCACAAAAAAGGGCGTGGCATCCTTGACGTGACCGTAAAGGATGCCCGGGACATAATAGACAGAGGTACCGATGTCGCAGAAAACGACCGCCCAGGCCAGAAGCCAGTTGAGTTGTCTCGTATCCCGTGTCGGTCGCATAGGAAGTTAACAAGCTTTATACGGGTGAATAGAGAGGAGAGTCAAGCTGATTTAACAGGCTCTTGCAATCTTTGCCCATATAGAACTATGATTAAAAATTATTCGTACCTCTTATGGCCCTGCCCCCACAATACTTCCAGAAGCTGGTCGAGAGTTGTCCCGACATCATTATTGCCGTTGATAAGGCGGGAACCATCACCTTTTACAACGACGGGGCCAGGCAGAACCTCGGTTTTGCCCAGGAAGAAATGATAGGAAAGAGCGTATTAGAGATCTACCCAACCCTTAAAGAGGCGAAAAAGGTCATGGAGGCCGTGCGGCGCGGCGAGGATGGGAATCAGGGAAAGGTTTGCAATTTCGAAACGATTTTTAAGACCAAAAGAGGCGAGCAAATCCCTGTCGCCATTTCGGCATCGGTCATTTACGACGAGAAGGGGCGCGAGGTCGGATCGATCGGCTTTGCCAAGGATATCCGGGAGATCAGACGCCGGGATCAACTCGCTACCCTGTGTGAAATCGCTATCGGGCTGTCCCACGAAATCAACAATTCCTTGGAAGTGCTGGTGAATCACCTGAACCTTTTGCAGCAGTACGTGGGGCGCGTGGCGACGGATGAGGACTTTATCGTAGAGTCGGAGCGGCTCGAGTCGGTCGAGCAGCAGCTCAAGAAGATCCAGGAGATTACCCGTCGTATAGGAGAGATGGCGGAGGAGGGGGAGTACGGGACCAAGGAATACCTCGGCGGCAGGATGATGGCCGACCTGAGAGCAAAAGCTGGGGTAAGGGTGGAGGCTGGTGGGGAAGAGAGAGACGGCTCGTCCCTGGGGGGGCTCCGCTTGTTGGTGGTCGATGATGATCTTGGAGTCTGTCATTCGCTCAAAGATCTCCTCGAGGGAGAAAGGTGCGATGTGGAAATCGCCCCCTCGGGGAAAAAAGCGATGGAGGTTCTGGAGAGAAAGAACTTCGATCTGATACTCAGCGATGTTGTGATGCCCGACATGGACGGTTATGAACTCTACAGCGCGGTCAAGAAGAAGAACCCGAGTATGCCCGTTATCCTCATGACGGCCTTTTATTACGATAAAGATCATGTCATCAAGCGGAGCTGTCTGGAAGGTGTCCAGGGCGTGATATTTAAAAAGCCTATAGATCCCGTCCGGCTCAAAAAAGTCATTCTCGAGCAATGCGGTCGAAGTCTGAATGGGCTGAGCAGATCGGCTGCCGTTTAATCAGCCGGGAAAAATAGATCAAAGGACGGACCGTGACCAAGGAGGATTATTACTATCAGGGCATGGAGTTCTTCGTCGAGGACAAACTGGATGAGGCGATCGAGGCCTACGAGAAGGCTTTAAGAGAAGATCCGAATTATGCCGACGCCTTGCATGCCCTGGCGATGGCCTTTGCCAATCAGAACAAGCTGGACCAGGCGATAGAAGCTGGTAAGAAATTGATCGAGATCAGTCCGGAGGATGAGCTGGCCTACGCGAGCCTGTCGATCTTTTACCAGCGCAAGGGTATGATCGCTGAGGCCGAACGGATCGGGACCAAGGCCAGGACCCTGGGATGGAAGAGACAGTTTCAGGAGAAAAAGGAGACAGAAGGAAAAAAAGGGTAGGTTTCTCCTTTCTTGTCTCGCACGAAAGATCCCGCCTCTTACACCCGCCAAACCGGGCGATGAAATCCCTCCAAGCCACCACGGTTGGCTGCCTTATCTTTCTTCTCTGTTGCTCTTGTGTTTGGGCGCAACCGAGGGGCTTGGTAGTGGCCGGCCACCCCTTAGCTGCTGAGGCCGGCGCAGAGGTATTGCGTCAGGGAGGGAATGCGGTAGATGCGGCAGTGGCAACGGCCCTTGTTCTCTGGGTGGTGGAGCCTCACGGATCGGGAATCGGGGGAGAAGGAACCCTGGTAGCCTGGATAGGGAAAGAGCGGAAATGCATCTCCATCGATTTCGGCTCCAGAGCGCCTTTAAACGTCACCCTTAGGGATTATCAGGACCGTGCTCGACGTCGTCGGGGACCCACGAGCGCCGGTGTGCCGGGAGCCCTTGCCGGCCTCTCGTTGGTGCTTGAGCGCCATGGGACAAAAAAGCTTGCAGATCTCGCGGGGCCAGCCATTCGACGCGCTGAAGAAGGTTTTCCCGTAGATCCTGTGCTGGCTCGAGCCCTGCGAGCCAACAAGAGTGCGCTTCTCAAGTACCCCTCAACTCGGACCATATTTGCCCCTGAAGGCAGGCTTCTCGAAGAAGGCAAGCGCCTTGTGCAAAAAGATCTCGCGGAAACACTCAAAAAGATCGTCACCCGCGGCGTGGACTTCTTTTACCGGGGTGATCTCGCAGAGAGCATAGAGAAGAACCTTCTGCCCAGTGGAGGAAAGATCGGTAAAAAGGATCTTATGAGTTATGCTGTCCGCGAAGTCCCGCCGATTAGGGGCAGTTACCGTGGTCATGAGATCTGCACCTCATTCCCCCCAGCGGGTGGAATCTCTCTGGTCGAAACGCTGAACGTCCTGGAAGGTTATGATCTTAAAAGTCTCGGCTTCGATTCTCCTCTCTATCTTCATCTTCTGGCTGAGACGGTCAAGATCGCGGACAGAGACAGGCGGCGCGAGGTCGCGGACCCGCGCTTTGTCACCGTCCCGTTAGAAAGACTGACCGATAAAGCCCATGCGGCAGAGCTCAGAAAACTCGTTCAAGAGGGGAAAACCCATGATGTTACCTCAGGAAAGAAAGGCGAATATGAAGATCCCTGGCAGGAGGGCTCGACGACTCACCTGTCGGTGGTGGACCGCTGGGGGAATGCGATTGCCTTTACCCAGACCTTGAGTTTTCTTTTCGGCTCCGGGTTTGTGGTTCCTGGAAGCGGCATCTTGCTCAATAATGACATGAACAATTTTTCGTACCAGAGAGGGCAGGCGAACACGATGGAACCGGGAAAGAGCCCGAGAGTGAGCCGCTCTCCCACGATACTCCTGCGCGAAGGACGACCAGCCCTAATTCTCGGTTCTCCCGGGGCAGGGAGAATTATTCCAACCGTGGCCCAAGTCATCATTAACGTCCTAGATCACGGGATGGATATTGAAAAGGCCGTGGCTGCCCCGAGGCTCTATACGCGAGACGGATACCCAATAGAGCTTGAGGAAGGTTTTCCGCAAGAGAGCAGGGCAGTTCTTAAGGCCAAGGGTCATGGAGTTATTTTAAGAGGGAGGCTCAATCCCTATTTTGGCGGTGTTCATGCGATCGCCTGGGACGAAAAGGGCAGCCGCTGGCAGGGGGGTGCGGATCCGCGCCGCTATGGCGCTGTGGCCAAGGAATAGATCAGTGGAAAGCGGTTCCGCCGTCCACGAGCAAGACTTGGCCTGTCATCATGTCGCTATCGGAAGAGCTAAGATAGATCACAGTCCCGACGAGATCTTCGGGGAGCAAGCGACGTTTTAACAGACGCGCGCGCAGGGAGCGGGCATCGGTTTCTTCGCCACGCTTGAGATTCGCCTCGCTCATCGTCTGACCCGGCGCAATGGCGTTCACATTGATATTGTAGTCTCCCAGTTCCCTGGCCAGAGAGCGGGTCATCGCGACCACCGCCCCTTTGGAGCTTACATAGTGCAGAAAGTTTTCGTTGCCTTTGAAAAAGGTGCTGGAGGTGACATTGATGATCTTGCCGCGCTCCTGCTTTTTCAGGTAAGGGGTGACTGCCTTAACGCAGAGAAAGATGCCGCGGACATTGACCGCCATGATCTTGTCCCATTCCTCCACGGTGATCTGTTCGAAACCCTTCCGCACGATCGTGCCGTAAATAGCGGCATTGTTAACCAGGATATCAATGTGGCCGAAGGTATCGGCGACCTTTCGCGCCATCTCTCCGGTTTGTTTTTCGTCCGAGACATCGACGACCAGCGCCAGGGCCTTGCCGTCGTTGCCGACGATCTCTTTGGCTACCGGATTCGGGTCTAAAATATCCACCACTGTCACCGCGGCTCCCTCTCTTGCCAGACCCCGGGCATAAGCGGCGCCTATTCCTTGTGCCGCTCCAGTCACAATGGCAACTTTACCTCTAAGCCGCATCAAAACCTCCTATCTAAACTGCGTTACCGTATCGACCAGCGCCGGCTTGCCTTCTTTTTTGATGAACTCGATCGCGCGCTTCAGCGCTGGACCGACCTGATCGCCGTTGAAGATCGGCCCTTCGCCGTAGCAGCCCATGCCCTTAGCGATGGTCGCGAAGTCGGGCGGGGGATTGTCGATCTCCATGCCAACATGGGCAAGCTTCTCATCCGTCCCTCTTTGCTTCGCCATACGGATCTGGTGCTCCCAATCGTTATAATAGGCGCGGTTGTTGTACATGACCACCAGCATTGGGATCTTGTCGTGGGCGCCGATCCACAAAGCGCCCGGGTCGAACATGAGATCGCCGTCAGGCTGAATATCAACCACCAATCTGCCTGCCCCCCTATGGGCGAGGGCTACCCCGGTGGAGATACCAATTTGCGTGGATGTCCCGAGGGCTTTTCCCGGATGACGGTAGGCCTTGTCAAAATTCCACAGCCTGAGCGCCCACTCCTCGAGGGTGTTTGCTGTCAGCACCCAATCCTCATTCTTGATCACCTGCCAGATCTCATGCGCCAGGCGGGGCAGAGACATCGGCTCGCCCTGCCAGTTTTTCTTGACCTCTTCTTGCCAGCCGGCACGCAGCGTCTCGTGGGTCCGCTTGTGATCGTCGAAACGCTTGCGGATCTCCTCTCTCTTCTTGCCGTTCTTGCCGAGGATCTCCTCGCACATACGAGTGAGCAGAGGGATCGCCACAAGGGTGTCTGCAACGACGTTGAGATCAGTCTCCTGGAGCTGCATGTAATCCTGGGACCATTTGCTGATGTGGAGATCGGCAAAGCCGATATCGATAAGCTGGCAATCTTTCTGTGTCCGGTAAACGGTCTTACGGGTGATCTTATCCAGCTTGACCAGCGGACCGTAGAGGTCGCGGACGTCGAGAGAGAGAATCAGATCGGCTTTCTCAATCATGTCCGAGCCGGTCAGATTAAGCGGGTGGTTGGTCGGAAAGTTGAGTCTCCGGTTGAAATCCACGACCGGAATGGCAAGCAGCTCCGCCAGCTTCACCAGGTTGTCGAACGATTGCGGATTTCTCCCCGTATAGTCGGTGAGAATGACGGAATTTTTCGCCGCGACGAGCATCTCAGCGGCCTTTTCCAATGCCTTGAGATCGCCCTGAATCGGAGATGGGGGCATGAGGCGGGCCACGTTGGGAATCGGGATCTCTCCGTTCAGTTTATCCTCTTGTATCCCTGCATCCCAGCAGAGGTAAACCGGGCCTTTCGGCTCGGTCATCATCACCCGGTAGGCGCGCGCGAAGGATTCCGGGATGCTGGCGGCGTTATAGGGCTGGTCATCCCATTTGACGTAATCCCTGATGGCGTTTCCCTGAACGTTAGCGGTGTGGATCCAGTCGATTTGGGGGCGTCTGCGCGTTGTGTCCATCGGACCGGTAGCACCCATGATGAAAACCGGGACGCGGTCCAGGTAGGTGTAGAAGACCGCCATGCAGGAGTGCAGTAATCCAACGACGTCGTGAACGATCGCCACCATTGGTTTGCCGGATGCCTTGGCGTAGCCATGGGCGATCTGGACGGCGGTTTCTTCATGCGTACAGGTGATGATCGGCATCTCATTTTTTCCATAATTTACCAAAGAGTCGTGCAGGCCGCGGTAAGTAGCGCCGGGGTTCAAGCTGACATAAGGAATTTTGTAAGCGCGCATCATGTCGATGATGACGTCGGAGCCGAATTTTTCGTAAGCCATTTTTTTCCTCCTGAAAATAGTGAGGGCGATATTATCCGGCTTCAATTTCGCTTGCAAGGGGACTAGGTGGAAATCGCCAGACCGAGAATGCGCTGTATCAGCCCGTCATAGCTGAGCCCGGCCTTGAGCGCCGACTGGGCGAATTCGTCGTCATCGGCGAGGTTGGGATTCGGATTCGCCTCCAGAATGGCTATGTCTCCGTCGCGTGAAATCCGGAGATCGATGCGGCCGTATCCTTGTATTCTGAGGACGCGGTAAACCTTTTTGCAGATCTGCGTCCGTGATCTCCCTGATGCGCGTCCGACTCATGCGGGTATTTTAGCGGCCAACGTATCCTGGGCGACAGCGGCAATTTTCCTTGCGCGCCACTCGTAGAGAATGATGGCAAGGCAGATTACGCCGCTGACACTGTTAATAAGCCAGCTGTAGGCGATGGTTCCCCCAGGCGGGATCAGGAGTCCGATCCCTCCCAGGGCTAAGAGGAGGCGCTGCCACCAACCGACCGGACGGACAAAGTATCCGACTATGGCGATGCCGACAGCCACGGTTCCTGCGGCTGCAGTGGCCACGGCCAGCGCGACCAGATGCGCCGGTCCCTGGAGAAGCAGAAGCGGGTCGAAGACGAAAATGAACGGTATCACATAGGCGATAGAGGCAAGACGCATGCATTCCCACCCGGTCCGCATCATGTTTGCGCCGGCGATCGTCGCTCCTGCAAAGGCGGTCGTGGCGATCGGTGGGGTGATCAGAGAAAGCATGGCGTAGTAAAAGACGAACAGATGGGCCGCGAGCGGCGGGATTCCCAGCTTGACGATAGCGGGGGCTAAGGTCAAGGCGACCAGCACATAAACCGCGGTTGTCGGTAGCGGTAATCCAAGCACCAGTTCGATGATGGCGGTCAATAAGAGAATGAGAAGTATGCTATGGCCGCCAAACCGCTCCACAAACAGGGTGAAGATGAAGGCCAGGCCGGTGAGGTTGATAATTCCCTCTGCTATTCCCGCTACGGCGCATATCACCGCCAGCTCCAGCATCGTTAACCCGGTCCCTTCGATAATGGCCATGAATTTTTTCCCATTGATGCGGCTCTCCCGGCGGAAGAAAGTGACAACCAGAGCTGCCGCCGTGGCATAGAAGCCCGCCCCGGCGGCGTTCATGTTCAGAAAGAAGAGAATATAGATGATGAGCCCCAAAGGAATAATAAAGACCCACCCTTTCCTCAAGACCTCAGCGAGAGAAGGAATGTTTTCCAAAGGGATTCGGCTGATTCCCATCCTCCCGGCCTCCAGGTCGACCTGAACGAAGAGGGCCAGGTAATAGAGGAAGGCCGGAATAAAGGCGGCGATCGCTACCTGGGCGTAAGGCAGGCCGAGAAATTCGGCCATCACGAAGGCGGCCGCCCCCATGACAGGAGGCATCATCTGTCCCCCGTTAGCCGCCACGGATTCGATGGCGCCGGCCACGTGCCGCCGGTAGCCGGAGCGAATCATCATGGGAATGGTGATCGATCCCTCCACCATGACGTTGGCCACCGGGCTCCCCGAGATCATGCCAAAGAGCGCGCTGCCCAGGACCGCGATCTTCGCCGCGCCGCCCCGAAACCTTCCCATAACGATCATCGAAAGATCCGTGAAAAATTGGCCGCCACCCGTCGCGTAAAGAACCTGGCCGAAAAGAATGAAGGCAACCACGGTAGTGGCTGCAATTGAAAGCGGCGTGCCCAGAAGAGAGCTGGGATCAATGTAGAGGTGCACGGCCATTTTGGACCAGGAGATTCCTCTGGCGTGGAGAATGCCGGGAAACCAATAGGCGAAGCGGGCGTAAAAAACAAAAATAGCCACGAAGATCACGAGCCACCATCCACTCATCCTCCGGCAGGCCTCCATGACAAGGAGGAGCGCCAGCGCCCCGAGCGCGATCTTTTCGGGCGTCAACTCCCCGATCTCGTTTAGGATGCGTGGGTAGAAGATAGCGAGGTAGCCGCCTGCTACAAAACTCAGCAGAAGCAGGAGAAGATCATACCAGGGAGCACTGTCTTTGGGGGCGCTGCTATTTGCCGGTACGGAGAGGAAGACCGAACCAAGGACCAAAATGAGGATTACCCCAAGATACTGCTCCTGAAGCATGGGGGAACCGAGGCGGGAGGGAATCTCGAAATTGAACACCAGAGAAAAAAGCGGAATTCCCCACAGCATGAGACGCTGGAACGCCCGCATGCCGGGTTGTTTGAGAATTCTGAAGCGGTTTATCTCTTCAAGTTCCGCTAAGGGGACGCCTGCCTCTACTGGCTTGAAAGCTTCGTCTGCAGCGCCTCCATTTCTTTGCTCCATAGGTGTTTTTCCTTAAAGAACTTGATCGCCCCGGGGTGATAGGGAATGAAGGCATTCTTGCTGACCATCCGCTCGCGCCGCCAGCTCTTGAGGGCGGGATAGGCATCCCCTAACTCCTGGTTGTATTCCCACAAGGCCTTGACGACTTCGTAGGCTGCTTCATCGCTCAGCTCCTTGGTTGCCACCAGATAGATGTCATTGGTGAGGACCGCGGTTTCCTTTACAATCCCGGTTGCGCTGCCTGGTTTGAGAACGCTCGAATAACTTCCCGGGTAAACCTCTGCCATTTTTTTCTCCCCCTCCGGAGAGGGAATGATAGAGATGAATTTCACGCCTCCTCTGCGGGCGTTGGTCTCCTCAACCGCCGGGCTGCCGACCGAGTGCCAGCCGGCATCTGTCCTCCCCTCCATAAATGCCTGGGCCCCGGCCTGGAGGTCCGAAACCGGAACCCTCACGATGTCATTGTAGCTGAGCCCGGCGCTGGCCAAGGCGGCGGTGCTGCTTAGTAGCACAACAGGAGTTCCCGGATAATCCGTAGGAATCTTCTTCCCCTTGAGGTCCGCCACGGTCTCGATCGGTGAATCCTTGGGGACATAGAAGCCGAGCTGGAGCGAGCCTCCGGCAATGAGAAGCCGGGTGTTTTTAAAAGTCCTTTTGTAAAGGATGATCCCCTTGTACGAAGTGGCAGCGTCGGCGCTGGTAAGTACACCCATGTCCGTATCCCCGGTGTCCATAGAGGGAAGCCAGGCCGGTGGCCCCGCGAAGGGTTGGACCCGGACCGTGATTGCGGTGTGGCGGCTGACAACCGTGGCAATACTTGTCCCGATAGCGTTGTAGAGACTGCCGACCGCATGGGTTGCCAGCGTGGCGCTGCGCGGGACGGCAGAGAGGGAAGGGAGAGCCAGCAAAGCCAAAGCGATCAGAGCAATCCCGGTTCTTTCCGGCCACTTTCTCATATTCGATCTCTCCTTTTCGCTTTTTTTCGACTCTATTGAGAGCCCCTCGGTTGGCGCAACCGTTGTCTCAACGTTGTTATTTAGCCGATGCGGCCCGGTAGTAGTCGAGATCGTAGTAAGGGGTTATAGCCGTGCCCATTGGCAGTTTGAAGCCAAACTGCGTTCGCAGATTCAGTACGCTCTCCAGTCCGCTAACATTAAGGGAACCATTCTGAGAAAGTTCCGCCACTCTTTCAGCCGCAGCCTTGGGATTCATCTTGAGCTCGGCAGTCACAAGTTTGACCGCCTCCTCGCGGTTCGCCGGATTGTTAACCCAGCGCATAGCAATATGCCAGGCTCGCAGGAAGCCCACCAGATCTTCGCGATGACTCCGCGCCCAGGCGCGGTTCACGGCCAGGACACTGCCCGGGTAATCGGGCAGGACGCCGAGATGGTCTCCAAAGCGTACGAGCCCGGCCTCTTCGGCTTTGGCATCGTACGGTGGATTGAGGATTGCGGCAAAGGTCTCACCACGGATCATGGAGTTGAGCCTATGCTCTGTAGCCCCTAGGGGGACCAGCTCGTAGTCGCCGTGGTTCAGGTCCAAGCCGTGAGCCAGCAGGATGCGCCGCAGGACCAGGGCATACGCCGTATCCACGGCATCTGCCGCCAATTTCTTGCCACGCAGATCATTCCACTCACGGACCTCCGGCCGGACAAAGAGGGGGAGCACGATCTTGTAAGGTTGGGCTACGGCTATGATCTCGGCGCCTTCGCGCCCCGACCAGGCCAGGACATTGTCAAAGGCCGTAGAGACGATCTCAAAGGAGCCTTTGCTGACACCGCGCATCTGCTCTGTCGAGCTGGGTGTCATGGTGATCTTGACATCGAGCCCCTCGGAGGCGAACAGCCCGCGCGCGCGCGCGGCCACCATGGCTGCATCAATTCTAAACACACTGAAGCGCAGCGGCAGCAAATCTTTCTGCTGCGCATTAGCGTTAACGGCAAGAAGCAGGAAGGGACCGAGCATGGTTATGAGACTTAAAGTTTTTATTGCCATTTTTTCCTCCTTTTATTTTATAGCGCCCTCTCGGTCTCTTTCCAGGGCGCCAGGCGTCTCTGCAACGCCTCCACGACGCCGCTGAGAATGACCCCCAGCAGGGCGAGAAAGATTACCGGAACGAAGAACTTGTCCGTTGCCATGGCGCTGGAGTAACGAATGAGCAAGGCACCCATGCCCGTCACGGCGGTGAACATCTCAGCGGTGATGATTCCGATGAGGGCCCGCCCTACGCCCAATCGCACCCCGGCCATGATAAAGGGGAGGGCGGCGGGCATGATGATCTTGGTGAATATTTTTCCCTCACCCGCGCCGTAGGCTCGGCCGACGTCCACCAGGCCGCCGCTTACCGTCCGCACCCCGCTGAATGTATTCATCAGCACAGGAAAGATACCGCTCAAGAAGACAACCGCAATCTTGGCCGGGGCGCCGAGCCCGAACCAAAGCAGGAGCAGCGGGATCAGAGCAACCCGGGGAGTCGCGTCAAGAGCGTAGACGTAAGGATCCAGCAGATACTCCGCCAGTCTGTACCGGCCCATGAGTAGCCCCAAGAGGATGCCGAGTACAAGGGCTGCCCCCAGCCCGACGGCATAAATCCCCAGGCTGCCGATTGCCTGCCGTTGAAATTCTCCTGCGATCAGGAGCTGCACGCAGGCCTTGACGATAGCGGAAGGGTAGGAGAGGAAGAGAGGATTCACCTGGCGGCCGAAATACTCCCACAAAACCACGAAGAGCACCACTGAGGCTGCCCGCACCAGTCTCAGGTAATCGGTCAGGCGGAAGGGTTTTGCCTGCGAGGGATTAATCTCGACCAGGGCCTGCTGCTCCAGCGCATTTAGTGCCATAGGTATCTTTCACATTGCGAATTTCGAAATTCGAATTTCACAATGATCTTCAACTAACGGCGCGTTCCGTCTCCTTCCACCGGGCCATGCGTCTTTCCAACGCCTGGGTGGCCTGAATGAGTCCCACGCCTAAAAGACCCAGGACGATGATCACCACGAACATCTTGGCGGTCTCGAAGAGATTGCCGTAAAGGGTGAGCATGGCCCCGAGCCCGGTGATCGCCGTGAAGAGCTCGGCCACGATCATGCCTACCAGAGCGCGCCCCACAGCCAGGCGCACCCCGGCCATAATAAAGGGAAGGGCAGCCGGAAAAACGACCTTGAGGAGGAGCTGCCGCTCCGAAGCCATATAGGCGCGCCCCACCTCGACCATGGAGGCGCTTACGTTTTTCACGCCGCTTGCCGTATTGATCAGGATGGGAAAAAAGGCGAAGAGAAAGACGATGACAACCTTCACCGAGAATCCCAGTCCGAACCACATCATGAGGAGCGGGGTAAGGGCGACCTGCGGCGTGGCATAGAGGGCGTTGATATGCGGATCGAGAATCGCCTCGGCCAAACGCGACCGGCCCGCGGCCAACCCGAGTCCCACTCCCAAAAGGAGAGACGCGCCAAACCCAACGGAAAGGGAGGCCAGGCTGACCAGGAGCTGCCGGAAGAGTTCACCCGAGCGGATTAGCTGCACGGCGGCCCAGAATACGGCGGTGGGATAGGTGAGGAGGAGTGGGTCGGTGCGGCGGCCGTAAATTTCCCAGGCAGTCAGAAAACATAGAACAGAAGCTACGCGAATCAGGTTAGGGTGATCGTAGAGGGACCAGGGGCGTTTGCGTGGAAAGCTTAACTCGTGGACGAGTCTTTCGTCGAGGGATACTGGCATGCGTTACTCCCGCAGGGACTCCCGCACGCGCGCCCGTAACTGGGCAAAACGAGGGTCTGCCTTGACATCGCCCTCCCAGCGCGGCCGCGGCAGCTCCACTGCCACTTCCTCCTTGATCCTGCCGGGACGGGAATGCATGATCACGACACGATCCGAGAGATAGATCGACTCGTCTATGCTGTGGGTGACGAAGATCACTGTGGTATCGGTCTTGGCCCAGATCTTCAGCAGCTCTTCTTGGAGCTGCTCACGCGTTTGCGCGTCCACGGCGCCAAAAGGTTCGTCCATGAGCAAGATGTCGGGTTTTTTTGAGAGCGCACGAGCGATCCCGACGCGCTGCTGCATTCCCCCAGAGATCTGGTGCGGGTAGTAGTCCTCAAAGTCCTTGAGGCCCACCAGATCCAGGTATTGCCGGGAGATGTCTCTGCGCTCCTCCCGGCCCATTCCTTCGATCTCCAGTCCGAACTCGACGTTGCCCAGGACGGTACGCCACGGGAGCAAACCAAACTGCTGGAAGACCATGCAGCGGTCTCTCCCGGGGCTGGTTACCGGATTGCCGTTTACGAGCACCTCGCCCCGATCTGCGGGCAGCAGTCCGGCGATGATTCGAATCAGGGTAGTCTTGCCGCAACCGCTCGGCCCCAGGAGACAGACGAATTCATTTCTCCGAACGGAGAGGGAAATATCGTAAAGAGCGATCAGCCCGGGTTTCTGCGGATCGTTTTGCTCGAAGAAGACTTTACTGAGATGCCGGACCTCCAACATGCGTTTAATCAACCCGCCCGAGCGGAGTGGCGCTCGGATCCCGTCCCTTTATTTCCGGCCCAATTCCTTTACCGCCCGATCCGCGAAGCGGCGGTCGAAGAACTTATCGTAGGGTACCGGTGTCTCCAGGTAACCGACCTTCTTGAGGAACTCTGCGGTGTAATTATACGATGCCTCCGTGATGTCTCCGTTGACGCCCCACAGACGCGGGTCAGCCATGTCGTAGGCCCGGCCCAGCACCTCCGTGCTTTCCTCCGGCAGGATCTTCTTGGCTATCTCGACGGTTCCCGCCTTATTACTGGCGATCCATCTATTGGATTCAATAATGGCTTTGGCCAGTTTGTAGAGTGTGTCAGCATTCTTCTGAATGTAGTCTTCTGTGGCCATGCCGAACTCGTAGGGGATTTCTGGAACGATCTTAGGAACATTCACCAAAGCGACAACTTCCGGGTATTGGGCAAGCTTGGCGGCCTCGGTGTTGGTCACCACAGTCGCGTCGATCTTGGCGGCTACCAGCGCTTTGAAGCGGTCCGCCGGGGAGCCGACTGCGACGTATTTAAATTTCTCCGGATCAATGCCGCTCCGCTCTAGAACGATGCGGGGAATATGGTACGAGATGGCCCCAATTCCGGAGACGGCTATACTCTTACCCACCAGGGCCTGGAGCGTTGTGCCGGCCTCTTTGCGGGCGACGAAGTGATAGGGGGTGATCGGATTGGCAACTACCCAAAGTCGGATCTTTGCGCCCTTCGAGGCACTCACGATCCCTTGGGTGGCGCCCATGTTGATAGAGACATCTATATCGCCGGACAGCAGTGCCTTCACATGTGTGGCGTCTCCGCGAAACTCGACCACCTGAACATCCAACCCGTACTTTTTGAAGAAACCCTTTTCGACGGCGACGTACGGGGTGATCGAGTCTATAGATGGCGGGCTCAAAGAAGAGCCCATCTTGATCTTGATCATCTGCGCCTCACCCGGGTTCGGCATCGTCAAGAGAACCACACCGAGACAGATGAAGACAGCTATCCTACTCATCATGCGAATACTCATGGTTGCACCTCCTTAAAAATCGAAATGGCCTGAAATTCGTTGCGGGAAAGAGACTACCGGATAACAGGCCGTTATGTCAATGTCAGGCGAGACTATAATGGTGGATCTCTTCTTCGCCGGCTTCGTTCATCCCGGATTTATGGTTTGAACCAGTAGTCAGGATTGTTTCTAAAGATACTCTTCGGGATCTTGGCGTAGACAAGGCTCACGACGTCCACCGCTTCGCCGATCACCAGATCCACTGCCAGGCTCGCAAGCGCATAAGCATCGGCCGGACTCAAGCCCTTCTCCCGCTGGAGGAAGTTGACCGTTTCCTCGACAGCCAGCTTGGTCGCTTCATTGAGGTCAACGCTCATACCCGTGGTAATGTAATGGGTCGCTGTCTCTGCCATGGGTGATTTCAAAGCCTTTTCCTTATGAAGGATAAACTGCAGGGTGGGCGTGAGCGAGATCTCCAACGCGCCCCCATCCACTTCGCCGTCGCCCTGAACCGCATGGCCGTCGCCGGTAAAGAACTGCCCCCCTTGATTGAATACCGGCAGATACAAAGTGGCGCCCTTGGCCAGTTCCTTGAGATCCATGTTACTGCCCCAGGGACCGGGCGGTGTCGTTGAGACCATTCCCATGGAGGTCGGCGGCGCCACGGCCATGATGCCCATAAAAGGGCTGAGAGGTATTTCAATGTCTTGGGAGAAGAGGGCAACGTTCCGGCTCAGCTCCAGCCTGATCAGCTTCGCCGTGGGTTCTTTGACCAGACCAGGCAGGACCCCCTTTCTTGGCCCGGTATTGTTGACCCCATAGGGAACGCGGAATTTGATGTCCAGGATTCGAACCTCCAGCGCGTCTCCAGGCTCCGCGCCCTCTACGTAGAGGGGACCTGTGAGCAAGTGGACGCTGGCGCCTTTGGGACGCTTCAACTTGGAGTAAACTTCCACGGCGTCGGGGAGAACCTGATCGGGAGCAATCCCGTGAGCGGCGAAAAATTGCACCGGGTCCTGATTCGTGAGCAGCCCCTGGTGGGAAAGCGTATCGATCTCAACAATCTCGCCGGACTTGATAGTGAGGGCCGGGGGCACGTTGGCCGCCAAGTAGCCCCACAACAGGGTTTCGGACGTTGACTTCAAAATGGCATAAGAAGCCTTGCTCCTGGTGTCGGGATGGGCTTGAGTTGATAGACTCTGATTCATGGACATGGGGTAAGGACTTCTCCCTAAGAAGAATTTCTATTTAGCGAAAAAGATCTTGCGAAACTCGGAACGCATCTTTTCAAATTCCTCCGTGGTCAGGTTGTCCATAAAGATCATGTTGGGGGCTACTTTTTCTGCGTCTCTGATCCGGGGAAAGATTCCAGGGTAAAAAACGAACTCGCCGTCATCGGCGACGGTCCGCTGGCCTTCCTCGGAACAGGCATAATCAATGTAGAGCTTTCCGGCATTCGGGTTGTTCGCCTTGCCACTGAGGGAAAGGTAGCTCGGCTCGGTGAGGTACTTGTCCATCGCCACGTAGCTGATCGGGCCTTTGTACTGCTGGACATATTTGATGTAGGTGATGCCGAGGTAAGCCTCTCCTCGGATGATGGCGTTGGCGACGGGCGCCAGAGACTCCACCAAATGCGGTTCCTGCTTGGCGAGCGCCTTGACGAAATCGATCCATTTATCTCCTTTGATTTTTTCCAGATTCCACAGAAATTGGGTCGTCGTTGCGTGCTGGGTGGGATCGGGCATGCTGATCTTCTTTTTCCATTTTGAGTCAAGAAGCATATCAAAGGTCTTGGCAAGCTCGCTGGCTCTGACAAGCTCCGTGTTATAGAGGATGCCGATTGGAAGGGCACGCCAGGCCGTGATCAGACCGTCCTTCTCCTTGAACTGCTCGGGGAATTTCTCCGCTGAAGGAGCGAAATACTTGGTAAAGAGGCCTTCTTTCCTCATGAAAACCTGGACCACCCGTGCCGCCTCCGCGACATCAAATCCAGGCCGGCCGGCGCGCCACTCGTTTAAGGTGCGGTCGAGCACTTGGGTGGACGAGGCGCGCCAGTACTCGACCCTGATGCCATATCTCTTTTCAAAACCCTTGTTGATGACATCCATGACCTGGGGCACCACGGTGCCATAGACGACCACTTTTCCTTCCTTCTTGGCCGCGTCAAGATTGACTGCCTGCGCCAGGACATCTTTCGGAGAGTAGGTAAAGGCAAAGACGAGCAGACTCAAGATTCTCAGCAAACCGGTCCCAGAAGCTGCCATAGGTTTCACCTCCATTGAAAACTGCGGTCAGAGAAAGTTCATGCTCAAAAGGACAAGCGTGGCGACGATCAGGGCAATCAGGCTATCGATGATCAGCCAGAATTGCATGTAGTAGAGCTTGAGCAGGGAGGTGAGGGCATCCATGAGATTCCGAATATCACTCCCGCTAGTCTTAACGATCAACGCGAATGATTTGGCGGCGTTTGCGGTCCAAATCCCGGTCAAGAGGAAGATGACCGCGAATAAGAGAAAAATAAGGATGTTCAGGTTAAAGGCCGACACTGCCGTGCTTTTGCCCAGGCTTACGATGCTGACCAAGCCTGTTGCGCTGCCGGTCAAAATAAGAATAATCCCCACCCATTTCATCCGGCTGGCTAGAATAGCGATGGTCTGGTTTTCCGCTTCGCTAAACTCGTATTTGGGCGTTTCCATATATTTAATTTCCCTTTCGCTACATCGTCAGAACTATCTTGCCAAAGTGATTGCGCCCTTCCAGATAGCGCTGCGCAGCCCTTGTCTCAGCCAACGGGAAGGTGCGGTCGACCATGACGCGGAATTTTTTCTGCCGGACGAGATCCATAAAGAAATCTAGCTGGTTGAAGTGCTCAGGACGACCATTCAAATAATTCGTAATCGAGAAACGAGTCGCCTTACGGCCCTCAGTTAAAACAGGCGGCGGATCAGGAACGGCACCGACGGCGCCGCCGATCGAGACCAGCCTGCCGCCGGGCGCCAGCACCTCGAGGCTCTTGGTATAGACCTCGCCTCCGACCATTTCCAAGATCACATCCACGCCGCGGCCTGCAGTGAGACGCAGCAATTCCTGACAGAAGTCTTTCGCGCTATAGTTGATGGCACCGTCTGCTCCCAGTTCGAGGAGCCGCCGACATTTTTCTTCGCTGCCCGCAGTGGTAAAGACTCGCGCCCCCAGATGCTTAGCGATCTGAATAGCTGCGGTGCCGACGCCGCTGCCACCTGCCTGAACGAGGACCTGATCTCCCGACTTGATCCTTCCATCTTCCACCAGGGCGAACCAGGCTGTGAGAAAGACCGTGGGAATTGCGGCCGCCGTCACTAGGTCCACGCCCTCTGGCACCGGACGAGCCCACATGGCCTTCGTTACCGCGTATTCGGCATAACCTCCTTTTGTTGGATGAGCGACGACACGCTGGCCGACCGTAAATCCTTTGACCTCAGAGCCGAGGGCGGCAATTTTCCCGGCAAACTCCCTGCCGGGAATGAGGGGCAGATCTTTGGGATCGACACGATAAGTCCCCCTGCGCAGGCTCAGATCAGCGCGGTTTAGAGAAGCTGCTTCTACTTTCACCAGCAGCTCTTGGGGGCCAGGGACCGGTGTTGGGACCTCTTCGTATTGGAGAACCTCTTCCGTTGGGCCGAATTTGTGGATGCGGATAGCTTTCATAGATTATCCTTTAGCGAGCTCCGTTTGGTGTTCTATGGAAGCAGGCGCCTCGCCTCTTCGAGATAGCTTGCGTCCACGTACTTGTCGTAGCGCGGCAGGGGAAGTTTTAAGGTGCCGTCTTCGACCAGAAAGTGCATGACCTTGTCCATCCCTTTCTGATTTACCTCTCCCTCTTTGGGGATGATCTGGTTCTCGGTGAAATAGCGCCAGCTGCCCTCCGAATGCTTGTCGCTAAATTTAAGCTTTTTCGCTATGACTCTGACAGTATCTTCCTTCTGGTTATAGATCCAGCGCTCAGCCTTAAGCACGGCCTTCATGAATCGCACGAGCACTGCTCTTTTTTCGTTGGCCCAAGCGCCCCTGACGTTGACTACGGTCTGGGTGAAATCAGGTGAATACTTTACGGTGGATCCGAGGTTACTGAAGCCCGCTTCCTCCGCGGCAAAGGTGTAAGGTGGGTTGAGGATGCCGGCGGCGAGATTGCCGGTCTGAAGGGCCACCCACCTCTCGAAGCCTCCCCCTATCGCGAGCATGCCATAGTCCCTGGGATATTCGAGCCCGTTGGCCTTGAGCATTCCCTTCAAAAGGACCGTATCGCTGGTGACGAGGCCCGTGACGCCGATAGTGGCTCCCTTCAAGTCTTTTATGGACTTGTACTTAGGAAGGGATATCAGGTCATAAGTAGGCCCATTGACCAGACCACCGACGATCTTCAACGCGGCCCCCTTTTCTATGGCTCTTATGGTAGTCATCGCCGATGACGCGGAGATGTGGACGGACCCCCCGACGAGAGCGGGAATAGCCCTGGTGCTCGCCCCGAGGAGGACGAGCTCAACGAAAAGGTTCTCGTTGGCGAAGAAGCCCTTTTCCTGCGCCACGTACAGCGGCAGATTGTTGAGGCTGAAGGTAATGGTGGCTACAGTGACTTTCTCCTTTTCCTGGGCTAAAGCAGTATTGGGTGTGCCTGAGACCACCCAAGAAAGAAGGAGAAGGACTAGAGAAAGTAGAAGCCTTTTCATATAATTTCCTCCTTAGCTCTTGCTGAAAACTTGCTGGCAGAGACTATCCGATGGAAGGTCGATATGTCAACGCAGGGTCTATTTCTTCCTCTTTTTCTCTTCCCAGCCCTTTATTCTCTCCTTGATCGTTTTCTCATAGCCGGAATAAGCATTATGGCTGCGCACCGGGCGGAACGACGCGGAGCGCTGCCACTTTTCCCGCCAGGGGTCCCGTGATCGGGAGGGTGAATCTTATGCCTTGTTGGTCAAAGTAGAAGCTCTTGGCAAAGCCGTCGGAAACTGTCCTCGAAGGTTTCCCCATTACTGCGAGGACTTCCTCCTCTGCCGAGCCGAGGCGGAGACCTTCGCGAGTCGAAAGCTCCACCCAGGAATGCGGATTTGCCGGAGGGCCCCCTTCGACCGATATCCAGAGTATCTCGCCTGTGATGTCATCTGCGATCAACCACAGGCCGATTGGATCCCAGGTGTAAATCGTTGTTCCTTCTCGAAACCCTTGACCGCGTGGAAACCCCTTCCCCAGAGCACGAAAAACTTCTTCCACCTCGCTTCCCAGCCTCACTTGACCGATGCGTTCGCCGGGCACGATTAGCCTATCTCCTAAATGTTTTTTTTCCAGTGACTTTTGGAAAGCCGGCCTCTGAAAATGTGCCGCGTTAACGCGCTGATATGCGTCTGCAAGAGCCTCGACTTCTTCCGCTTCGATTTCCTCTTTTTGGCTTTTCAGTACGGCGGCATAATCCTTTAAGGTTGCCGCGGGATCAAACCCCAGAGGCGCGGGATAGGGGTTCTGGAAAGCCAGGCGGAGTTTCTCTGCCCGCGCTTCCGTCTCCGCCGCTTCGCCATGACGGTTCATCTCTCGAAGCAGTGTCGTATAGTCCTGAAGACTTGCCACCATAGCGCTTCTGAAATCGGAACGGACAATGGCACATGAAGCTAGAAAAAGCGCGCCTGCCAAAAGCCAGAGCGCAGTACATCTGGCCATTCGGAGGGGGAGTAGTACCCCCTTCCCTTGAGTTCTTCCAGAAGGCGTTCCTTGGCGACAACTAGTTATTTCTCTTGTGGCCACACGTCCCATTTCCAAAGTGTGTTGGCTAGGGGGTCCGTCGGGGGCTTACGCCCATGGACGGAGCCGAGGCAGAGCCGCTCCCCGTCGCTGCGGAGGTGGATGATCCCTTGGATGGAGCGCTCGTAGAGCTGGACCTTGCCGGATTGGAAACGCTTCTGCTCCTTGTCGGACAGGGGGCTAAAGCAGGCCGCGAGCTCGGTGGAAAAGACAGCCGGTTTCTCGCACCGCGAATAGCGCGTGATCGTCCCCAGCAGCACCGCCCGCGGATGTCCGTGGACATCCTGGCGGTCGTCACCCGAGGAGATCACCGCCGCGTCGGGGGCCACCGCCTTCAGAAAGGGGACTGAGAAGTCCTGGCTCCCGTGGTGGGCGGCCTTGTAGACGTGCGCCTCGAGAGGGTGGGGTGCTCCTGGGGCCGCCGGGTACTGCTTCAGAAGGTCGTCCATCGAGGAGGTGTTGAGATCTCCGGTGAGGAGAATCCTGTGCGGCCCATGCCGCACGCAGAGGACGATCGAGTTTCCGTTAACCGTCTTGCCGGCGTCTCCGTACCAAGGATAAGAAAGTTTGCCACCGTCGTTGGTAGCGACGGGCCAGAGGACCTCGATGACTAGGGGCTTTCCGGGTTTGTCGTAGGGGGGAAGGAACCGGTCCGCCGCATCCAGGCGCTTTAAGACAAACCCTCCATTGGGTTCATCAACCCGACGGCCGTGTTGTTTCATCTTCTCTATGACGACGGGCAGGTTTTTTTCTGTTTTCTCCACGGCAGCGATAAGCTTTTTCATCAGGGGTGTGAGTGTTGGGGCGTCCGTTGCCTTTGGCCGGTCCACGAGGCCGTAGACACGACCTTCCTTCCGGGGGCCGGGGTCCTGCTTTTCATCCGTTCGCCGGAAGAGGCCGTTGTGATAGAAGCGCTTCACGGCGATCTTGGGATCTGTCAAGATTTTCAGGAGTCCCTTCGCGTGATCCGCGTCGCTGTGCGTGGCGACAATGGCATCGAAGTCAATGTAATTGTCTGGTTTATCCAGGCGGTACTTGTTCCGAATAAATTCATGGGCATCGTCGGACTCCCCGGCGTCAATCAAGATCCGCCTATCTTCGGAGGTCTGAATCAAGATGCCGTCCCCCTGACTAACGTCAATAAAGAAGATTTCGAGGTGGCGTTTTCTGCTTACGTCGCCGCGCTCGACGTACCCCTCTCCGCCGCGATACCCGACGTGGATCCGTCCCTGCGCTGGAATTGGTTTATCCAGGATTTTCATCCATTCCCCCAGGAAAAGATTTGCAATTCTCTTGCTTCCGCTGGACTTCTCGAAGACTTTGACTAACGGGCTGGCTGCGTAGGCGTAGTCGGGGAATTTCAGGTCAATAACCTCATTCAAAGTCGTTTCTGGCATTTGCCACCTCCTTATTTATCAACTTTGCTTCTTTTTTCCTTCTTAATCTCGTCCCAGCCTTCAATCCTCTCCTTGATCGTTTTCTCGTAGCCGGAGTCGGAAGGGGAGTAGTACTTACGTCCCTTCAGTTCTTCGGGAAGATGCACCTGATCGACGATGTGATCGGGGAAATTGTGGGCGTATTTATAGTCCTTGCCGTAGCCGAGATCTTCCATCAAGGCCTTGGGCGCGTTGCGCAAGCGCAAAGGCACACGCAGGGACGCTTTTTCTTGAACATACTCATTCTTTTCCACCGTACTTCTGCAACAGGGCAGCGATTCTGTTGTACCCTCCGTATAGGGCAACGCGGACGGGCGTCCAGCCTTCAACACTGGCATTTATGTCTGCGCCGTTTTCCAAGAGAAGCTTGACGACGTCGAGATGGTTATTTTTCGCTGCCTGATATAAAGGTGTGCTGCCCCGGTTCGTCCGTGAGTTCACGTGGGCACCCCTTGAAAGCAGGAACTGCACTAATGTGGTATGGCCGGAATTGGCAGCCATATGGAGCGGCGTGAATCCCTGGTAGTCCCTCATATGCAAATCCGCTCCGTGCTCGATAAGGATAGCGGCTACCTCTGTATCTTGATGCCACGCCTGCCAGGCAGCTTGCCAGAGAGGGGTCTGATCCCACTTGTTTCTCGCGTGAACGTTGGCACCACTGCTGACGAGATACTTCACGACCTCGAGGTGCTTCTGTTCTGACGCGATATGCAAGGGTATGAAGCCCACCTCGCCCTCTTTCGCATTGACCGCGGCACCTCTCTGGATCAGCAGTTTGACGACCTCTAGGCGGCCCCGCTTTGCGGCCTCGTAAAGGGGAGTTCGTCCTCTCGCGTTACGAGCATCGACATTTTCGCCTTTGTCTAGGAGCCTCTTGACCTCGTCGACATGTCCGCGTGCAGCCGCGAAATGCAACTTCGTCCAACCTTTGGTCTCAGTTGATCCTGCAAGAGAATCACGCGTTGGGAGTTGCCGGTTATCACCATCAACGATCCGAATATACCCCTTGATGTTGACGAATTTGTCGGAAAAAGTCTTGGAAAAATCGTCGCTCCCGCCTCCGTAATCCCACGTGTACACGCCCCCAACTCGGTTGCGTGTGTTCCGGACCTCGGCGACAAGGTCCATCTGCCAACGATTATCCTGTCTTTGGAAGAAATGAGGGTCGATAAATGGATCGTCCGTGAAGTAGAGGAGAGCCAAGTCGCCACGGACATCCACTTTGAACGTCTTCCCGTATTCCTTAAGTAGGATGTAATCGAAGTATGCCCTGGACATGGGTAGCCTTGACAGATAGCGCCGCGTCTCCTCGGTGAACATAGTTGCTTCGGGGTCAAATCGCCCTAGCGCCAGCCACTCCAGATAACGCTGATAAGTCTGCCCCGGACTTTCCTGAGCGGCGAAGTAGGCTCGGTCTTGCTCCTCTAGACGTGTGCGAAAGTAGCTGTTCAGATCCCGCCCCAGTGGCATCGGAGTGGAAGCCCCTGCTCCACCTGAAAGATAACCCGATCGTCTTACTATCGTGAGTACCGTTGGGTCGAACCGGTTGCCGAGAACGGCCGAGCGAATTCGATACTGGAGAATTTGGAGCATCAACCGTAGCCCCAAGCTGATGTCTCCGGAGCTAAAGAAGACGCGTGTATGGTCGTTCATCAAGTAGTTAATGAAGGCGTCGGGGAAATACTCTTCGAGACCGTACCCTATCTCGATTCGCAGACGCTGGCCTGTCATCTCATACAGAAAGAGAACGCCTCTTTCCTCGCGCCCGCGGATGCCGATTTTCAGATCTTGCATCCACTTGATTGCATCGTCCTCGAGCGACAAGCCGCCAAGGTCTTTCACAAATACGAACTGGATATCCACATCCGATTCTTCGAAGATCCAATGAAGGTACTCTTCGAATCGCGGGATATCGCCTGAAGATAAAACACCGGCCTTATCGTGCACACGTTGCGACGCAGCCCCTGACGGGTTCCACAGGAGGTACCAGACCCCTAGAGCTACGACTGCGAAGGTAAGAGCAACACAGGTGATGACTACCGCGCGCTTCACGGAGTAAAACGAGACAAAAACTATATTTTCCTCCCCTTCTTTTTCTCTTCCCAAGTTTTCATTCTCTCCTTGATCGTCTTCTCGTGGCCCGAATCGGAAGGGGAATAATACCTTCTTCCCTTGAGTTCTTCGGGGAGATGCACCTGATCGACGATGTGATCGGGGAAGTTGTGGGCGTATTTATAGTCCTTGCCGTAGCCGAGATCCTCCATGAGTTGAGTAGGAGCATTCCGAAGGTGCAACGGCACCGGCAAAGCGCCTCTTTCCTTTACATCCCTGGCGGCCGCGAGCATGGCCTTGTATGAAGCATTGGATTTCAGCGCCGTCGCCAGATAGGTCGTAGCCTGTGCGAGGGGGATTCTTCCTTCGGGAAGGCCGACGAAATGAACGGCGTCTTTGGCGGTGACCGCGACCTGGAGCGCCTGGGGATCGGCATTGCCGATATCCTCGGCGGCGAAGATGACCATGCGGCGCGCGATGAAGAGCGGATCCTCGCCTGCCTCGATCATCCGCATGAGCCAGTAGAGCGCGGCATCCGGATCGCTTCCCCTCAGACTTTTGATGAAAGCGGAGATGACGTTGTAGTGCTCTTCGCCGGACTTGTCGTAGAGCAGGGCTTTTTTTTGCAGCGCCTCTTGGAGGTGAGAGATCTCAATCTGTTTTTCCCCCTTTTCTCTGCGCGCCATGGCCTCCGCGGTCTCCAGGGCATTGAGGGCGATCCGGGCGTCTCCCTGGGACTGTTGTATCAGAAAGTCGCATCCTTCAGGCGTAAGATCCATTCCCCATTCTCCTAGTCCTTTTTTATGATCGTGGAGTGCCCGGTCAATGATCTCGCCGATCTCTTCAGGGGAAAGGGGATAGAGGACCAATACCTGACAGCGCGACAGCAGCGGGGGAATCACTTCGAATGAGGGATTTTCCGTGGTGGCGCCGATGAGAATGAGGGTGCCGCGCTCCACGTGGGGGAGAAAAGTATCCTGCTGTGCCTTGTTGAAGTGGTGAATTTCATCGACAAAGAGAACGGTAAGTTTTCCCAAGCGTTGGAGCCGCCCCGCCTCTTCGATGATTTTTTTTAGCTCCTTGACGCCGGAGGAGACAGCCGAGAAGTGGATGCATTGGGCGCCGCCGGAACTGGCGAGGATCTGTGCCAGAGTGGTTTTACCGCTTCCCGGAGGACCCCAAAGGATAAGGGAATGAAGCTTGCCGGCGTCGGACATCTCCCGGAGCAATTTCCCGGGACCGAGCAGATGCTCCTGGCCGACAAACTCTTCCAGCTTTAAAGGCCGCATCCTCTCCGCCAGAGGGGCGGAGGTGCGGTGCTCTTTTTCGGGCAGGGAGTTGAATAGCTCCATAGATGACATGCTATCACAATTTGCATCTTCGGGTGTAGGGTAGAACAGATCTCAGAACTCAAAACTTTCCGTTGGAGTGGGCTTTTCTAGATAACCAGGTGATGATATAATGTTTTTTTGCTGGATTGGGGGGCTATTTAAGAGATGGCGAGACGACAGGTCAGCGAGAATCCCACTTTTCTCCAAGTCTCTCCCCGGACGGTGCTTTCTCCCGGGACTGCCATCTCCGGCAAGCTCAGCTTCAATCTCCCGGTCAAGATAGATAGCCGCTTTAAAGGGGAAGTTAAGTCGAGCGAGCTCTTGGTGGTGGGGCCCAACGCCGAGGTCGAGGCAAAGATTTCCGCCCGTCACCTGCAGATCGAGGGGAGCCTGGTCGGCACGGTCCATGTGTCCGGCTGGGTAGAGATTCTTCCCGGCGGGCGCTTCCGAGGGGAGATCGAAGCGGGAAAGCTCAGGGTCTACCCGGGCGGAGTGTTCGAAGGAAGGGGGGATGTCGTAAGGGAGGAGTCAGCTTTTCCGGGCTAACGCTCTTCCTCTTTGAGTCTGGCCTCTTTTCCGGACAGTTCCCTAAGATAATAGAGCTTGGCCCGTCGCACTTTGCCCCTGGAGACCACTTCGACCTTTTCGAGGCGCGGAGAATGGAGCGGAAAAATCCGTTCCACGCCGATTCCGTAAGAGATCTTGCGCACGGTGAAAGTAGCGCGGTTTGCTTTTCCCGAGATGCGGATAACGATTCCCTCGAATACCTGAGTCCTTTCCTTTTCGCCCTCGACCACTTTGACGTGAACACGCACAGTCTCACCTGGTCTGAGAACCGGGGCCTCTTTTTTGGTTTGCTCAGCTTCGATCTGATCTAAAACATCCATAGTTTTCCTCCATTAATTTCTATTTTCCCAACAGGCGGTCCAAAATAATGGCGGCAGCCGAACGTACAGAGAGATGATTATAGTCCGTGCCGCCGTCAATTGGCTCAAGAAGGTAATCGGACTGAGCCAGGACCGTGTCGGTCAAACCCCATCCCGTCCCAAGCAGAAGCAAGAAGGGATCGGAATCTCTTATTAACATTTCCCGCAGTTGAGCGAAAGAGGCCCGCTTTCCGCCGGGGCGTGCAGAGGTCACGACCAATTGTGGCCTGCTGCCACATTCCTGCTCCACGTCGATTACGACTTCGTCCAGGGTGTCCTTCAGCCGGGCGAGCGCGAGGGCCTCTTTACGGGTCTGGTTGTACTGGCTTCCATAGCCCTGCTCCCAATGGGCAAGGATCTTCAGGGCGAGTTTTTGCAGGGCCTTTACCGGCGTGACCACATAGAACCGTTTCGCTCCATAAGTCCGGGCTGAACGGGAGATATCATGGATGTCCATGTTAGTGATCGCCGTGGTGACCACCTGGCCGTTTTTGTCGTAGACCGGATAGTGGAGCAGGGCCATATACAGACGGGGCGAACCAGCGCTTAGGGACTTCCGCTCATCAGGAGCCAGTTGCGCTTTACGGAAAAGGTCGGGGCGCCGCGCGCGCGTCAGTTTGAGGCTCATCTCACGGCGCCAGCCTTTGATTCGCTCGTGATCTCCCGAGAGCAGAACCTCGGGGACTTTCATTCCCTTCAATTCCTCGGGGCGCGTGTACTGAGGATATTCCAGCAAGCCGTCAGAGAACGACTCTTCTTGAAGGGATTTGACGTTTCCCAGGACGCCGGGGATCAATCGGGTTACCGTGTCGATGACCACCATGGCGGCGAGTTCTCCGCCGCTCAGAGTGTAATCCCCGATCGAGAGTTCGTCATCGACGAAATTCTTGACCCTTTCGTCCACCCCTTCATAGCGCCCGCAGATCAAAACCAGCTCTTTTTCTTGCGAGAGTTTATCGGCCTCCTGCTGATTCAAGGCTTTCCCCTGGGGGGTAAGCAGGATCACCCGGGGGTTCTTCCCTTTCTTCCTGGCATCCTCAATCGCAGCTATCAAGGGTTCGGGCTTCATGACCATCCCCTGACCTCCGCCGTAAGGATAGTCGTCGGTTACCCGATGGCGATCCATCGCATAGTCCCTGAGATCCACGACGCGTACAGAGATCATCTCTTTTTCCTGGGCCTTTTTCAGAATGCTGTGGGACAAGGGAGAGGCGAACATCTCAGGGAAGATGGTTATGACGGTGAAGTTGAGCATCTGTTTTGGAGGTTAGTGTAACGCCTGACCACGATGAAGTCTAACGCATCGATGGTGAGTGACGGGAGCGAAAGCGCGGTGGCTTAGAGAATCCGAATCCGCGTGCCAATCGCTGTAGGTTGGATGTCAGTAACGCCAGGCCCCTCAGCCGCGCGCGGTTTGACCCTGAAGCTTTACACGTCGCCTTTTGCGCGCCGGCTGCATGGGCTCGTTGGGCAGGCGTATAAAGTTCTCTGGCTGCAGGAGACTCGCAACAGAGATGTCTTCGTCAATGGCCTCCCAGTGAATACCGATGCCGCCGCCAATGAATTCCCAGTCGGCCCTCTGCTTAGGAGTGGCTTCAAGCAGCCGGGGAAACCAAGCAACGGGGACAGAAACCACTCGGCCATCCCCGAGAACCACCGTTAGCGTGTCAGCGGTACAAGAAACGTCAATCGCTAGAGCTTCACTTCTTTTCGGTAAAGTACTCATGCCACTTCTCCAAGAAAAACTGCCTGTTCTCAAAAACTAGCCGTCGAATCTCGGTGATCTCATGACTTCTAAAGCCACGGACATCCGCAAGGGTAACCGGCTCAAGCCAGAATTTGGCATACCGTCCAGCGTGGGCTACATGGATATGAGATGGCTCCCGTCCTTCCATGCTGAAGAAGAAGAATCGGTATCCACGTACCCTCAGCAGCGCTGGCACAAAATAAGTCTACCGTAGTTCCGCTTGTAATAGAAGGGGACCGCCTGAGCTAAAACATCCAAGCTCAGTACTTCGATCCTCACGAGATCTTTTTGCGGATCTCCGCTTTGGCTTGTTCCCAGTCCACGAATCGAGCTTTTCCGTCAGCGACGCGCTGGCGGCGCTCGTCTAGGACCTCTTTGTGCCAGGCAGGTGACTCAACAGCCTCTGGAGAGCGAGCGAGGTCCTCCCACAGCGACTCCATGGCAGCGAGCTTCTCCTCAAGGGTCATCTCTTTTAAAGGCAAGTTTGTTGGCATGAGGGTATTATACCTCAGAGCTCGCCGGATTCAAATCGCTTTGGGTAAAGACATCCAAGGTCAGCCGTTGCTGTCAGCAATCGGTTAAAGCTATGGCTTAGGCCCGAAAAAGTAAGATGTCCGTACGCCGCAGAAGCGGTGCAACTAGCCGGTTAAAGTCCGGCGCGGGGAATTATCGGTTCACCCCGCTAGCGAAGATCCGGTTTTGAGAGGCGACTCTCAGGACTAAGTGGATCGAGAAAACTCTTTATGAAAGGAGGATCGCAAACCCACAGGCCGTACCAACAGGGAACCCATAGAGCCTCGTGAATACTAAGATAGAGAGTGCCGACCCTGTGGAGGGGAAGGCCGGCGCCATCGGCAGAGATAACCGATACACAGCAGATGGACTCTCCGGGGTCGTCGGGACGGCATGCGGGGAAAGCTGCATCGGGTAAAGTGGGAGATCTCGTTCGTCGTGGGTGATGGCCGCAACGGCTCGGGATAAGGGCAACCGAAGTCTGAGGCGGGC
>Ga0082335_1002078_pt1 | contig 38823 bp, 39 predicted proteins | sample Subgrocontami58m_FD_72375 | JGI IMG/M metagenome (GOLD analysis project Ga0082335, IMG submission 72375) | Subsurface groundwater microbial communities from S. Glens Falls, New York, USA - GMW37 contaminated, 5.8 m (SPADES assembly) (version 2) ...
TCAAGAGTTTATCACTTCCTAACAAAGAAGAACACATTTGGCCGCTTCACCTTATAAGAAATCTTCCCCGCGACAGCAGAATAATGATATCATGGGTGAGGATAGATAGAAACATTCCATCAATATTTCCTCAAGCAGGATTACTGACAGGATTAAAAAATATAAAAGGCGGAGGTGCATTAGAACTTCTTCCGTATGCAATCGGTCAACTTAACGGCTTAAGAGAAGATTTTAATGATCCGAATTCGAAATTCAAATACAATCCGTTAGAAGGAAGAGTTGGCGGAGGAATAAAATATTCACCGAGTCCGAATATTTCTTTGGAGGCCGTGATAAATCCCGATTTCAGTCAGATCGAATCCGATGCAGATCAAATTGATGTCAACACAACTTTTGCTCTTGACTACGAAGAGAAGCGTCCTTTCTTTTTAACAGGTAATGATCTAATCCATGCGCCTATGTATTACTCGCGTTCGATTAATAATCCCTTAGCTGCAGCTAGAGTTATAGGCAAAGCCGATAAACTTTCATTCTTGTACCTAACAGCTTATGATAGAAATACAGTCATTGTTGTTCCCGGTGAAGAGAGAAGCAATACTATATCTACAAATATGAATTCTTTGGCCAACATTGGAAAACTCCGTTATGATTTTGGCGATGAAATTTATATCGGAGCGTTATTGCAAGGCAGAAATTTGGAAGAAGCTCACAATTATGTTTTAGGAGTTGATTGGAATTATAAATTTTTAGAGAACTGGTATTTTGCCGGTGAAGGTTATTTTTCCCAAACAAAAGAATTGAGTAACACCAATCTTTTTGGAAATTCAAGAAAATTTGGGAATACAAATCATACAGCTGCTTTCGACGCTGAAAATTATACTGGAGATGCATTTCATTTAGAACTTTCACATAGTCAGCGATCTTATGAATTCGATCTTGAATTCACTTCTGTTTCACCAACTTACCAAGCATATAACGGGCTTATAACTCAAGTGAATTATAGAACAATAAATATGGGACATGAATTTAAATTTTACCCGGAAAATTCATTTATTGACAGCTGGAATTTTGAATTTGGCGGCGGTGCGAAATTCAACTATGATGGAATTAGAAAGGACTTCTATTTTGTCCCAAATTTAAATTTTCTTTTGAAAGGACAGACTGAATTAGGTTTATCGTATATGCTTGTTAACAACGAATGGTTCAATGGAGTATTTTTTGAAAATATAAATAGAATGGAATTCTATGCCAGTACTAGACCGATAAGCGAATTATCTTTTTATATTGACGGCAGCTTAGGTAGATTTATCTATAGAACTTCAAATCCTAAGATGGGCTACGGTCATAATATTTATACGGGATTTACATTTAAGCCGTCTTCTAAAATAAATATCTCTTTTGATTACTCACGCGCACGGCTTGCCGACAATATCACTAAAGAACTTTTTTACGATGGAAACATTTACAGACTAGTCGGTATCTACCAATTCACATCGGAAATGTTTGTACGACTAATTTCTCAATACAATTCTTTTGATAGATCGTTCAACGTATATCCGCTGTTTAGTTACAAACTAAATCCGTTCACTACTTTTTATATCGGTGCAATTGCAGATTACCTTGATTACAATGGTGAGATAGGAGTTAGAAATATTCAGCAGCAATATTTTTTGAAATTCCAATACCTCATTGGAATTTAGTGTAATCTCATAATTAAGATGATAGGGAAGAGTGATCACTTCCTCTTTATTCACTAGCATTAAAATAATACGCTACGCCAAGAGATAATTTGTTGCCGACTTTATATTCATAATCTTTTTTATCTTGATACACATTAACAACACCGCTGCTGATAAGAACATTTTCTCTGCTGTACGAACTAAAAATATATTGCCATTCAGCTTTTAAGCTGATATTGTTTGTAATAAAAAACTCTGATCCTAAACCTAACATCATAGCAAAAGAACTTCTGCTGAATTTTCCTCCGCTGCTATAATCACCTATATCATACCAATCGGCTTTTCCAATTGTTTTGATGTCGTATCCGCGGTTCTCTGCGTATGCAGTTGCTGCAGACATAAATGATTGCCATCCAATACCTAAACCGACAGTTCCATAAAATGACAGATCAAATTCTTCAAATGGAAATACTCCGAGACTACCGAATAAAAGTAAATTTGAATTTTTCTGTTCTGTTTGAGTGAAAGTTGTTGAAAAATTCTGCCAAGTAAGATTTGTACCGTTAAATAATTGTTCATCTAATACTTCTTTACTTTCCGGATGAGAGTTAAATGAATAATTTATTTCTACTGAAGCCATAAATACTTCCGCACGTATTTTATAACCGAGACCTCCGCCAAATCCTAAACCGCTTGACGTACCAAATTCTCCAGCATAGAAATAATTTGCTGCAGCCGGACCGGTTGCTTTGTATGAATAAAAGGAAACTGGAAAAGCTGTTCCGGAAAATATTGATGATTGACCGGTTATATAAAATCTGCTGTATGATTTTTCATCAAAATCATCTTGACCAAAAATTTGAACATTTAAAAATAGGATAAAGGTGAGTAGTGTGAGGCTTGAACAAAAATTTAACTTTCGGAAATTACTTGCCATATTTTCCTCCGGTAATATCTATTATTATTTATTCCTTTCTTTCGGGATGATTGATACAATACATCAAATAATATTACATTTTACGAGGTTTTAGAACAAATCAGAGTAATGACAATTACAGCTCCTAATAATAAAACGGAATAAAACATAATCATGAACCAATTAGCAAGTTCACTTTTTTTCTTAAAAGACTGTGGAATAAATAAATCATTATAATAATCACCGAAATTTTCTTTGTATTTATCTTTGCATTTTTCCAATCTCATTCGTGCTAATTTTATGGAACTATTTGTTTCACATAAAAGCCATGATGCTAAACCCATAGTAAGTAGTGTAAGAAGTATGGCAAAAATTGTAAACAAACAATATCTAGTATAATTGGTGGACATTACATTATTTAATTCTAATGAACGATAAGCAGAATATATTGCTGCATAAACAATTAAACCATAGTTCGTTATTTTCCATTGTTGATTTTTATAAAATCTTATATCCTCAATCACAGTATTAAATACAAGATTTACAAATTCAAGTTTTTGTGTATCCATTTTGTTCTCCATTCTAATTTATTTATTTGTAAATTCTATTCAGCTCACAGTAGCCTGTATGAAGAACTTTTTTAAGGTTATTTACTTTAACATTTCTAAAACAACATCCATAGAAACACAAACTGAATATCCGGAATTGCTAATACTAATATTAGAATACTGTTGAGTTGCATTTACCCATGTTTCAGTAAACGGAATGAATTCTGAAACTACTCCTATGACATTAAATTCGTATCCTAAACCTTTGAATATTGATTGAAGAACAGGACCTCCACTATTACCATAATAAACTGGGCAATCAAGAATTATTGTTTTTAAGTTATCATATTTGCCAGCAATGATACCTTTTCTTAAGAGAGGTTTGAAGTAGTCAAACTGTGGCGATTCTGGAATTCCTAGAGATGTAGGATAGCCAAAAATATAAATATCATTTGCAACTAATACTTCATCATACATTTTAATATCTCTTTCATTTACGCCAACAATTCCACTTTTAGAAGAAGATATAACCTTTACACTATCAAATAAATTTACTTGAAACTGAAGTGAATCAATAGCTAAAATAGTACCGATTTTAAGAATAGCAACATCATACTTTGGATTATATTTCAATAGATTATTTTCAAACATGTATTTTAGATTAATTTGAAAATGATTCTTAGTCTTATCTTGAAGGTTTTTTGAAGAAGAAAAGAAGTCGCCTTTATTTGAAAGTAATTTATTTTTATGATCGAACAGTACGTGTTTGCATGTTACAAGATAAGTACCACTCTTGGAATTAATGAAAAATCCTGTCCCAGAACTACCGTTGGTTAATAAAATGAAAACTGGAAATGCTAAATTATCATCAGGTATTGATCTCTGTGCATATATGATTTTAGTGGATATTAGGATCAATGTAATTAAGAAAATTATTTTTTTCATTTTTCATCCATTTAACTATAAATCTTGAGAATAGCGTATTGAATTATTAAACATAACAGTAGTTCCTCTTAACCCTGCTTTAAATTAGTATAAAGACCAAATTATTCAAACAATATTATTAAACTAAACTATTTCTTTATATTTGTTGTTAATAAGTTAAACTGTCTCAAAAGAGCATTTGTCATCACGATCCCGACAAGGTCGGGAGAAGTGATCTCAATTCTTAATTAAAAGTGTGAGATTGCTTCGTCGTTCTTCGACAGGCTCAGAACTTCTCGCAATGACATTTATATTTTTTTAGAAAGGGATCACTTGAACGATAAGAGAGTAATAGTTGCAATGAGCGGTGGTGTGGATTCATCTGTAGCGGCAGCATTGCTTCATAAACAAGGATACGAAGTAATCGGCATTACGATGAAGACATGGGGATTTATGGAAGTTGGTGGCGCGCCTAAACATGAATCCGGCTGTTGTTCTTTAGATGCAATATTTGATGCGAAAAACGTTGCAAACTCTTTCAACATCCCGCATTACACAGTTGACTTCACTAAAGCATTTGAAGAAACCGTAATAGAAAATTTTGTTGATGAATATCTAAACGGCAGAACTCCAAATCCTTGCGTTGTCTGCAATAGAAAAATAAAATGGGAAGAACTTCTTAAGAAAGCAGATTCTCTCGATGCAAAATATGTTGCTACCGGTCATTATGCAGTTGTAGAACACAATCCGGCTTTAAACAGATATTCATTAAAGTATTCGTTGGATCAGAAGAAGGATCAGACTTATGCGCTTTGGGGATTAACGCAGGAAAGTTTAAGCCGCACACTTTTTCCTCTTGGCGGTTACACAAAAGAAGAAGTACGCAAACTTGCGGAAGAATTCGGTTTGAAAACAGCAAAGAAACCTGATAGCCAGGAAATCTGCTTTGTAGCCGATGATAATTACGAAAGATTCCTCCGCGAAAGAATTCCGGAAATGATGGAAAAAGTTGAAGAAGGTGATATTGTCTATCACGGAGAGAAAGTAGGCAAGCACAGAGGAATTCCGTTCTATACAGTTGGGCAGAGAAAAGGTTTGGGTTCTTTCGGCAAACCGGTTTATGTAAAGAATATTGATCAAGATTCTAAAGTAGTTGAGCTTGGCGACAAAGAAGAACTGCTCGAAAGCGTCTGCGTTGCCGATGAGATCAATTATGTAAGCAAATCATCTTTGAAAAAAGGTGAAATTGTTTTCGGAAAGATCCGCTACAGTGATAGAGCAGCTGCCGCAGAAGTAATTTATGCTGATGAAAATCAAATTAAAATAAATTTTGCAGAACCAAAGAATGCAATTACTCCGGGTCAATCACTGGTTTTGTACGATGAACAGGGTTATGTTTTAGCCGGCGGGATAATTAGAAAGAATTAACATTCCTTTCATATAAACTTTTCATAACCACGACTTTTAAGTCGTGGTTAGAATAAAACATAAAACTCCAGGCTTTAGCCAAAAGATAAATTGTTCATTTCGGCTAAAGTCAATATTAATTGTGTTTATTAATCCACGAGCTGAAGCTCGTGGCTATTCAAAGGAATATTCTGTTGAACAAGATTTAATAAAAAACTTTCATTATTTGTATGTAATTACGATATTTGCAACGTGTTTTAAGGTGAAATATTAAACCAACAACATTAAATCGTTTTCTAATTGGAGGTAAGTCTTCGAACGGAAATTCGGAACAAATGGATCACTTAACGCTAAAGTTTTACTCCTCAATCAAAGCTATGAACCGCTGACTATCTGCAACGTAAAAAAAGCTGTTGTCCTTATCTTTCTCGGTAAAGCAGAACTTGTAGTTAATAACGAAAAAAAAAGCATTCATACAGTTTATAAAGCTTTCCCATGGCCAAGTATCATACGGCTTAACGATTATATAAAAGTACCTTACAAAAAAATTATTCTAACCAGAAGAAATATTTTAAAACGAGACGGACATAAATGCGCTTATTGCGGCAGAGCTGATCTTCCGCTGACACTTGATCATGTTGTTCCAAGATCGAAAGGTGGAGATGATACGTGGGAAAATCTAGTTGCAGCTTGTCTTCCATGCAATAACCGGAAAGGAGACCGCACTCCGGAAGAATCTCATTTAAAATTGAAAGTTAAACCTTATGCACCGAACCATATCATGTTTATTAGGAATAACGCCGGGCGTTTAGATGATTCTTGGAAACAGTACCTGTTCCAATCGTAAAATGAGCTAATTTTTCATTATAATTGCACATCTAATTAAATTTCAATAAAATCCTATTATGGCAAAGAAAAGAATTCTTAGCGGAATGCGTCCTACAGGCAAATTGCATTTAGGCAATTATGTCGGCGCTTTAGAAAATTGGATAAAACTTCAGGATGAATATGAGAATTATCATCTTGTTGCAGATTATCATGTTTTAACGACCGATCTATCAACCGAAGAGATCTACCAGAATACTCTTGAAATGGTAGCAGATTGGCTTGCAGCAGGCTTAGATCCGGAAAAGTCGCCAATGTTTAGGCAATCGCAGATTAAAGAGCATACAGAGTTATTCTTAATTTTTTCTATGCTGATCACAAAAGCGAGATTGGAACGTAATCCTACACTTAAAGAGCAGGTGCGCGATCTGAATATTGAGAATTTAGTTTACGGACATCTCGGTTATCCTGTACTTCAAGCTGCAGATATTTTATTATACAAAGGTGATGCTGTTCCGGTTGGTGAAGATCAGCTTCCGCATATTGAGATCACCAGAGAAATTGCAAGAAGATTTAATACTCAGTACGCTCCTAACGATGCGGTCTTTCCAGAACCGGAAGGAATGGTAACAAACTTTGCACGTCTGCCGGGTTTAGACGGACACAGAATGAGCAAATCACTTGGCAATGTAATTTTACTTTCCGATGATGCTGAAACTGTAAAACAAAAATTGCGTAAAGCAGTAACCGATCCTCAGAAATTACGAAAGAACGATCCCGGTAGACCGGAAGTATGTTTGGTATTTACTTATCACAATAAATTTAATCCGGGAGAAATTCCGGTAATTGAAAAAGATTGCAGAAGCGGTGTACTCGGCTGTGTTGATTGTAAATTAAATTGTGCTTCAAAAATTAATAACATGCTTGCGCCGATTTTGGAAAAAAGAAAAACTTACGAGAATAATATTAATCTTGTTAAGGATGTTTTAAGTGACGGTGAGAAAAAAGCAAAAGTAATTGCTCAGCAGACAATAAACGAAGTTCATCAAAAAATGAAAATGGGTTGATGTGTATAAAATAAGCTTACAAGATTTTGAAGGTCCGCTCGATCTGCTTCTTTTCTTTCTTCGAAGAGATGAATTGGATATTTATGATATTCCTATCTCGCGTATAACTCACGAGTTTATGGATTATCTTCATCTTCTTGAACAACTCGATCTTGAAGTTGCCGGCGATTTTATTTTGATGGCTGCAACTTTGATGCAGATTAAAGTTAGAATGCTGCTACCAAGAGAGATTGATGAGAAAGGGGAAGAAGTTGATCCTCGCGCTGAATTGGTTAAAGCTCTTCTTGAGTACAAACGTTACAAAGAAATGTCGGAAGAACTTTCTTATATGGAAGCGAACCAGAGAAAATATAATTACCGTAGTAATTTTGATGAAGATCCGAAACAAACGACTACAGATTACGGTGTTCTTCTTAAGAACATTACAATCTATGATTTGATCAAAGCATTCAAAAAAGTTTTACTTGAAAAACCGGCTGAACCGGTTCATCAAATTAAAAAGTGGAACATAACTATTGACGAGCAGATGGATTATATAACTGCAAAGCTCGGAGAAAAAAATCAAATTGATTTTCTCGACTTGATGGTGGAACTGCGCGAGAAAATTAAAATTGTTGTTACATTTATTGCGATTTTGGAAATGGTTAAAGCGGGGAAGATCGGTCTGCGCGCATCAAATAAACTAAACGATTTTATCATTTACGGATTAGCAAATGGATAATATTTACAACTCGGTTGTAGAAGCATTGATCTTTGCTTCGGATGATCCTTTAACTCCGGCAGAAATTATTAATGCCGTTAAGGAAATTGACGGACAAGATATTGAGATCACAGAAGATGATATAGAAAAAACTGTTGATGAGTTAAATGTAAAATACGATCAGAATGGAATTGCGTTCACAATTTTGAAAATCGCTCACGGATATATACACGCAACGAAACCTGATCACGCAAAGTATGTCGGGTATCTCTCAACCGAAAAAACAAAAAGAAGATTAAGTCCTGCATCTCTTGAAACGCTTGCGATGATTGCGTACAAACAACCGCTTACAAAACCGGAATTGGAATCAATACGAGGTGTGAATTCGGATTATACACTCAATACTTTGCTGGAAAAAAATCTTGTTACAATTGCCGGAAGAGCCGAGACTGTCGGCCGTCCGCTTCTGTATGTCACTACGGATGAATTTTTAAAATATTTCGGATTGAAGCAGATAAGCGATTTACCAAAACCGCGCGAGATAGAAGAAATAATGAAGGATGAAGATTTCATTGAACAAAAAAGAAGAATAATGATGAGCGGTTTGGAAGAAAAAGCAGAAGAAGAAGAAGAAGAATTGCAGTCTGAACTTGAGCGCGATAACGAAATAGAATCAGAATTAGAAGAAGATAATGAAAATACGATTGAATAGGTTTCTCTCCGAGTGCGGGATTGCATCAAGAAGAAAATCAGAAGAGTTCATTTTAGAAGGCAGAGTTCAGGTAAACGGAAAAACAATTATTGATCTTGCTTTCTTTCTCGATCCTGAGACTGATCAAATTGCTCTTGATGGCGAGAAGATAAAGCAGCAGAAGAAAGTTTATTTCCTTTTGAATAAACCAAAAGCATTTATCACATCAACGGAAGATGATAAAGGAAGAAAAACCGTTCTTGATCTTATAGATACAAATCAAAAAATATTTCCAGTTGGAAGATTGGATTACGACACAACTGGCGTTCTTCTTTTAACCAACGACGGTGATTTTACAAATTTTCTTACTCATCCAAGTAATCATGTACCACGGGAATACAAAGTAACTTTGAACAAACCGCTTTTGGAAGAAGATAAACTTAAACTGCTCAAAGGAATTACTCTTGATAGAAGAAGAAGCCGTTTTGAAGCAATTAAATTTGTATCACGAAACCGATATGACAAATTGGTTGTAACAACGGTTGAAGGAAGAAATCATTTTGTAAAAAATATGTTTCTAGCGCTCGGATATTTTGTAGATGATCTTGACCGGGAAAGTTTCGGCGGATTTACAGTAAAAGGAATTCCAAAAGGCGGTTATAGAAAATTATCCTATCAAGAAATAAAAAATATTTATGATAAATACGGTAATTAAAATATTTTTTGTTCTGCTCGTCTTTACATCAATTCTTTTTTCACAACAGAAAGATTCGTTGAGTGAAAAAAAGAGCGGGCAAAATTTAAATCCTCTTGTAGAATTACGCGACCAGCTTGATGATTATTTCAATGATAAAAATTTCAGCGATGCTGTCTGGGGCGTAATGATAAAATCGTTGAAGACGGGAGAAGTTATCTACAAAAGAAATGCTGATAAACTTTTCATTCCAGCTTCCAACATGAAATTGTTTACTGGTGCAGCGGCAATGATTCTACTCGGTTCAGATTTCACTTATGAAACAAATTTCTATGTTAACGGTGATATAGAAAAAGGCCTTCTTAAAGGAGATCTGATCATTCAAGGTTCCGGTGATCCAACAATATCAAACCGGTTTTATGAAGGTTCACATACAAAAATATTTGAAGATTGGGCTGACTCGCTTAAAGCAAGAGGCATCTGGGCAATAACAGGAAATATATATGGTGATGATTCTTACTTTGATAATATAGGGCTTGGAAAAGGTTGGACTTTAGATTATGAATCAAGCTGGTTCGAAGCTCCGAGCGGTGCGTTAAGTTATGACGATAACAGTATAGGAATAAAGATTGAACCAACTGAAATTAATCATCCGGCAAAAATTTCTATTATTCCGGAGACAAAATTTATTCAACTTGCGCCAAAAGTAATTACAGTTGATGAAAATTCGGAACAATCAGTTTCAATACAAAGATTGCGCGGGACAAATCTAATTAGTGTAACCGGCAATATTAAAAAAGATTCAAAACCGGTTAGCGAACATGTTTCCATAACTGATCCTACAATGTTCTTTCTAACTGTTCTTAAAGAAGTATTCGAACAAAAGGGAATTATTGTTAAAGGAAAAATTGGCGGAATTGACACTGCAGAAAAAAATATTCAGTCGGATGATCTTACTCCGATATTTACACACAGATCAGTCCCGTTAAAAATGATTCTTAAAGAATTAAATAAGAACAGTAATAATTTTTATGCAGAACAAATTCTCAAAACAATTGGACTCGAGATTTACAATTTCGGAACGATAGAAAACGGAGTTAAAGCTTGCAATGATTTTTTTAATACGATGGGAATTAATCCGGAAAGTATGGTAATGGCGGACGGTTCTGGTCTCTCCAGATTAAATTTGGTGACGCCAAGACAGATTGTAAATCTTTTATCGTACATGAGTAAGAGCGATGAGTTTTCAAAATTTTATGAATCATTACCGATAGCCGGTGTGGACGGAACATTAATTGACCGAATGAAAAGAACTTCTGCAGAAAACAATGTTAGAGCAAAAGCCGGATACAACAATAATGTTTCCGCACTTTCTGGATATTTAAAGACAGTTTCCGGTGAGCAGTTGGTTTTTTCTATTCTTGTAAATAATTATTTAGTTCCGCCGGCTCTAGCAAATTATATAGAGGATAATGTTTGTCACCGTCTTGTAAATTTTGTTAGAAATTAATTTTATATATAAAAAAGAATTTTTGGAGGAATATTGGAACCAGTAAATCAAGATTTAGATTTTAATGCGCTCATTCAAAGAAGGCATGACGAATTAAGAGAACTGATTGCAAAAGGAATTCAACCGTTTGCTTACAGTTTTGATGTTGATAATTATTCTGAAAATATCAGAAATAATTTTGAAAAATATGAGAACAAAGATGTAAAAATTGCCGGAAGAATTATGGCTATACGTAGAATGGGTAAAGCATCTTTTGCTCACATTCAGGATAAAGACGGTAAAATTCAAATCTATTTAAAGAAAGATGATGTTGGAGAATCTTACGAAGTATTTAAGCTTCTTGATATTGGCGACATCGTTGGCGTAGAAGGATTTGTTTTTAAAACAAAAACTGGTGAAATCTCGGTTCATTCAAAATCATTTACACTTTTGTCTAAATCAATGAGACCGATTCCAATTCCGAAAGAGACTACTGATGAAAACGGAAATAAAGTTGTGCATGATCAATTTGCCGATAAAGAAATGCGTTACCGCCAGCGTTATCTAGATTTAATTTTAAATCCGGAAGTTAAAGCTGTTTTTAAAACAAGATCTAAAGTTGTAACTGAGATTAGAAAATATTTAGATGAAAACGGATTAGTTGAAGTTGAAACACCGATTCTGCAGCCGTTATACGGTGGCGCAACCGCTCGTCCATTTTCTACTCATCACAATGCTCTTGATATAGACCTCTTCTTGCGAATTGCAGATGAGCTCTATTTGAAGCGCTTGATTGTTGGTGGATTTGACGGAGTTTATGAGATATCTAAAGACTTCCGCAATGAAGGAATGGATAAAACACATAATCCGGAATTTACTATGCTAGAACTTTACGTTGCATACAAAGACTATTTCTGGATGATGTCGTTTGTAGAAAATATGGTTGCCAATATTGCAAAAAATGTTTTCGACACAACAGAATTTAACATTGAAGGAAATAAGATCAATTTCAATCCGCCGTGGAAAAGAATTTCTATGGTTGATGAATTGAAAGAAAAAGTTGGTATAGATGTTCTATTGGCATCGAATGAAGAGTTGATAAAATTATTGAAGACAAAAAATGTAGATATGGAAGGCGGAGAGAGTAAAGGTAAATTAATTGATCTACTTTTCGAAGTAACAATTCAACCAACATTGATTCAGCCAACTTTTGTTACGGATTACCCTATAGAACTTTCACCACTTGCTAAAAAGCATAGATCAAGAAAAGGACTTGTTGAAAGATTTGAAGGATTTGTTTTAGGACGTGAAATTTGTAATGCATTCAGCGAACTGAATGATCCGATTGATCAGCGAAGCAGATTTGAAGATCAAGCAATAATGAAAGAAGCAGGTGATGAAGAAGCTCATCAGATTGATGAAGATTTTGTGCGTGCTCTGGAATATGCAATGCCGCCGACAGCGGGACTTGGAGTCGGGATTGACAGATTAATTATGCTGTTAACCAATCAGCCGTCAATCCGCGATGTAATTTTATTTCCACAAATGCGTCCTCAAAAGTAAAGGATATAATGAAAAATATTAGCAGACATCTTCCGTATATAATCTTTGCGTTGCTTTTAGGATTGTTAATAGGCCTGAAGATAAATGATGTAGTATCATTTTCAGAAAAATCTAAACAGCTAAAAAAGATCGGTGATATAATGGAATACACCGAAGATTATTATGTGGATAAAGTTGATGAACAAAAATTAACTGAAGATGCCATAAAAGGAATGTTCAGCAGTTTAGATCCGCACACGGTTTATATCTCTGCAAAAGATCAAACAGCCGAAGAAGAATCTTTCAGAGGAAATTTTGAAGGAATTGGTGTTGAGTTTCAAATTATTAATGATACGATTACAGTTGTATCGCCAATTACGGGCGGACCAAGTGAAATGGTAGGGATTATTTCGGGTGATCGTATCGTTAAGATAGATGGTAAGAATAGCACGGGTTGGAAAAATGAAGACGTAATAAAAAAATTGCGCGGCAATAAAGGAACAAATGTTGATCTTACTATTTTCAGACCAAATTCGAAATCATTAACAACATTTAAAGTTACGCGTGATAAAATAAATTTATTTTCTGTTGATGCTTCACTAATGTATGACAACAAAACCGGTTATATAAATCTCACTCGTTTTTCAGAAACAACAACTGAAGAAATGGTAATTGCACTTAAGGATCTTGCATCTAAGGGAATGAAAAGATTAGTGCTTGATCTAAGAAATAATCCCGGCGGATATGAAAGACAAGCATCTAATATAGCTGATCTATTTATAGACGGCGATAAAATGATTGTGTATAATAAAGGTAGATTAAAAGAATCGAGTGAAGAGTATCATGCCGGTAAAACTTATCCATACGAAAAAATTCCGTTAATCATTTTAGTAAATCGCGGTTCCGCATCAGCAAGTGAAATTGTTTCCGGTGCTATACAGGATTGGGATAGAGGTCTAATTGTTGGTGAAACAACTTTTGGAAAAGGTCTTGTGCAAACTCCAATACAATTAAAGGACGGTTCAGCTGTTAGAATAACAATTGCAAAATATTTTACACCTTCGGGAAGACAAATTCAGAGAAATTATAAGGACAAGAATAAATATTATGAAGAGGTTATGGACAGACAAGAGACCGAAGGAGATAATGTTGATCACAAAACTGAAAAAGATTCCACCAAACCAAAATTTAAGACTAAGAATGGACGTATTGTATATGGCGGCGGAGGAATTACACCCGATTATATTGTAGAGACTGGTAAAGTTTCTAATTATTCATTAGAGTTAAGAAAAAATAATGTTTATTATCAATTTGTAAGAAATATTCTTGATAAAGACGGTTCTGCACTTAGAGAAAAATATTCAAACAATCTTCAAAAGTTTGCAAATGATTTTCAGATCAGCAATGAACAAATGCAAAGTTTTGTTAAATATGCTAAATCATTGAAAGTAAAATATGATGCAAAAGGTTATGAAGCGGATAAAGAAAGTATTCGACAAAGATTAAAAGCATTTATTGCACGCGATCTTTATAAGAATAACGGTTGGTATTTAACTTTGTTAAAATCTGATCATCAATTTCAAAAAGCAGCATCATTATTCGGGGAAGCTGAAAAACTAGCCGGTTTTTCAAAATAGTATTTATAAGGTGAGACAATAGAACTTGAAGAATTTATCTATATACGATGAGAAGGGAATTAAAACACAAAAAAAATTGTTGCATAAGATTGTAACATTGATTTGTAGTGAACTAGAATTAAATATTTTATCATTGGAATTTAATTTTGTTTTGTCTGAAACGATGCTGAAAATAAATAAGAAATATTTGAAACATAATTACAGCACTGACATAATCACCTTTGATTATTCAAATGAAAGAAATAATTTAGACGGCGAAATATTTATCTCTATTGATGATGCATTGCAAAACAGTAAAAAGTATCGCGTAACACTTAATAATGAGATACTAAGATTAGTGACTCACGGAATTTTACACATGAGTGGATATAATGATAAAACCACAGCAAAGAAAAAAAAGATGAAAATCGTTGAAGATATGATTGTGCAGAAACTTCAGAAACATTCTAAAGGATTGGTTACAAAAGTATGACCGCAAAAATTGTTGAAGTATTAGCAAAAATATTAGAAGGATTGAGTAATAATTCTTCTATGGAAGAAATAAATACTAAACTGATGAAGAATAAACATTTCGATAAGAAAACGTTAGGAATAGCATTTAGTTTAGTCTATGATAAAATATTAGCACGAAAGGCTGTAGAGATTAATAAAGAAAATATTAATAATAAAAGTATTCGCTTATTGTCTGAATTTGAAAAAGAAGTATTAGGCGTTGAGAATTACAACTATGTAATGCATTTATTAAATGTAGGTCTATTAGATGCTGAGAGTATGGAACTGATTTTAGATCAGATAACTATGTTTCCGGAGAATAGAGTATCCAGAAGAGAAATCAACTGGATAATTCTTTTATCTTTGGTTGAATATGAATCCGGTATATTACCGGGAAGCAGATTAACATTGTACTCTTCAGATACAGTCAATTAAAAGGTATTCATAATGAGTAAAGATCTTATACTGGTAGAATCGCCTTCAAAAGCTAAAACTATAAATAAGTACGTTGGTAAAAGTTATATTGTTGAAGCTACTGTTGGTCATATCAGGAATTTGCCAAAAACAAAACTTGGAATAGATCTTGAAAACGGATTTGAACCAAAGTTGGTAAATATCCGCGGTAAAGGTGATGTGATTAAGAAGATTAAATCTCTGGCGGGAAAATCAAAAAAGATTTATATAGCAACCGATCCGGACCGTGAAGGCGAAGCTATTGCGCAAGATATTGTTGATATTTTAACCGATGCTCAGAAAGAAAAAATTGAACGAGTTATGTTCAATGAGATTACAAAGAAAGCTGTTAATGAAGCATTGAATCATACAATTAAAATTGATGATCATCTTGTTACTTCACAAAGAGCCCGACGTGTAATGGATAGAATTATAGGTTATCAAGTTAGTCCATTTTTATGGCGTGCAGTTATAGAGGCATACGGAAGTTCACTCTCTGCAGGACGGGTGCAATCAGTTGCTTTGAGATTAATCTGTGAACGCGAAGAAGAAATTGAGAAATTTATTGCAACAGAATATTGGTCTATAGTTGCAATATTTAAAACTGAAAAAGGCGAAGAAATAAAAGCAAAGTTGTATGAGGTAAATGGAAAGCAAATTAAAGTTCCGCCAAAACCTCAAATGACTGAGAATGATTGGGAAGAGTTCTTAAAAACAAACTTTGCAATTTCAGGAGCCGAATTAGCAAATAAAATTGCCGAAACTCTTAGATTAAAAAATAATTATGCTATAAGTGATCTAAATAAAAAAGAAAGCAAAAGAAATCCTTATTCACCTTTTATTACAAGCAGTCTACAGGTAGAGTCTTCACGAAAGCTTCGTTACCGCCCTCGTAGGACAATGATGTTGGCTCAGCAGCTTTATGAAGGAGTTGATCTTGGCAGTGAAGGAACAACAGGATTAATTACTTATATGAGAACTGATTCGATGAGATTAAGTGAAGATGTTGTATCGGAAGCGCGGAATTTTATTTTAGAAAAGTATGGTCAAAATTATTTGCCTGAAAAAGCAAAGAATTATGAATCAAAAAATAAAAAGAATGTTCAAGATGCACATGAAGCTATAAGACCTACATCACTAAAGTACACACCAGAATTTGTAAAAGAATATTTAGATGAAGCGCAGTTCAAACTATACGAACTAATTTGGAAAAGATTCATTGCGTGTCAGATGGAATCAGCTCGATTGGAAACTACAACAGTTAGTATTTCTGCTGATGAATACGTTTTCAGAAGTTCTGGTACAACAATTCTGTTTGATGGATTCTTAACTCTTTATGATGAAGATTTGGAAGACAGCACAGAGCAGAATGGAAACAGTGGATTAATCCCAGCAGGATTAGAATTAAATCAGAAGATGAAATTAGAAGAGTTAACGCCTAATCAACATTTTACCAAACCGCCACCAAGATATACTGAAAGTTCTCTGATCAAAGAATTGGAAAATAACGGAATAGGACGTCCTAGCACTTATGCAATGATTATGGGAACTATTATAGATAGAAAGTATGTTGAGCAAATTGACCGTAAATTAACTCCTACTGAACTTGGCAGAAAAGTAAATACAATTTTAGTAAAGAATTTTGGTAATATTTTTAATGTGAACTTTACTGCTCAAATGGAAGGCGAACTTGATCTAATTGCAGATGGCGAAATTGGTTACTTAAAAGTATTAAATGATTTCTATGAACCGTTTTCTAAAACTCTCGTTGAAGTTGAAGCAAATCTTGAAAAAATAAAATGTGATAAATGCGGTTCGGATATGGATATAAAAATGGGCCGCTTTGGAAAGTTTTTAGCATGCACAAATTATCCTGAATGTAAAAATATTAAGTCGCTTAAAGATTTTGCACCAAACGGAGGTGCACCAGAAGAGACTGGTGAAATTTGTCCTAAGTGCGGATCAAAAACAGTTTTTAGAGAAGGGAAGTTTGGAAGATTTATCGGATGTGAAAAATATCCCGATTGTGATTTCACAAAAGTTGTTACTCTTGGCTTAAAGTGCCCTAAATGCAGCGATGGGGAAGTAATAACAAGAAGAACAAAACGCGGGAAAATATTTTACGGATGTAACAAATATCCGGATTGTGATTTCGCAAGTTGGACAATGCCGAAAGCAAAAGAAGAGGAAGAACCAGCAGAGACTTCGGAAGAAGAGTATTAAAGTATTTTTTAATTTACTCGGTAGTTAAATGAAGCAACTCACGATTAAAGAAATTCTGTCCCAAATGCTTTCCGAACTTTCAGGTGTTAGCCGGGCATCTCAAAATACAATTGATGCTTATACACGAGATCTAAATGAGTTTATAAATTTCTGTAATGAAAAAGAGTTATCATCATTTAATAGAATTACTGAGAAGACAATCCGGCATTTTGTAATAAATCTAAGTGAAAAAGGTGTTACAAAAAGTACGATATCCAGAAAACTATCCGCTTTAAGAAGATTATTTAATTTTGCTTTAAGAAATGATCTGATTGAAAAAAATCCTATATCAAAGATCCCAAATCCAAAAGTAAAACGAAAATTACCTGAAATAATTAATCTTGATTCTTTTTTAGAAATTTATAGATTACTGGATGAAAAGGGGGACGAAACATCAATTAAGATAAAAGCAATACTTGAATTACTATATGGCTGTGCATTTCGTGTTTCTGAATTGTGTTCTCTCAATTATGCAGATATTGATTTTCATAGTATGAGTGTAAGAGTGTTGGGTAAAGGATCGAAAGTTAGAATAGTTCCTTTAGGATCAAAATCTGCTGTTGTACTAAAAGAGTATTTTAAAAGTACTTCATTTTCAAATGGATCAGAACCATTATTTAAAAATGAATCCGGAGAAAGAATTTCCCGTCACTCTGTTTATAATATAGTTAAACATTATTTGTCGCTTGTAACTGATATAGATAAAAAAAGTCCGCACATACTTAGACATAGTGCAGCAACACATATGCTCGATAGGGAAGCTGATATTATGGCAGTAAAAGAAATCTTAGGTCATGAAAACCTTTCGACAACTCAAATTTATACGCATGTTAGTATTGAGAGATTAAAAAAGTCTTACAAAAAAGCACATCCAAAATCTTAAAGGAGACGCTATGAACATTCGAATTACATCCCGCAAGTTTAAGGCAAAAGATTCATTAAAGAATTTTATCCGTGATGAAGTAAAATCCTTAGAAAAATTTAATGATCAGATTTTAGATGTAAAAGTTGTCTTGAGTTTTACACATTTGAAGGACAGTATTAAAACGTCAGAAATTTCCCTTCGAATTCCTGGAAAGACTATTACAGTATCAACCGAAAGCGATGAATTTGAAAAATCAGTTCCTTTAGCGACAGAAAAAATTAGAAAGCAGTTAAGGAAAATTAAAACAAAGCGCTTAGCAAGGCCTACAAATGAAAGTTGATGAAAAAAATATTTCTAAAGCAGAAAATATCACTGTAGAATATTTCTACAACAACACAAAAAATAGGTTTAAAGTAAAACTTTTGAACGAGCAGGTTGGTTTTGAAAAACTTATTAAAGAACCCAACTTGCATAGACCAGGACTTCCACTAGCAGGATTTCTCGAACTATTTTCGCATAACCGTATTCAAGTTTTTGGTAATACTGAAATGCGATATTTAAAAAATCTTACTGAAGCTGAAAGAATGAAATCATTAGAAAGATTTTTTAAATACAATATTCCTTGTTTGATAATTACTAATGATAACTCACCAACTCCTGAAATGGTTTTATTAGCAAATAAATATAAGACTCCAATTTTTGGTTCTGATTACACAACAACAAAATTGATGTACTTGATTACTGACTTTCTTGATGATCAGTTCGCACCGCGTTTGTCTATTCATGGATCGTTTGTAGATGTCTATGGTGTAGGTATGTTATTTATGGGTAACTCTGGGATTGGTAAAAGTGAAGTAGCTTTAGATCTGGTTGAAAGGGGGCATAGATTAGTTGCTGATGATCTTGTAATACTCACAAAAAAGGGTGAAGGAATTCTCATGGGTTCGGGTACGGATCTAGTAAAACATTTTATGGAATTACGCGGTATAGGAATAATAGATATAAGAAGTATGTTTGGAGTTAGAGCAATAAGATTTCAAAAAAGGTTAGAGGTTATAATTGAATTAGAATTATGGGATGAGAAAGCTGAATATACTAGAACCGGTTTGGACGACTCTTATACAACATTAATGGATATAGAAATACCTTACGTAAAATTGCCAATTATACCCGGTAAAAATATTACTGTAATTTCTGAAATAATTGCGCTCAATTATCTACTTAAACATTATGGTTATGATGCAGCTAAGGTTTTAACAGATAGAATTACAAAAAAAATTCAGTTAAAAAATGAAGAAATGAATCGATCTATTGATTATTTTGAGCATGATTTTGAATAATATTGTTCAGGTTTTTATTCTTGACTACAGAGAGATCATTTATTATCTTCGCACCCTAATTTGATATGAAAAAATTTTACTACTTTTCAAAGACTAAGCTGAAATTCGTGGAAATACGAAGTTTCTATAAGAAATTTGTATTTCTCGTCTTATTTTTCTCCGTATTGGTGTCTTTCTTTATGTTTGGCACGTTTATGGTTTTCAATGAATTTATAAATCCCGATTCCGAAGTTAAAACATTAAAAAAGAATAACGCACTTCTTAAAGAAAAATTTGATAAACTTTTAGTCGATTACAAACAATTAGATGAAAGAATAACTGCAATCTCAAATCAGAGTCATGATTTAAGATTAAAAGCAAATCTAGAACCTCTTCAAGCCGATCAAAATCTCTATGGTATTGGCGGAAGTGTTTTTGAGCCGATCAAAACTTCGAGTGTAAGTAAAATTGATAATTATTTGGAAGACGTTGATGCTTTTGTAAATAAAATATCACTTAAAGTTAAACTAGAGAAAAACAATTACGAAGAAATAGAAAAAACATTAAAAGAAAATGAAGCGATGTATGATGCACTTCCTGCGATAAGACCATGCGCAGGTACACAGGCTGATGATTTTGGTATGAGATTTCATCCTATTCTTAAGATTATGAGGATGCATAATGGTATTGATTTTATTACCGATATTGGGACGAAAGTATATTGCCCAGGTGGCGGTACTGTTAATTTTGTTGGATGGAGAAGCGGTTATGGACTTACATTAGAAATTGATCATGGTTATGGTTATACAACTATATATGCTCATTTAGATGGAATACATGTTAAGCAAGGACAAAAAGTTAAGAGAGGAGATTTGGTTGCCATCTCTGGAAATTCTGGGAAACTATCTACAGGTCCCCACCTTCATTACGAAGTTAGACACAACGGTATCGCATTAGATCCACGAAATTTTATTTATGATGATGTAAATATTTTTGAAGTTGTCAAAAAATAATAAACCATTTCAGGAGAATTGACAATGATTTGGACCGTCGAATTAGCATCTTATCTAGATGACGCTCCGTGGCCGGCTACTAAGGAAGAATTAATAGATTATGCAGAAAGAATTGGAGCTCCACTTGAAGTAGTTGAAAATTTACTGGAGTTAGAAGATTCTGATGAACCTTATGAGACAATAGAAGATATTTGGCCAGATTACCCAAGTGATGAAGATTTCTTTTATAGTGATGATGACGAATTTAAATCGTAATAATTAGATAAGTCATGAAACAATTGTGGGATAAAATACCAGGACAGATAAGAGCTAAAGAAATTTTAGCAAAAATTTGTGAATCAAGGCGTGTACCACACGCCTTTCTTTTTTGTGGAGATGATGGTGTAGGAAAGTTTTTTACTGCAATCCAATTTGCATGTATTCTAAATAAAAAATCAAATCAAGCTCAGTCAGATTATATTTTTCATAAAATCTCTACATTACAAGAACCTTACTTGAAATTAATAATACCACTTCCTAGAGGAAAAGGAGAAACAGGTGATGATAATGCAACTGAAAAATTATCTAAAGAAGTATTACTCAATATAGCAGAAGAAATCGGAAAGAAAAGCAATAATCCTTATCATAAAATATCTATTGAAGATGCGAACAATATTAAGATCAATAGTATCAGAGAGATAACGAAATTCGTAAACACAACAACAGATGAACTTGGATATAGGTTAGTAATTATTGATGATGCACATTTAATGAACGATCAAGCACAAAATGCATTATTAAAAAATTTAGAAGAACCGCCTGAAGGAATAATCTTTATTCTTTTAACCACAAATAAAAATAAACTTTTACAAACAATTCAATCACGTTGCTGGCAAATCAATTTCGAACCGCTTTCGAGCGAGTTAATTAAAAAAATACTTATAAAATATTTTTTAATAGAACAAGAAATAGCATCGAATATATCAATCTTTTCTGATGGTTCAGTTAATTCATCTCTAAACTTACTGAATACAGATTTTAATGTTATGCTGGAAAAGACTATATCTTTTTTGAGATTTTCACTTGGGAGAAAATACAACCTAGCATATAAAGAACTAAATAATTTCTTAAAACAAAATCAAAATGGTTCAATAAAACAGATAACAGGACTAATCAAAATATGGTTAAATGATGTAATGCGTAACAGATATTCTTCGTTACAATACTTTTATGAGAATTACAAGGAGACACTTGAAAAATTTAATGAACGGTTCAATAAGACAAAAATTCTAAAAATATTTAATTCAATTGATAAATTGGAAGAATGTGAAGATAAAAACATCAACTTGAATGTAGTATGTCTTAATCTTATATTTGAAATAGCTTCTATTTCAATTAGGAACTAAATTTTGTTTCATATAGATTCAAAATACCCACAAACAGCTGTATTATTTACAGATGAAAGCCATCAGAATTCTTTTCATAATTCTCTTATTGAATCAATAGTCATTAATAATATTTATAATAAACATATAAATGTAAGCTCATGTTTTGCTTGCGGGGTATGTTACAATGATAAATTTGTAATTGATTATAGGAACATTGTCGAGGTTTCTTGTAATGGATTACTCAATAATGGTTTTGTTGAAATTCCATCTAATTTAGAAATGAATATTTATCCTGAAGACTTTATCATCGTCCAAAATAATGATTCAGTAGAGATTGCTCAGGTGAAATTAATTGGTGAAATGGTAAAACTAAAAAGGCATTATCTTGGATTATTTGAAGATTCTTTACCAAGCTTGGTTAGAAAAGCATCAGTGGAGGATTTAGAAAGAGTCAGAAAAAATATTCAAGATGAAGAACGTGCTGGCCCATTTTTCCGCAGATCAATAGAAAAATTTAATCTCAATATGAAATTAGTTAGTATTCATTATCAATTTGATCGTAAGAAACTCTTCTTTTTCTATACTTCTGATGGAAGAGTTGATTTTAGAGAATTAGCAAAAGAATTAGCCTCTGAATTCAAAACAAGAATTGAATTAAGGCAGATTGGTGTTAGAGATGAAGCTAAAAAGGTTGGTGGGGTAGGGACATGTGGGAGAGAATATTGCTGTATTTCTTTTTTATCTAGTTTTAAGAGAATATCTACACAGTTAGCCAATGAACAAAACCTTCTTTCAAGCATGGGAAAATTAAGTGGTCCATGCGGCAAGTTAAAATGTTGTCTTTCATTTGAAGTTGAGTCATAAAAGAATATTTCTGAAATAGTCTTATTAAGAAAAATAATATATAAGGTGAAGAATGAGTCTAATTAATAAGATTGCTGTTGTCGGAGCAGGCACTATGGGCTGTGGCATAGCTCATGTTTTTTCTCAATATGGATTTAAGGTATATTTGATTGACTCGGAGCAAGTTTTTGTTGATCGAGGATTAGGTACGATTAACAATAATATGGATAGGCAGATTAAAAAAGGCTTAATAACATCCGAACAAAAAAGTACTTTTATAAATAACATTGTTTCCTTGATCGGACATAAAAATATTCACGAAGATACTGATTTAGTTATAGAGGCAATATATGAGAATAAAGATGTTAAATTATCTTTATTAAAAGATTTAGATAGTATAGTTAATAGCAATTGTATCATAACTTCAAACACATCATCAATTTCTATTACTGAGTTAGGTAAAAGTATTCGTAGTGATAGATTTTTAGGAATGCATTTCATGAACCCAGTTCCAATTATGCAATTAGTTGAACTGATTAGAGGATATTCAACTACTGATGAAACTTTTAAAACTATATATGAGTTAGCTTTAAAAATTGAGAAAAAACCAGTAGAAGTTTTTGATTATCCTGGTTTTGTTTCTAACCGAATATTAATGCCTATGATAAATGAGGCAATTTTTGCACTGTATGAAGGCGTTGCCAAAGCCGAGGACATTGATACTGTAATGAAATTAGGAATGAATCATCCAATGGGCCCATTAACTTTGGCTGACTTCATTGGGTTAGATGTTTGTTTAAATATAATGGAAGTATTATATGAAGGATTTAACGATTCCAAATATAGGCCTTGTCCACTACTTAAAAAGATGGTAAATGCTGGAAAATTAGGTAGAAAAACAAAAATAGGATTCTTTGCATATTAACATATGCATAATGTATATTATGTAAACTATATAAATTTTAATTAATGATTGCATCTATAAAAATGGCAGTGTTAAATTCTTGAAGGTCATCTATTGACTCACCTATCCCTAAATATTTGACTGGAATATTTTTATCTAAGCTTATCTGTAAAATTGCTCCTCCTTTAGCAGTACCATCCAACTTTGTTAGTATCAATCCTGTAATCTTTGTACTTTTATTAAAAGCATCTACTTGAGAAATAACATTCTGACCGGAATTAGAATCAAGAATTAATAACACTTCGTTGGGGGCATAGTATAATAATTTGTTGGTAACTTTTAGGATTTTGGCAAGTTCATCCATTAAATCAGAATTATTGTGAAGTCTGCCTGCGGTATCAATTAATACAATGTCGTAACCCTTACTTATTGCAATATTTAATGTATCATAAACAACTGAGGAGGGATCGTTTGAATTAACTTCAACTAGTTCAACCCCTACTCGATCGGACCACATCTTTAGTTGATCATTAGCAGCTACTCTGAAAGTATCAGCGGAAGCAATAATAACCTTCTTCCCTTCTAATTTATATTTATTTGCAAGTTTAGCGAGTGTTGTAGTTTTTCCTGACCCATTAACACCAACAATCATTATAACATAAGGTTTGAATTTTTCTGTTTCTAAGTGATTGTTATAATTTACTTCTTTATCAAAAATACTAAGTAGTTCTTCTCGCATAATATTTTTAATATTTTCTAAAGATCTATCGTTTATGTTCAATAATGAAGAGCGTGTTCTACTAATTATTCTCTCAGTTAGTTCACTCCCCAGATCACTGCTCAGTAAAATTGCTTCTAATTCGTTAATTATTTCTTCATCAAGAATTGCTTTTTGTGATATTACTTCTGTAATCTTATTAAAAAGATTATTTCGAGTTTTCGATAATCCTTCTTTTAATTTATTAAGTAATAGGTTTTGAAATATTTTCATTATGATTCCACTTTATCATGTCAATTGCTCTTATTATATATCCGATGAATGAAGCTACACATAAAGAGCAACTCGTAATTAAAATTAGTTTGTAAAAAACTTCAGAGTGATTAATTCGAAATAATGTTATTATAATAAATAAACCGATAGAAAATACAGTCAATTTGCCAAGTAAATTTGACGGCAATACTTTTCCCATTTTTTGAGTAATAATTATACCACCGATAAATATTAATAAATCTCTTATTAAAACTATCCAGAAAAAAAATGTTGGTATTTCATTTAACAAATAAAGATTAATCACGATCAATGCAACAAGAATTTTATCTGCAAGTGGATCAATTATTTTTCCAAACTCTGATATTGAATTTGTTTTTCTTGCTACAAAACCGTCTAATAAATCAGAAAAAAAAGCAACAAAAATCAAAATCAAAATATAAGTCCGGATATTCTCGATCGAATTGTAATTATTAAATAAAATGAGAAAAGGAATAAATAATAGAAGTCTAAAAGAACTTATTAAGTTTGGCAGCAATACTATTTCTTTGAAATTGATTTTCATAATATTAGTCTTCATAAACATCTTTTGTAATACCCATCTCTACTTCAAGTGGGTATTTCCCAGAAAAACAAGCTGTACAAAAATCATCCGGTGAATGGTCAATCATTGCCTCGAGTAATTCTTCTATTGTTAAATATTCAAGACTATCCACTTCTAGATATTTTCTTATCTCTTCAATGTTACTTTTAAATTTGTTCGCTATCAATTCATCTCTAGATGGGAAATCCATTCCATAGTAACATGGACTTATAATGGGTGGTGAGGAAATTCTCAAGTGTATTTCTTTTGGATTAGCTTCTCTTAGTAATTTTACTAATTGCTTTGATGTTGTCCCGCGTACAATTGAATCATCAATTAGTACCACGGTCTTATTTTCAAGAACACCCTTAACGGTATTAAATTTAATCTTGACACCTATTTCTCTCGCCTTTTGGCCAGGAAGAATAAATGTCCTACCAATATAATGGCTTCTTATCAAACCAATTTCTAATCGTGAATTAATTCCTTGCTTAGCTAACTGTGTTTGAAATCCTATCGCTGCTGTATTCGAACTATCCGGAACACTAATGACAATTATCTTATCACCATCTTTGTCTGTTACAGGATGTTTTTGAGCAAGTACCTTCCCCAATTTCCTTCTCATCTTATCTACATTAGAACCAAATACTCTACTGTCAGGTCGTGAAAAATAAATATACTCAAAGATGCAATGTTTTGGTTGAACACGGCTCTCAAAAATATATTGTGAACAATACTCCCCAACTTTATGAGATGCTTGATCAATTATGATCAATTCACCTGGTTCAACATCTCTAATAAATGCAGCTGAATTAATATCTAGTGCACATGTTTCAGAAGTAATAATGAAAGAACCATTTAATTTCCCGATACTTAATGGCCTGAAACCGTTAGGGTCTCTTGCGCCAATTAATTTATCATTAGTTAGAATGACAATACTATAGGCTCCTTTAACTTTTTGTAAAGCCTCTTTGATCTGATCTATTGGATTTTCTAATTTACTTCGTGCAATTAAATGTAATATTACTTCAGTATCACTTGTAGTTTGGAAAATTGCACCATCATTAACAAGTTCTTCTCGAAGTGATTTAGCATTAGTTAAATTTCCATTATGGGCTATTGCTATATTTCCTAATCGGTAATTAACAGTGAACGGTTGAATATTCTTTGAAGAATCAGAAGCTCCGGTAGTAGAGTACCTATTATGACCAATAGCTGCAGTTCCGGAAAGAAGATTATCAAATATCTTTTCATCATTAAAAATTTCAGAAACTAAACCTAAACTTTTATGAATATTAAATATCGGTTTACCGTATTCATTTTTTGATAACGTTACAATACCTGCAGCTTCTTGTCCCCTATGCTGTAATGCTAACAAACCGTAATAAGTTGTAATAGCAGCATCTTTCCCACCAAAAAATCCGAATACTCCGCAATTACATCTTGGTTTATCTATTGTAAGATCGATCATCATGGTCCCAGAATTCAAGTTACTATGAAAAAGGCACATACCTTATGTGCCTTGTAGATGGTCGGAACGGCGGGATTTGAACCCGCGACCCCTTGAACCCCATTCAAGTGCGCTACCGGGCTGCGCTACGTTCCGGATTTACATTGCAGCCTGTAAATATTGTAAAAAGTTTTTAAGCTCCTCTAAATCTTTTTTCAAAGGACGCGGTGAAATAATTTTTTGTTTATTTGATTCACTCTCAGGCTGTGTGTTTTGCAAATTAGGTTCCAAAACAAGATCACTTAAAATCTTTTTTGCACCTTCAATAGTATATTTTTCCTCACGTAATAATCTTTTAATCTGAAGAATTAGTTTAATATCCTTGTTCGTATAGATTCTATTTCCGGCTCTATTTTTCCCAGGTTTTAATTGTTCAAATTCAGTCTCCCAATATCTTAAAATGTACTGCTCTAATCCTGCTAACTTGCTAACTTCACTTATAGAGTAGTATAATTTTTTTAGTCCAAAATCTTTCATGGCTTTGTCCTTAAAATCTAATAGTTAAGATAGATTAAGAAAAATATAATCGCAATAATTGAGTTTATAAGTAAATTATTTTTTCTGTAATATTTTTGTTAATGTATAAACAGCAGATAGAAAACTAATTTCCTTAAAGCCGGAAATATAACCATCGCATTTTGAAGTCGTTAGAAAAGTATTCCTGAATTTTTCTCTAGATGCTAGATTTGATAGATGAACTTCAATTTTTGGAATTTTTATATTTTCAAGTGCATCACGAATTGCTATCGACGTATGTGTAAATCCACCCGGATTGATGATAATACCATCATAATTATTAACGTTATTTATAGTATTTACTATCTCTGCTTCAGCGTTCGATTGGAAAAAAGTAAAATTTATGTCATTAAATTCATTCTCTATTAACTTTTTAATTTCTTCTAAAGTTAGTGTACCGTAATTAGTCTTATCACGCACTCCTAACATATTAAGATTAGCGCCATTGATGACAAGTATCTTAATCATTTTTCATTTATCTCTTCGATTATTTCTCTAATCCTTGGAGGAAGATACTTCTCTTCCACACCAAGATCTTTTAATGCAGATGTAAGAATCATTACTTTTTTTTGTAGTGTTGATAATTTATTTATAACTATTGTCTTATCTTCTTTAACGATACAATAACCACCCTTAAAATCTCCTCTCTCAAATCTAACTTTTGCTCCAAGTTCTTGTGCAATCTGCTTTAAGTCTTGAAGAATTGTCTCGAATTCTTTTTCTTTAATTTTCATTCGACTTTTGTAGAGGTTTAAATAGTGCTAGAAAAATTATTGATAAGTAAGAAAATATTTCTATTAAAGCAAAACTGCTCAATTTTGTAAGTCGTTCTTTTATTAGTTCTAGAATAGGATTAGCATCATTTATATTTGCTAACCCAAGTCTTATAATTTTATAATCAATCAAAGATAAGTATATTTCGAATGGAGCAGTGATAATTATTATCAAGGTTATTATAAATAACCATCCGTTTCTTCGAAGATTTAATTTTGAGACAACAATAAAGGTCAAAAAGAGTAATAGAAAACATGTATATGTTATTAGATTTGAAATAATTAACGGAACTAAAAGAGAAATTGCAGAAGATAAATTATTAGTATTATAAAAAGTTCTAAGATTTAGTTCAACTGGTTCAAATAGTTGGTATACAGCAATTTGACGAGCTATATATCCACCTAGCCAAATAGTAAAAAAAATTGTTGAGAAGAGTAAAACCGTTTTTGAGAAATTATTTAGATTTTTCATGTATGATTACTTTTGTACAAAAATAAATAAAAAATATGACTATTGCTTCTATAGATATCGGTTCAAACACGGTATTACTGCTTGTTGCAGAATACAATCCACAAGAAAATAATTTAAAATTTTTAGCTAATTATTATGAATCGCCGCGTATAAGTGAAGGTATTAAAATTGGTGATAAACTCAGTCAAGATAAAATTGATTCTTTGATATCGGTTCTAAGTATTTATAAACAACATATTACAAGATTTAACTGCGATAGAATATTTATCATGGCCACCAATACTTTCAGAATAATCTCTAATAGTGATCAGGTTATTTATGAAATCGAAAAGTTGTTTAATTGGAAAATTGAAATAGTATCTGGTAATGAAGAAGCACGTTTAACATTTCTTGGATCTATATTCCCTTTTCAAGTTAATTCATTGAGTAATGTTATTGATATCGGCGGCGGCAGTACTGAATTTATTCATGGAAACCATTCTTACATACATTTTAAAAAAAGTTTTGACATTGGCGTTGTATCACTAACTGAGAGATTTTTGAGCAGTAATCCGCCTAAAAAAAATGAAATAATAAATGCAATGGAGTATTCAAAGAAGATATTTTCCGAATTAATTGGAAATTATTCCGGAGACTTTGATACAATTGCTGTTGCTGGTACGCCTACAACATTATCATGCATTAAACAAAACATTCGTGTTTATGAAGAGAGTAAAGTTGAGGATTATATATTACAATTAAATGATATTGAAATTATTATAGGTGAGCTAGTTAAATTAAGTAAATCTCAAGTGTTGGAACGATTTGGTGAAGTTGTTAGAGGCAGAGAAGATGTTCTATTAGCCGGTTGTCTAATCTTAGTATCACTAATGAAGCAAATAAATATTAACCAAGTTAGAGTAAGTACAAAAGGATTAAGATATGGAGTTGTCGTTGATTACCTAATTAAAAATAGCTTACTAAATTTCTAAAATATATTACACCCACAATCAACAACGCTAGAATAACCCCGGCACAAGTAGAATAAATTTTGTTTCTCGTTTGAGAATATGTAGCTACTATAAAAAGAATACTGCTCCATATAAACAGTAGTCCCTCAATTATTAGAAGAATCAAGAATGGAACGGGTTTCATTAGTAATGGGGATGGATTAAATGTAAACCAATATTCTCCGAATAATGCAAATTGTATTGGGGTTAAAACAAAGAGACCACCTATCATAGGAATAAAACTAAAAATATAAACAGCAAAATTGTCTTTGGATCTATTTTCAATGCCAAAAAATTTGTTTGAAAAAGTAATCATCAACGAAAAAAACGAAAGTAAAATAATTGATGGTACTCCCCCAAGTAGAAACGAATTAAGAAATGTTATTGGAACACCATTAACACTATAAAATGCGTTATAAATTATCATCGCAGCTAATGATAATTTAACGCAGACGATGATCATCAGTGTAACTACAAAATTTTTATTTTCTGCTTGGATAATTTTTCCAAATGCTTGTGTAGGTATTTCAATTAATTTACCGATGGTCTCCCATAAATCAATATTGGGTATTTTAGATCTGAGAAATGAATTACAGTTCGAACAAATCATCGAATAAAATGGATTTTCCTTTTTACAATTATTACAGACTAAAACATTTTTCATATTAATCATTTATAACTTAATTTTTAGAGATACTCTATAGTTTTCCATCGTACCAAACTTTGAGACATCAAAATCAAATAGATGTGCATCTACATAAGCATCAATTAAATTCAGTAAATATGACAAACTAAAAAATACGGCGAACAAATCACGTTGATCTCTATAAAATTCTCTTAGACTTAAATATGATGAATTACCGCTGCTATTTTGGTTCAAGCTTCCGTTGTAAAGATCTCGGTAATTGATATACGAATTATTACTTGTGTTCCATTGATACGCAAACCAACCTAAAAATCCCCACACAATAGGGATCTTCCAATATGACTCATTATAGAATTGGCCGAAGCCAGGTACGACTGCGCTTCTTAGCACAGCTCCCCATGCAGATTTTTTCATAACAAATTTACTTGTATCAATTTTGACGCTGTTGGTATCCAAAGGTTGCACTTGTGCATGAGTGCTTTCAGCGGATAAATGCAGAAATAAAATAAGTATGATTAACTTAATTATAGTTTTTGCCGATAATTTCAAATAGTTCAAATAATCTTTCAAGCTCATCTAATGAATAATATTCAATTATTAATTCGCCGGCTCCATTTTTCTTTTGCTTGCAAATTACTTTAGTGCCTAAAATGTTTTGTAGTTTTTCTTCCAAATCTTTCTGTGATAAATTACCTAAGCTCTTTACATGAACTGAGACTTTTTTCTTAGGTCCATTCTTTGAACTTGTGTACTTACGAACAATATCCTCAACTTTTCTAACTGAGAGATTATGGCTAATAATCTTATCAAGGATCTCTAATTGAATTATTTCACTTGGTATATTTATTAACGCACGCGCATGTCCTGCTGATATTTCATCTTTGATTAAACTTTGTTGTATCCTCTGCGGTAATTTTAATAAACGAATTGTGTTGGTTACAGTTGTTCGATCCTTCCCTACTTTATCAGCAATTTCTTCTTGTGTCAAATTACACTCATCCATTAATCTCTTATAAGCATTTGCAACTTCGATTGCATTTAATTCCTCTCTCTGAATATTTTCGATGAGAGAAAGTGCAAGCATTGCTTCTTTTGTTTCGACTTTGATTATATAAGCGGGAATTTCCTTCATTGCAACATCTTTACATGCACGAAGTCTTCGTTCACCGGAAATTAGTTCGTAGTGATCTTTTGAAACTCTTCGAACTGTTACCGGTTGGATCAAACCATTCTCTAATATTGATTTTCTTAATTCATCTTGTGCTTCGGGATCAAATTCTGTTCTAGGTTGATAAGGATTTGGTGCAATAGAACCGATTGGAATTTTAGCTAATACATCGTAAGATGAACCGTCATCCTTTTGCAAATCTTTTGTAGAGATCGCCACAGGTGCATCTATTTTATCTTTCATTTGAGGATTAATTAAAGCGTCTAATCCTCTTCCTAATCCTGGTTTCAAATTACTCAATTAACTTTACTCTTTTGTTCTAGATTATTTCTTTGAATTAATTCCGATGCGAGCGTTATATAATTTTGTGCACCAACCGAACTTGCATCGTAAAGTATAACCGGTTTAGAATGACTCGGTGCTTCCGATAACCTAACATTTCTATGAATTATTGTTTGGAATACCTTTGTGCCAAAATATTTTTTTACTTCTTCAACAACTTGATGTGATAACCGCAATCTTGTATCGAACATAGTTAATAGAACACCTTCTATGCTCAAATCATTATTAAGATTTTTCTTAACGATATTAATTGTGTTCAATAATTGACCCAATCCCTCTAATGCAAAATATTCACACTGTACTGGAATTAAAACCGAATCAGCACAAGTCAAAGCATTTAATGTCAGCAAACCAAGTGAAGGCGGACAATCAATAAAAATAAAATCATATCGCGATTCAATAGTTGCGACTGCTTTCTTCAATAAATATTCTCTTTCTTCCATCGAGACCAATTCGATTTCTGCACCAACTAAATCTATTGTTGATGGAATAATATCAAGATGCGGCATGTAAGTATTAATGATGCAGTCTTCAGCATTTTCTAACCCGATCAATGCTTGATAAACGGAAAGTTTATAATTCTCAATACCGATTCCCGAAGTTGAATTTGATTGAGGGTCAATATCTATTAAAAGTGTTTTAAATTCAGCGGCAGCAACAGATGCAGATAAATTTATTGCGGTAGTTGTTTTACCAACTCCGCCTTTCTGATTTGCAATAACAATTTTTTTCGCCATAATAGAATTTTAATTACAAAATTAAATTACAATAAAATTTCTTGTCCAAACTTAAGTACAATTACTTTTTTACCAAGAGCTTCAACCCTTTTCTTAAATTCTTCGGGGTCTGATTGAATCACCGGGAATGTGTTATAGTGTATAGGGATTGCTGTTTTAGGATTTGCCAGTTCAACAGCTTTTACAGCATCTGTTATTCCCATAGTATAATTATCTCCGATCGGTAGCAGCATATAATCAAGCGGTGTCATTTCTCCAATCAATTTCATATCATAGAATAATCCTGTATCACCGGTATGATATAAATTTATTCCGTCAATTGATAAAATTACCCCGGATGCTTCGCCTGCATAATAATTATCCGAAGTCATTGAACCGTGATGCGCAATTGTAAATTTTACTCTGCCGAATTCAAAAATATGACTTCCGCCAATATGCATATTATGAGCATTAAATCCTTTAGAAGAACAATAATTTGCTAATTCATTACAACAAATAAAAAGTGAGCTGCATCTTTTCGCAATACTAAATGAATCACCAATATGATCGCCATGACCGTGGGTCAATATAATAAAATCAGCATCAACATCTTTCGATTTTACTGGTGAGGTCGGATTTCCATCCAAGAAAGGATCAATCAATATTTTCTTTCCGGCATCAGTTGTAATCTGAAATGCTGAATGAGAAAAATATTTTAATTTCATTGCATCCCTCTTTCTTATTTTAATAACTTACTAACATTACACGAAACAGATTGACGTCATTCCCGAATGTTTTTATCGGGAATCTATTTACGAAATTTGAGCAAAATTGTGGATTCCCGCCATCGCGGGAATGACACTACTTAACTTCAAAAAATTACTAATCCGTTATTGGTAATAAAATTAATCATTTCAATTTTAAGATGATGGATTTAATTCCACTTATTCTAGATCAGAAAAGATTTTTTTTCTTTTAAACATTTGCGAAATCCCTTTCAAACCTTTTTCTTTTGTATCGGTAAGCGAACTGGTTAAATAATTTCTTAGTCCCTCTTTAGATAGACCGGTTTTCATATGTCCGTCTTCTGCAACAGAAATACTACCTGTCTCTTCTGAAACTATAACACAAACGACATCTGCTTGTTCAGAGATACCAAGACCAGCTCTATGACGCATACCAAGTGGTCTGCCGATTTTTGTCGGTTCGCTTGATAACGGCAATGTACACCTTGCAGCTTCGATTGTATCATTCATTATGATTACAGCGCCATCATGTAAAGGTGAATGTGGAAAAAAAATTGAACGCAATAAATTTTTTGTAACCTTTGCATTGATTTCTTCACCCGTTTCAACTATGTGGCGGATGCCGACTGATTTTACAATTACAATCAAGGCACCGTGTTGATGCTGTGCTAACTCAAATGATGTTTCCGTTATTACATCTGCAAGATTTGATTCATCACTTTTAATAAACATTCTAAAGATCGGGTTCTTGCCTACAAACACAAGTAGTCTTCTTATTTCCGGTTGGAATAAAATTACAAATGCAATTACCCAGATGTCGGTAAGTAATCTAAGCAGCCATCCGAGTGCCTTAAAATTAGCTTCTTGAGCTAGAAAAGAAAGAATAAGAACAATGATCAATCCATAAAAAATCTGTGCAGCAATTGTTGCACGAATAATTGTATATACTTTATAAAAAATAAAAGTAACGAGAAGAATATCAATTAGATCAAGAAATGATATTGACAGAAATCCTATTTTAACTATTTCAAACATTCTGCAGCAATTCCGGATTATCTAAAAAACGGTTTAACTTAGATGCATATATTGTTTTCTTTACTTCATGAGTACGAATAAACCTAGCGCCATTTTTTATTGCGAGTGTTTCGGCACTGAGCGTTGGCTCATCCCTTTCTTCCATGTTAAGTTCAAGTGCTTTGCCAATAAATGATTTTCTTGAAAGTCCCACAAGAATCGGGTTCCCTATTCCTTTAAATTCATTTAATCTCTTTATCAATTCATAATTATCCATTACTCTTTTTCCGAATCCTATTCCGGGATCTACTATAATATTTTTAATACCTATCTTTTTTGCGGCTTCAACTTTAGCAGTTAGATAATCATAAATTTCAGAAACAACATCTTCATAGTAGATAGAAGATTGCATAGTCTTTGGAGTTTCTTTCATGTGCATTAAAATCATAGCTGCATTAAATTGTTTAACAACATCTAATATTTTAGAATCTAAAGTGAATGAACTAATATCATTTACAATTTTAGCACCGTTTTGCAATGCTTCATTAGCTACTTTCGATTTTGATGTATCAATTGAAATTAATGATTCCGGTTTTAATTTAATAATTTCTTCGATCACCGGAATTACTCTTTTAATCTCCTCTTCTTCACTAATTGGATCAGAACCAGGTCTTGTTGATTCACCGCCGATATCAAGAATATCAGCTCCATCCTCTAATAATTTAATTCCATGTTCTACCGCATCTTCTTTCTTAAAATATTTTCCACCATCGGAAAATGAATCGGGTGTAACATTTAGAATTCCAACTGTGTATGCACGGTCTAAAGAAAAATTATTTTTCCCGATTTGGATAGAACGGCTTTCATAGTCTGTAATATTCTGAAGGATGCGCGCAACTTTCTGTCCTAAATCTTCATTGCCGATCGAGATGATTTCTTTTGATAACTCCTTAAAAATTCCGTAAGTGCCAATTACCAGCAGATCGCATAAGAGATCACCTTTCTTACCAGTTGTATAGCAAATCTCTTTATTGGTTAAAATAATTTTTTTAATATTTTGCGCAAGTCTGAATTCAATTCCGCGTATCTCAATTCCAACAAGATCTTTCTCATATAATTCACGGAAAATATTATACTTCCCACTGTATCTTCGAAAGACATTAGGATAAAAGATATCAACTAGCTGGATTGTCAACGGTTAACCTCTTGCTAATGAGATTACAGAATTTCACAAATTTCGTATATAAATTAAAAAAAAATCTTGAATGGATTTGAGAAAAGAATAAGAAAGATACTATTCTTACACAACCATATTTTTCAGTTCTATTGTAGCTGCAGTGATGTTATCTTGCCCGAATATTGAATTCCCTACTACAAATACGTCACAACCGGCATTGGCAAGTTCTTTAATGTTATCTTTATTTATACCGCCGTCAACCTCGATTAAAAACTTAGAAGAAGATTTAAATCTCCAATCACTAAGTTCTTGAACTTTTCTAACTGAGGATTGGATAAACTTTTGACCTCCAAAACCAGGATTGACAGACATAATCAAAACTAAATCAACTAGATTAAGTACATCAACTAATGTTGTAATTGGTGTAGAAGGATTTATTGCAACTCCGGCTTTAGCACCTAACTCTTTAATTCTTGTTAACGTTCTGTTTAGATGAACAACTTCTTCCTGATGAACAGTAACACAATTTGCACCGGCTTCAATAAATTTTTCCAGTAAAGCATCGGGGTCTTTAATCATTAAATGAACATCAACCGGAAGTTTGGTAATTTTTCTTACAGCTTTTACAACAACAGGCCCAAAAGTTAAATTAGGAACAAACTTTCCATCCATAATATCGCAATGAATCCAATCAGCTCCGCCAAGTTCTGTAAAACGAATTTGCTGTGCAAGATTGGAGAAATCTGAGTTTAAAATTGATGAAGCTATTAATTTTTTTGAATTCACTTATAACACTCTACTTTGTTCTAGTTAAAGTTACAGTAACACTATCACCGATTTTAGTCAAAGTATTTATACTAGGATACTGATCTACGACTGTATTTGGTAAATAATTTTGTGAAAAGATATATACTTTATTGCCGACTCTTAGAGAATTATTCTTAAGTATTTTTTCCGCTTCTGATAATGTCTGTCCAAATAAACTTGGGACACGAACCATTCCAACCTGTGGACCAATACTTAGCTTAAAATTAACTGCTGATCCTTTTGAAATTTCTTTTCCTTGAAAAAATTGCTGCTCTACTATTATACCGGCTGGAAATTCAGATTCGACCGAATCAATTTTGCCGATAGAAAGACCAAGCCTTTCAAGAGTTACTGTTGCATCCCTAATCGTCTTACCAATTAAGGAAGGCATCGGGATTTGCGGTTCTCCACCGCTGATTGTTAAATAAATTCTGCGATTGCTTTTAACTGTTAAGTTGGAAGAAGGATTTTGAAATATCACATGATTTTTCTGATATTTTTGATCATAGCGTGATGTTTGCACAATTGGATTTAGACCGGCATCCTCAAGAATTTTTATTGCTTCATCTTTTTGTTTACCAACAACATTTGGAACTTGATGTTCACTTCCGCTTACATAAAGTGGTAAAATGATGTAATCAATAACCAAAAGAAAAACAAAGATACCTCCAAGGATATACAGTAATTTTTTCCAAAATATTTTTGAGGGCTTTTTCATAACTGAAATATAATTAAAGTGACTCACGCTTTGCAAGGAATCATTCTGAACAGAATTAAGTGTAGTTCTCAAAAAACTCAGAAAATTGTCATTGCGAGGAATGGAATGACGAAGCAATCTCGAATTTTACTAAGATACTTGAGATTGCTTCTCCCGATTAACATCGGGATCGCAATTACATTAAGGAAGTAATATTTCAAATGTTTGAATTAACTAGTACTCACCACCTTTGCTTATAGCTCAACTTTTTGATTAATTTAACTTGTTTTGTGAATTAGAATTTAAACCGTTGAAACGGTTCTATAGTGTCGCTTTGTTTTTCTAACCCCGCGATTAATCGCGGGGTTAAAGAAATAATTGTAATATATTTAACTGTTTTAACAGTTTACTAAATTATATTCTTACAATCTTATGTATAAAAATTATTTCTTCATTTTTAGATGTATCAAAGAATTATCTGCCATAATTCAAGGAAAGCAAATACTTGAGGCTTACACTCAAGAGAAAGACAAATTATTTTTTCATATTCCGCTAAAAGATAAACCATTATTCCATATGACCATTTCAACAAATCCCCAGCAGTATTTTATAACGACAAAAGATGAACATCATAAAGCAAAGAAAAACACGATTAGCTTTTTTGAAAAGTATTTACCGGCAAAGGTCAACTCGATAAAAATTGCGTTGGGCGACCGTATTATTGAGTTCACTCTTTCCAATTCAAAATTATATGTTGTGTTCCGTGGTGGGCAAACCAATATTTATCTTATAGACTCTGAGAATAATTTACATCCTTTCAAGAAAGTTGATAAAGAAGAACGAGAAAGATTTCTTAAAGAACTTCCGCCTTTGAACTTCACCGATTCGTTCCCATTAATTACTTCATTCATAGAAAATGAAGTTGATGAACTAAAAATCCGGAAATTACCATCAATCGGTAAAGAAATACTAAGAGAAGCAGATTCCCGTAAGAATGATTTTAGAAAAAATCTTTCTGCTGTTGTGAATGAAATCGTTCACGAAAAAATTACAGTTTATTACGATGAGAATTTAGGCAAGCCAAGTTTTCATCCGGCTTCGGTCATTTCACATCCTATTCCTATAGAGCACTTATTATTTGATAATTACTTTAGCGCGCTCAATAAATATTTCACTCTCTCCTTCTCGGAAACGAAGGTAAAGAATGTGAGAAAAGAGATTGAGAAGTTTCTTACGAAAACTATTGAATCAATAACCGGAAAGCTGAATAACTTAAAAGGACGGGTTGATGCCGGCACGAAAGATAAAATGTATCATCAGTTTGGTGATCTCTTACTTGCAAATATCCATTCGTTACGGAAAGGAATGAAAGAAATTGAATTGGAAGATTACTCTTCCGGTGAGAAATATAAAATCAAACTTGATGAGAAACTATCACCACATCAAAATGTTGACCGCTATTATGATAAATCACGAGCGGAGAAAATTGAATACCAGAGATCAGCTGAACTGCTAAATCTAAATGCAAAAGAATATGAACGGTTAATTAAAATAAGAGATAAATTTGAGCGCACGGAAGATCAAGAAGAACTTCTACAAATAAAAAAAGAATTGAAGATGAAACCGCAAGTAGCACAGACAGATGATAAAAAAGATAAAATGTTATACAGACATTTTTTAATTGACGGCAAGTACAACATTTATGTGGGCAAGGACAGCAAGAACAACGATATGCTTACAACTAAATTTGCAAAACAGAATGATTTCTGGTTTCATGCGCGTTCTGTTTCCGGTTCGCATGTTGTTCTAAGAGTTGAAAACACAAAGGAATCCGTGCCAAAAAATATTTTGCATAAGACGGCTTCCATTGCTGCATTTTACAGCAAAGCAAAAACTTCTAAGCTTGTTCCTGTAACCTATACTCTAAAAAAATATGTAGTAAAAAATGCACGACACGAACCCGGACAAGTTACTGTAACAAAAGAAAAAGTGTTATTAGTTAAACCGGAAATACCGAATGGGTGTGAGATGGTTACGGATTA
>Ga0082335_1002079_pt1 | contig 38778 bp, 32 predicted proteins | sample Subgrocontami58m_FD_72375 | JGI IMG/M metagenome (GOLD analysis project Ga0082335, IMG submission 72375) | Subsurface groundwater microbial communities from S. Glens Falls, New York, USA - GMW37 contaminated, 5.8 m (SPADES assembly) (version 2) ...
GTCAAGGACCTCCCGCTCGGCGAGCGCCCCCCCCCCGCGAGCCCGGCGCGCTCGAGCGCCCCCGCCCGCGGCGCGGACCTCTCGAGCACCGGGCGCCTGGCCTGGTGGCGCGCCGAGCCGGCAGGTGGCGCGCAGCTCTGGGTCGCGAACGTGGACGGCACGCTCCGCCGCGCGATCGCCCAGACCGACGATCTCGGGCGCGTGTCGAAGACGCGCTGGACCCCCGACGGGAACGCCGTCGCCTACCTTGATGCCGGTTCGAAGCTCGTCGTCGTCCGGCTCGACGGCGGACGGAGCGAGCTCCGCCTCACCGACACGCTCCTCGCCGAGGGGCGGCGGATCGTCGACCAGCACTGGTCGAAGAGCGGCACGAAGGTCGCCGCGACGGTCCAGCGGACGACCGACGGCCGGAGCGACGTCTGGATCGCGAAGGCCGGTGGCGACGGCTGGACCCGCGCGACGCAGCTCGACGACGCGATCGCCGCGGCGTGGCTCGACGACGACGAGCTCCTCATCAACACGACCGGCGGCGTGCTCGGCGTCCTCCGTGACGGCAGGCTCAACGCGATGCGCCCGCTCACCGGTCTCTCGACGGGCGCGCCGATCGTCGGCGACGACGGCCGGATCTGGTTCCTCGCCGGACGCGTGAGCGCGGGGAGGCCGGACGCCGAACCGATGACCCTCGTCTACGACGCCGCCCTCTGGAGCGTCTACGCCGACGGGAGCGAACCGCGCCTCGAGCAGCGCATCGCCACCGGCCAGGACGACCTCCGGCTCGACGGTCGCTGGCCCGACGGCCGCGTCCTCGTCCATCGCGGAACGGCCCCCGGTCAGGTCCTCGCCGGCTCCGCCGGCCTCACGAGCCTGTCGAACGCCGCCGGGCTCATCGAGCGGGTGGCGCTGGAGCAGAACAAGCGGAGCGCGGTCGCGTTCACGCGCACCCGCATCGTCCGTCTCGACCTCACGCGGCCGGGCACGATCGGCTCGACCGTGCTCCTCGATTCTGCCAGCGACGCCGACGCCTGGTTCCCATCGACCGTGATCGTCGCGCGACCTGCGCCCGCCGCGCCCGCGGTGAAGCCCCCGGCGGCGCGCTACGTCTTCGCCCTCGGCGGCATCCTCTGGTCGATGGACGCGGACGGGAACGCGACGCTCCTCCGCGCCGGGACGTTCGGCGGCAACACCGTCCGCCGCGTCACGGTGCCGCTGCCGGCGTGGTCGCCCAAGGGCGACCTCCTGCTCACGACGGAGCTCGCGCCCGGGACGCAGCCGCAGCTCAGCCCCGGTGCCGTAACGATCGACCGGAGCGGTCAGGCGCCCCGGGTCACGCTCCAGACGCAGTTCGGCTTCGATGTGGTGACGATCGACCGAAGCGGCGAGGCGACCAGGCTCACGGCGCTCCGCCAGCTCGGCCGCGGGCCCGTGGTCTGGTCGCCGGACGGCAGTGCGGTCGCCGCGGTCGGCCCGTCCGTCGCGGGTGCCGTGGGCTCTGATCCGGCGAACTCGCCGGACGCGGATCTCGGGATCCGCGTCGCAACGCTCGACGGCTCGTCGAGGGGGACCGTCCCCGGCCGCGAGGTCGTCTGGTCGAAGAGCGGGCTCTACGTCCTCAGCAATGGCTTCCTCGACCCGGCCAAAGGGTTGCGCACCGGGCAGGCGATCGAGGTCGTAGACCCAGCGGCGCAGCGCCCGCTCACCTACGACACGGCGCGGCGGCCGCTCGTCACGATCGCGTCGCTCCTCGCCGACCCACGGGCGCAGGTTCCCGCCGGCGGTGCGGTCTCGCAGACCGCGACACAGCTCACGGCGTCTCCCGACGGCGCGTACCTCGGTCTCCGGCTGTCCTATGGCGTCGCACAGGGCGCGGGGGCGAGCCGCTTCTTCACCGTCCTCGTCCGCACCGCCGACGGCCGGCCCAGCACCTACCTCCCCGGCGAGGTCAGCGACCTCGCTTGGTCACCCGCGCGCGCGACCATCGGCTACACCGCGTACGAGTCGCGCGGGCAGGGCGCGCTCACGACGCGCGCGCAGGTCGCGACGATCGTCGACGCCACCAGCGGCGAGACACTCGCGAAGCTCGACGGCCGCTTCGCCGGCTGGTCGCCCGACGGCGCCGGCTACTACGTCGCCCGCGACATCGGGCTCTACTTCGCCGCGCTCGGCGCGAGCGACCCCCTCCGGATCGGGCCGGTGGGCGTCCCGGTCTCGGCGACCGCCGCGCCCTGACGCCGATCGAATTCGACCATCGCCGTCCACTCCTGACTGGTTGTCGGCAGTCTACTGTATACTCCGATCGCTCATGTGGGTTCAGGCGTCGAACCTGACGGCCTCTTTCCTAATCGGCGACATCCGCGTGGATGCGCTGTCGGACGGCGCGCCGGACCGAGCCCTCGGCCCCTTGGTCGCATCGAGCGCGATCGTAACCGGCGGACACTTCCCCATTCCGACGGACGGCCGCATGCGCCGTGCGGATGGCGGCTACGTCTGGCATCCGCACCCGCATGCTCGATCGCGTCCCCGAAGCTAAGGTTCTGCCGATGCGTGCTGTGCATGTCGTCGAGCTCTCCGGTCCCGATGGCCTGCGTCTTGTCGACATCCCCGCTCCGCATCGGGGAGACAGTCTCCTCCTCGAGGTCCACGCGGTCGGCGTCCGCTACGCGGATCTCCTGCGGAGCAAAGGTCAGTACCAAGAGCGATCCGAGCCTCCCTACGTCCCGTTCAACGAAGTGTCCGGGGTCGTCGTCGAAGCGCCTGATGCCGGTCCATTCCGCCGTGGCGAGCGTGTTGCGGGGATCGTGAATGCCGCCGGCGCGGAGCTCGCGACGGGCCCATCGGAGGCGTTCATCCGTCTCCCGGCGGACATGAGCTTCGAAGAAGGCGCCGGAGCCGTCATGAACTATCAGACCGCGATCTTCGGTCTGGAGGTGCGCGGACGGATGGCACAAGGAGAGGCGGTGCTGATTCATGGCGCTGCGGGGGGTACTGGAACAGCCGCGCTGCAGGTCGCGAAAGCCGCCGGCGCGAAGACGATCGCCGTCGTGTCCACGGACGCAAAGGCTGAGATCGCGAGGCGCGCGGGCGCGAACCATGTCCTGCGCAGTGATGGCCCGTGGAGGGACGAAGCCATGGCGTTGACGGAGGGTCGCGGCGTCGACCTCGTGTGGGATCCCGTCGGAGGCGACCGCGTCGCCGATACGATCCGTGCGCTCGCGCCGCTCGGACGATGGGTCGTGATCGGCTTCACGGGTGGCCCGATCCCGAGCGTTCCGCTCAATCGCATCCTGCTGAAGAACATCGATGTCGTCGGTGCGTACTTCAGCGGCTACACGGCCAGTCATCCCGACGTCGCGGCGCGCCTCCATTCTCGATTGGCGGCGCTCGTCGACGCAGGGCACGTCCGCCCGATTGTGGGTTCCGTGCACCCCATCGCGGACGCCGCTGAGGCGTTGCGGTCGCTCGGGGAGCGGCGAGCGGTCGGGAAGGTCGTGATCAAGGTTCGTTAGCGCGCCACGAGAAGGAGGCCGATCGTGGATGCCGAGACCGAGGTGCGACTGCGGGCGCTCCTCGACAAGGAGGAGATCCGCGCGGCGCTGCTCCGTTACTGCCGTGGGGTCGATCGTCGTGACGCCGAGCTGATCGCGTCGGCGTTCCACAGTGACGCCGTCGACGAGCTCCACGAGACGCGCGGCCCCTACATCGAGGATCCGAGATACCGCTTCTCCAGCCGGCTTCGCCCGTCCTCGCGGGACCTCGCCGACCAGACGGGCGGCATGCACTTCGTCGGCAATGTCCTCATCGACGTCGAGGGCGACGTCGCGTTCAGCGAGTCGTACACGTTGGGCTACGTCATGCTGCGCAAGGACGGACGCGATCTCCTTCGACTCCGCGCGGGGCGATACCTCGATTGCTTCGAGCGTCGCGACGGCGCGTGGAAGATCGCGCATCGTCTCTTCGTGGACGACTGGAGCGTCCTCGGCGAGGTCGAAGAGGAGGGCGTCGCGACGCTCGGACGCCTCACAGGTCGGAGCGATCTCCCTCCATACCACGTCAAGTACTCCGGGCGGAGCGCCCCGGACGATGCCGTCTACTGGTTCCGCGCGCGCCGTCCGAGCGTCGACGCGGATCGCTAGATGCGCTTCAGCATCGGGCTCCCGCGGCACGAGTGGAAGGCGGCCCGCGATCGCGCGCTCGCCGCGGAAGCCGCGGGATTCGATGCGGTGAGCCTCACCGATCATCTTGGCTACCCGGCAGACCGGCCGATGCTCGAGTCGTGGACGCTCGCGACCGCCGTCGCGGTGGCGACGACCACGATCGGCGTGCAGCTCGGCGTGCTGTCACAACGCTTCCGCAACCCGGCGCTCCTCGTGAAGATGGCGACCGCTCTCGACGACATCTCGAGTGGACGGCTCCGCTTGGCGATTGGCGCCGGGATGGACCGGCGCGAGCACGAGATGTTCGGCTATGGCTTTCCGGCAGCACGCACACGCCTCGCGGAGCTCGAGGAGTACTGCGTCATCGTGAAGGGCATGCTGTCGGCGAGGGATGAGGCATTCACATACGCCGGCAAGCACTATCAGGTGACGGCGGCGCGCAACCTGCCGTCACCCGTTAGAAGGATCCCGATTACCGTTGCCGCCTCAGGCGACAGGGCGCTGCGGGTCGTCGCCAGCGTCGGCGATGGATGGAACTGTGCCGCGGCGTACCTGGATCGCTATGAGGAGCGTTCTCGCCGCCTCGACGGGCTTCTGGGCGGCAGGCGCATCACGCGCTCGGTCAACGTTCCGATCTCGGTCCGCCCTTCACCCGCCGCACCTCAGGACGCCGCGTTCCGAGGCCTCAGCGGACCGGCCTCGGTCATGACGCCGCACGTCCGCGCAATCGCCGCCGCGGGATTCTGCGAGGTCTGGCTCATACCGCGGGACGAAGAAGCATTCGCCCACGCGCTTCGAGTGCTGCCGGCACTTCGCAGCGCTCTCGCGTGAACATCTTCTTCGACGTCGACGACACGTTGATCGCGTCGCGTGACGGCAGCCTGCGCCCGCTCGCGCGCGAGGTGCTGAAGATGCTGAACGACGATGGCGATTCCGTGTACGTGTGGTCCGGTACGGGCCTGCGCTGGGCAGAGATCAAGGAGCACGACCTCGGGCCGTACGTACGGGACTGTTACATCAAGCCGCTCGTCGATCACCGCAACGCTCTGATCTCCCTCGGCATCGTCGTCGAGCCGGACTTCGTCGTCGACGATTACCGCGACGTCGTCGAGGTCTTCGGTGGGCACGCGATACGTCCATACGTGGTCGCGGATCTCGGCGACCGCGAGCTGACGGTCGTCTACGAGAAGATCAAGGCCGCGCGGCGGGCGCGTGCCTCGAGCGGGCAGCCTCGCTAGTCCGTCGCGAAGAACTCGGAGACGTCGGCGAAGAACCGCTCCGGCTCGTCCTTGTGCAGCCAGTGACCCGCTTCCGGATACTCGACCACTCTGAGGAGCGGGTTCGTTCGCTCCATGCGGGTCGCGTTGTGCGGCCTGATCCGGCCTGAGCGGCCGGCTCGCAGCACGAGCGTCGGGCAGCGGAGCGCTTCGATCTCGGCCCAGAACCCACCCTGCCGCAGGGGATCCGGCCGCTGGCGCGATCGGGAGAGCCCCGCGATGTCAGAGCGCCATGTGACCGTCCGATCCTCGTGTTCGACGAAGCCGTAGTCGATTGCCCGAGCCTTCGCTTCATCGGAGAGCCGCGCTCGCACGAAGGCCGCCGCGTCGGCGCGCGAGGCGAAACGCAGCGGACGCGCGCCGAAGGGATCGGGCAGCGGCGCGGTGTTCGGATCGCGTGCCCCGGAATCGACGAGCACCAGACGTCGCACGTCCTGGGGGCGGCGCGCCGCGTACGTCAGAGCCACCGCGCCACCCATCGAATGACCGACGAGGAAGAATGGCGACAGCGCAAGATCCGCCACGAGTCGTTCGACGTCTGCGACGTAGTTGGCGACCTCGTAGCCCGTATCGGGACCCCAATCGCTCTCGCCGTGGCCGCGCAGATCGATTGCGACCACCCGGTAGGTCGCCGCAAACTCGGGCGCGGCAAGGTCCCACGTGCCGCGCGCGGAGCTCGCGAACCCGTGCAGCATCACGAGACACGGGGACGGGACGTCGGCCCACTCTAGGTAGTGATACCGCCGTCCCTCGATCGTGACGAATCGGTCGCGCGCGTCGTTCCGAGCTTCGACGCTCATGCCGCGCGCCAGAACGTCGTCGGAGCATCGGAATCGAGAGCGATGAGCCGCGACCATTCGTCCGCCGCGTCCAGACGGCTGCGACCGTGTCGCAGGCAGTCGTCAAGCTTGGCGCGCAGGTCATTCGGGTCGAAGTTCGCGCCGATCCCGCGGTTCGTCATTCGATCGACATGTTCAGTGAAGGTCCCGCGACGCGTCTTGACGATGACCTCGGTGAACTCCCGCTTCATGAACGTGTCCGGACCCCTCAGCTCATCCGCCACTTCGCCATGGACTCGGCGGCCGAGCTCGACGACCCCTGGGTCCACCTGATCGAAGGTGCCGAGATCCACACGGCCGTCGTGGAACGCGGAGGCGATGCAGTACGGGATCGAGAACTTCGCGGCATAGCCGTGCGCCGGGACGTCGACGTGCATCACGCGCGGAACGTACTCGTGTACTCGGACGAGGACGTCCTGGATCTCCCCGGGCTCGATCGCATGATCCGTGCGCAGGGCGAGCGCCGCGTCGATCCCCGAATGGATCAGCGCACAGCAGGGATACATCTTGAAGATCGGAGCCGGGTCTGCGAGGTCCCACCGCTTTCCCAGCGGCGACACGATGGCCTCGAGGTCGTAGTTCCCGGCGCCGTTGAAGACGTTGAGGAATCCCTGGTCCGCCTCGAGCGCGGACGTATTCGCCTTGAAGCCCGCGGCCACGAGACGGACCGCGGTGACGCCATTGCGTGCCGCCTTGCCAACGTGGAACGGATTGAGCATGTTGCCGATCATCGTCTTCACACCGGACGCCTCGGAGACGGCGACGCCGATGACGTGGCGCATCTGCTCCGTATCCATGCGCGCGAGCCTCGCGCACGCGAGCGCGGCCGAGAAGTGGCCAAGCGTCGCCGTCGGATGCCAACCGTGCGCGTAGTGGTAGATGTTCACTCCGCGGGCCACGGCTGCCGCGGCTTCCCAGCCCAGGCAATAGGCGGTCACCATCTCCCGTCCGGTGAAGGGGCCGAACTCCTCGGCCCACGCCGCGATGGCGCATGCCGCGGGAGTGCCGATGAAGGCGCTCGCGACGACGCTCACCGTGTCGTAGTCGAGACAATGGGCGGCGATCCCGTTCGCGAGGGCCGCGCTCGCGGGGTCGACGGTGCCCTGCTCGGAGCAGAAGATCGAGCTCCGGCCGCGGCCCGCCCAGCTCGGCAGAGCGCCGCGGATCACCTCGCTTGCCGGTTCGACCACGCCCGCGTTCGTCGTCGCGAATATGTCGATGAGCGTGTGGACGGCGTTCTCGCGCACCCGGCGGGGGATCGCACGGTCCGGCGTCGCCGCGACGAATTCGGCGATCGCCCGCGTCGCTCCGTCGATCGAGCGTTCAGTCTCAGGACTCATGAGCTTCCTCCCTCAGCAACGGCGATCCATTCGTGACGCCGTGATGCGTGGTGGTCACCTTCTCGTCCGCGAGATCCGCCGCGATCAGATCGGCCGATCGCTGGGACACGGGTCCGATGCCGCCGCCACTCGCGGTGACGTGCTCGATCACATCGCCGCGGCGGACCCGAAGCGTCGTCTTCGCAGGCAGCTGGACTCGCACGCCGTCACGCAGAAGGTAGGTCGCGGACAGCGATCCCGGCTCGCCGCCGAGCAGCCCGTACGGCCTCGTGCGATTGCGATGCGAACGTAGCTGGAGCGTCGCCTCGGTGGCGAGCAGCTCGACGACCCGACGTACCGCGAGTCCTCCGCGGAATCGGCCCGCACCGGCAGAGTCCGCAACCAGTCCATACGCGTGGATGCGGACGGGGTCCTCCCGCTCGGCGCTCTCGATCGGACGGTTCGAGATGTTCGACGCTATCCCCGCGGCGCCGTCGAGCCCGTCAAGGCCCGGCCGGGCGCCCCAGGATCCACAGACGATGTCATTGAACTGAAAGCGCGTGCCGTCCTCGCGAAAGCCGCCAATCCTGATCCCCGTCGTGCCGCCATCGCCCGCGGCGGGGACACTGTCCGGCAGGGCCGCGGCCAGCGCCCCGAAGATCGTTTCGATGATCCGATAGCCGATGACGCCCCGCGCCGCCACACCCGCCGGGAAACGGGCATGGACCAGGGTGCCCGGCTCCGCGTGGACGATGATGTCGTCGAAGAACCCTTGATTGACCGGGACATCCGGCGGACAGAGCGCACGGACGGCCGCGTAGCATGCCGATTCAGTGAACGACAGCGTGCAGTTGATCGAACCCGCGACCTGGGGTGAGGTGCCCGCGAAATCGAAGGAGATCCGGCCCGCACGCACGGTGACTCGCACGTGGATCGGAACGATCCGTTCCGAGAGGCCATCGTTGTCCTCGAAGTCCTCGTACTCGTAGACACCGTCGGGCCACGAGCTCACCGCCGCGCGAAGGCTTCTCCTGCTGTGCGACAGGAGCCGCTCGCACTGCTCCGCGAACCCCTGCGCGCCGTAACGCCTCTCGAGCTCGAGCAGTCCCTCCGTGCCGGACCGACAGCTCGCGACCTGAGCGGAGAGATCCTTCCAGAGGACTTCGGGTAGCCGGACGTTGGCCTTGATCAGCCGCTCGACGTCAGCGACCACCCGCCCGGCCGCGTAGAGCTTCACTGCGGGGAGCCGCAGGCCCTCCTCGAAGATCTCGCGCGAATCCGCCGCGGCCCCACCGGGCACTCTCCCGCCGACGTCGGCGTGATGGGCGACGCAGACGGCGTAGCCCACGAGGCGACCCGCCGCGTGCGCCGGAGCCATGACGAATAGGTCGGGCAGATGCATGCCACCGCCGTACGGGTCGTTCAGCACCACGACGTCCCCTGGATCGAGACCCTCGACGAACCTCGCGCGGAGCGCCTCCATGGCGCGCGGGATCGCACCGAGATGGAGCGGCAGCGCGAACCCCTGGGCGATGACGCGCCCGTCGGCGTCGCACAACACGGTCGAGAAGTCCAGGAAGTCGCGGATGACCGCGCTGAACGAGCTCCGCATGAGACGTATCGCCATCTCGTCGGCCAGCGCCTGAAGCTCGGTCCGGAGGACGTCAAACCGTAGCAGCTCGTCCAGCTCACTCACGCGAGCGCCTCAAGAACAAGGTCCGCGGAGCGGAGAGCGGCCTTCCATCCCGGCGGGACGACGACGGTCGTGTCCGGATCGTCGACGAGACACGGGCCACGGACGCCGGCACCGCAGTCCGCCCGTCTGAGCACGGGCACGTCGATGCGCCCGCCGTGGAACCACGCGCGACGCGTCCGATGGCCGGGTGCTTCGCTCGCTGGCAGCGAGACCTGGGGGAGCGCGGCCTCGGCGACCGCCACCGTGACGCGCGCGCTCACGATCTCGATGCGAACGTCGTCGCCATGTCCATACGTCGCTCGATGCAGCTCGATGAATGTCGCCGCGAGCGATCGGGCATTCGGAGCGGTGTCCCCGACGTTGACCGAAAGCTCGTACGCCTGACCGACGTACCTCAGCTCGAGACTACGGGCGCTCCGCACTACATCAGCGCTGAAGCCCGTTGCGCGCAAACGCGCACGCAGCGATCCGTCGAGGCGGTCGAGCAGGCGCATCGCGGCGGTGAGCGCGACGTCGTCGAGCGGTTCGGCCACGGTCTCGGTAGCCGTGAGATGGACGGGCGAGGCCAACAGCCCCGTCGCGCTGAACACCCCGGCCAGCGGCGGTACGACAACGACGCGGATACCCACAGCCTCCGCCAGGCTCGCGGCATGAAGTGGACCGCTACCGCCGAACGCGATCAATGCATGCTCGCGCGGGTCACGACCGCGCTCGGTCGACACCGACCTGATCGCGCGCGCCATCCGCTGGTCGGCGACCGCGTGGATCGCCGCCGCGGCCTCGAACACGCCGATGCGAAGCGGCTTCGCGATGTCGCTCTCGATCGCGCGGCGCGCCCGATCGACATCGATGCTGATCCCGGCCGCGGCGAGCCCGCGGGGCGATAGGTATCCGAGAAGGAGGTTCGCATCCGTGACGGTCGGCCGCAGCCCGCCACGCGCATAGCACGCCGGACCAGGAGCGCTGCCGGCGCTCTCGGGGCCGACCGTCAGGAGCCCACCCGTGTCCAGGTGCGCGATGCTGCCCCCGCCCGCGCCGACCTCCGCCAGATCGATCGCGGGCAGCCGCACCGCGTAGCCGCCCCCGCGGAGAAGTCGGCTCATCGCGGAGATGTCCGATCCGACGCTGAACTCACTGCAGTACGCGACTTCGAAGTCCTCGATCAACGACGCCTTCACCGTCGTCCCGCCCATGTCGAAGGAGATCGCCTTCTTGAGGCTCAGCGCTGACGCCGAACGCGAGGCGGCCAGCGCACCCGCCGCCGGACCAGATTCGAGAATGTGAACAGGGTTCTCACGCGCCTCAGGGATCGGCATCATCCCGCCGCTCGACTGCATGATCAGGACGACAGCGCGCGGTGCCCGCTGCTCGACGCTCGAGACGAGTCGCCGCAGGTACTGCGATACGACAGGCTTCAGATAGGCGTTCAGCACCGCCGTGCTCGTTCGCTCGTATTCCCCGAGCTCCCGCACCACATCGACACCGAGCGTGACGGTTAGCTCCGGGAACCGCTCCGCGAGCCAGCGGCCGACCGCGCGTTCGTTCTGTGGGTTGACGTAGCTGTTCAGGAGCGAGACCGCGAAAGACGTCACACCGTCCCTGGTGGCGCGATCGACGCGAGGTGCAAGTGCGTCGAGCTCGGGCTCCGACAGAACGGTCCCATCGGCGGCGGTGCGTTCGCGGACCTCCAGACGATGGCGCCGCCGCGCGAGCGGCACGGGCTTCGTCCAGAACAGGTCGTAGCTGTTCGGGATCCGCAATCTCCCAATCTCGAGCACGTCGCGGAAGCCTTCCGTCGTGATCAGCCCCACCGCCGGTCCCGAGCGCTCGATCACGGCATTCGTTGCGACGGTCGTCCCATGCAGGAAGCGTTCGACGTCCTCGCCGCGCACGTTCGCCTTCTCCAAGACTCCGTCCAGGCCTGCGGCGACCGCCTCTTCGAATGCGGCGGGTGTGCTCGGCAGCTTCAGATGCACGTAGCGACCGGCGTCGGACGCGGCTACGAGGTCGGTGAATGTCCCACCGACATCAGCAGCGATCCTCCAGCTCACGCGCTCTTCACATGCTTCCGCTCGAGATCTCGCTCGAACGTCTCCGCGTCGGCCCACCCCGCGAGATCCATGTATCGCTGGAACGGCATCATCGAGTCCGCCGTGATGGGCGCACCGTTCGCAAGGGCGCGGAGCACGCGCTCGGCGCCCGCGATCGCCGCCCGCGCGGCTTGGATGGGATAGATCGCGATCTTGACGCCGCACCGCACGGCGATATCGCGCGCCAATGCCGGCGAGCGGTCGCTCCCGGAGACGTTGTAGAGAAGGGCGCCCGGCGCCTCCTCGCTCAACTGTTCGAGCTCTTCGAGACGGGTGATCCCGTTCACCATGATCATCTCGGCACCGGCGGCGCGATAGGCTCGGACGCGTGCGATCGCTTCCGGCAGCCCGGCGGTGAGGAGTGAGTCCGTGCGCGCGATCACGAGCAGGGAGCAGGCGGTGCGTGCGGCCTCGAGACGGATGAGCATGTCCTCGATCGGGATACATTCCTCCGCGGTCAGATAGCCGCAGCGCTTCGGGAACGGCTGGTCTTCGATGTGGACCGCCGCCGCACCTGCTGCCTCCATTTCGCCCACACACCGTCGGATCGCAGTCGGTCCACCAAAGCCCGTGTCGATGTCGACGATCGGCGGCAGTCCTGCTGCGTTGCCGAGCACCCGAACAGCGTCGGTCATCTCGCTCAAGCTGATGACGCTCATGTCGGGCATGCCCCGCGCGGCCGCGCTTCCCGCGCCGCTCACGTAGATCGCGCGGAAGCCAAGTTGGGCCGCGAGGCGTGCAGACAACCCGTCGTACACGCCCGGGACGACGAGCGGCGCGGCGCTCCCCAGGGCCTCGTCGAGGACAGCACGCGGGGTCGGCCGATCCGTAGACGTGGTCACGCGCGCGTCCCCGCCACGTCCTTCGCGGCACGAGCCCAGGGAAGAGTCCGATGGTGCCAGATGTCAGGGAGGTACCGACCGCCGCCCGATGGCGCCATCGACATCCGGTCGACCTTGAAGTCGATGACCGCGGGGCCGTCAAGCGTCTTCGCCCATTCGATCGCATCGTCGATCGCCTCTGGATCCTCAACCTTCCGGGCGGCAAGGCCGCACGCGGCAGCGACCGCGGCGAGATCCAGTCCGTACGTCGGGTTCGCGCCATCGGCGTTGAACTCGGTGTACGCCGTCCGACCTATGCTCGCCGACTGCATATTCGCGACGGCACCGTACGCGCCGTCATCGATGACGACGAACTTGATCGGCAGTTGGCGCTCCGCGACGGTCGGCCATACGTTCAACCACATCGACATCCCGCCGTCACCTGTCCACGCGATCGTCGGCGCGGAGGGCCGCGCGAGGGCCGCGCCGATCGCGCCGGCGGGCCCAAGACCCATCGTCGCGCCTCCCATGCTCCCGACGATGTGGTCGTCGGTGTGGGCCTCGAACTGTTGGGCGACCCACTTGTGGTGTTTCCCGCAATCGCTCACGAGGTTGATCGGGATCCCATCGTAGTGGCGACGCAGGCTCTCCACGACCGCGCCCACGCCTATGAGCCCTCGGTGGCCGGCTGACTGCGAAGTCCGTACGACATCACGCCACTCCCGCTTTCGCTTGGCGAGCTCCGTGGTCCATGACGCCTCGGTCGATCGCTTCGCACGCGCGTCGGATGCCGCGAGCAGGTCCTGCAGGACCAGGCGAACGTCGCCGACGATCGCCTCGTCGACGGGGTAGGCGTTCGCGATCGACGCCTGGTCTATGTCGACCTGGATGAGACGGGAGCGTTGAAAATCGAACGTCACGCCCGGGAGCCATGAGCTCGAGGTCGTCTCGGTCAGACGCGCTCCGAGACAGAGGACGAGATCGGCGTTCTGCGCCGCCCAATTCGCGGGCGCCGTGCCAACCCAGCCGATGATCCCGAGCGAGAGATCGTGGTCTTCAGGAAACGCGCCCTTGCCCGTCACGGTCGTCGCGACGGGAACGCCGTAGCGGTCGGCGAAGCTCCGAAGCTCGCTACGCGCGCGGCCGAGGTTCACTCCATTGCCCGCGAGGATCAGCGGCCTTCGAGCCGACAGGAGCGCACGGTGTACGCGCTCCACCGCGTCGGCCGGCGCGCGGGTGCGCGTCGCGAACAAGTAGCCACGAGCCGTCGGCCAGTCCGGGATCTCGATCTCCTCGTCCCATATCTCGTGGGAGACGCTGAGTGCGACGGGGCCGGGACGGTCGGCAACGGCGGTCCGGACGGCCGCGAACGTCTTCTCGACGAGGTCGCTCGCCTGACGGGGCTGCCACACGCGCTTCACGACATGGCGAATGAGCTGCGCCGTATCACCGTCGAATTGCCGCGACAGCTCCTGATACGCCCCACGACCCACGGCGGCGCTCGCGGTCTCACCCGCGATCAGGAGCATCGCCGAGGAATCGGCGTAGGCGTTCGAGACGCCGGCGAGAGCGTTCGCGGCGCCCGGGAAGGCGTGGGTGAATAGCGCCATCAGACGGCCGCTGATCCGGTAGTAGACGTCGGCCGCGAATGCCGCCACCGCCTCGTGCCGGACCAGAAGAGGCGCAAGGCCAGGTTCGTCTCCGATGGTATTGGCGAGGGTCAGCACGGTGTGTCCCGGGATCCCCGCCACGAACTCGATCCCCGCTTCCCGAAGTGTCCGCGTCATCAGACGAGCACCTGAGACCTTCACCATTGACCTCCTCATTGACTGGCGTTCGCGCCACTTGGCTGACCGGCGTTCGCGCTACTTGTCGCCGTGGTCCTCACCGCCGTTCTTCGCCTCGAAGCGTGCGAGCACCGACTTGTACGAGGGGTCGTACGAGGAGAGAAGACCGAGACGCACGAAGTCATCGAGCGAGATCGTGCGAGGCGGCGCGTGTCCGACGAGCTCGGTGCCGAGGACTCCAGCACGTTCGAGATCGCGCACGTCGTCGGACGTGAGACCGAGAAGCCCCTCGAGGATCTCGTGGTTGTGTTCTCCCAGGCGCGGCCCCGAGACGCCGCTCACGGGCGTCTCGCCGTCGAACTTCCATGGGTTCGCGATCAGCGGCCTCACCCCGATACCGGTCTCCCTAGGGAACACGACGGGCTCGACGAATCCTCGTGCACGGTGATGGGGATCGGTGTGCAGATCCTTCGCGTCGAGCACGGGAGCCGCAGGTATGCCGTTCGTCTGCAGTACGTGGAAGATGTCGTATTTCGCGCGCGTCCGCGTCCAGCTCGCGATCTCCGCATCGAGCTCGTCTTGCTGCGCGCGGCGATCCACGATCGACCGGTAGCGCGTATCTCGCAACAGGTCCTCGCGAAGCATGAGCTCGCACAGCCGCGACCACTGGTCATCGTCGCCTATCGATATGACTACCCACTCATCCTCCCCGGCGGCCGGGTAGGCGTTCTGCAAACGCGTCGGATGACGATCTCCGATGCGAGACGGTATCCGTCCATTCACACCGTAGTCGAGAAGGAATTCCGACAGCAGGAGACAGCCGAGCTGGTACAAGGACATGTCGATCCACTGACCATGTCCGGTCCGGGATCGATGCCAAAGGGCGCCCGAGATCGCGAGCACGATCGACCACGCGCCTACGAAGTCCACGAACGCCATCCCAGCCTTCGAGGGCGGTCCGTCGCGATACCCCGTGATCGAGCAGTGACCGTGCGTCGCCTCGAGGCTCGTCGCGGTCCCCGTGTAGCTCGCATACGGTCCGGGACCGTGTCCGAAGGCCGTGAGAGACAGCATGATCAGATCCGGTTTGTGCTTCCGTAGCTCGGGATAGTCGAGGGACCAGCCGCGCATCACGCGCGGCGTGTAGCTCTCGATCAGAACGTCGCTGCGCTTCACGAGCTCGACGAAGAGCTCGTGACCGCGATCGCTGCGCAGATCGAGCGTCACGGACGACTGCTTCCGATTCAGCTCATGGAAGAAGCTGCTGCGATTCCACCAGTCCGCGCCGGTGACGTTGTCCGGGAACGCCCCCAGGGATCCGGGATTCGCGATGTTGGTCCGCCCGGGATCTACCCGGTGATGGCTTTCGACCTTGATGACGTCGGCACCGAGCTCGGCGAGGAGCGTCGCCGCGTACGGCGACGCCACGAACTGCGAGCACGCGACGACGCGCACGCCTCTCAACGGAAGTCTCGACTCGCTCACCTGCCGCGTCGCCACCTAGGCGACCCCGCCCCGAGTCGCGCGCACGAGATCCTCGCGCGAAGCTGCGCGGACCTCGGCGTCGACCTCTCCGTTGTGCTCGCCGAGCCGCGGAGCGGGGCGCCGCAGGGACGAGGGCGTCAGGCTGAAGTTCGCGAGCACCGCCGGGATGCGCAGCGGTCCGATGCCCGGCTGCTCGATCGTGCGGAAGAACCCTACGGCGTCGAGATGCTCGCAGCGGTAGAGGTCGGACGGATCCTGGACGATCCCGACCAGCACGCCCATGGCACCTGCCTGCTTGAACAGCTCGGCGCGGGTGCGTTCCTTAAGCGCGTCGGACACGATCGCCTCGAGTTCTCGCCCGTGCCGGCGTCGCTCCACCGGGTCGTCGAAGGGTGGGCGAAGCAGTTCCGGGCGGCCGAGAAGCTCGACCATCGGCTTCCACGCCGTCTCGTTCGGCAGCTGCAGGATGACATGGCCGTCCTTGCACGGGACGATCGTGTTGATCGGAGTGGACTCCGGAGGCCGCCGGCCAAGCACGCCACCGATGAACGAGTAGAAGCCTTGGGCGTGGATCGCCGTCGACGCGACCGCTTGCAGAATGGAAATGTCTACGTGCTGTCCCTCGCCTGACGTTTCACGACCGACGAGCGCAACCGCCGTGGCCGCAGCGCCGTTGAAACCGCCTTCGTACTGGGCCTGCATCCCGCCGTGGAGCAGCGGTTCGCGTCCGGCGACGCCGCTGTAGCTCATGACGCCGCTCAGGGCGTACAGGACGATCTCCTCCGCGCTGTAACGAGCGTAGGGACCGGTCTGACCGAAGGGCGTGATGGACGTCAGGATCAGACGCGAATTGACGCGATGAAGGACGTTCCAGCCGAGACCGAGCTCGTCGAGCACCCCTGGTCGGAAGCCTTCGATGATCACGTCACTCCGCTCCGCGAGTCTCAAGAGGAGCTCGCGGCCTGACTCCGTGCGCAGGTCGGCCGTGATCGAGCGCTTGTTGAGGTTGAGCACACAGAACAGAAGGCTGCTCGTGTCGGTCTTCTGATCGTCATGAGCGAGCGGTGGCAGCCGGCGCGCCGGGTCGCCCGTGGGAGCTTCGACCTTGACGACCTCAGCTCCGTGATCCGCGAGCAGACGCGCAGCGAACGGCGCCGCGACGCCCTCGCCCAGGTCGAGGACTCTCAGACCTTCGAACAGACCGCGCGCTTCCTCTCCCGCTCGAGCGTCCGCGTCAGCGGCCATGTATCCCCTTCCGCGGGACCTCGGCGACGAATGGCACCGGCCTACTGCTCTCGCGTCGAGAACGCACCCAGCCGCCTGCGTATCTCGGTGGTCAACTCACCGAACCGGGGCGTTCCCATGAATTCGATCGGCCGCGGCCGTGGGACATTGACGTCGACCGTCATCAGAAGACGACCGGGTCGTGGAGACAGGACCAAGACGCGGTCCGATAGGAACACCGCTTCGGGAATGCTGTGCGTGATGAGGAAGGCGGTCTTCCCGCGTGTGGCGCATATCGCGGCCAACTCAACATTCATCGCTTCGCGCGTCATGGCGTCCAACGCCCCGAACGGCTCATCCAACAGCAAGATCGGCGGGTCGTGCATCAACGCTCGAACGAGGGCCACTCGTTGCTGCATGCCACCCGATAGCTCCTGCGGATACTTCGAGCCGTAGCCGGTGAGCCCGACGAGCGCCAAGAGCTCGGTCGCCCTTCGTAGCGCCTCCGACTTGTCCAGCCGCATGATCCGCGCGGGAAGCGTCACGTTCTGCAGCACGTTCTGCCACGGCAGAAGGACCGGGTTCTGAAAGACGATGCCGACGTCGCGACAGGGGCGCGCGACGCGCTCGCCGCGAACGAGAACATCCCCGTCGGAATACCGCGTGAGGCCCGCGATGATCCTCAGCAGGGTGGTCTTTCCGCACCCAGTAGGTCCGACGACGCTGATGAACGATCCTGCGGCGACGTCGAGGGAGATGTCGTCGAGCGCCGTTACGCGAGTACCGTCTCGGCTCTCGAACGTCTTGCGCAAGCGCCTGAGGACGATGTGCTGACCTCGGCCATCGTCGACGACCGATGTCGCACGGGGAACTGACAGAGCAGAGCGCGCGGCGACGGAACTCACGCGACGATCGTCTCCGTGTCCGTCCAGAAGACGATCCTGCGACTGATCCACTGCATCGCGGTGAAGAGGACCACGCCGAGCAGCGCGAGGATCACGAAGATAGAGAACACGCCAGCGATGTCGAGGTCTGCGTCATAGGTGAGCAGGAGAACGCCAAGACCCTTTCGAGAGCCGACGAACTCGCCGACGATCGCGCCAAGCATCGCGAAGACGAGCGCAAGCTGCAGGCCCGCGAACAGGAACGGGAGCGCGTTCGGGAAGCGTAGCTCCCGGAAGGTCTGCCACCGATCCGCGCGCAGTGCGGTCATCAGGTCCAGTCGATCGCGATCGACGGTCCGCAGGCCGGTCATCACGTTGATGACCACCGGGAAGAACGCGGTGACCGCCGCGACCGCTACTTTGGACTGCACGTCGTACCCGAGCCAGAGCACGATCATGGGAGCAAGTGCGATCTTCGGGAAGGATTGGAAGGCGACGAGATACGGTTGGACGACCGCCTCCAACGTTCGCGACTGGACGAGGATCGCCCCGACCGCTGTCGCGACGACAGAGGCAACGAGGAAGCCCAACACGGTCTCCCGAATGGTCCACAGGAGGTGCTCGACGTACAGGCCGCTCGAGAACCCGTTTACGAGAGCACGGCCGACGCTGGCGGGAGCCGGCAGGACGTAGGTTGGGACCTGCATCCAGATGACGATCCGGTCCCACGCGAAGAGCGCGACAAGAAGGACGAGCGGCGAAAGGAGGCGTGGATCGCGCACGATCCTTCGCCACCGCCTTTCCGCTGCTCGACTGATGGTGGCGCGTTCGGCGATCATCGCTAGCGCACCAGTGCACTAGCTTCGCCGACAGCCACCTTCCGACCGCGCTGGTTCTCGATCCACACCTCGCAGATGAAACGCAGCGCATCACCCTCTGGCGTCTTCTCCCGGACGATCCCCTTAGCCGTAAGCACTTCTGCGGCGAAGGTGGGAGCGATGAGCTTCAGCGAGATCTTCCCGCCTTCGATCCATCCCTCTTCGAACGCCGCCATCATCATCCGCGAGACCGTTGAGCCGAAGTGCGGCCCCGTGCCGATCGGCGCAGGCAGGCCTTCATGCTCCGCCGCTTCCTGATCGGTGTGAATGTTCCGGGGCGGAACGAACGAGGCGAGCTCGTACGCGATCATCGCGCCGACCGAATGGTCGAGCGACATCGGCGGCAACTCGTACCCGATCGGCGTGTTGCGGTCGACGCGCTTGATCGGATCACCCATCGGCCAGGGCTCGGCTTCGGCGCTCGTCCTGGCGCGACCAGCATCGTCAACGACGTCGATCGCGTGGGTCCTGAACGTCCGGAACACCATGTGCCCCTGCGGATCGAAGCACGTCGCCTCGTACTTCACGTAGCCGCGCCCACGAGCTTTCCACTTGTCGGCGAGGCGAAGATTGAGACGGTACTTCACACCGGGCTGGAGCGGCGCGAAATTCTCGCACTCGTAGTGATAGGCGAGGCCGCGCAGGTTGTACATGTCCTGTGTGAGTGCGCGCACGGATCGCCAGTTGATCCACATGGGCGCGATGCGCCCGCCCCACGGAGAGTCATGGACGTACCACTCGTGGTACTCGCCGCTGATCACGAGCTGTTTGTCAAGGAGCTCATTCGTGATGATCCACTCGACCGGCGGGTATTCACGCCCGACCTCGAACTCGTCGAATAGAGTGCGGTGCCCAGGCTGATCGAATCCCGCTTTGCCTTCGACTACACGACCGTGTCGCGCTTGGACGGTGGCCGAGTCGGTCATGATTGCCCCTCCATCCGTCTGACATCCACGAGGCTCAGTCCCCAGTACCGTCGGCAGCCGGCCTTCGCCAACAGCTCGAGGAGCCGCATCCGTTCGTTCTCATCCAGGCATTCGGGCGCCCCGCCGCTCGCGTGTAGGAACGCGGCGAGCGCATGTTCCTCGTACTCCGTCAAGTGCTCCATGTCTTTCAATGCTTCTTCCACCCTTCGGTGCGTCGTACGAACGGGGCGACCGCGAGCATCCGGCTACTTCACGACGTAGTTCTTCGCCATATCGATGATCTGCGCGGCGTCGAAGTCGTTCGCCTGCTTCAGGTAGTCACGCGTGAAATACGCTGAGACGGGCAGTTGCTGCTTGATCTGGCCCGACTGGAAGAGGATGTCGCGAGACGCGGTGATCGCGTCATCGGTCGCGTCTCCCCACAGCGCGCCCTTCGCCGGGATCGTCTTCTGGATGCGCGCCTTGTACGCGCGCAAGTCCTGCGCGAGCGCGGTCGCCTCATCGAGTCCGGTGGCCTTCGTCTCTGGGTAGGCCTTCCAGTGGACGCGGATGGCAGCCTCGGGATTCGTTTGCGAGAAGAGCGTGGCCTTGGCGAGCGCACGGCCGAATCTCGCCACGGCGTCAGGATGTTGCTGCGCGAACTCATCGCGCACCGCAAGTACTTGCGCGAACGAGAAGCGGGCCAGCAGAGGAGCCGGGAGCTGGCGGATCGTCAGTCCGAGACTCTCGAGGTTCGCGTACTGCGAGTCGTTCAACATCATCGCATCGACCTTCTTGTCCTTCACGGCGACGGCGGTCTGTGCGCCGCCCGTGCCGATCGGGATGATGCTGACGTCCTTCTTGGGGTCGATTCTCGCGTCGACGAGCAGGGCGTTGAGCGTGTCCGTGCTGCTCTGCCCCATCGCGGCCACGCCGATCGTTTTGCCCTTGAGATCAGCGACACTCTTGATCGGGCTGTCACCGATCACGGCAGGAGTGTCCTGCGGGCTGGACAGGAAGCTGTGGAACGCATGGATCTTCGCTCCCTGATCCACCGCGGTGAAGACCACCTGGGCACCGGCAAGCAGGATGTCGCCCTGCCCAATCGCGAGCACCTTCACGCCGTTGTTGCCGCCGTCGGCCGTCTGGAACTCGACGTCAAGCCCCTCTTGCTTGAAGAAGCCGAGATAGTCCGGCGTCGACGTGTAGTAGGGCGATTGACCTGCCGGGAAGACCTTGAGGCTGACGACATAGCGCACGTGGACGGGTGTTGGCGACGGCGTCGCCGCGGCAGCGCCCGTGCCCGTCGGCGCCGCCGAGTTCGACACTGTAGAAGGCGCGGCGCCGCACGCAGCGAGCAGGATTCCGATCAGTCCGATCGTGATGAGCCGGAACGGAACGGACCTCGTGGCCATTGCTACTCCTCCCTCTCTCAGAGGCGCGAAAGCGGTGAATTGTCGACCGTCGGTAGCATACACACTCTGTCGATAGGCGGCAGGACCGCAGCCTTCGCCGCTCAACTCCTCAGTCAGATCTCGATTTGGACGGTCCGACGCGAATCGAGGTCGAGAATCTTCTCGGAGTACTCCTTCATCACCTTGAGATGGGCGGGGTGTGCCATCCACCTCTTCCACGCCTCCGTGTCTTCGAAGTCGGCAACGACCGCGACCGTGAAACGACGGTCCGTCGGATGGATGTTGCGACCGGTCGTGAACGAACGGATTTCCGAAATGCTGCCCGGAAGCGTGCGCCATGCGGCTAGCAGCTCCTCGATCCGTTCGTCGGTGATGTCGTCCCGCACCTTCGCGACGTAGATATGTCGGATCACTGTGCACCACCCGCGCGCTGCGATCGCAGCACCGCCTTCGCGTCGACCACCGCTAGTCCTCCTCCATCCGGTCGCACGATCGCCGGATTGATGTCGATCTCATCGACCCATTCGCTCACATCCAAGATCAGATCGGAGAGCCCGACCACGGCGGCTGCGAGCGCGCTCTCCTCCACCGGCGCCTGACCTCGGTAGCCGCCGAGGACTGCCGATGCGCGCAGTCGCCTGATCGCGAGAAGAGCATCTTCCTTGTCGATCGGGGTCAGACACCGGGCAACGTCGCGATACAGCTCTACGAAGATCCCTCCGAGACCGACGAGCACCAGGGGTGGGTAGTCCCTGTGGCGCGCCGTTGCCCCGAGATAGAACTCTCGGTCCCCCAACACGGATGCCTGGACGATCACGCGGCACTCATCCAACGACGGTATGCGTCGCAGCTCGTCGTAGGCCATCCGCAACTGGTGAACGTCCGCGATCCCTAGCCGGACTCCGCCCAGCTCGGTCTTGTGGACGACGTCTCCGCCCGTGACTTTCATCACGACGGGGTATCCGAGCTCCTCGGCCGCGGCGCTCGCGGCGGCGAGATCGGCTGCGACGCGGTACGGGACGACGGGGATGTCGTACGCGCACAGGACCTCGCCGAGCACGGGGAGATCGGCGACTCGCTCCCCCGACGCGGACGCCGCCGCGAGCACCGCTTGGGCTAAGGCCGTGGGGCGTCGTGCGCGCGCGCGCTCGTGCGGCCTCACCTCGCTGAAGCGAACGGCCGCCGCGAGCGCGGAGATCGTGCGTTCGACCCCGGTGATGAGCGGCAGTGCCGAGTTCGAGAGGAAGTCGTGCTCGAACGGCCGGAGGGAACCGATCGCCGGCGCGCTGATGACAATCGGCTTTCGCGTCGACGATTGTGCCGACTCGAGCGGCTTCAGCAGACGAAGCTTCTCCTCCATCGGGATCGTTGCCACGATCACGCTGTCATACGAATCGTGCGCGAGGCAGCTGCGAATGAACCTCGCCGCGACGGACCGCTCCCCGAGCAAGTGCACGGCTGGGAGATCCATCGGGTTCTTCACCGCGATACCGGCAGGGGTCTCTGCCGTGAGATCCTCCCGTATCGGATCGGGCAAGGCGGGGAGACTGAAGCCGCTGGCGCCGGCCGCGTCCGCGACGATGCCGGCGACACCGCCGCCCGTTGTGAATACCGCCAGCCGCCGGCCGCGCGGCCAGCAGTCGCGGTCGAGCTGCGCGAACAGCGTGCACTTGTCCAACGCATCGTCGAGGCTCGACGCGCCGATGACACCCGCTCGTTCGAAGATCGCGTCGACGATCTCGCTCGGCGCGGCGAGCGAACCGGTATGCGCCAGCGCGACAGCGCGCCCTTCGGCTGATCGGCCGACGGTGATCGCGACGATCGGCTTTCCCGACGACACGATTCGAGACGCCGTCTCGATGAATCGAGCCGGCTGCTCGATCCGTTCAAGGAACAGACAGAATGCGCGCGCCTGGGGATCCGTCGCGAAGTAGTCGAGATAGTCCAGCATCCGCAGTCCGGCTTCGTTCCCGGACGACACCAGGTAGCTCATCCCGAGATGCCGGTGATACGTTGAGGTCATGAGCGCGGAGCAAGAACTGCCGCTCTGCGAAATGACGGTCAATCCGCCCGGCCAGAGTGGCGTCTCCATCGGGCCGGCGAACGGCGCGACTCGCTGCGCGACGTTCACGATACCAAGGCAGTTCGGACCGCAGACGAGGATCGAGCTCTTCGCCGCGAATGAACTGAGCTCCGCTTGTCGAACGGCGCCCGCGGGCTCGGAGCTTTCCGCGTAGCCGTCGGCGTTCACGATCGCGGCGCCCACCCCGGCGTCCTCGCAGCCGGCCAGGACTTCGAGGACAACGGAGCTCGGGACCAGCAGCAGTGCAAGATCGACGTGAGCGGGGACGTCCGCGACGCTCGGATAGCACGGCAATCCGAGCACATCCTTGCGATGCGGATTGACAGCATAGATCGCACGCTTGTCGCTCGGCCAGCGCTGCAGATTCCGCAGTGCGAAGACGGCGTGGATGTTCTTGTCGGAGGCGCCCACCACCGCGATGCTCAGCGGATTGACGAGTGGATCGAGTGCGCGCATCATGCCGCGGCCGCGACCGCTATTCCCGGGTCGTGAACCCGGAATGGAGCTGCTTCAGCGCCTTCTCCATCCCGAGCCGCTCGACGTCCGCGTAGAACTCCTCCTGCGCTTTCACCGAGTTGATGATGAATTCGGTCTCGATCGGAATTTGCTCCGCGACGCGTGGATTGACGGTCGTGAAGTTCGAAATCTCGAGGTGGCGGGAATTGATTTGCGCTTTGTTCGCCCTGATGTATCCCGGGCTACGGCGCTCGATAGTCACAACGTCTCGTGCCATATCCAAGGTTGCCTTCTCGAGTCCGTCGAGCGGCACGACCTGATTGACGAGCCCGTGCATCATCGCTTCGCGCGCCCCGAAGTTACGACCGGTGAAGACGTATTCCTTGGTCTTCTTCGGGCCCATGAGCCAGTTCCAGATGTGCATCCCGCCGAAGAGGAGCCCGTAGCGCGCCTCCGGATATCCGAATCGCGCGTCCTCCGCGGCGATCGTGATGTCGCATGCGGCCGCGAGGTTCTGCCCTCCGCCGAGGGCGTAGCCATGCACCTGAGCGATCGTCGCCTTCGGGTGGAGCCAGGTCTCCGGCCCGGTGCCGTGGAACCGTCGCCGCCAGGCGTACCAGCCTTCAGGGTCGCCGGTCTGTAGCTTGCCGCTGTACTTGAAGTCCCGGCCGGCACAAAAGGCGCGTCCCGCGCCGCGGTACACAAGAACGACGACGCTGTCGTCCTCGGCCGCCTCCTTCGCCGCCTGCTGGATCTCTTCGATCATCGGAATGTGGAACGCGTTGAGAACTTCGGGCCTGTTGAACGTGATGCGAGCGATGCCGTCTTCAGGCCTGTCGTAGATCAGGTACTCGTAAACCACCGCGCGCTCCTTTACGCGACCTGGACAAGCGCACGCCGCCTATTCCCGCGTGGTGAAGCCGGAATGTAGCTGCTTCAGCGCCTTCTCCATCCCGAGCCGTTCGACGTCGGCGTAGAACTTCTCCTGTGCCTTCACGGAGTTGATGATGAATTCGGTCTCGATCGGAATCTGCGCCGCGACGCGGGGATTGACGGTCGTCAGGTTCGCGATCTCGGGATGTCGGGAGTTGATCTGAGCCTTGTTCGCCCTGATGTATCCGGGGCTGCGGCGGTCGATGTTCACGATGTCGCGCGCCATATCGAACGTCGTCTTCTCGAGCTCTTCCGGCGGGACGACTTGGTTGACCATTCCGTACATCATCGCTTCGCGCGCGCCGAAGTTGCGACCGGTGAAGAGGTACTCCTTGGTCTTCTTCGGGCCCATGAGCCAGTTCCAGATGTGGACGCCGCCGATCAGCAGCCCGTAGCGCGCCTCGGGGTATCCGAATCGCGCATCCTCTGAGCAGATTGTGATGTCGCAAGATACGGCGAGGTTCTGCCCCGCGCCGAGCGCGTAGCCCTGCACCTGAGCGATCGTTGCCTTCGGGTGGAGCCAGGTCTCCGGCCCGGTGCCGTGGAACCGCCGGCGCCAGGCGTACCAGCCTTCCGGATCCTCGGTCTGTAGCTTGCCGCTGTACTTGAAGTCCCTCCCGACGCAGAACGCGCGGCCAGCGCCGCGGTAGACAAGAACGACGACGCTATCGTCCTCGGCCGCCTCCTTCGCCGCCCGCTGGATCTCCTGCACCATCGGAATGTGGAACGCGTTGAGGACTTCGGGCCTGTTGAACGTGATGCGAGCGATGCCGTCTTCGGGCTTGTCGTAGATCAGGTACTCGTAAGGCATGTCTTGATGACACCTTTCGTCCTTCGGTCGCGCAGCTTCGGATCGCGCTCCGCGCTCACCGCGTGCTCAGTTCCTTCTGTACCTCCTGCACGATGTCATTCCGGACGACTTCCTCGACCTTCACCTTCCCGGTGTTGCCCGTGGCGTCGATGGTCTGCTGGGCAGCTGCGGCGGTGATCAGCGGATCGACTGCGATGTTCTTGGATTGAGACTTGAACGCAGAAGCGTAGACGTTCGGATCCAGGTCCTTGAAGGACGTCTGCACCTTCTTCATCGAACCGTCTGGATCCTTGACCAGCTCGTCATGCGCCCTGAGGAAGGCGCGCACGATCGCCTTGAACTTACCGGGGTTGCTATCGACACTCGCGTTCACCGCGATGACACTCGAGTAGACGATCTTGTCCTGCGATGCAAGATCCTGACCCGCGCTGATGTAGGCGCCACCCTTCCCACCGACGCTCAGCAGCGACACATTCGGCTCGACCATCCCGCCGATATCGACGACATTGCTCTGGAGGGCGGCGACGATCGCCGCCCCCGTGCCCAGCGATGTGATCTTCACGTCCTTCTCTGGATCGAGCCCGACGCCTTGGAGCATCTTTCGCATCAACAGGTCCGCCGAGCTGCCCGGGCTGCTCACCGCGAGAGTCCGGCCCTTGAGCGCCTTCAGGCGTGCGTCTAGCGGGGACGTGGGCGTGACGCCCTGCTTTGCGGCGTCATCGAGGAACTTCCTGGAAGCTCCCCACGTCAGCGGATTGCCACCGAACATCTGCAGCAAGGCGCGCGTCTTCTGCGCCTGCGCACCCTGCGTCGCGAACGCGATGATCTGGTCGAGCGAGACGAGAGCGATGTCAGCTGAGCCGCCGATGAGCGTGGCGGTTTCCTTCCCTCCACCGATCGCCGTCTGCTCGACATCCGTGAATCCCTCGGCCTCGAAGAGCTTGTCGTACGTGGCCAGGAAGAACAGCGAGTTCGCGATCGTCACGTTCCCATAGACGACACGGAGTGTCCCGTAGTTTGGCTTCGGTGTCGGTGACGCGGTCGTGGCGACGGTCTGGGTTGCCCCGACCGCCGAGGGCGCTGGCGCGGACGCGGTGCCGCATGCACTAGCGATCAGTCCGATGAGCAAGGCGAAGCCGACGAACCGGCCGCAGCGAGTCAAGGTGCGCCTCCTCCCCAGGTCTATTGTCGACTGGCGACAGTAGACCATAGTACGCTGACGGTCTACTGATGCCGCTTATGGACCAGTCGACAAGACCTCACCGGCCGGGTATTGCAACGGGTACGGCAAACCTGGAGCGCGAGACGGCGTGCCTGCTCGCGGTCATCGGCGTCCTGCGTGACGGCCGCAAGGAGCTCCTCGCGCTCGTCCCCGGCTACCGCACGTTGACCGAGTCGCGGGACGCGGTGCCGCGCGGCCTCAAGGCGCGGGGTCTCGAAGCACCCCGGCTCGTCGTCGCCGACGGCGCAGCAGGGGTCTGGGCCGCGGCGCCGTCGGCGTGGCCGAGACGCGGGGCCGGCGCCGCTGGAACCATGCCATCGTGAGCGTCCTCGACGAGCTGCCGAAGACGGCACAGCGCAGGGCCACGCTGCTGCTGTCGAAGCTGCTCGCTGACACGAGACCTCGACGATGATCGTTCTTCAGGACGTCGAGAAGACGTTCTCCGGGCGGATGAAGGACACTCCAGCCCTCACGAAGATCAACCTCGCCGTCAATGACGGAGAGTTCGTCGCCATCGTCGGGCCCAGCGGGTGCGGCAAGTCGACGATCCTCAATCTCGTCGCGGGGCTCACGTCACCTACAGCGGGCACGATCGGCTACAAGCGTCTTCCGGTCCCCAGACCGAACACGGATGTCGGTTACATGACGCAGCACGACTCCCTGCTGCCATGGCGCACGGCACGCGACAACATCGCTCTCCCGTTGGAGATCGCGCGCCGCCCGAAGAAGGAGCGTCGGATTGAATCCGAACGGTACCTTGAGCTCGTCGGGCTTACCGGCTTCGGGGATCACTATCCGTCGGAGCTGTCCGGCGGGATGAAGCAGCGCGTCGCGCTGGCGCGCACGCTGCTCTACTCGCCGAAAACACTGTTGATGGACGAACCGTTCGGAGCACTGGATGCGCAGACGCGTCTCGTTCTGCAGCGTGAGTTCCTCGCGATCTGGGGTCAGTATCGGAAGACGGTGCTCTTCGTCACGCACGATCTCGGAGAGGCGATCGCCCTCGCGGATCGCGTCGTCGTCATAGGCGGGCGGCCTGGGACGATCATCGCGGACCTCGAAGTCCCCCTCGCGAGGCCGCGCGACGTGCTCGAGGTGCAGGGGACGGAGGCGTTCGTCGGGCTGTACCGGCGCGTCGCTGAGCTCCTCGGCATAACGTGGAATCGGGCGAAGACCGATGGCGCATCGAGGGTGCTGAATGAGTGAGCCCGTCGGCACTCTGACCACGCTGCGCGCGGCGCGTCCCACCGGGCGCCGACGTGGGTACAGCAGACGTCGAGCGATGGGGAACGTCGGCGCGGTCCTCGTCGGGATCGTGCTGGTCTTGACCTGGCAGTGGGCATCGGGCCGGGTCCTTGACGAGCTGTGGGTGAGCAAACCCACGGCGATCTGGACCGCCCTCGTTCAGCTTCTGACCGCGGGCGACCTCGCGCGGCACGCGCCGACCACTCTGTACGAGGCAACCGCGGGTTTCGTCGTCGGCGCCGTCCCGGGCGCGCTCTTGGGTCTCGTCCTTGGCCGCAACCAGATGTTGGCGTCCATCGCTCGACCATACCTCGTCGGGTTCTACTCGACGCCACGGCTCGCGCTCGCCCCGCTCTTCATCATCTGGTTCGGGATCGACGCCCCGATGAAGATCTACTTCACTGCGACCGTCGTGTTCTTCCCCGTGTTCCTGACGGCGTTCACGGGTGCCGCTGAAGTGCCACCGCAGATGCTGGATACGATCCGCCTGATGAAGGCGGGCCGGCTCTTCGCGTATCGCCACGTGATCCTGCCGTCCACGATGGTGTGGATCATCGCCGGCTTCCGTCAGTCCGTGCCGCACGCCGTCACTGGTGCTGTCGTTGGGGAGCTCGTGGCGTCGAACCGCGGGCTCGGATTCCTACTCATCCAAGCTGCGGGTCAGTTCAACACGGCGAAGCTCTTCGCGGTGCTCTTCGTGCTCATCGCGATCGCACTGGTCAGCTACGAGCTTCTCGGCGTGCTCGAACATCGCCTCCTTCGTTGGAAGAAGAGCGGGAGTGGAGAACTGGATGCGCTGGGGTAGATCTCGAACTCCGCGCACGACGGTTGCCTCGAGACGGCCGCGTACCTTGTCGACAATAGACTGTAGACTCCGTAGATGGCCACTGAGCGGAAGAGCGCGCATCGGCCGCCTGCTCGTCAGATGACGTCACGATCACTCGGCGGTGCAACCGTCCCCGCGTCCGACGGATCTGGAGCCGCCACGAAGCGCGCGAGGCTCGTGCAGAGCGTGCCTTCCTATGCGGAGCAGGCGTACGGCCTGATCCGGTCCTTCATCGTGGACGGCACGTATCACCCGGGCGAGCAACTGGGTGAGGTCGAGATCGCGAGCCGGCTCGGCATCAGCCGCAGCCCCGTCCGCGAAGCGTTCCAGAAGCTGGCGATGGAAGGTCTCGTCGATCTGGTCTCCCGCCGCGGCGCGTTCGTCGCGACGTTCGACGTAGCGCGGGTCTCCGCGCTATTCGAAGTGCGCGAGGCGCTGTTCGGAATGGCCGCGCGGCTCGCCGCCACACGCGGTGCCGACGACGCGCTTCGTAACCTCGCGCGGATTCTGACGGCGACCCGCGCGATCCTCGATCGCAGCGAGGCCTCGTCGTACCCTTCCGACCTCGACTTCCACCGGGGGATCGCGCTCGCCGCCGGGAACAAGCCGCTTGCCGACAAGGCGCTCGAGGTCGAGCTCCAGGTCCAGCTGGCGCGACTCCGCTCAACCGGCGGCCGTCCAGCCCGCGCGAGGAACGCGTACCGGGAGCACGAAGCGGTCCTGGACGCCTTGCGGGCGCGAGACGGGGATCGCGCAGAGCGAGAAATGCGACGACACGTCCGGAATGGCCTCGCCAGCGTGCGCGAGGCGTTGACGCAGCAGCAAACAGCGGCGCGCCGCCCCGCGGGGACGCGCACGCCTCGGCAGTCGCGCGGGGGTCGCATCGCGTTTCCGGACGAACCTGGGGAGGAAGCCCGCTGATGACGAAGATGAGCGGCGCCGAGATCGTCGCCGAGATGATGGTTCGGCTTGACGTGAAGTTCGCGACCGGCATCCCGGGACATACCGTGCTCGATCTCGTCGACGCCCTGGTCGACCGGCAGAACTCCATCACGACGCTTCTCCCAAGAAACGAAGAGACGGCGGCGTTCGCCGCCGACGCGTACTTCCGCGTCTGTCATCGTCCGATGGTCGTCATCGGTCACGCGAGCGTGGGCGCGTCGAATCTCCTCACCGGCGTCGCGAATGCCGGAATGGATTCGTCGGCGATGATCGTCATCACGGGCGAGACCTGGACGAAGGCGCAGGGGCGCGGCGCATATCAGGAGCTCGTTCGGGAACGCGATGCCGGCACGCCCGACATGTTCCGCGGCAGCGTCAAGCGGAGCTGGCAGGTGAACCGCGCCGAGAAGCTGCCCGAGACGATGCTGAAGGCCTACAAGCTGGCCGTCACAGGGAGACCGGGTCCCGTGCATCTGGACGTCACGCAGGATGCCTTCGCCGAGCAGGTCGACGTCACGCTCCCGGAACGCGTAGACCGGTTCCTGCCATTGTCCCGTCCGAGAGGAGACGCCGACGCCACGAAACGAGCCGCGGAACTCTTGCTGCGCGCGGAGCGACCGGCCATCCTCGCAGGCGGCGGGACCATCCTGGCGGAGGCGACGGACGCTCTCGTAGAGCTCGCGGAGCTGCTGCGCGCACCCGTCGGCACGACGGTAATGGGCAAGGGCGCGTTCCCCGAGGATCACGCTCTCGCCGCCGGCATCACCGGTTGGATCGGCACGGCGCCGGGGAACAAGGCGATGAGGGAATGCGACGTCCTGCTCGCGCTGGGAACACGATTCACCGAGACGGACACGAGCGGGTGGACGCCGGGAAAGCCGTTCAACATCCCGCCGACGCACTTGATCCAGGTGGACATCGATCCGAATGAAATCGCTCGCAACTACCCCGTGGATGTCGGGATCGTCGGCGACGTCCGTTCCGTCCTCCGCGATCTGATCAGCGATCTGCGTACACGCTCATCCCAAGCGGGCAAGCGCGACGGCTGGCTCCGGGAGATCGAGGAAGCCAAGGTCGCGTGGCAGGAGGAGACGTCCGCACTTCAGGCGTCCGCATCGTCGCCCATCAATCCCGGTCGCCTGGCGGCAGAGCTGAGGATGGCGCTCCGGCGCGACGCGATCGTCGTGTGCGACCTCGGGAACGCTCAGAAGTGGATCGCACAACAGTTCCCGGCGTACGGTCCGCGGACCGTCCTGAATGCGATGGGCGGTGCGGCGATGGGATTCGGCGCGTGTGGCGCCGTCGGCGCGCAGCTCGCCGCGCCGGACAGCCAGGTCGTGAGCTGGGTCGGAGACGGAGCGATGTCCATGAGCCTGCACGTGCTCCCGACCGTCGTCGAGTACGACCTCCCGATCCTCTATGTCGTCGCGAACGACAACGGCTACGGTGCCGTAAAGCGACCGCAGGACGCTCGCTTCGGGGGCGGACGGAATCTCCTAACGCTCTTCAGGCGCGCGAACGGTGACCCGTACCGCGTCGATTTCGCCGGTGTAGCGCGCGCGCTCGGGATGGCATCTGCGCGGGTCGATCGAGCGGATGAGATAGCACCGACGATGCGGCGCGCGCTGGCGGAACGACGGCCTTTCCTCCTCGACGTCACGACCGAGATGGAGACGTACGTTCCGATGAGTGGCGGCGGGGCGTTCCCGCTGCCAGCACGTGGATGAAAGGCCGAGCCGGCGCTGTGAGCCCGCAACGTCACGGTCTCTGGATAAACGGAGAGAGCCGAGACGGGAGGGCGGGATCGACCGTCACCGTCGAGTATCCGTACGACAGATCGACATTCGCTGAGGTCACTGCGGCGTCGGTCGAGGACGTCCAGGAAGCGATCTCCGTCGCGGAGCGCGCGTACAAGGACGTCATGCGGCGGCTCCCTGCGCACGAACGCGCTCGCATTCTGCGCCGCACGTCGCAGCTGATCGGGGAGAACGCTGATGAGCTGATACGGATCGTCGTCCACGAAGCTGGCAAGCCGGTGCGCGATGCGCGCCGCGAGGTCGGCCGGGCGCGGGAGCTCTTCGACATGGCGGCCGACCACGCGCGGCAGATCGAGGGCGAGATCGTGCCGATGGATGCTGTCTCGGAGGGCGAGAATCGTTTCGGCTTCGCGCTCCGCGTGCCGCTCGGCGTCATCGCGGCGATCGCGCCGTTCAATTCGCCCGTCAACCTCAGCACGAACAAGATCGCTCCGGCGCTCGCAGCCGGCAACAGCGTCGTGTTGAAACCGGCGAGCAAGACGCCGGTCTCGGCGCTCTTTCTCGCGCAGCTCCTGCACGAAGCGGGGTTGCCCGCGGGCGCACTGAACGTGGTCGTCGGCCCCGCGGAGGTGGTCGGTGAGGCGCTGGTCCGCGATCAGCGCGTTCGGATGGTGACGTTCACCGGAAGCACGGCGGCGGGGCAACGCATCGCGCAACTCGCGGGCATCAAGCGACTGGCCCTCGAGCTCGGCTCCTCATCGGCGAACATCGTCTGCGCGGATGCGGATATCGTCGCGGCCGCGAAGAGCCTCGCGACATCGGCGTACATGTCCTCGGGGCAGGCCTGCATCCGAGCGCAACGACTACTCGTGCACGCATCGGTCGCCGAACGTTTCCTCGCGAGCTTCATACCCCTCGTCGAGTCGATGCGGATCGGGGATCCGTTCGACGAGGCGACCCAGATCGGGCCGATGGTGTCCGAGGGCGAGCTTCAGCGAATCCTCTCATGGATCGAGGAGGCGCGAGCGGCGGGAGCGAGGGTCCTGACCGGGGGCGAGCGCGTCGGCAACACCGTACGACCGACGCTGATGAGCGATCTGCCCGCGTCCACGCGACTCGCGCGCGAGGAAGCTTTCGCTCCGGTCGCTACGTTCGCGACGTTCACGAGCGATCAGGAAGCTGTCGCTCTCGCGAATGGCTCGTCGTACGGCCTCCAAGCCGGCGTTTACACGCACGATCTCGACCGAACGCTGTTCTTCGCGCGCGAGCTGGAGGTCGGCGGACTGTGGGTGAACGAGTCGTCACGCTATCGCCAGGACAACTACCCATTCGGCGGCGTGAAGCTCAGCGGCATCGGAAAAGAGGGCGTCAAGTACGCGATCGAAGAGATGACCGAGCTCAAGTTCATCGGCATCAAGACCGGTCCGAGCTCGAGCATTCTGTGAGGCCCTGATGGTCGATTCCGCGCTGAGGCGAGCGATCACCGGGGGACGGCCGCTCCTACTTCCAGGCGTGTATGACGCTCTGAGCGCTCGGCTCGCCGAGCAGGCACGATTCCAGGCCATCTACCTAAGTGGCTCCGCCGTCGCGATGACACTGCTTGGTCTGCCGGACATCGGCCTCGTCACTGCGACAGAGATAGTCGAACAAGCGAGACGCGTCACCGAGGCAACAACGATTCCACTCGTGTGCGACATCGACACGGGCTACGGCAATCCGCTCAACGTCGGGCGGACCGTTCGGGCGATGGAAGCAGCGGGCGTGAGCGGAGTCCAGCTCGAAGATCAGCAGTTCCCAAAGCGCTGCGGCCACTTCGATGGCAAGTCGGTGATCGCGCAGGACGAGATGGTGATGAAGATTCGCGCCGCGTTGGACGCGCGCACGTCCGCTGACCTCATCCTCATCGCACGGACCGACGCTCGTGCCGTGCTTGGGCTCGATGTCGCGATCGAAAGGGCTATCGCCTATCGGGAGGCGGGTGCCGACATCATCTTCGTTGAGGCGCCGGACTCGATCGAGGAGCTCGGCCGCATCGGCAAGAACGTGCCTGGGCCCCTGCTCGTGAACGTTGTGGAGGGTGGTCGCACGCCGCAGCTGAGCTTCGACGAATACGCGTCACTCGGCTTCACCGTGATCTTGTATCCCACCGCGGCGGTAAGGGCGGCGGCTAGGACACTCTCCCACTTCTATCGGGAGCTCAAGAACGTTCGTTCAACGTTGCATCTGGAGCATGCTCTCCTCGGCTTCGAGGAACGGAATGAAGTGAACGATCTTGCCTCCTACATCACGCTCGAGAAGCGGTACGCGACGGAGGACGAGAAGGCGCGAACGTAACGAAGCCGACCGCCTCACGGGTCGGCTGCCGACAAGCAAGCCCATTGCCAGGCCGGCCCATCGCGTGGTCAGTGTCTATGGCAGACGGCCTACCGCTGGGCTGGCTGGTCAGCCGATCTCGCGGATGTCCCTGTCGGTGAGCACCCACTCGGACGCGTGCACGTTCTCGGCGAGCTGGGCGGGCGTCGTCGCACCCGTTATGACGCTGCAGACGGCTGGATTCGCGAGAAGCCAGCTGACCGCAAGCTCCGTGGTCGCGTGACCTCTCGCCGCGGCGAATTCGGCGTAGGCCTCGAGGGTGCGGAAATTGCCCTCGCTGAGCCAGCGAGCACCGATAGTCGGCATCACCGAGAAGCGCGTACCTTGCGGGACAACGTTCGGCTGGTACTTGCCGGTAAGGAATCCACTCGCTAGCGGCCGATACGGAATGATCGACATCCCTAACTGCGAGCACGTCGGGATGATCTCCTTCTCTGCCTCGCGGCTCAGAAGGTTGTACTCGACCTGTGACACAGCGAGCGGCGAATGCCCGTGCCGGGCACAGATCTGTGCCATTTGCGAGATCTCGGCTGCGCCGTAGTTCGAGCAGGCAACCTGGCGAACCTTGCCGGCACGCACAAGCTGGTTCATCGCCTCGAGACTCTCCTCAAGCGGGGTAAGCGGATCGGGGAAATGCAGGTAGTAGATGTCGATGAAGTCCGTGCCGAGACGATCCAGGCTCGCCTCGCATGATGCAACGATCGCGCGTTGCGAAAGAGGAGGAGCGTCCGTCAGAGGCCTCTTGCCGCTACCGACTTTCGTCGCGAGGACGACCTCGTCGCGTTTGCCCGACAGCGCCTTTCCCAGATACTCCTCCGACAATCCGTTTCCGTAGCTCTGCGCTGTGTCGATCAAGTTCACACCCAACTCGAGCGCTCGGGCAACGATCGCATTCGTGCCTTGCTTGTCGACGATGGGTCCGAAGGAATTGCTTCCGAGGCCCACAACGGAGACGCGGATGTCGCTCGAACCGAGAGTGCGATAGCGCACTACCTTCTCCTCACATTCCTTCTCGAGCTGTCTCCGCGAACGAGAGAGATGTGCGACATCTGCGTGACGATGAAACCATCAGACTCAAGGAGGAGCGTGCGGACGCCGCTGCCGCGCCCGGGTGCGACCTGGCGACGCACGATGGATGATCTCTTCATGAAGAAGCCGCGGGCAGAGTCCCGGCGCGCCTGGCGGTCAGAGTCCCAGATCAATGACACGTTGCGGCCTGACACTTGTCGCGCTGAATAGTATCGTCGGGCCAATCGAACAGCGGATCCAGGTAGGTCCGTGCGGCGCGTTCGGATCGGCGAGCCGAAAGAAGGCTCGCCACCGAGGGAGGACCGAGGTGCAGGACAAGATCAGATGCGTCGCGATGCGAGGCGGGACGAGCCGCGCGCTCTTCTTCCGCGACGACGACCTGCCTCGTGACGTCGCAGCGCGGTCCCGAATCATCCTCGCGGCGTTCGGCAGTCCCGATCCGTACGGGCGACAGATCAACGGACTCGGCGGCGCGACTTCGACCACGAGCAAGGTCGCGATCATCCGCAAGAGCGAGCTCGTGGGGATCGACGTCGAGTACACGTTCGGTCAGGTCGTGATCGATCGTCCGCTCATCGACGGCCGTGGCAACTGCGGCAACATCTCGTCGGCCGTCGGCCCATTCGCCATCGATGAAGGTCTCGTGCTGGCGACTGGCACCCTCACGGACGTGCGCATCCTCAACACGAACACGAACAAGGTGATCGTCGCGCACGTCCCGACGAGAGACGGGAGGTTCGACGAGGTCGGCGATTTCGAGATCGACGGCATCCCGGGCTCGGCCTCGAAGATCGTGCTCGACTACGTCGATCCAGGTGGGTCGGTCACGGGCAAGCTCCTGCCGACCGGACACGTGCAGGACAAGATCGAGGTCCGCGATCTCGGCCACATCGATGTGTCGATCGTCGATGCGGCCAACCCGCTGGTCTTCTGCCGGTACAGGGATCTTGGCCTCTCCGGAGACGAGCGTCCCGAGGACATCGACACCGACGCGCAACTGCTCGCGAAGGTCGAGGCGATTCGTGCGGCGGCCGGCGTGCTTGCGGGCCTCGCCGGAACGCCGGAGGAGATGACCGCGAAGGTGCCCTCGGTCCCGAAGATCGCGTTCGTCGCGCCCGCGCGGTCGTACAGGAGGCTGAACGGAACGATCGTCGCCGAGGAAGATATCGACCTCCTGGCGAGGATCATGTCGATGGGCAAGCTCCACCGTGCGTACGCGTTGACCGGAGCGATCTGCACGACCATCGCCGCGGTGATCCCGGGCACGATCGTGAACGAGTGCGTCTCCGCGGAGGCGCGGCGCACTGGCCGCGTGCGCCTAGGTCACCCCTCGGGGGTCATCGACCTCGTCGGGAGGGTGCGGAACGTCGACGGCAGGTGGGAGGCAGACACCGTCTCCTCGACCAGGACCGCACGTCGTCTGATGGAAGGGTTGGTCCTCGTGCCTCATACGGACTCCCTCGCGCAGGGTGCCGCGGTGCTCGTGTCCTGAGTCAGCAGTCTCTTGGCGAAGTTCGCGACCCGCCCCTGTTCCGGGTCGTGAAGTCGTAGATGGCCTTTGCCTCGGGTGGAGCATCGGCAGGCTCGACGGAGGAGGCCCGAGCCACGTGCCCAATGTAGTTTCGCACTCCCGGCCGGCGACAACCGTCAGGCTTGGCCTGCGGATCGCCGTGCGCCGCCAGCACCACGTCAAGAAGCGCGGGTGGTGGCCGAGCCGCGTCTGAGACGCGGAGGACGGCGCAGGGCGTTGGTGGCCTATGCTCCGATGGATGCGACCACTCGCGGTGCGCGTCTCGCGCCTCGGCACCGAGACCGCGTTCAGCGTCCTCGCGCGGGCGCGGGCGCTCGAGGCCACCGGCAAGAGCGTCATCCACCTCGAGATCGGCGAGCCGGACTTCGACACGCCGAGCGCGATCGTCGCCGAGGGCCGCGCGGCGCTCGGCCGTGGCGAGACCCACTACACCCCGTCAGCGGGCATCCCGGAGCTGCGCGCGGCCATCGCCACGTACCTCGGGCGCGAGCGCGGACTGACGGTGGACCCGGCGCGGGTCGTCGTCACGCCCGGCGCGAAGCCGATCATGTTCTACACGCTCCTGGCGCTCCTCGAGGCGGGCGACGAGGCGATCACACCCGACCCCGGATTCCCGATCTACGCCTCCATGGTCGCGTTCGCCGGCGCGACGAACGTGCCGCTGCCGCTGCGCGAGTCGAACGCGTTCGCGCCGGACCTCGACGAGCTGCGCTCGCTCGTGACGCCGCGGACGAAGCTCATCGTCGTGAACTCGCCGCACAACCCGACCGGGGGCGTGCTGCCGCGCGAGACCATCCGCGCGATCGCCGCGCTCGCGCGCGAGCGTGACCTCTGGGTGCTCGCGGACGACATCTACGGCGACATGGTCTACGACGGCGAGCACCACTCGCTGTACGCCGAGGAGGGGATGCCCGAGCGGACGATCCTCCTCGACGGCTTCAGCAAGACCTTCGCGATGACCGGGTGGCGTCTCGGCTTCGGCGTCTTCCCCGCCCCGCTCATGGAGCCGGTGACGAAGCTCGTGACCAACTCGGTCTCGTGCACCGCCACGTTCGTCCAGCGCGCCGGCGTCGCGGCGCTCACCGCGCCGCAGCCGGAGGTCCCGCGGATGATGGCCGCCTTCCGCGAGCGTCGCGATGCCGTCGTGAACGGGTTGAACGGCATCCCGGGCGTCACCTGCCGCCTGCCCGCGGGCGCCTTCTACGCCTTCCCGAACATCACGGGACTCCGGCGGGGCGACTCGGCGACCGTCGCCGACCGCCTGCTGGAAGAGGCGGGCGTCGCGGCGCTCGCGGGGACCGCGTTCGGCGCGGCGGGCGAGGGCCACCTGCGGCTCTCGTACGCGAACTCGCTCGAGAACCTCCGCGAGGCGGTGGCGCGCATCGCGCGGTGGGCGGCGGCCTGAGCCCGGCCCCGCTGCGGGTCGGGGTCATGACCCTGCCGCACGGCCCGTTCCCGGATCTCGCGGCGCGCTGGCGGCGCATCGAGGCGCTCGGCTTCGAAGGGATCCACCTCCCCGACCACCTCGTCTACCCGAAGCTCGTCGCCTACGAGTGCTGGACGCTCCTCGGCGCGCTCGCCCTGACGACCGAGCGGGTGCGGATCGGCGCGCTGGTCAGCCCGGTGACGCTCCGCCACCCGGCGCTCCTCGCGCAGCACGCCTCGAGCGCCGACCGGATGAGCGGTGGTCGCTTCGAGCTTGGCCTCGGCGCAGGCGGCGCCCGCACCGTCGGCGGCGACGAAGCCGCGCTCGGCGGCGAGTCCTGGTCGCCGGCCGAGCGGGTCGAGCGTCTCAGCGAGAGCCTCGAGATCTGCGATCGGCTCCTGCGCGGCGAGACGCTCGCCTACGACGGTCGCCGCTATCGCGTCCGCGCGAGCGTGCCGGCCTCGATCCGGCGGCCTCGCCCGCCGCTCGCGGTCGCGGCGCGGGGCCCTCGCGCCCTCGCGCTGGCCGCGCGGTACGCCGACGTCTGGGTGAACCAGGGCGGGCGCGACCTGGGAACGCCGGACGATCCGCACGCCGCGGCGCTCCAGCGCACGCGGGACGAGCGCGACGAGTTCGAGCGGCGCTGCGCCGCGATCGGCCGCGATCCGGGAACGATCCGTCGGCGCGTGCTCGCCTTCCACGCGACGCCCGATCCCTTCACCTCGCTCGATGCCTTCGACGAGTACGTCGGGGGCTTCCGCGAGCTCGGCATGGACGAGTTCGTCTTCTACTGGCCGGAGCGGGCCGACGGCGGCCGCGACGAGGCCGGCGAGCGCATTCTGGAGCGGGTCGCGGCCGAGCGGCTCTAGGTAGACCGCCCGCTCGTCACCGACGCCTCGTTACGCTGTCGGTGCACATGCTCGATCAGGAACGACGCCTCGTAACCGTCCTCTTTGCCGACCTGGTCGGGTTCACCGCGCTCGCCGACGAGCTCGACCCCGAGGTCCTCCAAGACCTCGTCTCGGGCATGTTCGAGGCCCTTGCGGAAGAGGCGATCCGCTACGACGGCACGATCGAGAAGTTCATCGGCGACGCGATCTTCGTCATCTTCGGCGCGCCGATCGCGCACGAGGACGATCCCCAGCGCGCGCTGCGGACCGCGCTCGCCATGCAGCACGTCTTCACGGAGCACGCCGCCCGCCTCAAGAAGGACCGCGGCTCGCAGATCGGCCTCCGCATCGGGATCCACACCGGGCTCGTCGTCGCCGGCGGGGTGCGGCCGGGTCCGAGCCGAGGAGCGGGCGGCGCGACGGAGGGGGCGCCCGTCCCGCAGGGCGCCGAGGACGGCGGCATGGGGGACCCCATGAAAACCC
>Ga0082335_1002080_pt1 | contig 38776 bp, 28 predicted proteins | sample Subgrocontami58m_FD_72375 | JGI IMG/M metagenome (GOLD analysis project Ga0082335, IMG submission 72375) | Subsurface groundwater microbial communities from S. Glens Falls, New York, USA - GMW37 contaminated, 5.8 m (SPADES assembly) (version 2) ...
GTTTTTAAAGCGGTGGATTCGCTTGCGCTTAATCCACCCTACAAAACTGCGGTTATCACGTTCCTCTTATGTCCTTAATTATTTCATTGGTTCTTTGCCCTTTATATTTTTTTAACCTGCCTACCCATTTATCGAAAGGGGATTTCTTCAAAGATTTTTTAATATAGAATACGCCATTTTTTTCTTCAAAGGCTAAGCCTTCTCCTGGACGAATACCAAGTTTATCTCTGATTTCTTTGGGAATAGCTACTTGGCCTTTAGAAGTGACTTTTACCTTCAACATAATACCTCCTGTAGAAACTCCCTTACTCATCAACAATAAATATTTTCGTAATTCTTTCATAACTTTGCTAAATGCCGATCTTACCTATCTATTATAGTATCTTCAACATAATTCTAATGTGAAGCAAAAGAGGATTTTTTATCTACTTGGAAAATGGGTAGAGTAGTTATCTTGATATGAGATGATTACGACATGACCCCTTCGGGTTCCTAAGATCAATAATTAGGTATGGTGTCGCCGAAATCCCCTACGTGTGCTGAGCGAGTTCTTTGAAGTATCTGACTGTGCGTGTTGTCTATTGCGTTATTATAGGGATTTCTAACCAATTATTTAAGATTTAGGATGCGACCCTTTGTGATCCTTTGTGATCCTCTTTTGCTTATCGTATTCTTCCTGTCTTTTTCTTCTTTCTTCATCTATCTGATATTGCTTTGTGGTGTATTCTGCCTGTTGTTGTGGGCTCAAGGCTTGCCATTGTTCTTCTTTCAGGCCAAGAGGATATCTTGTTGCACAACCCTCGAAAAGGACAAACAAAAGCAATAAAAGTAAAAGCCATCCTTGTTTTGTAATCATGGTGAGTACCTTTATTTCTTTATACTAAAATTACCTTGATAAAATTTGTATAAGGTTGCGAAATTAAAATTATTATACCAATTCCTTACTCTAACCAGACGGGCTCTTGGCTTCGCATCATTTTTTGAATGATTCCAATTGGCTAGTTATCTCTAAAGAACCTACGTAGCGACTATCACTCGTGCTTTTAGTGATCTTTTTGATGAGGCCAACTCCAGGAGCGAACCAATAGTAATTTTCGATCCTAATATTGGCAACTCCCCCTGTTTCTACTTGTTTCTTACTAGCGCCAATTCCTTTGATCTTGACGCATCTTTTAAACGTCCCGGCAGAAACTGTTACGACATCATCGATACTTTCAATAGTAAACTTGATGCCAGTATCCCATGTAGTACCTACTTTAATTGGATACTTTATTTCGTAACCGGAAGATGGAAGAATTTCCGGCTCCACAGCTCCTGATTGTTGTACTGCAAATCGGTGGATACCATTGCTATCCTCTGTAAAAAACATAAAAATAATTGACCCTCCTATGTCCATTTTTTGTGGCGTTACCTCTTTGCCCTTTAATTCTCGCGGGGCAAAGTTTGTTACCAATAGTTTTGTAGTTTCAGATTGTTCAGTTACGAGACCACCCCCGGACCTGGAAGAATAGCGATATTCCCATGTCATCCCTTCCTTCAGAGGATAGTATGACTCGCTGCCTTTACTACAACCAAGTAAAACGACCAGCACGAAGAAGGGTATACATAGAATATTAATTGCAAATCGCCTTTTCATTACAGGTTCCTTTCTTTTAGTTTTTCAAATTTTGTTTGATAATATTTTGCCTCATACCTTTTTGGCGATACACACAGACTAAGAATTTCTTACTTTTTCTTAGCTGAAAAAGAGTCAAGTGACCCATCTTAAATAATAAATAATTGGATAGAAATCGCTATATTAATGCACAAGAATTGCAAACTCCGGAGATTCAGCTATTCTCTTCCAAGTATAAGGATGGGGCCAGCATCAATTGCCCTGAAATGCCACCCCTCTTTTGCATAGTCATTCAACATTTTCTCCAGTTCTCTTGCATCGCGACTGCAATCAACCACTTTATATCTCGGTGGTGATGAGGCGGCGACGGCATACTTTCCAATGTAAGTTTGGATCATAAAACCGGAAAATAATGAAATACATGACACGACTATAAGAAGCCAAACTCCCTTTTTCGATTCTGTTTTCATCCGCGTCTCCTTTTCCGCCTAAATTTATACATACAATTTGTTAATTTCCCGTGACGAACAAAATATTATCTCCATCCTCATTTCCTTAATTCTTCTGAACCTTTATGTCTGTAAATGTAACATTATACTTTGTCTCGGATCTGTCCTTGGAATTGAAAATCGCATACTTAAAAGAAAATGTAAAAATAGATCCAATATCTTTATCTTTAATATTATCATCTTCAGGCCTAAAATAGAGCACCACATCATTATGTGATTTAGGATTTAAGCTTTGAGCGGCATCCCATGGGCGACTGGTTGAACTAAGTCCCTCTCTATATCTAAACATATTACCTTTTTCATCCATCAATTTTGGTTCAACCGAACTCCATGCTAATCTAAACGCTACATCAGACTGGTTAAAAAAGTCTGATATTACGGTCATCTGCTTTGATGAAACCATAATCTTTTTCACGGTTACGACGATGTCTCCAACTTTCTGTGAATTTAGGTTACCGGCAGAAGAAAGATTGCCTGTAGTAGCAACCTGCTGACCGGATGATTGAGGAAATTCTACACCCCTTGCAAGGAGTTCTTCTATTGCCTTTGTCTTTGCAATATTTCCCGTAGACGCGCTAACTACCTTTGCCGTGGTAGTGTCCAGCACCTTAACGGAAATTCTTATACTATCTCCAAAAGGTGTTATTGTCCCCGTTATAAGGGCATCTACGCCGATAATCTGTCCCAATTTTCTCGCAGTCTGAGGGTCTATTATGCCTGTAGAAGAAAGTTTGTGCTCTATAAGTATGCTTTTTAAATGGGTTCTATCCACCACCTCAAAGCCTTTACTTGTGCTGGCAAGAGCGACAGAGAACTCCTCGGCAAGAAATCTTCCAAGTTCGGTTACATTCCCTTGAAGGTCAGTAAAATCAACGACGGCTATCGTCTTTTTGCCTGCCGCAGCGATCTTCTCAGCCATAGCAGTAGAAAGGCTATTTATCTCCTGTTCATAAGCCATGATATGTTTAGAATAAAATAGGGAAAAGGCCGTTGATACAACACAAATATAAAGGAATCTCTTTAAATATTTATTTCTCATGAGCAGTTACCTCCTTATTAAAAGTTTCTAATATTTTTGGGGAAATTACTTTAAGAATCATTTCCATCGCCATCCCCTCTGCGGTTTCTCTGGAGAATCCAGCGCCTGTTTCTGTTATCTTGAAATTGTCTTCAATAGTCCCCGCTTCCGAAGAAACTATATGGATTTCAATAGAAACATTTGCTGTTGTCATATTTTGCAGTTCAGGATTTTCCGAAAAATCGACCTCCTTTTTCCCAAGAATTAACAGGTCGCTATATTTTGACAATTCTAAGTTCTTTACTTTGCCTGTATCTCCCCCAAAAATCTTCTCAAATATTCCATCCGAAACAAATGTACCGGTAAAAAGGGATGAGGTTAAATTAAGCCTCTCGTTCTTAAGTGATAAGGCAATTTTCCGGGTTATATCCTGACTTATGGTGTTATCTTCATCAACAACAAGAACTGAAACCTCCAGAGATTCAGGATTATTGGTGAAGGAACGTGTCGTGAGATAGAGATTGAGAAAGGCTTCATGTTCTTGTGCTAACCGTTGTTCTTCCTGTCTTTTCGCCTCTTCCTGGCGCTGTTGTTCTATCTTCAAGGCTTCTTCCTGCTTTTTTATCGCATCTTCATCGAGTTTTGCTTTTATTTGGGAAATCACTTGTTTTGTTATAGGCCTTAACGCTTCTCCATAAACAGGATGTACTCCTGCGCTATCAAAAAGCTCGTAGTTGCCAGATTGATCCATAAAGTACCAAACCTTATTTTCACCAGTTATGGGATCAAAAAACTCGATCTCATTTATTGAATCATAGGCCAGTCTTTTGGGTTGCATTCCCCTCTTCGTCTTTTCTAAATTTGCTATTAACTCAGGTGTTGCTTGTTTCAGTTCTATCCCATATTTGGGGTCAAAGCCTGGTGCATCAAAGAATCTAACCCCCTCCGGGGTACTTGCGTACCATTTCAGAACCTTGCCCTCAGAAAAGGCAAAATACGAACTCCTGGTAAAATAATAAAGACTGAGGTTGTACAGAATCATAATTGAAATGAGAATGGCTGCCCCTGTATATCGGCGCTTCTTATTGAATGGATAAAAGAAGTACCACTTTAAACCGAGGATAAAAGGGATGATCGATAATAGTACAGCGGTTTTTATAAGGTATTTATTTAATCCGGTCAGATGATGGATAGAATCTACATAATAGAAATAAACCTGGTGGATGGTGGCGTGTTTCAAGATAGCACTGGAAATTAGAATTAAGAATATAACTACGGTGATTATTATTCCCGTTTTTAGCCACTTATTTTTGTCCATTAAAAATCTCCGATAACTTTGGGTTTTAAGAAACGGTGACAAGTCGCATGTCTCCTGGTTTTTCCCAATGAGGGGTTCAGGCGAATCCTCCCCCTTTATCCCCCTCCGTGAGAGGGACATGTGGTTGTCCCCCGCTGGCGGAGGTAGGGAGTGGATTAGACGCACCCTGCCTGTCTGTATAAATCCGTACGCATACAGGCATAACCCGTATTTCTTAACTTGGTTTGCATTACCCAACCATAAAGGAGATTGATAAACAAGAGCAACTCCAAACAGCAAGATTAATGACCTGACCTCACACGCTTCCTCGTGGTCTTTACATTGATCGGCTTGAGCAGGTAATCATAACGCACCTGTCCGTCAGCATCAGTTGCTTTGATCTGGACATAGTGAGTTCCAATATCTGCATACTTGGGAACCCACTCAAATTTAGTTTTAGCGCTAATGGTTCCTCTTTTTTTAGTTTTAAGCTGAGGATTACCAATTTTTTTGTAGTATTTATTGTCGGAATTGTTAAATGGGTTTGTGTCATTATCCAAAGCAAACACAATATCAAGATTGTTGCTGTCAGCATCCTGGTAGTAATAGGTGAAAACAACTTTTTTCCCAACCTTCAGTTCATAGTCAGAATAGCCAGATTGGTCTGCGAATGGTTTGAATGTCACGTTGGGCCAGGCAGAAGAGGTTGTTGATGTGCCAAAATCAGCCCGATTGTAAGTGCTTGTTCCACTCAATCTAAAATGTAAACCGCTTGAAGCGATACCATATCGATCACCACCGCCAATTCGGCTGAAATAATAACCGGTTTCTTTCCTCCGATAATCATCGTTGTACCATTCATCCTGAACATGTCTTTGATCTACACAATCAATATTAGTATCTATTGTCCCATGATAATAGGTATGAACAAGTTCATGTGCTGTTGCGTATTTCCCTTCCCCACATCCCGGAAAATAGCTAACGATATCAGTTACCACACCATTTAGATTTCTCTCATAAGTATTATCTACAGGTTCTCCATAGGGGGGTGTGGTCTCAGCAGGAGCACTCGCGTAACGACGATAATTATTATCTGCAAACAAGACATTAGGGTATATTTTAACATCCCAATCGCCGCAGAGAGTAAGTGGTTGCGGATCTAGGGTCGTGAAATGATCTACCCAAATTCCGCTGATGCCAAGCTTGTATGCAAGACGCGAGTTTACAGAAGCACCACGACTATGACCTATAAGATGGATAGGAACTTCCAGATAGGGAGTCCCTTCAAGCTGACCGTAAATAAGATTACCAATAATGTCCGTATATGCTGACATATCACAATATACAGGATTTCCACTACTTACAGCAGACCAATCCACCTTAATGATGGCACTACCTGCTTTTTTAAAATCAATAACAGAAGCATCAAAGGAAACAACATATTTGGAGCTAAATGTCGTTACTTGTTCTTTTGATATTTTCATAGTATAAATAGGAACTGTGCTTGTTCCTCCACATTTATTTGCTATTGCAACAGCCATGTCGTCAACCCAAGCCGGATAACTGCCATCCATCTGATACCCGTGCGTTATAATCGTTAAACCAAAGGGTGGTGATTGTGAAAGTGTGGGAGTAGGGGACGGTGTTGGTGTTGGTACTGCTGTTGTAGTTGATGTTGGCGTAGGCGATGGTGTTGCCTTTGGACTCGGCGTTGGTGACGGCGTGGGCGAAGGGGTGGGTGTGGTTGCAGCAGAGGCGGAAAGATTACTGTCCAGCTTCGAGACAAAGACGTCACCACCACCATTATAAGAGGTATTATATGCCCCGCTCGTCGTCGGAAAGTCTGAAGACTCAGTATACCCCGTCACATATATATGCCCGCTTGTGTCGAGGGCGAGAGAATAACCAACATCTTCCTTAGACCCGCCCAGGTACGTAGATGCCAGCAGGCTCGTTAATCCGCCGTCCAGCTTTGAGACAAAGACATCACCATTATCATGGTAAGAGGTATCATATGCCCCGCTCGTCGTCGGAAAGTCTGATGAATAAGTATACCCCGTCACATATACGTTCCCGCTTGTGTCGAGGGTGAGAGAATTACCATAATCAACAGCATACCCGCCCAGGTACGTAGATGCCAGCAGGCTCGTTAATCCGCCGTCCAGCTTTGAGACAAAGACATCACCATTATCATGGTAAGAGGTATCATATGCCCCGCTCGTCGTCGGAAAGTCTGTTGACCAAGTCCGCCCCGTCACATATACGTTCCCGCTTGTGTCGAGGGTGAGAGAACAACCATTATCACTACTATTAGACCCACCCAGGAACGTGGATGCCAGCAGGCTCGTTAATCCCCCGTCCAGCTTCGAGACAAAGACATCAGATTCATAATAACTACTACCACCATTAAAAGAGGTATCATACGCTCCGATTGTCGTCGGAAAGTCTGATGAACCAGCCTTCCCCGTCACATATACATGCCCACTTGTGTCCAGGGCTAGAGAAAAACAAACATCCTGGCTAGACCCGCCCAGGAACGTGGATGCCAGCAGGCTCGTTAATCCCCCGTCCAGCTTCGAGACAAAGACATCATTACTACCATTATAAGAGGTATCATACGCCCCGCTTGTCGTCGGAAAGTCTGATGAACCAGTATGCCCCGTCACATATACGTTCCCGCTTGTATCGAGGGTGAGAGAATTACCAGACTCATAACCAGACCCGCCCAGGAACGTGGATGCCAGCAGGCTCGTTAATCCACTGTTCAGCTTCGAGACAAAGACAGCAGAATAACCACTACCATTATTATTAAAATATGAGGTATCATATGCCCCGCTTGTGGTTGGAAAGTTTGATGAGTAAGTCTCCCCCGTCACATATACATTCCCGCTTGTGTCGAGGGCGAGAGAAGAACCAACATCACTACCAGACCCGCCCAGGAACGTGGATGCCAGCAGGGGATCAATGATGAGGTCTTTTGTGCGGTCGTAGGAGGCGACTTTGAAACCGTATTCTAATTGCGGATTGTGGATTGCAGATTTCGGATTTATGGACATACGTTTTGAGTTGCAAGTTTTGTGTCTTGAAGATTTATTTTCTGCCTCAGCACTCTCAACCCTGTACTCCACACTAACGTCCACTCGTTTGCCGTTTATTTCCTGATACGCCACGGGTTTTGTAAATTTTACTGGCCCAAGCTCAGTCTCTGCCACAAGCTCACCATGCTCATTTACCCACAACCCCCTTGCCCCCAATCCACCCCCTGCCCCCGCCAGCGGGGGACAACCACCTGTCCCCCTCACGGAGGGGGATAAAGGGAGAGGATTTTCAGTAGGTTGTATGCCACTCAGACTGATCTTAATCTGATCGGGGTTTGCATCTGGTTTTACACAGAAAAGCTTCTCGACATTATTCCCATACGCCTTTAATTTGAGTTCTATCCCCTTGTAAATCTCTCCAAGATTAACAAAATCATACGTGGAGACATCGGTCTTCCATTTCTCAGGGGCGTTGCCCTTGAAGTAGTTGACCTTTGTTACAGATTTCTCCTCACCCTGTATTGTCTTTACCTTTGCGCCAACAAATTCCTCGCGGAGGGCGACTCCACTCCTCCCCTCTAATAAGAGGGGCCGGGGGGGTGTTTCTTTCATGTCATTAAGGGTTGGGGCTGCCTTACACACCCCTTTATCCCCTCTTTTTAGAGGGGAAATCCCGTTGGGCGAATGCATTAAAGACGCAAGGCATTGCGTCTCTACATCTGAACTATTATTCGGCAACGCATAAACAATCTCGCCGTCTTTTGTCACAAACACCGTCCCACCGAAGGTATTGGCATAATACTTTACCTGTTTATCTACCTGTCCGTTGTTGGCTATAAAGGGTATTTGGAGTTTCTTTGTTTTCTCGGCAAATGCCGCCGAGTCTAATTTTGGATCCCCGGTTGAGGTTGGGGACGGGTTTTGGATTGTAGATTGCGGATTTGAAGACCTAAGAGATTGTATGCCGGTATCAATTTGTGCTGAAAAAAGGTCTGTGGATAAAAGAACTGCGGGCATTACGAAAATCATGTTCCATTTTCCCATTTCAACTCTCCTTTTATGAGGTTTAAAACATGTCAGGCCAATGCGGTGTTATGCCCTCTTTCTCATTTTTGGATGTTTTGTAATATCCAGTATGGCTTCAGGATGTTCGGCAGCAACCCGCAGTAAAACACGAGCTGGTCCTTCAGGTTTTCGCCGACCTTGTTCCCAATTGCGGAGAGTGGCAACACTTATTCCAATAAGAGAAGCGAATCTATCCTGTGATAGGCCGTATTGTTCACGTATCTTCCGCACTTCTGATTCAGGGAACTCAATGCTGCGTGATGGTTTCGCCTTGCCTTTCATGATAGCAGCACCCTGCTTAACGCTTTCAAGTAATTCCACAAATAGTTCTTTTTTCATAAATATTCCCTTTCAACAATTTTTCTCAGTTGCCTGAGTTGCTCTGATGTCAAATCACTCTGTTCGCTCTTTGGATAGGCATAAAGAAGAAAGATGACTTCTTGAGATACGAACCAATAATAAATGACCCTAATACCGCCACTTTTCCCATGCCCTTTAGCAGACCACCGGAATTTTCTTAAGCCGCCGCTTCCTGATATTACTTTTCCGACATCTGGTCTATTTACCAAATGAGTCTGTAAAAGCCGATATTCTTCGTCAGATATTAATTCCTGGATTCGTCGCGTGAATATTGGGGTCTCTATTATGACCATAAATATTATACGTCAATGGCGGATATTAAAGCAAGACGATTGGCATTTATTGCTTGCGGTTGGTTTGCATCGTCTTGGCTTGCTATTAAAGATGAGGCGAAAATACCCTCCGGAAAAGAAATGCCGATACTGTAAAAACAACAAAATTTCTTTGTATCATGGCAGCCTCAGGAATTGGTTTATTTAGGCTATTTTTCTTTAGATTTAATGCGGAGTATAAAGTATTCAAAATCTTATTTCAATATTATTTTAGTTCAAGTAAACCAGTGCTGAGCGGAGCGGAAGCTGTGCGTGAGCGCAACGAAGCACAGACGATAAGACACCATTTAAAAATAGGTATTACCAAAATGTACTGAATATGACAATAACAGATACATAGTCCAATAAGCGTAAACATATTCATTTAAGCGTCTGTGGAGTGAATCATGCAGCAAAACAACACAGCATTCTTTGATATTCTGGTTTTTAGAAGATGAAAGAATGTTGTGTTCCGGGAACAGGGAAAAGGCATGCCGAAGAATTAAGCGTTAAACCTTCTCTCTTTGCGTAGTGTCTTATACGAAGCGAAGAGGGAAGGGAATGAATTGGGTGAAATAGGGTATTCTTTTAGAGGCGAGATAAAAACACATGTTCAGGTTGCAAACTTGAACCTACGAAGAAAACTGAATTGCTTGTTTCGTGTACCAAAAAGATTCTTCTTAAAATCCATATTTCAGCAGCATTGTCCGGTTAGGAATTTGCATGTACCGGCTTTTGTCATACCCGAATGCTTTTATCGGGTATCCAGAGGTTCGTCCATCCTAGATTCCCGCTAAAAACATGCGGGAATGACAGCTTTAGAGCTGTAGCTCTTTGAAAAATCCGTACATTTGAATTTAATCACACAAAACAAAATGTGTAGCGCGGGTGGTTTATCCCCCGCCTCAATACTTGATATGAGGCAGGCCAATGCCGACCACACCTGTCCTCGACATGGATCGGGGAAGGGATCGGCGCTACGTTTTTCAAAGAGATAAATTGTTACAAAAAATAACTCTGTGGTTTAAAAGTAGGCATGATACAAACTTCCTAAGCGCATTCCTTGCAGGTGCCGTGGAAGGATATCTGAAATCCGGAAACCGTGTAATCCTTTTTAAGGGAGTCAGGTAATTTGATGTGTGGTGAAAAATCCTCAAATATATCATGGATCTTTTTGCAGGAAGAGCAGATGACGTGATGGTGAGTATTGATGTTAGGGTCGTAATGTTTGCGGTCTTCGTCTATGATAAGTTCCTTCACCTCTCCCAGATCCCGTAAAGTTTCCAGGGTTTTGTAAATCGTGGTAAAAGACACCGCAGGATAAACCCTTTTTACTCTTTTGAAAACTTCTTCAGCGGATGGATGTGAGGTATTATTCTCCAGGACTTTGAAGATCATCAAACGCTGCGGCGTGATTTTCATGCCGTGATTTCTGAGTATTCCAGTTAATTTTTCTACCGTTTCCATATTTATTTTAAATAATGTATCAGTTCTCCCCCTCCCCTAACCCCTCCCACCAGGGGCGGGGGAAAAACGTTTCCTCCCCCTCGATGGGGGAGGTCAGGTGGGGGTGCTGAACTGTTACTAAATAATAAACAAAAATGATTGTTACTTAAAGTAAAATATTAGTTAAAAACTCCAGAGATGTCAATAAATATTATTTTCTCGACACAAATGATTCAACAAAGAGGATGCATATGGTGAAGAAGAGGAGGGTTCCCCAGAGGGTCTTTTTGGCCTCGCCCATGAGTACTTCACTGCCTTCGCTCACAGGGGATGTTGTTATGGTGAGATTTGTTCCACCCATGAGGGCGGCAAGTTCTTTTTGACTTATCTTGTCCAGGTTGGATTCAGTGGTTTCGACATTCACAGGAAATTTTTGGGGAAATTGAGGATGTGGCTTCCCATCCACAGTAACAGTATAAATCCCCGGAAAATTTGTCTCGTTGCATAAAAAAGACTTTTCGTTGTTAATGACTTGAGGTTGTAAAACAGTCTTTATACCTTCCGGGTTGGTTATTTCTAAACTGTTAATATCTTCGGGGCAGGGAGATTGCCATTCGTGCCTGGCCAGCGTTTCGGCTTGAATTTCTTCCGCAATATTTCCTGTTAAAAATCTGCACAGTTGTTGCATGAGCGGCAAGAAAAAGGGTTTTACGGGCATATCAGTCCAGTCTCTATCTATTGACGATGTAAAGAGCACACATCTTCCCCGATCAACCTGTCTTTCGATAAGGGCAGGGGTATCATCTGAAAATGATAATATCGTTTTGCAATTTCCCAGCGGTGCAGGATCGACATAAAATACACGATAAAATTTCACTGAAGACAACGTACTCATATTCGTTTCAGAAAGAATGCGTAAAGCAGGGTGTATGGGTTCAGTGGCCTTCAGACGAAGAGGTTGTTCTTCTGATAGCGGGCTATCGCTGGAAAAAGTCCTTGCAGTATGGAGTCGATGGGGCAGCAGTGTGCCAAATGAGTTATTGTAATAATTTGAATCTACTTTATTCCCAAGCGAAAAAATAACCGATCCGCCTTCTTTGACAAACTTATCAAGTTCATGAATCTTTTCAAGCGGCAAGGTTTCAACATTACACAAAAAGACAACATCGAAATTGGCAAAATCAAAGTTTTTAACCTCGTGTATAGAACATATCGTTGGTTTGATAGATGATGCATGTTCTCTGCCAGGATTTAACGCCTTCTCCAGATAAAACGTTTCACTCTCATAGATATTAGTTTTGGGGTCGCCATCGATCAGTAAGGCATCCAGTTTGTTTGATGTATTCATGGCAAAATATCGTTTATTATCCACGTTCAGGCTATCTTCAGAAATCTCAACCCAACCGGTGTGACCTTTCCCTTTCTCCACGCTAAAGTAAAACTCCTTTGTATCCGATGTGTTTGGTTCGATATTGAAAAATCCCTGAGCTACTTTTGTTTGATCTAAAAATACTTGTGCCAGGAGGTTTTTAATCCTTGTAGGTGTAAAGTTAGATACGGTCACTTTGATGGTACTTTCCGCACTCCTTTCTGACACGTTAATTTGTGGTTCAATATGCGTAATGGCTATATTCTTGAGTTCGCTGCCTTCCGACAAGTCAATGATGTGGATATTGGATACATGACTGCGGAGTTTTTCATTTCCACTCTTGAACCAGTCGGTATTCCAACCGTTCCGTGTCAGATCTGTAAGCAGGAAAATTCTTTTAATAGATGCCTTAGCAGAAGTTAATACCTCCACTGCCGCATCCAACGCAGGTGTAATCTGCGTAGTAGCAAAACTGGGTTGTGCTTGTTCTATGAAATTTAAAAGATTCTTTTTATCATAATCGAGTTCCGGTAGGACTTGTGAACCCAAACTTGAACAGATAATCACAGCGGCATCGTCATTTTTCGTCAGATTATTGACAATCTCCTTTGCCGCTGTCTTGGCGAATATAAAAAACGATTCGTGATTATCCGAGTACTGCATACTGTACGAATCGTCTACTATAATAACGTTGCTGGTAGGAACGTCTTTTTCCGGCGTTCCACCGATAAAGTTTTTTATAAACGGTCTGGCAAGCGCCATAGCAAGGAAGGCAAGCAGGGATGCCCTGAGGATTAAAAGGATTAGCTGGCGAAGTTTGAATTTTACCGAGATGCGTTTATTGGTTTGTAATATAAAATCAATCGCTGCAAATTTATGTGAGACGGCCTTTTTCTTATTGATAAGATGGATGATGATGGGGATGACTGCACCCAGAATGCCAAATAATAAAATGGGGTTAAGAAAGGAAATCACAAAATTATACCCTTGTAAAACTTTTTTAGTGAACTTTCATTTATCACTACAATTAAATTTTTTACCCACCCCGAACCCCTCCCAAGAGGGGACTTTCTGATGCCCTCCTTTGTAAGGGGTCAAAGGGGATATCTCCAACTTGATTTTATAGGGTGGGTTCTTTTTCCTGAGAAAGACAAGGAATGCATTGAGCAGATTTATTTGTATGTTCCCGAATCCAATTTCCAATAACACTCAAAATACCGCTCATGTTTTTCTTAATGTCAAGGTCGTTAAACCTCAGAAATCTTACCCCTAAAGATTCTAATAAGGTATAACTATTTTTCGCTTCATTCAAATAGCTTTCTTTATTTTCTATTTTTCGAGTAGAACTTTTTACCCACCCTACCCACCCCTGAATCCCCTCCCAAGAGGGGAATAAAGAATTCCCAAGAGGGAAATAAAGAGAGTCCCCTCTTGGGAGGGGCCAGGGGTGGGTTTTGTTGTACGTTTTCCAATTCGAGCTATTCAACTTAATTTTGAGTAATTACAATTTTTTATTGTACAGTACAAATTTTATCAAACATGGGTATTTGTTTAAATTGAAAAGATTAAAAATCTTCAGCATTGTCCGGTTAGGAATTTGCATGTACCGGCTTTTGTCATACCCGAATGCTTTTATCGGGTATCCAGAGTCCCGTCCATCCTAGATTCCCGCTAAAAACATGCGGGAATGACAGCTTTAGAGCAATGGAGTAAAACACGCAAAAACCTAACCGGACAATGTTGGAAAATCTTATAAATATTTCAAATTCAGAAAATGATATCGGCTGTTATGATTCTGCTCTATTTTATGCCGTGTTTACTATCAGGCTTTTTGGGGTGAGCGCAGAGTACTTTCTCTTCTTGCCAAAAACTTGATCAATGCCTGATCCAGTGGTGTCGAAGAATCAATAAGCCAGTAATCTATTTGATTTTCAAAGCATGCCTGTTTGAATTGTTCAAGAAAGCGGTTCATCCCGGAAAGATATCGGTCTTTTATGGACTTTGGGTCTGCCAGAATGCGCCTGTCGTCTTCCATGGATTCAAAATACGTAATTGTTTCGAAAGGGAATGTCAGTTCGTACGGATCGAGTATATGAAATAAAATAACCTCGTTTTTCTTGAATTGAAAATACTTTACCTGCTTGATTACCTTGTTTATGTCATCAAAAAAATCAGATATGATGATAATTAATGACCTTCGGCTTATCTTTTCGATGAATTCGTTGAGGATGACACTGGTATTTGATTTCCCCGCCGGTTTTAATCCTGTAAGGGCATTCAAGAGGACATGTAAGTGAGTGATGCGCGACCTTGGCGGGATGTACTGGAGCACCTTGTCCCCGAAGCTGATTAGACCTACCATGTCAGACTGTTTTAACAACAAATATGCCAGGGAAGCGGCAAGCGTTGAGGCGTATTCAAATTTACTAATACCGGTAGATTTATATTCCATCGACCCACTGGCATCAAGAAATATATAGCATTTGAGATTGGTTTCCTCCTCAAATTCCTTGATGTAATACTTGTCCGTCCTTGCATGCACCTTCCAATCAATGTGTTTTATCTCGTTTCCAGGGGAGTATTCTTTATGTTCCAGGAACTCGATGCTCGAACCCTTGTAAGGGCTTTTATGAATACCTGACAATACCCCGTCTACCACGAGCCTTGCACGGAGTTCCATGCTGGCAATCTTGGACAGTGTTACTGGATCAAAAGGGTTCTCTGCCATAGAACTAACCAGAAAAAAAAGATTTTAAATTTACGATTTGTGATTTGCGATTTTAATGGGTAAAAAACAAATTATAAATCTAAAATCGCAAATCCGAAATCGTAAATTTATCACGTGTGTTCTTTTATAGTATCGAGTAACTGGTCGATGATGTGCAAAGATGTTTTTCCTTCGGCTTCGGCGTGGAAATTAGTGATAATACGATGTTGTAAGATAGGTTTGGCGAGCGCCCTGACATCATTGCAGGTAACTGCATATCTGCCGTCCAGTAATGCGCGTGCCTTGCCTCCGAGGATGAGATATTGGGAGGCACGAGGACCTGCCCCCCAGCTAATCCATTTTTTTATGAAGTCAGGTGCACTGGGGTCAATCGGCCTTGATGCCCGGACTAATCTGATGGCATATTCAAGTACATAATCAGCAACTGGCACTCTGGTAACGAGGTCTTGAAGATCCGTGATTTCCTCAGGACTGAAAACTTTATTTATCGTTGGTTTATATGTGGAGGTGGTTGTTCTTACAATCTCGATTTCTTCTTCTTTTGCGGGATATTGTACATTAATCTGAAACATAAATCGGTCAAGTTGCGCCTCGGGCAAGGGATATGTGCCTTCCTGCTCAATAGGATTCTGGGTGGCAAAAACAATGAAAGGTAAATCAAGAGAATAGGTGGTACCGCTGGCAGTGACTTTGTATTCCTGCATTGCCTGAAGCAGGGCCGCCTGTGTTTTTGGCGGTGTGCGGTTAATCTCGTCGGCGAGAAGAATATTTGAAAAGATCGGACCTTTGATAAATTTAAAGAACCTTTTCCCGGATGCGTGATCTTGTTCCAATATATCTGTACCCGTAATATCGGCAGGCATCAGATCGGGTGTAAATTGTATGCGGTTAAACCTGAGGTTTAAAACGTTTGCGAGGGTACTCACGAGGAGTGTTTTTGCAAGTCCGGGCACTCCCACAAACAAACAATGCCCTTTGCAGAAGAGGGCTATAAGGAGGTCGTCAATAACTTCCTCCTGTCCAACAATAATCTTAGCGATTTCTTTTTTTATTCTGGCGCGTCCTTCGACTATCTTATCGATAGCTTGAAGGTCGTTCTTTTCAATTTCTGAAGCAGACATATGAATGGGTTTAACCACAAAGACACAAAAAACACAAAGTAAAAGAAAGGGAAATTAATGATTTACGAATTACGATTTGTAAACAAAAAGAGCGTCGGTGTCGAAGCTGCTCAGATAAGCCCAAAACTGAGCATGTCACTACCAAGGCTTTTCCCCGACACCAACGCTTTATTACTTTTACCAAAAAACAGGCGGTTTGTGAATGAAAATTTAAAAATTATGGATCTTTGCTGTTTGCAATAGATACAAGGGTTTCACTATCCGACAACTTCGTATCTTTAGGAATATTTGAAACGGAGGTAAGTGCCGATGGCAAATGATTGTTTTCCCCCTGTATGTTTGTCATACTTTCTTTACTGCTGTTTGAAACATCTATTACGGTAATATAACTTTGCCTGATGATAGTTGAAGTATTATCCGGTCGCCTTATGATAAGACGCACATTATAATCCCCTGGTATTGTATACATATGAACAGGATACTGTTCTGACTTTATCGGCGTCCCATCACCGAAATCCCAGAGTCTACTGATAATTTTACCCGTAGAGTTATCAGAAAATCTTACCGTTAACGGTGAAGAGCCTGCTACGGTTGATGCTGTAAAAGAAGTACTTGATGGTCTATCGGTCTCATCAGAAGAAGCTTGTATTTCTTCGGACTTTACGTGAGTGATTAACAGTGCTTGTGGTGAGGTCTGTGCTTGGGATTCATAAATAGGTTTTGCTCCGGATTGCAGCGTAGAACCGAATCCGACAATACTGGCTGTTTTTGCTGCAGAGGCAGGTGGGTCTGTCTGTCTACGATGAATTTCACGTCGCCATCGTAGCGTTCCATCGGCATTTATAGCATAAAGTGTATTGTTGTGTGTTGTAATATAAATATTACCGTCTGTCGATATGGAAGGTGTCGTGGAAATATGCCCATTTATTATATGAGACTTCCAGTATAAACTCCCATCAGGCTTGATGGCATATAAAAAGTCATCCTTTTTAGTTACAATACAGATGTTCCCTTGATTATCTAAAACAGGTGGAAAATCTATTGTATTGTCTGCATTAAATAGCCATTTGAGGATACCGTTTGAACTAATAGCATAAAGCGTTTTTTCTGAACTAAAGTATAAGGTGTCGTCAGAACTAATCGCACAACCTACGTTAATATTATCCGCCAATTGAATATACCATTTTGTGTTCCCATTTGAGTCAATAGCAGAGAGTTTGCCATCGCAGGAGGCGAGATAAATGTTACCATTTTTGTCTATTACAGGAGCCGATGATAGTGCTTTTTTAAAACCTCTTTTTTTTGTAATCTTTCTGACACTTTGAGAAATGGCAGAAGGAATGGAATCTGCGGAATACTGTTTATTATGACTTTCGATAAGTGTGTTTTGTTGCTGCAAATTGCTGGAGGTCTCAACTATTTCACTTGCTTCCTGACTATAACTTCTTTGAGGGGTAAGGATAAAAAAAATTGAGATGGATGAAATGCCCATTACTAAACTGTCATAAACCAGAACCTGTATCACCTTTTTTAAGATGCATCTTGCGCTCATCTTTTCTCCAAAAAGGAGTTTATCTCATGGATGACGTGAATACTTTTAAAGGACTACTATAGCGGCATTTTGGGTAAATGCAAGTAATTTTTATAGGATCGGATGCACGGTTCCGCCCTGCAATATTTTCCTTTTCAACAGCATAGACATAGCCTTTGCGCTTCGTTCAGGAGAGGGATAGACAGGAAACATACGATCTTCAAATAATTGCTTGATCTTCGTGGTAAATGTTCCACCCACGGTACAGATAACTGCCGGCTTACCCGATAATTTCATCGTATCCACGATGATGTCAACTATTTTCTCTGTCATGCCCTGGGGGGCCATAAGCGGAATGATAATAGCAGCATCGTATTCGTCGCTTTCGATCATGCATGTATTTAAGGCAATTCGATAATCTTCATCGCATGCACTTCCCGTTAAATCCACAGGATTGTTAACTACGTAGAACCTTGAGAATTTGCTTCTTAACTTTTCTTTCAGCAAAGGAGATGGGGGTGGAACCTCTAAGCCATTCTCTGAACAATAATCGGCTACAATAACGCCAAAGCCTCCGCCATTGGTAACAATCAAGATTCGATTCCCTTTTGGTGGACTTTGCATGGAAAGAACTTTAACACCATCGATGAATTCCTCCAGACCATTGGCTTCAATTATGCCCGATTTTAAAAATGCAGCCTTGTAGATTTCATATTTTCCTGCGATGGCGCCTGTGTGGGATTTGGCTGCGGCAATTCCCGCCGCACCTTTTCCAACCTTTAGCGCTACAATAGGTTTCTTCTTTGAACAGGCCTTAGCCGCCTCGATAAACCTTCGCCCGTGATCAACCGACTCCATATATATCGCAATAACCTTTGTATGAACATCATCCATTAAAAATGGCAAGAGGGTAGATTCTCCTATATCAATTCTATTTCCATAATTTACCATCTTTGCTATGCCTAGCCCTTCCTGCGCTGCTAAGTCTAACAACGCAATAGCAAAGGCGCCGCTTTGAGAGAGGATAGATAATGCCCCTTTTTTAGGCTTGCTCACCCTTTCCCAAGGTAAAAAGGATGTAGTAAAATTTGTGTAATTATCCAAAACACCCAGGCAGTTAGGCCCAAGGATTCGGATATTATTTTCAATTGAAACCTGTTTGATCTTCTCTTCCATCTCAACACCTTCTGTACCCATTTCTCTGAAACCAGCGCTGATAATTATGGAATGTCGGATTCGTTTTTGTGCCTGTTGTTTCAACACATCCAATACCAACGGGGCGGGTATAGCAATCACGGTCAATGCTATTTCATCAGGAACATCCAGTAGCGAAGAGAAACACTTCAAACCAAAAATGTTCCTGTATTTTGGATTTACAGGATACATTTTACCTTTGAATCCCATGTCGAGGAGGTTTTTCAGGATGATACCCGGCAAACTACCGGCTTTTTCCGTGGCGCCAATAATGGCAACTGAGGGAGGGTTAAAGAAGGTCTCCATTACTTACTTTGAAAACCAGAGGAAAATAATGGTACCTAAAAGTGTGATCCAGAAACCAAAAAGCCATTTGAGTATGTCGACCTTTGAAATGCCAATCTTACCAATTAAATCGATTCTTACATTTTCAATCTTGCTTTCGAGTTCGCTTTTCGTTCTTTCAAGGTCTATCTTTAGTAACTGAATATCTGTTTTGGTTGCAACATCCCCCTTACAAGATTCGATGAATTCAATAAGCTCTTTGGCTTCTTCTTCACCAATCTTTGGTTCAAGTTTTTTTATAAGGTCGTAGGATTTAAACATAACTAATAAATAACAAAACCTCCATAAGAATGCAACGGTAAAATGCACCGCCCAATGGGAAAATAAGTAAATTTTAGCGGTTAATTTTATTTGAAATCTTTGCGAGCAGATCTTTTGTCCCTTGATCATTGGGATCTAGCGCCAAAGTTTTATTTAATGTCTTTTCTGCAAGTTCATAATAATGCATGCTATAGTATGCGATACCAAGCATCTTGTAAGCTGCAATGGATTTCCCATCAAGTTTAATCGCTTGGTTACATCCTGAAACAACCTTTTCCCAATCGGCACTCCTTGAATATATATCAGCCAGAAGTAAATGAATATTTAAGTAATTGTGATTCGGATACGCCTCGTTAAATGTCTGAAGTACATTTCTTGCATAGGTGGAATCACCCAGATCAATGTATGCACTGGCTAAATTATGAGTATAGATCGGATTATCTGGTTTTAGCGTTACAGCCTTCTGAAATGATTGAAAAGCATCCTCTGGTTGTTTTTTCCTTTTATAAACGGCACCAAGATTGTTAAGGCTATCTGCATCCAAAGGATTAAGTTCGATTAGTTTTTTGTAGTAAGGTATTAATTCATCATACTTTTCTAACGATAGATAGAGCTTTGTTAAATTATCCACATATATGGGTTCTTTGGGGTTTATTTCTATCGCCTTTTTGAATGCATTAATTGCTTCTTCATACATACCTTTTTTACTCAGTATGGCCCCCAGGTTATTGTAATAACCGGATTCTGAAGGACTAAGCGTAACGGTCTTTCTTGAAAAATATAAAGCCTTTTCTAGATCGCCTTTTTGTAAATAGGCATTAGCTAAACGATCTGCATGATTTACTTCGTCAGGACGAATCAGATATGCCTGAGAGAGTTCTTCAATCGCCTGATCCAGATTCCCCTTATTAATATATAAAGAGGCAAGATTACTATGAAAAGGGGCTTGGAATGGGTCTGATTCAATGGCTTTTTTATAATAATTAATAGCGCTGTCAGCCGTGTTTCGATTGAAATGTTCTGCCAAAAATTGTTGAATCATACCCAGATGAAAAAAACCCATGTAATGCTGAGGAATCAATTTTAAAGAATTATTGGCCTCTACATATGCCTTCTGTATCCAGGCCTCATCTTTTGTTTTGAATGCCATCTGTATATATGTTCTGCAGAGTTCATCACGATAAAATGTCTCGTATGGATTAAGGCGTATGGCATGTTTCATAAAAAATAAACCCTTTTCTGTAACAGTAGGTAAATTTTCTTTTTCGTAATCTAAAATCCTCCTTCCATATTCAAAATAGGCATCTGCCCTGTAGAATCGAATGACAAAGACAGAAACAAAACCCAATGCCGTTAACACGATCCCGCAACTTATCCATTTGCAAAAGACAGGAATTTGGGAAGATGGAAACTTGGGAAGTTGAGCAGATCCCGTCTTCCCACCTTCCCAACCTCTCAACTTCCTATCCTCACAACATCCCTTAATCTTAGATACTCCCTCTGTACTTAACAATCCTTCTGTTTCGTTGATTTTTATAATAGAGATACACAGTCCCATCATTACCCAGAAGAGTGTCACAATGGGTGTATTTCCAAAGCTGAATTCACTTTGTATGAGGTAGCATAGTATTCCAGCTAAAATACCTAATATAAGTATTTTATTTTGATTACTTAACCGTTTATAATTTTTACCAACATACACACTAAAGGCAGTCAATAGCCAGATATAAGTCCCCAAACCAAAGATACCGCGAGTAACGGCTGTATCAAGGACGTCATTATGGATTCTATCCTGTCTGGGAAAGGGAAAACCTTTATCACTTTCAATAGAAGAAAATACCTTTGCTAAATTTTTCTGATAAACAATCCCTATGGTATCGGGACCGATACCCAATGCAGGATAGTCTTTAATAATCCTTGTTGCAGCTAAATACTGAAAAATGCGGGAAAAAGAAGAACCGGCAACAGAAAATTTATTGGCAATCCATGGTCTCTTGCGAGGTGGTATCTTGTTAAAAATTAATTTTTCAGTTGAAGCTGCGGTTGTTCTAACATCACCAGCAAAGTGTTTAATAACCGATGTTTCATGTCTTACATTGAAAAATACTCCAATGAGAACAAATGAGATAATCAGTACCACAAATTTATATCTTTCTGCGGATTGTCTTTTGAAAATGAAAAAAAGAAGTGGAGTTAAACCTCCAAGGAGCGCCATGAAACATGCGCGGGTATTGGTAAGCCAAAAAGTAGTATAAATAATCGAAGATACTACAAAAAAGACCCATAACACTGGGGGTGTTGGAGAATTTTTCAAAACTGGCACGTCTGTTTGCTGAAATGAATCCCTCAAAAACAAGGCAACGGCCACTGGCAGAGTCATGACGAGGTAAGCAGAGAAAAATACTGGATTCCCAAAAGTGGAAAATACGCGCCTTGCCTCAAAACTACTCCATTTAAACATATCAAATCCAAGGTGCTGTGCAATCCCATAACCAGAAGAAATCGTGGCGCCGGCTACAATTGCGATTATCAGCAAATAAACTCTTTTTGTTGTAGTTATAAAATTTACCGTAGCATAAAAAATAACTATGTAGCATAGAGTGGCCGTCAAGCCCTCAAACCGCTTATAAGTGCCAAAAAGGCTCATAATGGGGTTGATAGAAATGATTAATGAAATGATGAAGATGAATATATAAGCAAGGATGGGGATATCTATTGCGGTATGAGAAAATTTAAAACCGTGTTTAAAGGCAAACACTATCGACCATACAACCAGGATAGCGATTGTTAACAGGTATAAGGCCATTACCTTGCTAAGGTCGAAAACACTATAAAGGCGTATATCAAAGAAAAGAGGAACAGTAATAACGGTAGCTAGTAATAGACCTATAATCAATTTGTCACAATAGAAAGTTGTTTTTTTAGATATACTTTTCATATTTAAATTGAAATTTTAATTTTCGTGGTATTTTAAGACTAAAGGCCTTATTATCTAGAAAAGGCACTCACTTTCCTTAACCATTTTTCTACATTTACTTCGCATCTCCAAAACTGACATTTACTGCATAAAGGAATGGTATGATACTGGCCATCTAGGTGTGCTTTTCTTATTTTTTGCAATGCACTACCCTGCCATATTGCCGCAAGCGGCTCTTCCTTAATATCACCAATAATTCCCTTCCCTTGGTAATCCACACAACACGTGGTAACCTTTCCATCCCAGAGAATTACCGGGTTATACCATAAAAAAGTACACGGATATCTGTCTGGATCTTCAAGCGAATTTTTCGGATTGAACTGGCTTGAGACATTTAATGTCCCATCCCAGGTATGATATTCACCTATTTCGATAAAATCAGCAATACCTTTCCATTTATAAATAAATGGTTTAATTTCATTTTGAGTATCTGGTGTTTGTATAATCTTAACAACAACGAGAGGCGTCTTTGATTGTAATTTTTTTTTAAGTGCAACCAGCCTTTTAACATTTCCCTCAACAGTTTCCAACTTTTCACTATTTTTGACTTTTTTATAAGTCTCTTTTGTAAAGGCATCGATGCTTATATGCATTGTATCAAGCCCTGACTTTATTATTTCATCAGATTTAGTTTCTGTCAGCAATATTCCATTAGTGTAAAAATTAATCTTATATGCGGCTTTTTTATCTTTTGCATATTTAATCATTTGCGGTAATTCTGGATGCAGCAATGGTTCTCCATCTTTGTTGACAGTAATTATAAGTCTTTTCCCATAGAGTATGCTCTCATCAATGATTTTTTGAAAAAGGCTAACATCCATATAACCAAAAGGTCTATTCAATTCTCTCGGACACATTGAGCAACTGAGATTACAGTAATTAGTAGGTTCAATATTAAAACGTATAGGAAAATCAAAAGAGATTTTCCTTTGTAAAACCATCCTACGAACAAAGTGAAATCTTTTGATCTGTTCAACAAACTTAATATCAATCATGTTCAACAAAATAGTATTTGCGGGATTTATTTCACTTTGTAGATAACGGCAGTGCCGAGATTGGGAATACTATAATAATGGACTAGTTGTAAGAAAGGTGCTTTTTGGTAGTCATTAATCAAATTACCTGATTGGAGGGCTGAAATAAAGATATGTGTTATATTAGATTTTTTCAGAATGTCATAAGCACTAGGCTGTAGAATGTTATTATAAACATCAAGCAACTCAGCTTTGTTTACTGAACAAGTATCTGCAACCTTCATTTGGAAGGCTGCTATATCCAATGATCTGCTGCTAATGGCCCTCCGTTCAGCTATAAGAGGAACCCAATCCGACGACCAGTAACTACCATTTTCCAATTTAATAGGATTTATAGGGTTAAGTATCAAGCAATCATCAAAGGTCGTGTTTTTTTGAAACCACTGGAGTGCTTGATAATCGGTCTCCAATAACCATTCAGGATAGCGTAAATAATTCTTATATGCGTAATATTGAAACACAGATAAAAAAATCATTGAAATTACTAATGCTTTATATTTTTCTAAAAAACTATTCTTTATTTCCTTAATGAACCCCAAAATAGTAATTAATGTATATGCTGTTGCTATTGGAAAGACAATGGTAAACGACATCCATCCAATAGCAAAAGTACTCGGATATTCGAATGGCGTTGTATAATATCCATTACCACCGTATTGCCAATATTGCAGAGGCGAGAATTGAAACCACTTAAAACCTATAAAGCGTAAAAATTTCCAATGTACAAGTAGTACGACCATATTTAAAGCATGCATACCGAGGAAAACCATTATTTTTTCTCTACGAAAAAATAATATTCCTATGCCTGTAAATGACAAAACAAGGAAGACTGGATTATGCCAGCATTTAAGGGTCGGGATTAAATGGGTTGCCAATTGGGATTTAAGATGTGCAAAATCTACTGCCTCGTGATTACCACTAGCAACGATCAGCCATGGCATAACAAAAGCAACACAAGTAAAAGTAGCCACAATTAAAACCAGATAATCTTTCGAATAGCTTTTAATTTTAGATAATAAGTAGAAAGGGAAAAACACCGCAAGAGATATTGCATACCAAGAAAATATTTCTGTATTGCTAAGTGCCGACACAGAAAGAACAAAACCTGCTGTAGCAGCAATAATTGTCGAAAGCTTTTTAGATCCTTCGGCAAATGCCTGTAGCAAAAGAATAATAAAACAAGCCGCAGAAAGGAAAGACAACATCTCTGTAGTATTGCCATCATTATATTGCGTTAGATAAGCCCTATTTAAAGTTAGAATTCCAGCAATAAAAGCCAACAGTATGTTTCGTTTAGAAAGAAAATATGCGAGTAAAAATACTGCAATAACAAAATAAGAACCACACACTACAGTAACAGACATACATTCTTTATAAACTAACGACATTTTTAATTTTGAAAGCAATACAACAATTACATTAAAGCAGGGGGGGTAATTTATATAGGCTTTTGTCCCATCCAAAAACGGGTAAACGAAAGGATAGCCTTGGTTCTTCATTAAAAACTGTAGATAGATCGACCCTTGCGCATCAACGTCAGTTGGAACATTATTATTAGCCCACATTAAAGAATGCCACAAAAAAGCTAACAATAAAATAATTATCGATATACATAGTTCGTTACTATTTATTTCTCTGTTTTTAAACCGTAACGTCCTTCTTAAATAGAATAATAGACATATTGGTATAGCAAAAGTTGCCGAGAAATAAACCGCGAAGCTCATTGGCACTCTCGAAAAAGCCATTATTCCCCATATTCCTGCTGAAAAAGGAAGTCCAATGCAGAAACTTAAAATAATCGTTTCTGATATATTTTTTCCTGGAAACAAAAGACGAGAGATAAGCAGCCCTAAGGGGAATGTAATAATAGCAATCAATAGTAAAGAAATACTATGTGAGAGAACATTTTTAGTAGTAAAAGAAAAGAATGCAATTAAAGCAACTTCAATAAAAATTGCTATAAATAGAAAATACGTTCCTTTATCTAAAGTCCACAAATTCTTTTTTTGGTTTAATGGAGTACCTTGCATGTATTATTATCCTCTCGTTCGGGTTAGGATCTGTCCATTAATATAAGTAAAAAAGTTAGAAATTATTTAGCCTCTATGATTTCAACCGAAGTATGTCCAAATTGTTGAAATCTATTCGTTTTTAGTTTAACATCACAAGGATTGCAATGTCCAAAGACGTTACACTCGCGGAATTTATCTTCTATCTCAAAATCTTCATCCAGAATATTTCCTACAGGTATTCTACCTTCATAAAGATCACTGTGACATCGGTAAATATCACCATTACTCCCAATAATAAACTCTGTTGTCTTACATAATACTTTTTTAGTAAATTTTTTATTACACGCTCCTTCGTAACGGTAGGTACCATACATTTTCCCGTCATGTTCACCAAGAAACTCCTTGGTACGGAAATCTATTCCTAAAGACGTACAGTATTCCTTTGCTCTCAATATTTCAGCCTCATGCGTTGGATGCATCACTCCCCAGATACCGATACTAAAGCCATTATTTTGTAATTTCAAGACTTTCTTCACAAGTGGATCAAGTTGCATTGTCTCCGGGTGATAACTGACCCTGATTGATGCATACGGAGATTTTCTTTTAATTCTGTTGGGGTTTACCCTACGGATAAATTCATCTCCGTCAAACTGGAGATTAGTCAGGACATCAATATTTAACTCTGGCTTTATATTGTTCAATATATAAATAAAATCTTTCTGAAGGCTTGGCTCTCCTCCCTGGAGCGAAATGGGGAGATCGTCTCTGGAAACAATCCTGTTTAGCCCTCTCACCCAATCTTCACCAGAAATATGCTTTTTTGAAAACATACCTTCCTCGAAATAATTAATGCAATAACTGCACCTGAGATTACAAGCGAGGGATAAAAAGGTGCCTATATAATTATACGTTTGTGGAATAATAATTGGCTTCATTGTTTCGCAACCTTGCAAATGCGTTCCCCGTTATATTTTTTGAAAAACCTATTATAGAGCCTTGTTTTCCCCAATTCTTGGAAAGAATTATTAAGTTTTATCCCAGCGTTTTAAAAGTCAATCAACAGCGCCCTATATAGATGTCAGATATCATTATTGTTCTAAATTCACGATGGTTGGTAAGCAAAGCTATTTCCTTTGCAAATTTTTGATTGTGTCCTTCTATGCAGCTCTTTCTAACTTTTTAACCCAGGTCTCTTTAGCTTCTCTATTCGCAATGTTTTCATTGCTATCTCAAAACGCTCTTTCAAAGAATATCTCCTCCTATAAACCTTTCGCGGATAAGTAATTATTTTCCCTATTTTATAAATTAAATGAAAAATTGAATTGGTTTTCCAATAAATCAGATGATTCATTATTAAATTTCTTAGTAACGGCTGTCTAACAGCCGTTGGACCCAGTAATGAAATATTGAATTGGATTTCCTTCTGTTTATCATCAAAACAGTTCAAAAGAGATTTATGACTTAATCCATACATTTTAAAATCAGATTTATCTAAATCTAAATAACCTTTCTCTATGCACATATCACCCAACGCAGTACCAGGATACGGCTGAAATATGGGAAATTCTACAACAAATATTTTTGCTTTTACGGAAAAATCAACAGCGGATTTATCGTCTTCTAAAGTTGAAGTGGGAAGACCCAACATGGTATTTACAACCATTGTAAGACCGTGGTCATTGCAGGCTCTTGCTCCATTATAAATTTCCTCGTCTGTTATATTTCTTTTTAATAATTTATTTCTTATGCTAGGATTAGCAGACTCTATTGACATATGAACAGATGAACAACCACAATCTTTTAATAATTTTGCTACTTCATTATTCATTAAGTCAAGCCTTGAGTGAACATAAAAAGGTATTCCTATTTCTTTAGAATATCGTCCTGAAAATTCTCTAAGCCAATCATCCGCTTTATAAGTAAATATATCATCAACAAATCTTATAAACTTGAAATCGATCATTTCTTTCGCAGTTCTTATTTCATCTATAATATAATTAACAGAATGTCTTCGACTATATTTTTGGCTACTGTAGTTTTGATAAAAATATTCGTTAAAACAGTATGGACATTTATAAGCGCATCCCCTATTAGTCATAAAATTCATAACGGGTGGTTGTGTTGCTCCCGTATTTTTATGTTTATAAAATAACTCCCAGTCTGGATAAGGCAACTGGTCCAAATCCTGCACTAACGGCCTTAGCAATGGCTTTGGCGCGCCTGGAATCATAATATTCTCTATATCAGAAAAATCATCTCCCCTTTCAACTGTATTTAAAAATTCAACAAAAGCATATTCTCCCTCACCAATACATATTGCATCGAACCCGGCCCCATCAAGATCTTCGGGGAAAAAGGTAGCATGCGGGCCGCCTATTATAGTAAATAAATCAGGATATCTTGATTTAACTTCTTTATTAATTCTTGAATATAGTCTATGTTCACCCGTGTGACTTGAACAAGCAATAACCTTCGGCATAAAACTTTCAATTTTATCAAAAATATTCTCATTGGATAAAACTAATAAATCGGTTTCATGGCCTTCTTTCTTAGCCATAGCTGAAAGCAGCATTGTGCCTATTGGGCCATAAAAATCTTCATTTGAATTTATTACAAAAAGTATTTTCATCATTCATTACGTCCGTCAAAGATTAGGTTCTTATTCCAATTTGCATTCAAGTTGACACATTGTAGGCCTCGGAGGTTTTTGAAATATAAGATGTCTCGCCTGAAACTAATGTCATCTTGATTGCAATCAAGAATTGTTTTGCGAGACCTAAAACTATCACACACAATCTTTCAGACATTCGAGATTTAAGATAACTCTTCTATGCTGTAGCAACGAAAAATCCATCCTTTTTAATTAATAGAAAGTTCTCCATGTCCTGTGCCCCCTGTGCTCCGCTATTCTCCGGACATTAAAAAATAACACCCTCGGTTGGAGATGAAATTCATGAAAAAGATGCGTTTTGAAGTGGTCAATCTTATAGACCCTTGATCAACTCTAAAGCCAGCTTGCACAACTTTTCACTTAGCTGTGCAGTCAAATAGCTTTCCTTTCGCTTATCAATAAAGAAACCATCAGTTTTGTAAGCTTCGTCAATCTGCACCAGAAGATGATGAACTTTTTTGTCACGAGGCAAAAAACGTCCAGGAATGCGAATCTTCTCCGACTTAGTACCATTAATTGAAGGAACAGTGTTATATGTGTATTCAATAAGATCCCAATTATCGTAATACCATGAGCCTGTATAAGCCTTAATATACGGCTCAACTCCCACAGTGTTTCGTTTATCCTCCAGTATTCTTAAACAGAATTCCGCAGTTCTTTTCACATCATCAATCTCTGCCTCAGGTTGACAAAGTATTACATTTATATGTACCGGTATACCTGCATCTCTCATAAGTAATATGAAGTTGTCTATGTCCTTGACTCTCTGCGCCTTACGAACTTTCTTCAGTAATGAATCGGAATAGGCCTCTATACCACAAGATAGCTTCCGGAAGCCTGCCTTTATCATTATATCAAGCATTTCCGAGTCAAAATGGCGAATTCGGGAACTGGCGACATAACTGACGTTTATGCCCGCTTTTATCGCTTCTGTGCACCATTCGATTGTATTTTTGCGGTCTCCACAAGCATTGTCGTCGTGAAAATAAATAGTTTTGGTATCCGGAACCTGTATCATAATCTTTTCAAGCATCCTGACAAGCCCGTGTGGGTTTATACCAACAACCTTAACATCCGGGCGCGTTGTAGAACAAAACTTGCATCCTATTGGGCAGTTGTTCGTAATGTAGAGATTGATGCAATTGGTGCTTAAGGGATCGTTATTTGTAACTGAAGCATTCCTCTTCCAATATTCTTTTAACGGCAAACGGCCAAAATCAAGACTCGTAACCCATGTCAGTTCATCTGTAGATAAAAAAGTAGAAGTGGATTTATTTTTGAACATAATACCGGGAGAAATATGTATGTTGAACTTGTTCTCAAGAAAAAACTCCAATGCCTTCTCGCCCTCTCCCATAATAATGAAGTCAACAATATCCATGTTAAGAAACATTTGGTAGTTATTTGAAGCCTCAGATCCTCCAAGAACAATCTGAGTTTGCGGATAAAGCTTTCTTGCATAATGTATCAGGGCAATGTCGTTGTGCAGATTATCCTTGGTTGGTGAAAATCCGATTACATCATAGAAACCGCAATTCTCCAGAAAATTTATCGGATCTTCCACATTTGGATCCAAGATATCCACATCATGTTTCTTTTCAAGCCAATGTTGTATACGATAAAGTCCCATAGGGGGAGACAGATAATATCCAAGGACTTTTATAGAGTTAGTCCACGAAGAAACAAGTAAAACACGTTTTCTCATATATCATTATCCTCCTTTATTCTCCAACGCTTCTCCTTCTAAGCACTATGGCTGAAGATAGATCAATCTCTTTTGACTGTTTTTAAAATATTTGTTCTATTAAAACAAACCTGATTCAAGTAGTAAGTGCAGCAATTGCTATTTCTTCAAAAAATACCTGACTGGGTGTTTTGAACCCGAAAAAATGCCTTGGCTTTGAGGTGCAAAATCATTTTTTTTAAACCTCTGAGAATATGGGTTGTTCCAAATTGTTTCAATAGGTAAATAATCCTCTTTGGTCTGAAAAAACACATATACATGTAAGTTACTAAGACAAATCGTTGTAAATTATATCCCTCTAATGTTGGATTTAGATAGCCTAAGTTTGCAGTTGCCATATCAGATGGAAGGAAATCACTTTGTATTTCTCCTTTCTTGATAAGAGCATCGAAAACAGGTGTCCCTGGAAGGGGTTGGAATTTATGAAGAACTACAAAATCAAAATTAGTTTTCACGGCAAAATTTCGAGTACAAAGAAGATCCTGTTTAGTTTCTCCTGGATAACCAATTATGAAAAAACCTACAACACCCAACCTTGCTTTTTTTATCTCATTGACAATTCCCGGAACTATGCCTAAATTTAGGTCTTTTTCCATAATTTTAAGCATGCGTTGAGAACCGCTTTCTGGAGCGACAACAAGAGTATTCCATCCAGCTTTTTTCATCAAATTCCACAGTTCAGCATCCCCCCTTTGCATTCTTATACCATTTGGTGTACCAAAAGAAAGATCCTTTAGGTTAAGAGAGATTATTCCTCTGCATATTTTTTTTGCATATGTCACATCAAATGTAAAATTATCATCTATAATATTTATGTGTTGTATTCCTTTTTTGTATAAGTGTTTTATCCATCTGATAACATATTCAGGACTATGCTTCCTAACCAGCTTGCCAGTAAGTTGTGGTGCTGAACAAAATTGACAGCGGTAAGGGCAGCCTCTTGTCGTTAGAATAGGAGCAACACGTTCTCTTCCGGAATGATGAGCATATCTGTAACCATTTTCAATATATTTGTCTAAATCAATATCATCATAATTTGGCATCTTAATAACATCTAAGTTATCAACCATCACTGGTTCATTTGCTATCAATTTACCTGTTTTGTTTCGATAAACCAGTCCTTTTATGTCATAAACAGGATTGTTTTCTTTCATTCTTTTTAAAAATAATGGAAATGACAATTCTGCTTCACCCCTAAAAAGAAAATCTATTTCTTTATTTTCCATCACATTATTATAATAACTCGTTGCATGTGGACCTCCTATAATGGTTACTACCTCAGGAAGAATTGACTTCGCAAGTTGTATTATAGCTAAAGCCTCTTTATACACACATGACCATGCTGTAACGCCAAGAATGTGTGGATCGAAATTTTGTAATTCCTTTTTCAATTCTTGAGATAATAGATTAATCCCCCATAAAGAACAATCAATGATTTTGACATCAAATCCCTCATCATCCAAATTAGCTTTCAGATAGGCAAGACTAATAGGTAAATATTGTTTTATATCAAATCCTCTTGGATTTATTAATGCAACTTTAATCTTACGCATTATGGCTACTTCTTTCTGGCTGAGAGTGCGCTTAGAAAGGTTTCTTGAAAACTAATTAGTCGCCCCCGAAAAAGTCTCTCTTTTTTCTGGAGGAAGTCATATTAGACAAAATTCTTAAATTTTTTAGCTGATTAACAATGATCTTTTTAAATGCTCTATCCTAGTCTTGTCTTAAACTAAAATATTTTAAGCTATTATCCCTATCCCAATAATTTTTCAACCTTTTTTCTTCTGCACACTGTGGCGGAAGAAGGATCAAGCTCTTCTTGTTTTTTTGAAAAAAGTCTATCAAGAAATATTATACTAAAGTCATATACTATATTTAGAATGCTTTTCAATCTAAATATGCTTGATTTACCAGACACGCGACTCAATGTAAAAAATGGCACTTCCGCATAAAGATACCCCCTGCGAATTGTTTTGAATAAAAGCTCGGGTTGGTAACAAAATCCATGGCTCCTTAAATTAATGTCATTTAGAATAGATCGTCTATATAAAACCGGTGACGTTGAGTGATGGACTTTTAGTCCAAGCAATATTTTCACAGCAATTGAATAAACTTTTGAAATTACAACTCGAAGTGCTGAACGCTGAGCATTTGTAAAAAAGGGTACCACAATATCTACATATTTAAATAAATGAAGATATAAAAAATATTCTGAAGGAACACCTTCATTATCGCCTCCGAATATCGTTACCACCTCATTATTTGCTTTTGAAACTCCATCCCAAAACGAATAACCCATGCCCATAGGGGTGCTATGATGAATGACAGAAATTCTTTTATCTGACTGCTTCATTTCCTCTGCAATCCTCCCTGTATTGTCAGTACTTCCATCATTAATTATAATAATTTCCCCTTTGACATTTGCATCATCCAATGCTAAGAGTGCAGAATTAACAGCTGCCTTAATGTTGTCTTCTTCATTAAGCGCTGGAACAACTATTGATATACTTGGAGAATGCGTTAATACCACAACTTTTCCTTTCTTATTGCTTGTAAACATACAATTTAATCAATCATCAAATCAATATTTCGTATCCGCCCAATTCTTAAAAAAATCATTTAATTTTTTAAACTCATCTAAAGTTTGATGTTTAACAGATGCTTCAGAAACGATCATAAATGAATATCTGGCCGATTTAATCAAGTCTAACAAGGAATGACTGTGCGCAGGTGAATGATGAATATGCGAATGCCATAAGTTCGAGCCAAAATAATATCCTGATAAATGAATATGGTTAGCTTCCTGAATAACAGGTATGAATTCTTTTTCCATAACGCCAGCGCACTCTATCTGTAAATGCTCAATATCCAAACACCTTCCAAAATTAAAGCGCCTTACAAATTTGTTTTGTTCAATTGCCGAAATAACATTTTCTATACAAATTGTTGTTTTCATATTCTTAAAAATTTCATACAACTTTTCCCATTCATCATCCCAGTATATATTGTGTATCACAAGAACCGAGGCATTTAATCCCATTGACAATTCTGCAAGTTTTTCAGGGCAGTAGTCATCATTAGGTGCGTGAATAGCATACTTAAGGGAAAATTCTTTGCATATTTCAATCACTTTTTTTGGATCCTTTAATATCTCCTTTGATGTATAAAGCTCAACGGCATCAATCCCGGCATCCTTAATATTTTTCAGGATTTTTTTGTCAGGGGCACATTTTGTTGCAAGAAGAAAGCTCACTATCAAAATCTCTTTTTATAAAATTCAAAAGGGTATAGTAGTTGCGAACATAACTTGTTTCTTCAATTCCATATGAAACAATTTCAATCAAAAACACAAAACTTTAAGCCTGGAGACTCAAGTTTGAATCAAATTAATTAACTTCAATAAAGCGACATGCCTTAGAAATACGTGCACTTTTTTGTTGTAGCACCCCTTTATAGTCTGTCCTGGATGTGTTATTATCTTCTCCTTACAGACATCAAATTCGGTTATTGAATTGGTTTTTTAACCTGATAGTTATGATTGAATATATTTTTTGTGTGCCTTTTTTGAGTATGTTGTAAATGATCTTCTGCCATCAACATAATCCCTGGAATGCTTATATCCTTTGGCATGAAAGACCTTATCAAAGACTTCACATACTTGTCTCAGAAAAAATCTACCGATTGTTGTAGGATGGATAAATTCTTTATCTATTATTAAAATACCATCAGCAACGAACTCTTCCAATTTTGATAATTCATCCTTAAAGTAACTGTTAAAATTAATATTGTGCATTTCCTCTATTTCTGGAATAGACACCTTTTGTTTGTTTATATAATCAAATATTATCTTTCTTCTGATTATATCATCTCTACTTGACATCCAACCTCTAACAATAGGAGTTAATCCTTTTTCGAGTGAAGCATAGTACGAATCTAATGAAAAATAATTTTGAAAATAATTATTGTTAATAATCATTTGACAAGAAGGGCCAATGCCAATGATTTCATGTGCTCTGCCAGGCGTATGCCCTAAACCATTTCTACAAAGAGTGCCATTTTTTTTGCTTATAGCTAATGCATCATGTGGAAGTGCAAAATAATCAATACCAATACGTTCATAACCTTCTCTCGTTAGTTTGTTTGTAGCCAAATTGAACATTGCATTTTTTAATTCATCTGAAGGTAACGTTCCTTTAATTACTTTTTGATGAGGAAAAACTTCAGGTCTGTGTCCGTAAGTTAAAACCGCAAGCCTATCAGGTTTAATTTTCAAAACTTGATCCATGGTAGTTTCCCATGAATCTAGTGTCTGAAAAGGCATACCATAAATTAAGTCAAAATTTATGCCATTTTTAAAGAGCTTTCTTATGTCAGGCTTAAGTAAATCCGATATATCTTCATAAGAACAAAAAGGAGCTCTATTAATTGCTTTTAGTACTGCAAAATCAAAATCTTGTATACCAAAAGAGATTCTATTTATACCTTTAGAGGCATAATATCTTAATATGTCTTTTTGTAATCTATCTTTCCTCGGATCGATCTCTATCGCAATTTCTGAGACTTTACTTATATCAATAATTCTCCCTAGCGCGTCAAAGAGTCTCTCAAAATCCTCTTTTGGTATCACTGAAGGGGAACCGCCGCCAAAATGTATTTCTGCAACATTTGGCTTAAATTTGTATTCATTAAAAATTTCATTTAAAATCTCAATTTCTTTAATCATGAAATCAACGCTAGTGCTGTAAGCGTTGATATCTTTTGAGGCAACCATTGCACATTGACAGTAAACGCATTGAGTTGGACAATAAGGGAAATGTAAATACAGTTGGAATGGCTCCTTTGGATTTTCTTTAATCCTTGATTTCCATGCACTTTTAAATTCAGAAAAACCTACCTTTTCATCCCATAGCCCTAACATCGGATAAAATGTATAGAAGGAATTTTTTTGTTTGTCATATTTCTGAATAAGATTATCAGGTACTATGCCTGACATTGAAATATCTATTTCATTTCTCACGGGTGTTTTTGTAGTCATTTTATCCCTCCTTAATGTTTTTGATTCCAGTCATATAGCATCTGAATTCAATTAGAAAATGCAACCTGGTTTTTATTCAAAAATACCTGATTTGGTGTTTTGTACCCATGGAAATGTCTAGACTTCCAGCCCTTCTCAGATATATCCAACTATAATTTGTAAACAACACAACAAACAATGCACGCCTCTCCTCTATAATCAAATATCTTATCGCCTGAAGCACACTTAGCAACTAATAATCCTGGCAAACCGAGGTATCTATTATTAAATATTCATTGGTATCAAATGAAATTGATATGTTCTGGTGGGTTTTTTAGATCCCAGAGAAATTTGTTTATATAATCCTGGCGGCAACCTATAGTACAATCACAATGGACATCTACATTGTTTACGATATCCTGCTGTACATTCCAATACCGATCACTTTTCACAATATCATAGTAGGAGTCCCTGTTAATATCTCCCACGAGAAACCTCTTTTTTTCAAAGAAAGGACCACATGGATAGACTTTACCATTTCCACTAATCTGGCCCAGCAATGGTGTTCCATAACAGATATCATATTTCCTGAATCCGCCCCTGTATACTTCGGTTTCATCCATGATATTGATCTTATTCCATTTGACTTTTACCAGGTAATTCCCAGTACTTTGTTTTTCCGCCTCTTTCAAAACATCCTGCACCCTTTCATAGTCTTTTGGGCTAATTCCCAACTCATGATATTCCGTATCTGAGCACTGTTTAATTTGCAGATAATCTACACCTAAATTTGCCCCGAGCTTTGCTAACTTCATGATTTCATTAAAATTTTCAGGAATGAGAACCATCTGAATACCAATGGTACACTTATAGTCATTCTTCTTTCTAATTTTCACCATTGTTTTGATTTTCTCCAAAAGCATGTCAAAATTATCTGGTGAACTTTGATGGATTTTTGCAAAACCTTCACGAGAACCAGCACTTAAATTAATCCGGACATACGTTGCATCCCGTAATATATCTTCGGCTCGATTCATATCGATCTTTAATCCATTAGTACCTATCCCTATGTCAATTCCTATTTTTTTTGCTAAAACTACCGCATCATACATGGCCGGATTAAGGGTTGGTTCCCCATCACCAATAAAGGCAATACCTTTAACGTCAAGCCTGCCACAGTCTTCAATAAATCTCATTAGAGCATCAGGCTCTATCATCTGTCCCTTTGTAAAACCACCCTGGGTAACACCTATACAGTAAATACATGCAGTATTGCAGAATTTGGTAAGTCCCATGTCAATTGTAACCGGTGCGACCCTTTCACCCTTCTGCCATTTCAATATTCTCTCAATATGATAAATAAGTTTGTGTCCATCTAATCTAAATTTCTCACCAATATTTTTATATGTATGACCAGTATAGGTATTTGGCTGTTTTTCACCGGATTCTTTTACTATGATTTGCTCCAGTTTAGATCTATCTACGATCTCTCTGCCGGTCCTGACCTTATGCCCGCCCCGCTCTTTTGTGCTTAATTCTTTGGGAATATTCGTGACTAATTTTATATCATTATTATAATATTTTTGTTTCATCAAGAGTACTCCATCACATAATTTGAATTATCATTCATATATTATAGCGACAATTTGCCTGCAGTCCAAACCTGAAATTGGCGTTGTTTCCACCTCTCCGACCATGTTTCCTTGCCTGAAGCAACATCAATAACTATCTCTAAAAGCTCTTCACCAAGCTTGTTAATAGTAGTTTGTTCCGTCAATAATCTACCCGCATTAAAATCGATATCCTCAGGCAATTTCCTAAATGTAGCATCATTTGAAGACACTTTTATAACTGGGCAAATCGCATTTCCCGTTGTAGTGCCTTGTCCCGTAGAAAAGCAAACGATTGTTGCACCTGATGCAACAATACCTGTTACCGACTCAAGGTCTCCACCAGGTCCTTGCATAATACTTAATCCTCTTTTTCTCACTGGTTCCGCATATTCAACAATATCTTCGATTATTGTAGTGCCCCCCTTCATAACTGCCCCTAAACTTTTGACATAGTTATTTATCAATCCCCCATCTATATTTTTGGGTATGAGATTGGCTTCTAAAGTTAAACCGAGTTTTCTGGCAATATCAATATACCATTTCAAAACACCTTCGAATTTATTTGCTATTTCTAAAGTTTTGAATCTAGGAAACAACATATTAAATGTTCCTAGCATTTCTGGTACTTCAGACAAAATTGCAGATCCACCACCATAGATTATTTTATCTACAGTATTTCCTATAACTGGATTTGCTGTAATACCAGAAAAAGAATCTGAAGCTCCACACTCTGTACCAATAATGAGTTTACCTAGTGGACAATGCTCTCTTTTAACCTGATTTACAACACTTAACCTATCCTTAATTACTGCCTTAGCCCTTTCAATAGTGGAATGGGTACCACCATTTTCTTGAATAGTGATCCAATCTATTGGCTTTAAAGCATCTTCGATTTCGATTGTATCCTTTAAATAGGTATACATTCTTTCGTAATTTGTCTGTTCGCACCCTAAATCCATAATAAGACACCCACCTACGTTGGGATGAGAAACATAACCCTTTAATACCGTCAGCAGGCGTTCAATTTGTAAGCCAGAATCACAACCACACCCTTCTGTATGAGGAATTGCAACAATCCCATCAATATGAGAATATTTTTGAAGAATATCATCATTTCCTAAACCCAATGCTACCTGAAGAGCTGTTTCGCTAGCGCACATGGATGTAGGTACAACTAAGTAATAGTTTCTTGTCCCCACATATCCATTTTTGCGAATATAGCCAAGAAACGTTTTGTTTAAGTATTGTGCTTTAAAGGTAGTTTCGCCAGGCTCTTTAAAATCTTTTAAGTTCGTTTGGGGTAACACATTTTTAATATTTGAAACAGTAATTGACTCTCCCTGAACAATACCTTTGGATTGACCAAAAGGATAACCATATTGTCTTACAAACTCTCCTTCTTTTATATCAACCAGGGCAAAACGGTGTCCACTTTTTACCAAATTTTTTATCTTGATAAGTTTCCCCTCATGCTCTAACTCACAACCCAAAGGAATGTCTTCTTTGGCAACTGCTACCTGATCTAAATCAACATTCATCACAATTACAATATCTTCGAGTTTCTTTTTCATCAGATCACATTTAACAATTATTTAAATTCTGTAATAGGACACAGATAAACGCAAATAAACACAAATAAAACAGATATTTACACTATATAAAGATTTCACCAGAAAGGTGGTGTCACATCGAAGTAAATACGCCCTGCCGTGGGGAGTCTCTACTCCCTGAAAACCAGTGCAAATCTACGTAAATCAGCGTCCAAATGCAGTTTTTAGGAATCATTCTTTTAAAATCTCTATAGGCTTAACAATCATATTTCCCATAAATTCTTCCCTACTTAAGAACGGATACAAATCTTCTAGTGGTTTTGAAACAATTGTTCCGTCTGGTTTCTTCAATGAAGAAACTCTGGGAATTAATGGCTGGTCTTCCGGCATAATAATTTCACAAACAAAAGGTCCGTCTTGGGCCAGAACATTGCCAATCTTTTCGTGGAGTTCATCGTTATTTGAAATTCTTTCTGTCTTTATTCCATAAGCATTGGCAACCTTAACAATATCAGGGCAACTAAGGCCACTACTTGGATCTGAGCCAATATACCTTCCGAAATGGTTCTGCTGCATTAGCTTAATGGTTAAATATCCACCATTGTTCAAGACAAATAGTATAATGGGTAATTTATAATGAACTAATGTCTGAAGTTCTTGTATATTCATTTGGAGTCCACCATCTCCACTAATACAAATGGTCTTTTTCCTACCATTCGCAAAGCAAGCGCCAATAGCCCCAGGAAGACCGAATCCCATTGAAGCATGTCCGCTGGAGGTAAAAAGACGTTGACCTGCCTTCGTTTTAAAAGCCTGCATAGTACAGGTAAAGCTTGTACCCATGTCTGTAACAACCACAGCATCATTGCCCAGTTTTTCCGAGAGAATATCTATAAAATAAAAAGAATTGACGCCATCCTTGATCTCTTTATACTCCGGCAAGGTCACAGGAT
>Ga0082335_1002081_pt1 | contig 38774 bp, 34 predicted proteins | sample Subgrocontami58m_FD_72375 | JGI IMG/M metagenome (GOLD analysis project Ga0082335, IMG submission 72375) | Subsurface groundwater microbial communities from S. Glens Falls, New York, USA - GMW37 contaminated, 5.8 m (SPADES assembly) (version 2) ...
CGCGCGGTGACGCCGACTGCGGTCGGGGCCAAGTAGCAAGTAACCAGGACCAAGTACCAAGAGCAGTTTGTTACTTGGTACTTGTTACTTGGCACTTGTTACTTGCCGGATGCAGCATCCGGCCATGAACCGCCGCACTTTTCTGCATTCGACGTTCGCGGCCGGCGCGGTCACGGCACTGCCGTTTCGTATCCGCGCCGCGGACAAGGCCGGGCGCAAGCATCGGACCGTTTTGATCGGTGCGGGCTGGTGGGGCGGCAACGTCGTCGGTGAGGCGATGATGAGCGGCCAGTGCGAAATCGTCGGCGTCTGCGACGTGGATCAGCGCGCGGCGGACCTCACCGCCGAAAAAATCACCAAGGCGAGCGGCGACACGCCGCGGAAGTATCGCGATTACCGCGAGCTCCTCGCGAAGGAAAAGCCGGACATCGCGATCGTGACCACGCCGGATCACTGGCACGCGCTGACGACGATCGCGGCGGTGAAGGCGGGTGCGCACGTTTACGTCGACAAACCGACCGCGCACAGCATCGGCGAGAGCCAGGCGATGGTGAAGGCGGCGCGGGCGAACAACCGTATCGTGCAAGTGGGGACGCACCGCCGGACGTCGCCGCACCTGGTTGCCGCACGCGAGTTCATCCAGTCCGGGAAGCTGGGAACCTACGGGATGATTCGCTGCCATTTGAACAACGGGGGCAGCGGACCGGAGCAGCCGTTGCCCACGCAGCCGGTGCCGCGTGAGCTCGATTGGGACATGTGGTGCGGGCCGGCGCCGCTCCGTCCGTTCAACGGCGGGGACCCGCGCAATCCCGACCTCGGCGCGGGCACGCGGGGAATTCATCCGCGCGGCCACCGGCAGTATCTCGATTACGCCAATGGCAGTGTCGGCGACATCGGCGTGCACTGGTTCGACCAGGTGCTGTGGATCACCGGCGAAAAATGGCCGCGGCGCGTGTTCTCCACCGGCGGGCGCCCGATCAAAGGTCCGCCGGTGCTGACCCCCAACGAGCAGACGAGCGACGCGCCGGATCACCAGGTCGCGCAGTTCGCGTTCGAGCGGTTCACGATGACGTGGGAATCGCGGCTGTTTGGCGGCAACAACTCCGAGCGCGGCGACGTGGCCGGCGCGTATTTCTACGGGACGAAAGGCACGCTTCACCTTGGCTACCGCGGCGGCTCGACGTTCTACCCGATCGATGGCGGCGACCCGGTGCATCAGGACGCGACGGTGTACCAGCCCGACGGGCAGAATATTCGCGGGCTGTGGGCGGATTTTCTCGGTGCGATCAAGACGGGACGCCGGCCCATTTCCGACATCGAGGAAGGGCATCGCGCGACGAACTGTTCGCTGCTCGCGATGATCAGTCTTCGCGTCGGCCGGAGCATCGAGTGGGACGGCGCGAAGGAGCGGATCGTGGGCGACGAGGCGGCGAACAAGCTCTTGCGACGGGAGTATCGGAAAGGCTGGGAGTTTCCGACGGGTTGAACGGGATCGTTGCGTGGCTGCCGTGGCCTCCGATGTAGGCCGGGGGCTCCCGACCCCGCCGTGCCGGAGCGACGACCAACCGCCGCGGCGGGGTCGGGAGACCCAACCTACATCGGAGTGTGCACTCTTGCCGTCGCGCCGTATTTCACGCGAAATGCCGTCTGCATGCACCCCGCTTCAACTTACCCCCGCCGTAGATTCATCCGCAACGCCCTGACCGCCGCCGCCTGCACGACCGTGTTGTCGCGCCCGGCCTTGAGCGCCGAAAAGAAACGCGGCGGCGTACGCCGGCTGCTCTACGTCGCCGTCCCGGGCATTCGCAACTACCTCGAGTTCGGCGGGCATGGCGTGCTCGTCTTCGATATCGATCAGGGACACAAGTTCGTCCGCCGGATTCCGGCCGGTGGCCTGAACGGTGAAGGCAAGCCGATGAACGTGAAGGGAGTCGCCGCGAGCGCGGCGACGCGGCGGCTGTATGTCAGCACGCTGACCTCGTTGACGGCGTTCGATCTGCTCACCGATAAAATCCTCTGGGAAAAATCCTACGAGGGCGGCTGCGACCGGATGGCGCTCTCGCCGGATGGCAAGGTGATGTACCTGCCCTCGCTCGAAAAGGATCACTGGCACGTCCTCGACGCGCTTTCGGGAAAGGTCATCGCGAAGGTCGTGCCCAAGTCCGGCGCGCACAACACGATCTACGGACTCGATGGCAAACACGCCTATCTTGCGGGACTGAAGTCGCCGCTGCTGCGGGTGACGGACACGGCGACGCACACGATTTCGAAGGAGGTCGGGCCGTTCGGTCATTCGATTCGGCCCTTCACGATCAACGGCCGGCAGACGCTCGCGTTCGTGAATGTGAACGAGCTGCTCGGTTTCGAAATCGGCGATCTCCGCACGGGCAAGCTGCTCCATCGGGTCGAGGTGAAGGGATTCCAGCGCGCGCCGACCAAGCGGCACGGCTGCCCGAGCCATGGCGTCGGGCTGACGCCGGACGAAAGGGAAGTGTGGGTCTGCGACGCGGCGCACCAGCGGATGCACGTGTTCGACGCGACGGTGATGCCGCCGAAGCAGGTCGCGAGCATCGAGCTGCGCGAGCAGCCGGGTTGGATCACGTTCAGCCTCGACGGCAAGTTCGCGTATCCATCCACCGGCGACATCGTCGATGTGGCCACGCGGAAGATCGTGGCGGGGTTGACCGACGAAAACGGCGGCCAGGTCCACAGTGAAAAGGTGGTCGAGATCCACTGGTCCGGCGACACGCCGGTGCGCAACGGGGATCAATTCGGGCTCGGGCGAGTGGTGTAGCGCGGCGGCGGCCGGCACGGAGGCCGGCCCTCCATTCCGGACCTCAAAACCTCCTGGAGCGAACGCACGTCTTGGGTAGCGCGGTCAATCTGACCGCGTTCGGCTCCACTGGAAAGGCTCGAGCACGGTCAGGTTGACCGTGCTACGGCCGCGTTCGCCAGCGATGTTTTGAAATGAGCTCTACTTCAGCGCCCGCAGTCCGCTGACCAGCCGCCCGACGCCCTCGGCGGCGGTTTCCTTCTGCAACGCCCCGTAAGCCACGCGCAGGTGGCACCCGGTCGTCAGGCCGAAGGCATTGCCGGGTATCACGGCCACGCGGTGTTCACGGATCAGCCACTCGGCGACTTCGAGCGGCGGCCGCGAGCCGTGGCGCACGCGCAGGAGAAAATAGAAGGCGCCCCGCGCGGCCGGCACCTCGCAGATCCCATCGGCCACGAGCGGCGCGAGCGCGGCCTGCACCAGGCGGCGCACTTCCGCGATCGCGGCGAGTTTCTGCCGCACGAAGTCGGCGCCGGCGGCGAGCGCGCCGATGGCGGCGTATTGCGACACGACCGGCGGACAGATCAGCAGCGTATCCTGGATCTTGCGCATCGCCGACTCGAGTTGCTGCGGGTACACCATCCAGCCGATCCGCCAGCTCGCGAAGCCATAGGCCTTAGACATCGAATAGAGCGAGATCGTGTGGGCCGCGCTTCCGGGCAGCGACGCCGCGGAGAAGTGCTGCGCGCCTTCGTACGTGAAACTCTCGTACGCTTCGTCGCTGATGTGAAAGAGACCACGTTCCGCGCAAAGCGTGTTGATGGCGCGCAAGTCCGCCGCCGGGTACACCGCGCCGGTCGGATTGTTCGGCGAAACCGTCACGATCGCCCGCGTGCGCGGCGTGAGGGCGGCGCGAATTGCCTCCACGTCGAGCTGGTGGTTTGCATCGGTCGGCACGAGCACCGGCCGGCAGCCGGCCATGGTGACGGCCATCTCCTGGTTGAAATAGTACGGCGTCGGCAGGATGAACTCGTCGCCGGCATCGGCGATGGCGAGCACGGCATTCATGAACGCCAGGTTGCCGCCGGCCGTGACCATCACGCGGTTCCCGTGCGCGCTGCCGGTCCGGACGCCATGGTCGGCGGCGAGTTTCGTCGCAATGGCGGCGAGGAGCGGCGTGATGCCGGCGACCGGCTGATACTTGTGATTCGCCGGGTCGGCGAAGCACGCCTCGAGTTGCGCGAACGCCTCCGGCGGCGGTCCGTAGCCCACCACGCCTTGCCCGAGGGAAATCGTGCCGGGATGCGCGCGTATGAGATCGGCAATTACGGGGATGATGGGCGACTGCACGGCGCGCAGCCGCTGGGATTCCGCGAGTTTCAACATGGACAGGAAAGGCCGAGCACGGCGAAACCGCAATCGAGTACAATCTCCCCAAACCGTCGAACAGAAGATCGCGAAGGCCGCCAAGGGCACCGCCGGGCCCTGTAACGCTTCGCGATTTTCGCGCCCTTCTGTTCCCCGAGCAGAGCGAAACCGCGAAGAGCGCGAAGAAACGCGAATTTCAGGGTGGGGAAGAGCGTACCACGGCCACGATCGCAGGCCACCATCGGTCGCGCCTCAATTGCTCAAAATCCGCTCGCGTTCCTTCGCGTCACTTCGCGTCATTCGCGGTTCAATGGCATGGTTCCTGGCCAAGGTTAACCGCGAGCATTGAAGCCGGGGCCGGAATTTGCTCCGTTTGGATTGTGCGCGCAATCCAGACCCCGTTTCTCGCCCTTTTGGCGATCACCGCCGCGGCGGCCGCTCAACCGGCCAAGGCCGCAAGTTCCGCCGCCAAACCCAACATCATCCTGGTCCTCGCGGACGACCTCGGCTACGGCGAGGTCGGTTGCTACGGGCAGAAGCTGATCCAGACGCCCAACCTCGATCGCCTTGCGGCCGAGGGTATGCGGTTCACTCAGTTCTATGCGGGCAACACCGTGTGCGCGCCATCGCGCAGCGTCTTGATGACCGGACTGCACATGGGGCACACGCGCGTGCGCGGCAACGCCGGCAACCGCAACATGGAGGCGCAGTCGCTGCGCACCGGCGACGTGACGGTCGCGCGGGTGCTGCAGCAGGCGGGCTATGCCACCGGGCTGGTCGGGAAATGGGGATTGGGCGAGGTCAGGAGCGAGGGCAACCCGCGCCGCCACGGGTTCGATTATTACTTCGGGTTCCTCAATCAGACGCACGCGCACAATCACTTCCCGGCGTTCCTCTGGCGGAACGATGAAAAGGTGCCGCTGCCGAATGTCGTCACGCCGGTCGGCGACACCGAGGGCGCGGGCTACGCGACAGAGCGCGTGGTCTACGCCGACGATTTGTGCGCGGAGGAGTCGCGCAAGTTTGTCGAGCAGCACAAGGACCGGCCGTTCTTCCTGTTCGTCTCGCTCGTCACGCCGCACGCGAACAACGAGCGCTCGCGCGTGCTGGGTGAAGGCAACGAGGTCCCGGACCAGGGCCGGTATGCGAACGAGTCGTGGACCGATTCGGCCAGGAACCACGCCGCGATGATCAGCCGGCTCGATCGCGATCTCGGCGCGCTGCTGGACTTGCTGAAGCGGCTGCAGCTCGACGAACGCACGCTGGTGATGTTCTCGAGCGACAACGGCCCGCATCGTGAGGGCGGCCCGCGCTACGATCCGGCGTTTTTCACCGCCAGCGGCCCGTTGCGCGGCATCAAACGCGATCTGACCGACGGCGGCATCCGTGTGCCGTTCATCGCGCGCTGGCCCGGCAAGATCAAACCGGGCACCGTCTCGGGTCACGTCGGCTATTTTGGCGACCTCATGGCGACCTGGGCCGAACTCGGCGGCGGCCAGCCCCCGCCCAAGCTCGACAGCATCAGCCTCGTGCCGACGCTGCTCGGCCGCGGCACGCAGCGGAAACACGATTACCTATATTGGGAGTTCTATGAACAGGGCGTGAGCCAGGCCTTGCTGCTCGACGGTCACTGGAAAGCGATTCGGCTGAAGAAAGTGGACGCCGCGATCGCGCTGTACGACCTGAACAGCAACCTCGCGGAAAATCCCAACGTGGCGGCGCAGCATCCGGAGATTGTGGCGCGCGCGGCGGCATTGATGAAAACTGCGCGGTACGACAACGAGTACTGGAAGCTTGCCGGCGCGCCGGCGGCGGCGCCCCGCTAGCCAGAAGATTTCACACCCAAAGGGGTGAAGGCTTCATCCGGCCGTGTCTGGCTCCGTGAGCTCTCACACCGCGGCTGACGCCGCAATCAAAGGGCTCAGTTCCTGGTGCCTTCCGTCGTTTCGCTCGCCAGCGGCAACGTGAACGCGAAGGTCGCGCCCTTGCCGGGCTCGCTGGCCTTGGCCCAAATCTGGCCGCCGTGGTCCTCCACGATCTTCTTGCAGATGGTGAGGCCGAGCCCGCTGCCGTGCTCCTTGCCGTGCGTGGCAAATGGCTTGAACAGCCGCTCGGCGATTTCCGGCGCGATGCCCTTGCCGGTATCCTCGACTTCGACCCGCAGCTCTTTTTCCGACGGGACGAAGCGAAGAAGAATTTTGCCACCGTCGGGCATCTCATCGACTGCGTTGTTCAGGAGATTGTAGAAGAGCCGCGAGAGTCGCTGCGGTTCGATTTGCACCGTGAGCGGTGGCGGCGGGTTCTCCACCACGAGTTTCACGCCGCGGTCCGCGATTTCCTGGCGGATCTCCTCGGCCAGCGGATTCATGTAACGTGCAAATTCCACCGCCCGCAGCCGCGGCCGCTGTCCGGTCGGTCGCGTGAACTCGATGAGCTCCTGCAGCATGTTCGTCATGCGCTCGACCTGCCGCGCGATTTTGTTCTGCGCCTTCTGTCGCATCGGCGCCGTCGTCTCGTCGCTGCACGCCATCTCGGCGGCAAGCCCGATGATCGTCAGCGGGTTCTTGAAATCATGCACGATCGTGCCGGCGAACCGGCCGATCGCGGCGAGCCGCTCGGCCTGCAGCACCTCGTCGCTGTACTTCTGGTCCAGCTTCCGCATCCGCGCGCTGAACTCCCGCGCGATGTTCAATGCAATCTCGGGATGGTCCTGCAGCAACGGGAGGAATTTGTCGCGGGCCAGGAACGTCGTCTTGGTCGCAGTCTCGGCCGTTGCCGTCGCCGATCGCGGCGCGCTGTCCAGCACGGCCATCTCGCCGAAATAGTCGCCGGGGCCAATCGTCGCCAGCGTGCGCGCCTGATTCTGCCCAACCACCGCCGAGATCCGCACCTCGCCCGAATCCACAATGTAGAGCCCGTCGCCTTCGTCGCCCTGCGAGAAAATCACTTCACCCGTTTCGAAGTTGCGGACGACGCCGGCCGACTCAATCACGCGGAGGGCGTCGCTGAGTGCGCCCACAAACCGATTCGCAGTGGGAGAAGCCATGGACGCGCGGCAATGTACCCCGGCGCCGCTCGGGGTAAAGGGGAGATATCCCCTAGAGAGGCTTCGCCTCAGACCAAGGACCAAGACCTGAGACCACGGACCTCAAACCAAGGCGGGTTTTCAAAGACTTGACCGGTTCACGATGACTTTCCGCGTTCAAGCAACCTGGAGAACGCGACAACGGCCCCCTAGACCGGAATCGGCATGATCTGCCGGATCTCAACGCTGCAACCCATGTCGTAGCCGGGACAGTCCTGCGCGACTCTTGCGGCGGCGTCGAAATCCTGCGCGGCGATCAGCATGTAGCCGGCCACGACCTCCTTCGACTCGACATAAGGCCCGTCGGAAATCTTCGCACCGCGCCGGCCGCGCAGCACTTTCGCCGGCACATCTTCGAGCGGTTCGCCCGCGACGTACTGGCCCTTTGCCTTCATGGACTGAATCCACGTCATCCACTTCTCGAAGTTCTTCTGCATCTCTTCGGGCGAGCGATCCGGCACGTCGGTCGGATGGCGGAAGACAAACAGGTACGTCGGAGCCTTCAATTCTTGCGTCATGGAGCATGAGGGTTCGCAGCTACGACGAGCCAGCTGCCGCCCAACGGACACATATCGCCGTGGAAAACCGCGCGCGGCGGAATCAGGATGTCAACTCAACGAGCCGGCCCAGCGCCGCCGTCCAGAACGCCTTGTGCTTTGCCGCCGTCTTCGCGTCCGGCAATTTGTCGTGGCTGATCCCGATGCTGCACTTCGCATCGCCCTTGGGCGTGATCCACGCGCCGGCAATCGAGCCATCGGGAAACTGCAGTCGCGCGGACTTCGGTGCGGTGGCGGTGCGCAACACGATTTTTTGGTCGAGCCACCGTCCGCGCATTTTGGCGTCGGCAAACCACGCATGCACCTTCGCGGCCGGGAGCCCCAGCGTTTTGCTCGCGTTGGCGGAGTAGTCGCCGGCGCAGGTCTGGCCGACGACGCGGCGACCCTTGGCCTGCTCGTAGCCGACGGTGACCATCTGGCACCACCAGCCGGGCACGCCGTGTTTTTCGGACAGCAGCGTCGCGATCGCCTTGTGCGGGAGCCGGTGCGCCTCGAGGCTGTCGAGGAACGCGACCCATTCGGGCCAGGTCTTGCCGGTGGCCTTGGCCACGGCTTCGTTGCGGATGCCGCCGAGTTTCGCCGTCTCGGCCGATTCGGACGGTGCGGAAGGAACGGAACCGGTGGGGGAACGTCGGGGGCGCGACATGCCTCCACCGTAGCGCGGCCGTGGCGAATTGCGCAATCCCGGGCATCGCTCGCCGCGGCTTCACTTCGTCGCCACCAGCTCCGGCAGAGGCGTTTTCGCCGGGCCCGCCCGCAGTGCGGCGACGACCGCCGGGGTGGCCACGGCGAGATCGCTGACGCGGTTCTTTTCGAAGCGTACGACGAGCGTCCCCTGCGCGGAACTGCCGGCGACCGAGCGATTGAAATAGAGCCAGGTGCCGTCCGACAGGACGAGATCGGGCCGGCCGAGTTTCGTCGAAACCTGGATGCGGAACGTGCCACGCTCGACGTACGGTCCGGCGGCTTTCACCGGAACCGAACCGTTGGCTGCGAGCCAACGCGCGGCGGCATCGTCGGCGGTTTGTTCGGTCGCGGACGCGGCGGAGATGGCGGCGAAAACGACGGCGAGGGCGTTAAACCGACGGCCGAAGAGGGAGAGAGTGGATTTCATGAGGCGTGGGTTGAGAGTTCTTTTTTGACGTCACCGGATGGCGACGGGCGTGACGTTGCTTCACGTCGCGGGCGTGCGCGAAGATTCCCAAGCGAACCGCTCGCGCACGGAGCGAAATGCGGGCGGCGGCGAGTGAACTGCTCGTATCCCGAGTGAACGGCTCGCGAACCGTCTCGACGCCGCGCGGCGGGACGCGCCACGCTTGGCCCGTGCTCCGGTTGCTGCTCATCCTTTGTTTGTCGGCGGTCGTTCGGGCGGGGGTGCACGCCACGCCGGAGACGTTCGCGAAGGAATCCGGCCGGTGGGCGTTTCCTGAACTGCGTTTCCAGCGCGGCGATGATCCGAGGTGGGCGGCCACCGATTTCGACGATTCCGCGTGGCGCGTCATCTCACCGCGCGAACTGCCTTCGCGGGATGGCATCTACTGGGTGCGGTGGCGCGTGACGCGGCACATGGGCGACTTGTTCGGTCCGCGGGACGGGCTGCTTTTCAAGATGGTGGCGAGCTACGATCTTTACTGGGACGGCAAACTCGTCGGGCGGAACGGCCGCGTGTCGACCGTGGCGGAGGACGAGGGGCCCGGGTATGTCGACGCGATGTTCCAGATTCCCGGCGGATTGCTCGCACCGGGCGAACACGTCATTGCGCTACGCCTGTCGAGCTGGAACACCGGTTTTCCGACGCCGACCTACAGTCTCATTTACGAGTGGGGCAATTTCCGCTCGATGCTGGTTCAGCGTTCGCGGACGGCGATTTTTTCCGTGATGGCAGTGGGCGCGGCGTTTGTGGTCGCCATTGTCTTTGGGCTGATGTGGCTGCTCGCCGGCCGGCGGTTCCCCGTGCTGCTCTTCAGCCTGCTGTTTCTTTGCGTGGCCCTGATGCAGGCGCTGCAGGCGTCGCGCTGGCTTTTCGAGTATCCGTACAACTGGCATTATCCCCGGCTGCTCGCCAGCACGGCCCTGACCACCGCGATCGGCGCGCTGCTCCCGCTGTTCGTGCTGCACCAGTTCGAGCTCGGGCGCCGCCGCTGGGTTTACGGCGTGCTCGCGGTGCTCCTTACGGTCGCGTGGTTCACGAGTCCGATCTACAATTTTGTCAGCCTGTCGACCTGCGCGATTGGGTTCGCCATGGCGCTCGCGCTGGCAGTGCAGGCCCGGGCCCTGCGCCGGCGCGGGTCAGCGGTGGCGTGCGGGGGGCTCGCGCTGAGCGTCTACGCGCTGGTGAGGGCGCCGAGGGATTTTCTCGATCACGCTTTTTTCCTCTCCGCCGGTCCCGCGGTCGTGGGGTTGCTCACGACGATCGTCCTGCAACTGCGCGACGAACGTCGCGAGGCGCAGCGCGCGGTGCTCGCCGCCGCGCGGCTCGAAATCGAGCTGCTCAAGAAAAACCTCCAGCCGCACTTTCTGCTCAACACGCTGGCGACCATCATCGAGGTGATCGAACAGGAGCCGAAGACGGCGGTGTCGCTGGTGGAGGCGCTGGCGGGCGAGTTTCGGATTCTGTCGCGCGTGTCGGGGGAAAAACTGATTCCGCTCGGCCAGGAGCTCGAACTCTGCCGCGCGCATCTGCGCGTGATGAGCCTGCGCAAAGGTGCGCGCTGCACGCTCACGGTGCGCGGCGGGTGCGACGAAGCCCTGGTGCCGCCGGCGCTGTTCCACACGTTGATCGAGAACGGACTCACGCACCTGCTGCCGATCGATGGCCGGCAGGATTTCGAGCTGAGCGCGGAGCGGCGCGCCGGCGGCACGCGTTACGTGCTGCGCGCGCACGGCCAGCGGCAGCCGGCGGACATTCGCGCCGGTGGCGCGGCCGATGCCGCGGCGTCGCGGGAGGGAACCGGCCTGCGCTACATCAAGGCCCGGCTGGAGGAGAGTTTCACCGGCCACTGGTCGATCGCCGCGACTCCCGTGCCCGAGGGATGGCAGACCGTGATCGAAATCGATGACGTCGGCGGATCTGCGTCGCGGACATCAGCGGAACGAAATGCGGCGCCGGCGCTCCCGGAGGAAAGGCCGGCATGAGAGTGCTCATCGTCGAGGACGAACCGCTGCTCGCCCAGCGGCTGGAGCGTTTTTGCCGTGAGATTCTGGGGGACAAGCTGGAGGCCATCCGGATGGCCAATCTGTTTTCGGAGGCGAGCGCGCGGCTCGACGAGTCGCCGATCGATCTGCTGCTGCTCGACCTGAATCTGCACGGGCGCGACGGGATGGAACTGCTGGCGTCGAGCGTGGCGGGCTCGTTTCACACCATCATCGTGTCGGCCAACACCGAGCAGGCGCTGCGCGCGTTCGAGTACGGCGTGATCGATTTCGTGCCGAAGCCTTTTTCGCGGGAGCGGCTGGCGCAGGCATTGCAGCGGGTGACGGAACGCGCAGGCCGCTCGGCCGGCGCGGCGAAATTTCTGGCCGTGCGCAAACACGGCCGGGTCGAACTCGTGGCAATCGATCGCGTGCTCTACGTCGAGGGCGCCGGCGCGTACGCCGAGCTCGTGCTCGAGGACGGCCGGCGCGAACTGCACGACAAGACGCTGGAGAAACTGCACGCGCTCCTGCCGCCGGTCTTCGAGCGCGTGCACAAGAGCTACGTCGTGCGCATGACGGCGGTGAAGGCGCTGCACGCGCAGGTAGGCAGCCACTACGAACTCGAGTTGAAAAGCGGCACGCGGCTGCCGGTCGGCCGCACGCGTTACAAGGAAATCCGCGAGAAGCTCGGGTGACGCGTCGCGGACGGCCTAACGCGGCGAAGCCCCAACCAAATCCCCCAAACCGGCGACACAGAGGCCACAGAGATTCAAGCGGAGGTCACAGAGGGAATAGATCAACTCTGTGCCCTCATCATTGTCCTCTGTGACCCAAAGGAGCAAAGTGCTGTTTTCATGCGTGCATTTTCAGCCGTCAGAAATTGAACAGAAGGCAACAAAGAGAACGAAGAGTCGTGCGTCTCCGTACCCTTTGTTTCCTTGGTTACCTTTTGTTCAAAAAGATTGGAGTTTGAGTTCAGTTGCGGCTCCGCCGCGCTAGGAACTCTGTGTCCCAAAAGAAATACACGCACGAGCGTCACGCTCCCTTCACCACCGACGCGACGAAATCGTAGAGTTCCTTCGTGGCGGGATCGCCCTCGGTGCCGAGATTATCGTTCAGCCGGTTGTGGTTGGTTTCCTTCGCGCCGAAGACTTTCACGCGAATGCCAGCCGCCTTCAGCACGGCGCCCAGCCGAAACGCCTGGGCGGAGGTGTCCGGATGATCGGCCACATGCAGCACGAGGAACGGCGGGATGCCCTTGTCTTTCGCGATGTGCGTGACAGCGGAGAAGTCCTTGTGCTTCGCCGGGTCGTTGCCGAATTTCTCGCGGTGACCGCTCTTCTGCGGCGGCTGCCCGTGCACGCGGCGGCGCGTCTCGGCGGTCTCGATGATGGCGGGCACGTCGTAGGTATCGCCGTCGACCGGCACGCAGCCCTTCAGGATGGAGAATGGAACTCCCTCGGCCTCGAGGTAGCGATGGTCGGTGCACAGCAACGCGGCCAGCTGCGCGCCGGCGGAGTGGCCCATCACCAGCACGCGCTGGGGGTCGCCGCCATGATCCGCGATGTGACGGTGAACCCACGCGAGCGACTTCGCGACGTCGCGGGTGAGCGTGCCCATGTCGACCGTCGGCAGCAACCGGTAGTTCGTGGAGACGAAGACGAACCCCTTTTCCGCAAAGACGCGGGGCTTGTCCTTCACGCTGGTTTTGTCTCCGGCCTGCCAGCCGCCGCCGTGAATCCAGAAGACCACCGGGAGGTTTTTCGCGCCGGCCGGCGTGTAGATATCGAGGACCTGCCGCTCGTGGCCGTGCTCGACGTAAGGGATGTTGCTTTTCAGCGTCTGGCCGAATGCCGGGACGACGAGCGCGACGCCCGCCAGGATTGGGGTAAGATATTTCATGGGAGAAACCTCGAGGGGAAAGGAACGGTGCGCGCAAACGTGTCGCCAGGGCGTCGGCCGGATTACTTTTTCGCGGCCGGATCGGGGACCTTGCAGGACTGCCAGGCGAGGAACCTCCACTTGCCCTTCTCTTCGCGCCACACGGCAAGGTAACTGAGTTCCATCGGCGGCTGACCCGTCGTGCCGACGGTTATTGTCACACGACCGGTCATGAGCACGATGCCGGGCGCAACGGGTCGAAAGTCGCGTTGCTGGTAGTCGTAACGGCTGTACACGGTCCGGCGCGACACGAGGGAATCGAGGTACGAGGCCTTCGTATCGACCTTTGCGCTCGAATGCGCGTAGTGCAGGTCGTCGGAATAAATCGCGTCGAGCCGCGCGCGGTCGCCGGATTGCGTGGCCTTCACGCGCTCGTCATCGGCGGCGCGAACCGCGGCGATGATTTTGCTGTCCGCCGCGCGGAGCGCGACGGCCGTGAGGGCGAACAGGGCGAGAAGCCGGAGCAGGGTGGTTTTCATGGGGAGAAATTGTGCTGCGCGACCGCCTCAGCGGCGGACCGGCTGCGGTTTGCCCGCCGCATCGATCGCCACGTAGGTGAAAATCCCTTCCGTGACATGCAGCTGCGTGCTGTCGGCGTAGCGCTGCACCCACGCCTCGACGCGCACCTTCATCGAGGTGCGACCGATGCCAAGCAGCTGGCCGTGGCACGTCACCACATCGCCGACGTTTACCGGACGCAGGAACGACATGCCGTCGATCGCCACTGTCGTGACGCGACAGTGGGCCGTGCCGCGCGCGAGGATCGCGCCACCGAGATCCATCTGCGACATCAGCCAACCGCCGAAAATATCGCCGTTCGCATTCGCATCCGCCGGCATGGCGATCGTGCGGATCACGACCTCGCCATGCGGCTGCGGCGGGGACGAGGCGGTCGCGGTCATGCGGGCCGAGCAAACAAGCCCGCGGCGGATCGCGCAAGCCAGAGGTGCGATCGGACAAGGTGGACGGGGTGGACGGCACGGTTCGTCGTAGCGGCGAGCACCAGCGAGCCGAGGGCGTGCAAGACGACTCGCTGGCGCTCGTCGCTACAAGCTGATTTCCTGCATGACTTCGTCGACCGGTCTACTTGCGATCGTAGCGGAGCAATTCGCGCGATCCTTCCGCCGCCACATAAATATGATTACCGTCAGTCGAGAAACACGCCGCTTCGGCCTGAATGAGTCCGTGACCTGGCAGCGCGATCGGCGGTCGGCTGAGCGTCGACGCCCACGGCTCCCGGCCGCGGCGGACAAACAGCAACAGGTCGCCATAAGTCAGCACCAGTGCGGCCGTGCCATCGGCCGTGAAGTCCATCGCGGTCGCCTCGGCGCGCCGGCGGCCGAGATAACCCTTGATGCCGCGTTGTGCGGCGGTGGCCTGCGGAAGGTATTCCACGAGTCCGACGCGTTGCGCGACGAGGACCTGCCCGGTGTTCTTCGGTTCGAGTTCCACGCGGTAGAGCCGCTTCACGTCGTCGCGTTTGCTCAGGAGATAAATGGCGCCTTCCGCCGGGTCGACCGCGACGCTTTCGCAATCGCGCGGGCCGTCTTCGTAACGCACCCGCAAGGTGCGCGCGGGACTGACGTGCAGCTTGTGTTTCGTCGCGAAGCCGGCGATGGCGGGTTCGGCCACGATGTGGAGCAGAACCGTGCCGCGTTGGGCCGTGTTGTCACCCGTATCGGCGATGAGCAGCCACGCTTTGCCGTCGCGGACAAAGGACGCGAGGTCTTCCCAGTCCACGTTGATCGTGCCATCGATGCGCAGCTCGCCGACGAGTTCTCCCGTCGTTTTCACCGCGTAGAGCGACGCGGCGCCGCCGCTGTCGTCGTGCGTCCACAAGATGCCGGGATCGCGTTGTGACGCGGCAAACCCGCTGGTTTCGAGCCGAGGCGGCGCGGCGAGTTGCCCGGCCTCGACCGGTCCAACGAACACGGGATCGGCAGCGGCGGCGGCGCCGACCATGAGCGCGCCGCTGACGAGGATCGTTCGGAACATCATCCGAGCATGCGCGAGCCGTCGAGGTCCGCAACAGCCGCGCGCGACATCAATCGAGCGCGGTAAGAAAACGATCGAAGCGTGGCCGCAGCCAGCGCGCCGGATCCGCCGACACGAAGACCGCCTCCGCTTCTCCGATAATCTGCTGGCGATCGATGCAGCCGAAGAATCGTGAGTCGTTGCTGTTGTCGCGATTGTCCCCCATCATGAAATAGTTTCCGGCCGGCACGCGAATCGGGCCGAAGCTGCGCAGCGCCGGTTGCGCGGGGAGCGCCATGACGGCATGAGTGCGGCCACCGAGCAGCGTTTCTCGCGCAAAAACCGCCGCGGCGCGTTCGGCGGGCGCGAGGTCGGCGGTCGCGCGGTCGGGCAGGCCCGCGTACGCCTGCCGCACGCCGTTGACGTAGAGGATCTCGTTTTGCAGTTCCACGCTGTCGCCGGGCTGGCCGATGACGCGTTTCACCAGCCGCATGCCGTCCGCGGGCGAGAAGCAGACGACGACATCGCCACGCTTCGGCTCCGCCCAATGGGCGACGCGGGAAAAGGTGAAGGGAACGCGCAGATCGTAGGCGAGCTTGTTGATGAACACGACGTCGCCTTCGAGAATCGTCGGCTTCATCGAACCGGACGGCACGAAATTGATGTCGGCGATGGCGGACTTCGCGGACGTGATCAGGAGAACGGGCAGGGCGAGCGGCCGGATCCAGTCGCGCCAGAGCCGGCGAGCGACGGTGCGAAGCAGGGGCGTTTTCATGGGGGTGGCGCTGATGCGACACCAAGGCGGCGAACGGGTTGCATCGTACCTGCGGATTTCGCGACGGCGCGGCCGCCACGCCGACTTTTCATTTGTTTTCGAGAAATGCCGGCACGATAGTCCCGGCGCATGCTCGCGAAGTCTCCGCCCGCCGCGTTTCGGCGATTGTTCGATGAAGTCGGCACCGTCGATCAAATTGGCGTGGAGGAACGAGTCGCAAAATACGTCACGCGCTCCATCAAGAAAGGTTCGAAGATCTGGGGCCTAAAGAAGGCAGTCTCGATGCTCGACCTGACCACGCTCGAGGGCAAAGACACGCCGGGCAAGGTCGCCTCGCTCTGCCAAAAAGCGATTCAACCGCACGAAGATCGCGGCATCCCGAGCGTGGCCGCCGTCTGCGTTTATCCCGCGATGGTGCGACACGCGAAAAAACATGTCGCCGACACCACCATCAAGGTCGCCTCGGTCGCGACGGCGTTTCCCAGTGGGCAGTCGCCCTTGAAAACGCGACTAGCGGAGGTTCGCGCGGCGGTGGCGGACGGTGCGGACGAGATCGACATGGTGATCAATCGCGGCGCGTTTCTCGCCGGTGAATTTGCCGAGGTGCAGGACGAGATAATCGCGGTTCGCGAGGCGTGTGGCGACGTGACGCTGAAGGTGATCCTGGAGGTCAGTGAGCTCGAGACCTACGACAACATCCGGGCGGCGTCCTTCCTCGCGATGCGCATGATCCGTGAGGGTGATTTCATCAAGACGAGCACCGGCAAGACGTCGCTCAACGCCACGCTGGGCAACAACCAGGTCATGCTCGAGGCGATTCGCGATTTCTACCTCGATACTGGCATTGCGATCGGCATGAAGCCGGCGGGCGGAATCCGCACGGCGAAGCAGTCGCTGCAGTTTCTCATCGCGGTGAAGGAGACGCTCGGCGACGCCTGGCTCACGAACCAGCGGTACCGGTTCGGCGCGAGCTCGCTGCTCAACGACCTGCTCCGCCAGATCGAAAAGGAAAGGACCGGCGCGTACCAGGCGCCGTACTACTTCAGTGAATCCGCCGAGAGCTACTGATCCCAAACCAGTTGCCCGCGAATTACGCGAATCGACGCGAATTTCAAACCAGCAAACCTAGAGCCTGCTAGAATTCGCGTCCATTCGCGTGATTCGCGGGCCAAAAACAATGCCTTCCCTAGTTGAGAAAAAATCCCCGCGCGTCCCCGCGCGCAGCGGCCGCCCTGCCCCTGAACTGATATTCGGTGACCTCTGGGAATTCGATCCATCGCCCGAAACGGCCGATCCGAAACTAAAGGGCCGCTACGATCTGTTCATCGACGGCAAGTTCGTGCCGCCGGCGGGCGGCAAGTACTTCGAGTCGATCAATCCCGCCAACGAGCAGAAGATCGCGGAACTTGCCCGCGGCGAAGCCGCGGATGTCGACGCCGCGTGCCAGGCGGCGCAGCGCGCGTTCGACACCGTCTGGAGCAAGATGCCCGGCCGCGAGCGCGGGAAATACATCTATCGGATCGCCCGGCTGCTGCAGGATCGCGCGCGCGAGTTCGCCGTCGCGGAGACGATGGACAACGGCAAGCCGATCCGCGAAACGCGCGACTTCGATGTGCCGATGGCCGCCGCGCACTTTTTCTATCACGCGGGCTGGGCCGACAAGCTCGACTACATTGCACCGGGCCGCCGCGTCGCGCCGCTGGGCGTCGTCGGCCAGGTCATCCCGTGGAATTTCCCGCTGCTGATGCTGTCGTGGAAAATCGCGCCCGCCCTCGCCGCGGGCAATTGCGTCGTGATCAAGCCCGCGACGAACACTCCGATCACCGCGGTGAAGCTCGCGGAGATTTTCCAGGACGCCGGCCTCCCGCCGGGCGTGGTCAACGTGCTCACCGGGCCCGGTTCGACGGGCGGCCTGCTGATGGCGCACCCGCTGACGGTGAAGATCGCCTTCACTGGCTCGACCGAGGTCGGCAAGGTCATCATGCGTTCGGTCGCCGGCACCGACAAACGGATGACGATGGAACTCGGCGGCAAGGCCGCGAACATCGTCTTCGATGACGCGCCGCTCGACCAGGCGGTGGAGGGAATCGTCAACGGGATCTTCTTCAACCAAGGCCAGGTCTGCTGCGCCGGCTCGCGCCTGCTCGTGCAGGAATCCGTCGCCGATCGCGTCGTCGCGAAGCTCAAGCAGCGGTTGCGCGTGCTGCGCGTCGGCGATCCGCTCGACAAGAACACCGACGTCGGCGCGATCGTGTCACGCGATCAGCTCGATACGATCAGTGGTTACCTCGACGCCGGCGTGAAGGAAGGCGCCGAGATGTGGCAGCCGCCGTTCCGCCGGCCGGCCAAAGGGTTCTTCCTGCCGCCGACGATCTTCACCGGCGTGACGATGAGCCATCGGATTGCGCGCGAAGAGATTTTCGGCCCGGTCTTGAGCATCCTGACCTTCCGCACGGTCGACGAGGCGATCGAGAAGGCGAACAACACGGAATACGGGCTGAGCGCCGGCGTGTGGACCGACAAGGGTTCGCGCATCTTGAAGATGTCGACCGAGCTGAAGGCCGGCGTCGTTTGGGCGAACACGTTCAACAAGTTCGATCCAACGTCACCGTTTGGCGGTTACAAGGAAAGCGGCTTCGGACGTGAGGGCGGCCGCCAGGGTCTGCTCGACTACGCGAAGCTGGCATAGGCCCAGCGCTTCCCCGTTCAATCACGCGAATCTCGTGCCCACGCTTTCCGCTTCGCGGCCATTCGCGTGATTCGCGGGTAGTTTTCCTCATGTCGCATCAGCCCTACTTCACCGCCCCGATCAAGACGGACCAGATGCCGCCCGGCATCCCGTATATCATCGGGAACGAGGCCGCGGAGCGGTTCAATTTCTATGGGATGCGGGCGGTGCTCGTCGTGTTCATGACGAAGTATCTCGTCGACCGCTCGGGCCAGTTTGCGCCGATGACGGAAAATGACGCCAACAAGTGGTATCACCTCTTCCTCTCAGCGAATTACTTTTTCCCGGCGATGGGGGCCATTGTCTCGGACGCGTTCCTCGGAAAATACCGCACGATCGTTTCGCTGTCGCTCGTCTACTGCCTGGGCAGCGTGGTGCTGGCGCTTGATCACACCCGGCTCGGGCTCACGGCCGGACTCACGCTCATCGCGCTCGGCGCGGGCGGCATCAAGCCGTGCGTTTCGTCGCACGTCGGCGACCAGTTCGGCTCCGACAATCAGCATCTGCTTTCGCGCGCGTTCGGCTGGTTCTATTTCTCGGTCAACTTCGGATCGTTCTTCTCGATCCTGCTTATCCCGTGGCTGCTCGACCGGTTTGGCGCGTTGCCGGCGTTCGGCGTGCCGGCGATTTTGATGCTGGCCGCGACCTTCATCTTTTGGTCGGGCCGCTACAAGTTCGCTCACATTCCTCCCACTGGCCGGAAGTACCTGGACGACATCCGGAGCGTCGCGACGCTTGCGGTCATCGGGCGGCTCGCGGGGATTTTCGCCTTCATCGCCATCTTCTGGTCGCTCTGGGACCAGAGTGGCGGTGAGTGGGTGACGCAGGCGGAGAAGATGGATCTCCACTTCCTGGGGATCAGCTGGCTCTCGTCGCAAATCCAGGCGGTGAACGCGATCATGATTCTCGCGTTCATTCCGCTGTTCCAGTATGTGATTTATCCCGCAATCAATCGCGTCTTCCCGCTGACGCCGCTGCGTAAAATCGGCCTTGGCCTCATCGTCACCGGTCTGTCGTTCCTCATCAGCGCCTGGATCGAAAAACAAATAGCCGCGGGCCTGAAGCCCAGCATCGGCTGGCAATTGCCGGCGTATGCGCTGCTCTCCGCGGGCGAGGTCATGGTCTCCATCACGGGGCTCGAATTCGCCTATACGCAGGCGCCGAAACCGATGAAGGCGGTCGTGCAGGCGCTCTATTTGCTGTCGGTCTCGGCCGGCAATCTTTTCACCGCGCTCGTGCATGTGTTTATTGCGAATCCCGATGGCACCGTGAAACTCAAGGGAGCCGCCTACTACAACTTCTTCGCGTGGCTCTCCATCGGCTGCGTCGCCGTCTTCGTCTTCGTCGCGAAGGCGTACCAGGAAAAGATTTATCTCCAGGACGACACGCGGCCGCCGCCGCCTCCGCTCACCGATGCGCCGACCGGCGCGTAATTTCCTGCCATGACTCGACTGCCCGTCACCAAGACCCCGAAGCCCTATGTCGGCGGCGCCTTCATCCGCTCGGAGAGCGGGCGCACCTTCGCGCTGAAGGATGCGTCCGGCGCGTTCTTCGCCAATATTCCGCAATGCACCCGGAAGGACCTGCGCAATGCGGTCGAGGCCGCCGCGAAGGCCGGCCCCGGCTGGGCGAAGCGCACGGCCTACAACCGCGGGCAGATCCTCTACCGGCTGGGCGAGATGCTCGAGGCGCGGCGCCAGGAAATGTCCGATACGCTCGCGCGGTTCGGCGCCGCCCGGAATGCCGCCGCGCGCGAGGTCGACGTGGCCATCGATCGGCTGATCTATTACGCGGGCTGGGCCGACAAATACGAACAGGTGCTCGGCAACGTCAACCCGGTCGCTTCCGCCCATTTCAATTTCACCGTGACGGAGCCGATGGGGGTCGTGGGCGTGATCGCGCCCGACACCCCGCCGATCCTCGGGTTGATTTCGCTCGTGGCGCCCATCATCACGAGCGGTAACACGGTGATCGCGCTCGCGTCGGAGCGCTCGCCGTACCCGGCGATTCTGCTCGGTGAGATGCTGGCGACGAGTGACCTGCCCGGCGGCGTCGTGAACCTCCTCACCGGCTACCGCAAGGAACTCGTGCCGACCTTTGCCACGCACACGCACCTGCGGGCGATCAGCGCCGCCGGCGTGAGCGCCGAGGAGCGCAAGGCGCTGCGGCTTGGCGCCGCGGAAAGCATCAAGCGCGTCCGCGTTTCCGATCTGGCCGACGAAGCGGACTGGTTCGAGGAGACGGCCCAGAGCGTGTACGCCCTTCGCGATTTTCTGGAGTTCAAGACGACCTGGCATCCCATCGGCGCGTAAGCGTGCAAACCTCGCTGGCGAACGCGGCCGTGGCACGGTCAACCTGACCGTGCTCGAGCCTCTCTGGTGAGCCGGAGCGCGGTCAGGTTGACCGCGCTACCCAAGACGGGCGTTCGCTCCAGGAGATTTTGCAATGAGCTCTTGATCGATGACAATGGGGCGGATGAAGCGACCTCGCTTGACGGCCGGAAGTTCGTTCGCGCACGATGGATCGTCGCTGCGACTTTCCCCTGAAACATGTATCGCCTCCCTGTTGCGCTGCTCGCCGGCGCAGTGCTTGCCCTCGGCTACTCCGCCCACGCCAAAACGCCTGAGGATGCTCGCGCGCGGGAGTTGGTCGCGAACCCGCGCTTCAAGGCGGCGGTTGCCGCCTTTGACCGCGATTTCGATCGGTTTGTCGACGACATCGTCAAGCTGACGGAGATCCCGGCGCCGCCATTTGGCGAACAGTTGCGCGGCCAGGCCTACGCGAAACTCCTGCGCGAAGCCGGCCTCGAACCGGTCGAGACGGATGCCGAGGGCAACGTGCTCGGCCTGTGGCGCGGCCGCGGCCCCGGTCCACTGCTCGCGGTGTCGGCGCATCTGGATACGGTTTTCCCGGCCGGCACCGACGTGAAGGTCAAGCGGGCGGGCACGACCCTGCGTGCCCCGGGCGTGGGCGACGACACGCGCGGGCTCGCCTTTCTCCTGGCGGCCATCCGCGCGATGAAGGCCGGCGGGGTGGAAACGCCCGCCGATATCCTCTTCGTGGCGGACGTGGGTGAAGAGGGTCCCGGCGATCTGCGCGGCACGCGCTTCCTTTTCACGCAGGGCGCGTGGAAGGACAAAATCAAGCGCTACGTCACGATCGACGGCCGTTCGAACGACATGATCACGAATGGCGCGCTCGGGAGTATCCGCTATCGTGTTACCTTCAAGGGGCCGGGCGGGCACAGCTGGGGCGCGTTCGGCCAGGTCAGCCCCGCGTTCGCGCTGGGCAACGCGATCGCCAAGCTCGGCAAACTGGTCGTGCCGAAGAATCCCAAGGTCTCGTACAACGTCGGCGTGGTGAGCGGCGGCACGTCGGTGAACTCGATTCCGTTCGAGGTCTCGATGGAGGTCGACATGCGGTCGGTTTCGCCGGTCGAGTTGAAGAAGGTCGATGCGCAGTTCCACCAACTGATCGAGGAGGCGGTGACGGAAGAGAACGCCGCGCGCCACACCACGTTTGGCAAGATCACCGCCGAGCTGAAGATGATCGGCCAGCGCCCGTCCGGCCAGACGTCGCCCGACACGCCCGTGCTGCGGCAGGTGGTGGCGACGATGCGCAGCTTCGACAAGACGCCGATCTGGGAAACGAGCAGCACCGATGCGAACATTCCCATCAGCCTCGGCATCCCGGCGTTCGCGATGGCGGCGCAGTCCGCGATTCGCGGCGGCCGGTCGCATTCGCTCGACGAGTGGACCGATGTGGAGAAGTCCGGCGCCGTGAAGGATTTTTCGCTCGCGCTCGCCGTGGTGCTCAGCGTGGCCGAGACGCCCTGAGCGGCGCGCCGCGCTCACCCCCTGGTCGCGCGATCCGCGGGCCGGCACGGCGACGCTGCGCACGATGCCGATCTTGACGATCCGGGCGGCGAAAACCGGCGGGTTCATCACGAGGGGCGGGCGTGATTGCGATCGGAGGGAAACGCCTGCCGCGGCGAATGGCAAATGTTCCCACCCTGCGTCCGGCGCTCACCTCACGCACCGCTCCGGCCCGCCGCGGTCAATGCTCGTGGGAGACTCGCGTATGGCATTCGACAATCCAACCTCACGAGTGGTGCAGCGCGTCCGGGCCTGGTCCCGGCGCGCGGTGATCACGCTGGGGGTTGTCCTTGTCGTGCTGATCGCGGCGCGGATCGCGCTGCCGTCCATCGTCAAACACCAGGTCAACCAGCGGCTCGCGGCGATTCCCGGTTATTGGGGCGAGGTCGACGACATCGGGGTCGGCCTCTTGCGCGGCGCGTATACGCTCAACGATCTCCACATCTTCAAGGTCAACGGCGCCGCGCGTGAGCCGTTCATCGCGGCGAAGCACATCGACTTCTCGATTGCCTGGCGCGAATTGATCCACCGCAAGATGGTCGGCGAAATCTACGTCAATGGCGCCGACGTGAACTTCGTCACGGCCGGTGCGGCCAGCCAGAAGGACGTCGACCGCCGTTGGAAGGACGTGGCGAAGGACCTCTTTCCGATCAACATCACGTATCTCGAAATTCGCGGGAGCAAGGTGCGCTACCAGGACCTGACGAAGACGCCGCACGTCGATGTGTTCGTGAACAACCTGTACCTGCTGGCGAGCGGATTGCACAATCGGCCGGAGGAGGCGGGCGCGGAATTCCCCGCGCTAATCACCGTCGAGGGCGACACGCTGGGCGGGGGCAAGTTGCGGCTCGTCATCGACGCGGAGCCGCTGGCGAAGCAGCCGCATTTCCATCTCAGCGCCAAGGTCGCGGGCGTGAATCTGCCGGACCTGAACGAATCCCTGCGGGCAATCGCGAAGGTCGACGTGAGCCGCGGCACTTTCGAGATGGCGGCGGAGATGGCCGGCAAGGACGGCGGTTTCCAAGGCTACGTGAAACCGTTTTTCGAGAACCTGAATTTCAACAATGTCGAAGATAGGCACAAACCGGCGTTCACCCGGATTTGGGAGAACGTCGTCCAGGGCCTGGCCTGGCTGGTGAAAAACAAATCACGCGACCAGGTCGGCACGCGCATTCCGTTCCAGGGCCGGTTCGGCGACTCGCAGGTCGGACTGTGGGCCACGATCGCGAATCTTTTCCGGCACGGCTTCATCCGCGCGTTCAATCCGACCGTCGAAGGATCGGTGCATGCCGACAATGTGCTGCCCAGCGGCCAGAGTGCGAACGGGCAGAGTGTGGCGGCGAAGAAGGACGACTCGAAGCCGTCGGTGGAGGATGCAAAGGTCGAACCGGGCGCCCCAACGGGGAGGCCTTCGACCAAGCCTAAGCAGTAGCGCCCGGTTCGGCCCGAAAGGGGCGCAACGGTCAAGGTGACGAGACCCGCCCTCAGCGTGAGGGCACGAGCGGGCCTCGTTGCTGCTCGACCGCTACGACATTGAAGTGCGGACGGGCCACCGATAAGCCTGGCCCGTGATCGAGGCCCGCCATCTGACCAAGCTGTTTCACGACAAGAAGCGGGGCGAGATCCGCGCCGCCGACGATATATCGTTTCGCGTGGCCCCGGGGCAGATCTACGGGCTGCTTGGCGCGAACGGGGCCGGCAAGACGACCACGCTCCGCCTGCTGGCGACGTTGCTGCAACCCACCTCCGGCGGCGCGACCGTCGCCGGGTTCGATGTCGCGGCCGAGCCGCAGAAGGTGCGCGCGAACGTCGGGTTTCTCGCGGCGAGCACGGCGCTGTACGGCCGGCTGACGGCCCGCGAAACGATGGCCTACTTTGGCCGGCTGAACGGAATACCGGATGCGGAGATTGCCGTGCGCACCGCGCGGCTCGCGCGCGAGCTCGACATGCACGAGTTTCTCGACCGCCGCTGCGACAAGTTTTCCACGGGCATGAAACAGAAGACCTCGATTGCCCGGATGCTGATTCACGATCCGGCGGTGATGATCTTCGATGAGCCGACGCTGGGCCTCGACATCATGGCGGCGCGAACGATCGTGAAATTCGTGCGCGAATGCCGCGATCGCGGGAAGACGGTGATTTATTCGACCCACATCATGAGCGAGGTGGAGAAGCTCTGTGATGTGATCGGGATCATCCACGCGGGCCGTTTGCTCGCGGAGGGGCCGCTCGCCGACCTTCGCGCCCAGTACGGCGAGAACGACATGGAGGATATCTTCGTCAAGGCGATCACCGCGCTGGCCGCGTCGGCCGCGCCCGGCATTCCACCGGTCCCACCTGCGGCCCTGCCTGGAGCGCGGTCATGAGCTGGCCCAACATCGCCACGATTTACGGCAAGGAGCTGCGCGACATGCTGCGCGACCGGCGGACGTTGCTCTCGATGATCGTGATCCCGACCCTGCTGATGCCGGCGATTACCACCGTCATCGGCGTCGTATCCTATCGGATTGTACGTCAAGCCCGCGCGACGACGCCGGTCGTGATGCTGGTCGGCGGCGACGATTCGCCGCGCGCCCGGGCCGCGCTCGCGGCCAACGACAAGGTCAAGATCGTGCCGGTCGCCGGCGACTGGCGGCAGCAGATTTCCGACAAGAAGGTGCGCGCGGCCGTCGAGATTCCGCCGGGCTTCGATGCGGCGCTCGAGCGCGCCGAATTCGCCACGGTGAAGATCTACAATTACGAGGGTGAGATGCGCTCGGGCTTCGCCGTCACGGAGCTGCGGCGATTCCTCGGCGAATACCGCGACAAGGTCATCGCGGCCCGGCTCGAAGCCCGCGGGCTGCCCGCGGGCTTCGTGAAGCCATTCGAGGTTCGCACGGAAAATGTCGCCCCGCCGGAAAAAGTCGGCGGCAACGTCATCGGCGGCATCATTCCGTACATGTTCCTCCTGCTGAGTTTTACCGGCGCGATGTATCCGGCGATGGATTTGACCGCGGGCGAGAAGGAGCGCGGCACGATGGAAACGATTCTCTGCAGCCCGGTTTCGCGGCTCGATCTGGTGCTCGGGAAATTCTGCATGGTCCTCACCGCCTCGCTCGGCACGGTCGTGTGCTCGCTCCTCTCGATGGGGCTCACCTTCGTGATCGGCGGCGCGTTGTTCGCCCGCGCGACCGACGGTGGGCCCGGCGCGATTGCCCGGCGGGCGGCCACCGGCGCGGGGACGACGGTGCTGCCTTCCATCGATCCGCTCGGAATGCTCGGCGTGGTCGGCATGGTGCTGCCGATGGCCGTGTTTTTCGCCGCGATTCTCCTGACCATCTCGCTCTTTGCGAAGAGCTTCAAGGAGGCGCAGAGCTACGTGTCGCCCCTGATCATCCTCATCATCCTGCCCGCGGTCGTCGGCATGCTCCCCGGCGTGGAGCTTAACGCCCGCCTGGCGCTCGTGCCCATCCTGAATGTGTCGCTCGTATCCAAAGAGTTGGTATCCGGGGTTTGGCCATGGGATTACCTCGCTTTGATTTTCGGTTCGACGTGCGTTTACGCCGCGGCCGCGCTGTTTCTCGCCGTCCGGATGTTCAATCGCGAGGATGTGATTTTTCGCACGTAAAAATCTTCCGTAATTGCCGCTGGTGGCGTTTCCCGGGGTAAAGCCGGGGTAAAAACCCGGTCGATGGGTGGCGCGCGCCGGCCGAAAGCGCTAAGGTCGGCGAAAGGAAGCCGCGATCGTCATGAACTCCACGATTACTTTTCCGCCAACCGAACCTACCTTGAAACTGCCGCGCCAAACGCCGGAAAGATGGGCCGCGACGCTCGCCGAGGAACGTCGTCGTTTGCAGGAAGACCACGAAGCGCTGCGCGAGCGCGAACAAAACCTCCGCGATTACGAGACGCGTTTGCGCGCGCTGCAGGCCGAGATTGAAGCGGGCCGCGCGCCGCAGGCCAACGGGCGCTCCGCGCCTCCGCTCTCCGCCCGCTCCACGCCGCCGCCGTTTCTCCGGCCGTCCAGCCAGGCGCCGTTCACCGACGACCCGACGCTGCAGGCGGCGTGGGAGAAGCTGCACCGCGCGCGGGAGATTTTCGAGGCCGAGCAGAAGAATCTGCGGGACGACCGCATCTCGCTGCAGGAGTTCGAAAGGCAGGTGAAGCGGCGCGAGGAGGCGGTCAGCCAGCGCGAGGCGCAACTGGTCGAGCGCGAGGCCATGGTCACCGCCGCCACGCCGGTCCCGGAGTCTGCGGCCGAAGCCCAGCCGGCTTCAACCGTGTCGAAGTTCACCAGGGCGCCCTTCGCCATGGCCCGGCAGGTCTTCCGCGGGAAAAAGAAGAAATAGCCGCCAGCCCTTGCGGCGGCTGCCGCGCCGGCCCATGCCCCGAGCGGCGACCACGCGGTCGCCGCTTTCGTTTTGGTCTGCGCAAAATGCGCTTGCGCCGGAGTCGCCGCGTCCTCATCTGTTCGCCCCGATGATTATTTCCGTGCAGTGCTGCCCGTCCGTCCGCGTCAATATGACGACGGTCAAACGCGCACGCTGGCACGGGTCGGCTTGGCGACGATGGATCCGCGCAACCCCGATTGCGCCCTGCGGCTGAAAAGCCGATGCTCTCCACCGCCAAGCCCGACTCATCCGAGTCGGGCTTTTTGTTTTCCCGAAAATCTTCCCCTCCGTTCCCGTTCAATGCTCTCACCGCCATCTTACCTTCCACCATGCAAGCCCTCGCCCCCGCTCCCGCTCCCCGGTTAGCCCACGCCGCCGGCCTCGAGCTGCCGCCGATCTCGTTCTTCGGCCGGTCGCTCACGGAATACGCGCAGTTCTTCGCGCTCGACCTCGCTGCATTGAAAGGCCGCGACGTGCTCGATGTCGCCGCGGGTCCGTCCTCCTTCACGGCGGAGGCGTGCGCGCGCAAGCTCGACGCCGTCGCGGTCGACCCCTTCTACGGAGCGCCGGCGGATGACCTTGCGGCGCGGATCGAGCGCGACTATGCGCACATGTTCGCGCAGCTGCGCGCCCGGCCGCGGAGATTGAGCCGCAAGACGTATCCGACAATTGACGTCGCGGAGTTCGACCGCCGGAGCGCGGCGCAGCGGTTCCTCACGGACTATGTCACGCACTACTCGCACAACCGGTATGTCGGCGCGTCGCTGCCGCGGCTGCCGTTTTTCGACGGCACGTTCGATCTCGTGCTGTGCGCGCACCTGCTTTTCAGCCACGCGCAGCGCTTCGACTTCGACTGGCACCTCGCCGCCTGCCGCGAGCTCGTGCGGGTCAGCGCGGGCGAGGCCCGGATTCACCCGCTCTGCGGGCTCGACGGCCGGCCCTACGCCGGGCTGCCGCGGCTGCGGCGGGAGTTGCGGGCCGAGGGGATCGCATCCGAGGTCGTGCCGCTCGACTACGAGTTCCTGGTCGGCGCGAATGCCATGCTCGTAATGCGGAGGGCCGCGCCGTGAGTGCCTCCACCGGAATCGCGCGCACGCCGGCGCCGCCGTACTACGCGGTGATTTTCACGTCGCGTCGCGCGCAGGACGACGGCCGCGCCTACGGCGCCATGGCCCAGCGGATGGTCGACCTCGGCTCGCGGTACGACGGTTTCCTCGGCATCGAGAGCGTGCGCGGTGCGGAGGGCGTGGGCATCACCGTGAGCTATTGGCGCGACGAGGCCGCCCTTCTGGCCTGGAAACGCGACACCGAACACCAGAAGGCGCAGCGCGGCGGCCGCGCCGCGTGGTACGAGCAGTACGAGGTCCGCATCGCGAAAGTGGAGCGTGCCTACCGGTTCGACCGCGCCGAAGCCGCGGGCGAAATGGCGTCGGTCAAATGACACTTTCCCTGACGCCCTGCACCGAGCCCCCACGGGCACGACATACTTAATGGAAGACACTCTGGCTTGGCCGACTGTGGCGTTGCCCTGGCGGGGTGAGGCCGGTTCGCTCCTGGCGTGAGTCTGGTTTCCTTTCCGCAACACATCATCGCGCGCAAGCGCGACGGACACGCCTTGACCCGCGAGGAAATCGTGGCGTTCGTGCGCGGCGCGACCGATGGCTCCTGGGCGGATTACCAGCTCAGCGCGATGTTGATGGCGATTTTCTTGCGCGGGATGAGCGCGGAAGAAACCGCCCATTACACGGACGCGATGATGCACTCCGGGCTCGTGGCGGACCTCTCGGGCGTGGGCCGGCCGCGGGCCGACAAGCATTCGACCGGCGGAGTCGGGGACAAAGTTTCGCTCCACCTCGCGCCGATGGTCGCCGCCTGCGGCGTGGCGGTGCCGATGATCAGCGGCCGCGGGCTGGGCCACAGCGGCGGCACGCTGGACAAGCTCGAATCGATCCCCGGTTTCCGCGTGAACCTCTCGCTCGAGGAATATTGCGCGCAGGTCGCGCGCATTGGCGTCTGCCTGATTGGACAGACGGCCGAGCTCGCGCCGGCGGACAAGAAGCTCTACGCGCTGCGCGACGTGACTGCCACGATCGAGTGCGTCCCGCTCATCTGTGGGAGCATTCTTTCGAAAAAGCTCGCCGAGGGCACGGAAGTGCTGGTCGGCGATGTGAAGTTTGGCCGCGGCGCGTTCATGAAAACCAAGACCGAGGCGCGGCAACTCGCCGAGGCGCTCGTCTCCGTGTGCACGGCGATGGGCACGCCGATGCGCGCGGTGCTCACCGCCATGGACCAGCCGCTGGGGCGCACGGTGGGCAATGCGCTGGAACTCACCGAGTCGATCGATTGCCTGCAGGGTCGTGGGCCGGCGGATACGATGGAGGTGACCTACGCGCTCGGCGTGCAGATGCTGCTGCTGGCCAAGGTGGCGGCCGATCCGGCGAGCGCCCGTCGCCGCCTCGAGGAAAGCATCGCGAGCGGCGCCGCCTGGAAAAAGTTTCGCGAGCTCATCGTCGCTCAGGGCGGTGACGTCCGGACGGTGGACGAACCGGCGCGGCTGCCGCAGGCGCGAATCAAGCGCGAGCTGGCGTCACGCGGCGCCGGATACGTGCAGGATGTCGATGCGATGCAGGTGGCGCTGGCGGCCTTGCGCCTCGGGGCCGGCCGGACGCGCGTGGCCGACAAGATCGATCACGCCGTCGGAATTGCCGCGTTGCGGAAAGTCGGGGAGCCGATCGCGCTCGGCGAGCCGCTCTGCGTACTCCACGCCAGCGATGAAAGGGCGGCGGCCGAAGCGAAGACCATGGTCGAGCAGGCGATCGTCGTCGGCGCGCACCCCGTGCCCCAATCCGAGCTCGTGGCCGAGTTGATTGGCTGACCGCAGAGGTCGCCGGCGTTACGGTTCGAGCTGGGCGACGAGTTTCGCCGCCCGTTCCCACTCCTCCGAGGCGGCCTGCAGCCGATCGACGTTGGCGCTGAGTTCGCGATTGAGTTGCTGCGCGCGGCCGGGCTCGTGGTACGTCTCCGGCGCTTCCAATGCGGCGGTCAACTCGGCCTGGCGCGTCTCGAGTTTCGCGATCTCCTGCTCGAGGGCGGTGACGCGCGCCTTGGCCTGGCGCAAGGGCGTCGAACGGGAGGCACGGGCTTCCGCTTCAGCGCGCTTTTGCTCCTTGGTCTTCGGGCCGGTGCGGGCCTCGGGTTTCTGCGCCTTCGCGTCCGCCTGCACCGGTCGCGCGTCGACGAAGCCCGAGGCCACCGTGGCGGCGCGCGCATCGGTCGCGCGCGATTTCTCGAGATAGTAATCGTAGTTGCCCGCGTAAGGCGTGAGCTGGCCGGCGTTGATGTGCAGCACGTGCTGCGCAACTTCGCGGATGAAGTACACGTCGTGGCTGATGAAAATCAGCGTGCCCTGGTATTGCTGCAGCGCGGTGATCAATGCGTCGAGCGACGGAATATCGAGGTGCGTCGTCGGCTCGTCCATCAGCAGCAGGTTCGGCGGGTTCACGAGGAGCCGCGCGAGGGCGAGGCGGGATTTCTCGCCGCCACTCAACACCGCCACCTTCTTGAACACGTCGTCCTTGCGAAACAGGAAGGCGCCCAGGATGGTGCGCGCCTGCTGCTCGGTCAGGTCGTTCTGCGCGGTCCGCAGCTCCATCACGTTGTCCAGCACCGTGGCCTCGGTCCGCAGCGTGTCGGTGCGGTTTTGCGCGAAGTAGCCCGGAAACACATTGCTGCCGAGTTCGAACGAGCCGCCCTGGATCGGCACGACGCCGGCGAGGATTTTCAGGAGGGTGGACTTGCCGGAACCGTTCGGCCCGACGAGCACGATCCGCTGGCCGCGTTCCGCGCTGAAGTTGAGATCGCGATACACCACGTGGTCGCCGTACGCCTGCTGCACGTGGCTGAGCGTGACCACGCGGAGCCCCGACCGCGGCGGCTGCGGGAACCGGAAATTGATTTTCTTGAGATCCTGCTCCGGCGCCTCGACCGCATCCTCCATCAGCCGCTCGATCTGCTTCTCCTTGGATTTGGCGCGGGAGGCCAGCGAGGCCTTCGCGCCGAACCGGTCGACGAAGCGCTGGAGATGGGCGATTTCGCGCTGCTGGTTCTTGTACTGCGCGAGCTGCTGCGCGTGACGATCGTCCTTCTGCCGCAGGTAGTCGTCGTAGTTGCCGGTGAAGCGATTCATCGTGCCGCCGCGCAGCTCGAGAATGCCGTTGCACAGCGTGTTGAGGAAGGCGCGATCGTGGGAAATCACGACGAGCCCGCCGGGATACCGCGTGAGATAATCCTGAAACCACAGCAGCGCGTGCAGATCGAGGTGGTTCGTCGGTTCGTCGAGCAGCAGCAGCGCCGGCTCGGCCACCAGCAGCCGCGCCAGGTGCGCGCGCATGACCCAGCCGCCGGAGAAGGTATGTGCCGGTTGGTCGAAGTCGCGCTCGCGAAAGCCGAGCCCGGCGAGAATCTTCTTCGCGTGGGGTTCGCGTTCGTCGTAGAAGTGATCGTGGGCGAGGTCCAGGTTGTGCGCCGTGGTGTGGCCCAACGCGAGTTGCAGCATCGTTTCGTTGCCGACCGGCGCCGTCTCCTGCGGCAGAAAACCGTAATCGGCCCCGCGCTCCCAACTCAGCGTGCCTTCATCGGGCGATTCTTCGCCCAGGATGAGTTTGAACAGCGTGGTCTTGCCGGCGCCGTTCGGTCCCACCAACCCGAATCGATCGGTGCGCGAAACGAACAGCGACACGTCGCTGAAGAGCGTGCGTGTGCCATAGGACTTCGAGACATCGGCGATGGTGAGCATCGAAACCGCCCAAAACACGCATCGAACGGCGCGCCGTCAATCGCGGTTTCGTGCCACCCCCACGATCGCGTGCGGCGATGCGCCGGCGCCCCGGCAAACCGTCGATTTGCTACCGCGGATCACGCTGATCACGCGGATAATGCCGCGAACAACTCCAAGCCTCCGCGTGATCAGCGTGATCTGCGGTGAATTGCCTCGGCTTTGAGTTCGGCAGGACCGCGGCGTGATGGGATCACGCTACCGCGCCCGGGTCAGCGCGATGCAGCCGGCAACCGCGAGCACGCCGCCGAGAATCGCGCGCTTGGGCGGCCGATCGCCTTCCAGCCAGAACGCGATTGGGATCGAAAGCAGCGGCGCCGTCGCCGCGATCGGCAGGACCACACCGCTAGGCGTGGTCGCGAGCGCCCACTGGTAGCAACCCACTCCCAGCACCGGGCCGGCGAGCCCGTTGGCCACCATCCAGCCGTAGTTTGCGCGGCGGTTGGCCGGCGCCGGGACCGGCGCCACCGGCAGCCGTTGCAACGCACGCAATACCACGAACCACACGACCACAAATACCAGGCCGGCGAGAATGCGTTGGTAGGCGGCCGTAATGCCAAAGGTCGCGTTATGGGCGGCCTCGCCAGCGGCTTCGGCCACACTCACGCCCTTGCGACTCACCAGCGCGCCAAGTCCCTGGCCCAGCGCCGCGATGAACCCGAACAGGAACCCAATCGGCCGTACCTTGACCCGTGGCGGACTCGACCGGCTCGGCGTGATGGCGATGGCCACGCCCGCGAGAATCAGCCCGCCCCATGCGATTTGTTGGGCCGTCAGCCGCGTGCCGAGCCATGCCCATTCGCCGAGCGCCGCGATGGGAGCCGCCAGACATTGCGTCATCAAGACCGTGATCCGCGAACCGAGCAGCGGGAGGGCGGCGTAGACCCCCAAATCGCCGAGTCCCATGCCGATGATGCCGCTCAACACAAACCACCCGACGCTCGCGCTGCTGAAGCCGCCGCCCGCGGTATGGGCGAAAATGCCAAGGACTAGCGTCGCCAGAATCAACCGGCCGATATTAGCGCGGACCGAGCCGAACGCCCTTACGCTGTGCGTTGCGCACGTGGCGTTTAGCGCAAAAAAGAAAGCGGCGAGGAACGAGGCAACCATGGCCATCGACACCCTCACCGGCCGCCGGGGGAGATGCGAAGGTTTTTTGTGGCGTTGGCATTTGCGCCCCGCTCTATTTTCCAGCCCAAATGAAAGCGAAACGTCAGGCGCAGCGGCCGGAGGATATCAATACCGCCCTGGCCGCAAGGAAGGGGCCGGTTTCGCGGTTCCTGGCGAAGAACTACCGGCACTTCAACGCCGCTGCGCTGCTCGATGCCGCCAAAGCCTACGACACTCACCTCGCGGCGGGCGGCAGGATGCTGGTGACGATCGCCGGCGCCATGTCGACCGCGGAGCTCGGAATCTCGCTCGCCGAGATGATCCGGCGCGACAAGGTCCATGGCATCGTCTGCACCGGAGCGAATCTCGAGGAGGACATCTTCAATCTTGTCGCGCACGACTACTACGAGCGCGTGCCGCATTACCGGCAACTCACCGCGAAGGACGAGCAGAAGCTGCTGAACCGGCACATGAACCGGGTGACGGACACGTGCATCCCGGAAATGGAAGCCATGCGCCGCATCGAAAAGGCGGTGCTGGCGGAGTGGAGGGCGGCCGATCGCGCGGGCGAACGATTTTTCCCGCATGAGTTCATGTACAAGGTCCTGCGGAGCGGAAAGCTGAAGAAGAGCTACCAGATCGACCCGAAGAACTCGTGGGTGGTGGCCGCGTGCGAAAGGGACCTGCCGATTTTCGTGCCGGGCTGGGAAGACGCGACGCTCGGCAACATGTACGCGGGCCACGTGATCAGTGGCAACGTGAAGAACGTCCACACGGTCCGCACCGGCATCGAATACATGACGAAGCTGGCCGACTGGTACACGAAAACGGCGCGCAAACTTCGGACGGGCGAGGGCTCGATCGGGTTTTTCCAGATCGGTGGCGGCATCGCAGGCGATTTCCCAATCTGCGTCGTCCCGATGCTGCATCAGGATTTGCAACGCACCGGGGTGCCGCTCTGGGGTTACTTCGCGCAAATCAGCGATTCGACCACGAGCTACGGCAGCTACTCCGGGGCGGTTCCGAACGAAAAGATCACGTGGGGCAAACTGGGTGCGACGACGCCGAAGTTTGTCATCGAGAGCGATGCCACGATCGTCGCGCCGCTGATTTTCGCGTGGGTGCTCGGCCGGTGAGCGGTGGGGCGGTTCACGGTTTGGGGTTTGGAGTTTTGGGTTTTCGCCTCCGCAGATGGCGAACGTAGTAGCCCGCGAATCCACGCGATCTTGTCGCGAATGGAAGAGTTCCCCCGTCACGTTGCACCGAGCGGTGAAATGTTCATCGGCTCCGTGTCCACCTTCACCCATCCTCTGAGATTCGCGCCCATCCGCGTGATTCGCGGGAGGTTTTCTGGATTGTTCCGGTGGTTCCCACCGTAACGCAACGGTCGCACGCGGCCGCGGCGGCAGAGCGATTTCCTCTGCGCCACGCGCGGCTTTTGTTTCGCTCCGCTGCAGAATTTCGTGGTCTGTTCCGGGAATGCCCAACGCTCTCGCCCACGAGAAATCGCCGTACCTGCTGCAGCACGCAGACAATCCGGTGAACTGGCTGGCGTGGGGCGAGCCGGCTTTCGCGCAGGCGCGGACGCAAGGGAAACCGATCTTTCTCAGCATCGGCTATTCGACGTGTCACTGGTGTCACGTGATGGCGCACGAGTCGTTCGAGAACGAAGCCATCGCGCAGCTCCTCAACGAAAACTTCGTGTGCATCAAGGTGGATCGCGAGGAGCGGCCCGACGTCGATCGCGTTTACATGGCCTACGTGCAGGCGATGAGTGGCAGCGGCGGCTGGCCGCTGAGCGCCTGGCTGACGCCGGAGCTGAAACCGTTTTATGGCGGCACGTATTTTCCGCCGGAGGATCGACACGGCCGCGCCGGATTTCCCTCCGTGCTCGCGGCCCTCGCGCGAGGCTGGCGCGACGAGCGCGACAAGCTCGTTGCGGAGGGCGACCGTGTGATCGGGGCGTTGCGCGAGTATTATTCCGGCAAGTCGGAGGGGATGGAAACGGGGGGGCCGGGCGACGCGGAGAAATCGTTCGTCGATGCGGCCTCGAAAGCCTTCGAGCGCGGCTTCGAACATTTCTACGAATCGTTCGACGCCGAACACGGTGGATTTGGCGGGGCGCCAAAATTTCCGCGCGCGTCGAACCTCAACTTCCTGCTGCGCATAGCGGTGCTGCAGGGGTTGGAGAGCGAGATGGGCGCCGAGGCCGTCCGGCTCGTGACGGCGACACTGCGCGCGATGGCGCGCGGGGGCATCCACGATCACGTTGGCGGAGGTTACCATCGCTACTCGGTCGACGCCGGCTGGTTCGTGCCGCACTTCGAAAAAATGCTCTACGATCAGGCGCAGATCGCGATCAACTTCCTCGAGGCAAAGCAGGCGACGGGCGACGAGCGCTTCGCGTGGGCGGCGCGCGACATCCTGGACTACGTGGCGCGCGACCTCACGAGCCCGGGAGGTGGTTTCTACACGGCGGAGGATGCGGACAGCCTGATCGCGCACGGCCGGCTCGAGCATGCGGAAGGCGCGTTCTATGTCTGGACCGCGGAGGAACTGCGCGCGGCAGTGCCGAACGATTCCCCGTTTTTCGCGGACGTGTTCGGCGTCGAGCAGGAAGGCAATGTGCCCGGCGCGCTCGATCCCCAAGGGGAGCTGCGCGGCAAGAACATCCTCGTGCAGCGCCGCTCGTTGCTGGAGGCGGCGAAGCAGGCCGGACTTTCACCCGAGCAGGCAAACGACAAGGTGCTCGCGCTGCTGATCGATCTCCGTGACGTGCGCGCGAAACGCCCGCGACCGCACCTCGATGACAAGGTGCTCACGGCGAACAACGGCCTGATGATTTCGGCGCTGGCGAAGGCCCATCAGGTCATGGGCTCCGCACCGCCGCGGAATCATCTGGCGGTGGCAGTCGCCGCGGCGAACTTTGTCGAACGCGAACTCCACGACTCGGCCCGCGGCGTGCTCTTTCGCGGGTGGCGCGAAGGCCGCGGCACAAGCGAGGGTTTCGCGGAGGACTACGCTTTTTTCATCCAGGCGTTGCTCGACCTTTACGAAGCGTGCTTCGACGTGCGCTGGCTGCAATGGGCGGAGCGACTGCAGGCGAAGATGGACGAGCTCTTCTGGGACGAGGCGCACGGCGGCTACTTCAATTCCGGCGCGAACGACCGGAGCATCGTGCTGCGGTTGAAGGAGGATTACGACGGTGCGGAGCCGGCGCCGAGCAGCATCGCGGCGATGAACCTGCTGCGGCTCGGCGGCCTGTGGCACGACGAGAAATGGCGCGCGCGTGGGCGGCAAACCATCGTCGCGTTTCAGGGACAGTGGAGCCGTGCGTCCTATGCGATGCCGCAGATGCTGTGCGCGCTCGAACTCGCGCTCGAGCCGCCGCGCCATGTCGTGCTGGCCGGTGATCCGCAGGCCGAGGATTTCCGCACGCTGGCTGCGGTGCTTCATGAGCGGTTGGGCCCGCGGCGACTCCTGCTCGGCGCCACCGGGGGCGAAGCCCAGGCCTGGCTCGCGCAACGCGCGCCGTGGCTGGCGGAAATGCGGCCGCAAGCCGGCCGCGCGACGGCGTATGTGTGCGAGGAGTTTGCCTGCCGGGCTCCGGTCAGCGACGCCGCGTCATTGCGTGCGCAGCTCCAGGCGCGTTGAACGGCGGCAATTTCCCGTGAACGAAAGCATTCAACGACTGGAGGAAAAAGTCGCGTACCTGGAGCGCCATGTGACCGAGCAGGACAAGGCGATGCTCGAACTGGCCGCGGAGATCGCCGCGCTGCGCCGCGAAATGAAAGCGCTGCGCGCGGCCGTCGCCGGGCGCTCCGGCGGGGCCCCCGCTGCGGGCGAGGAATTGCCGGACGAGCGGCCGCCGCACTACTGATACGAAACCATCAGAGATTTCGCATTTCTGGAGGGACGACCTCTGTGTCGTCCGCGGCCCGCACGGAGGCGGGCCCTCCAAAACAGGCACAATCGTTACGCCCTAGAACGCCGCCGTGAGTTCCTGCTGGTAGCCGGGGTCGAGCGTTTGCGCTCCGAGCGCGGAGCACTCCAGGTCGTCGTTCTTGTAGAGTTTGAAGCGCAGCGGGGCGCTGGCCTCGTTGGTTTCCCAGCGCCATTTGCCGATCGAGACGAATTGCAGCGGCACGCCCTTTTCCCAGGTGAGCCCCGCGCCTTCGCCGCGGATGAACAGCCGGTTGCCGATTCCAATATAGGCGGTCACGAGCAGACGCGTCGCTCCGTCGGAGGACAACACGCGCTCGCTCGCCGAACCGGCGGTTGCCGGGGCATCCTCGATCTCGAGGGCGAGTCCGGCGGAAGCCGGCTCGGCTTCGGGTTTTTTGGCCGCACTGCGTTTGCGTGATTTCGGAGGCTCCGCGACGACGGGCGCCGCGGTCACCGGGGCGGGCGACGCGCCCGCGCCATTGGTGCTGGTGCCGGGAAAGGGTTCTGCCGTGTGTGGCGCCACCGGCGCGATTTCGGGAATTTTATCCGCCGGGACTGGCGTCGGCTCGTGGGAAACCGCCGGCGCGGCCGGGGTCGCCGCGATTTTCTCGGCGGCGGGCGGGGCCTCGGGTTCTTCGCGCCGCGGCTTGCGGGGCCGTTTCGCCGCGGCGACCGGTTCCTCCGACGGTTGATGGACGCTGCTATTTTCCTCCGTGCCGGGGGCGGGAGCAACGGTCGGCGAAGGCGTTGCCGGTGACCCTGAACCTGCGACGGCCGGCGCGGTGTTTTCCAGCCTGGCGATCCCGGTCTCGAGCGCGCGCGCGGCGCGATCGATGGCCGTGATTACTTTCCCCTCGAAATCCGCGAGCGCCGCAGTCTTGGCGGTTTCGATCGCGCGCGTCGCCTGGCCGCCCGCCTCGCCCACGTGGCGCGCGGCTTCGATGCGGGCCTGGCCGAGCGCCTGCTCGGCGGCCACCTGCGCCTTGCCGATGGCGGCGGCGGTGCCGAGCGAGATCTTCGAGAGCGCTTCGGTCGCGGCAGCGAGGTGTTGCTGGGTGGCCGCTTCGAGCTTGGCCCATTCGGCGGACGATTTGGCGATGCGCTGCGAAACGGATTCGAGCCGCTCGCTCTCCGTCGTGCGCAGCGAGAGCAGTTCGCGCTCGAGTTCCTCCTTCTCCTCATCCTCGGCGGCGGCGAGCTGCGCCTGGAATTCCGCCATTTTTTCCTGCAGCTTGTGCGGCAATTGCTCGGCGTGACGCAGGTTTTTCTGCGCCAGGTCGGCGATCTCGTGCAGGCCGTTCGCCGCGATGCTGATTTGCTCCGCGGACGAGGCGACGGTCCGCGCCAGCGCCTCGAGCGCGCGCTGGCGGTCGTCGAGCGCTTCGTTCTTCTGCTGTTCATAGCGGAGCACCAGCGGCACGAGCCCGACGATGGCGCCGAGCCCCACGCAGCCGACGATCATGAAGATATGGGTCGTCGAAAGCGGCCGGCCAAAATACGCGATCAGCGCCGCGACGGCGATCAGCGCGAGATCGCTGACGACAAACAGCCAGGTCGGCAGTTTCGAATTGGATTCGGAAGAATTCATGGGGCAGGCCTCCGCCACCCGGCACCCCAACCCTCGCCAATCCTCGCTGGACCGAGAGGACGCGGCACGCAGGCGGCGGGGAGTTTTTGCGACGCCGCACGGCGCGGCTCAAGGGAAAACCGGTCTGCCCCGGCAATCTCCCGCCATCGCCCGACGGGGGCCAGCCGATGCGAGGTGCCGGCCAGAAAAATGAAATCCGGGGTTGTGCCGGCGGAAGGTCGCCGCCACTGTCCCGGCGCGCGATGAACCTCTCCGAATTCCTGCGCATTGAACGCGAAGGTCGCGATGGCTCCAAGCACTACGTCATTCACGCGCATGAACCGAAATTCGCCATGGAGCTCATGCCGGACAGCGCGGCTCCGGACCAAATTGGCCGCGGTGTGATGAAAAGGATCCTGGTCCCGAACTCGTGGGCCGGCGACTACACCAAGTACGCGCAGTTCATCAACGCGGCGCAGGAATTCTTCGCCGAGTCGTTTGCTGAACCGCAACCGAAGTCCGAAACCCGCCGTTTCGGCATGGCCGAGGGCTGAGCGCCGGCCAGGCGCCAACCCCACTTCGTCACCGGCCGCGCAGGCATCGGTTCGTGTACAGTGTAACGTAATACGTTACACTCCTTCCTTCCGCAGCTGGCCCGCCGCCCCGCGAGAGGCGGGGGGGGGGGGGGGGGTTGCTTCCCCGGGCCGGGCCGCGGGGCCCGCGGGGGGCGGCCCCCC